>PVMK01116143.1_pt1 | contig 28341 bp, 38 predicted proteins | sample 1853481 | NCBI WGS metagenome assembly PVMK01 (sample SAMN08533507, study PRJNA380276) | Marine sediment metagenome, whole genome shotgun sequencing project. | reverse complement strand
AATTTATCCTTTTGCGTCGTATTTTGGGCAAATGTTACTGCCCCGATAAGACATATAAATATGCCCATTAGTATTTTTTGATACTTTATATTTATTGCTTTCATGATTTTTTGTTTTTATGAATTAATTCAATATTTAAAAGATTGCCTTGAAATCGTATTCAATGGAATTCAAGTTATTACGTACTTCTTCCATCAATCCAAAATGAATTAAAATCACAATTAATAATATGACTACAGCTTTAAATACTCTTTTTAGTGTTTTCATGATTTAAATATGTTTAAGAGGTTTTTAATCAAGTATTTGCAGGAAATTTATTGATCTCCCGATTGGTTAATTTGTCCTTAATAAATTCAGGTAACAGTTTGTCTAAAAGCATAAAACATTTATTTACAAATCCCGGAATAATAATATTCTTCTTATTAAGCATTGCATCAATCGAAATTTTCGCAGCCTTTTCCGGGTCTAAAGTAGATTCCCTGGTAATCTTGCCAACCATTCTATTTTGATAGCACAATCTTGTGGTGGTATTTAAACCTCCCGGACAAATCGTAGTAACCGAGATATTGTCTTTTCTTAATTCTTTTCTTAAACTTTTTGAAAATGACAGTAGATAGGACTTTGTGCCACAATAAACTTGTTTTGTTGGTAGTGCAAACAAGCCTGCCATACTACTAATGTTCAATATTCCCGCCGGAGTATTTCTTTTAAGAATTTTTAATAGCAGACTAATTAGTAACGTAGGCGCAGTAACATTAACTTCGATCTGTTTTAAAATAAACGCATTACTTAATTCATCAAAGTAACCCCTACTTAAAACTCCGGCATTATTTACTAAATATTTTAATTGAATTTTGTTATCATTAATGTAATTGGAAATTTCATAATAACTTTCAGTATTACTTAAATCTGCTTCCAACCAGAAAACATTCACATTAAAATTCTTTTTAATGAAGATTGACAATTCTTTCAATCCCGAATTTGGTAAGGCCACCAGTACCAAATTCATTTCTCTTTGTGCGCATTCCAGGGCCATGGCTTTTCCAAAACCTTGACTTGCTCCTGTAATTAAGGTATAAAACTTTTCCATGATATTTATTTTGATAAAAACTTAATGGTTTGTTCCAATCCTATTTTAAGAGGCGTTATTTCATAATTTAAGTTAGAAATTGCCTTTTGTGAAGAAGCACTTCTATTTGTAAACAAAGAGTCTAATATTCTTGATGTTAGGGCTGAGTTATACCCTAAAAGTCGGTTCAGTCCTGTAATAAATGTGAGGCCTTTTTTTAATAGATTATAATTAATTTTAAAAATTGAAATTTTACTCTTGGATATATTGATGATCTTTTTAAACAATCCAACATAATCGGTGTTTTCACCACCAATAATGTATTTTTCACCTGTTTTACCGTTTTTAAGAGCAAGTAATTCTGCATTTAGAACGTCCTCAATATAAACGTAATTAGCTTCAACATTAAGTTTGTCCGGAACATAAAGAACCTTATTTTTTAATATCTTGGAAATTATTTTATTTACACCATTCGAAAAGGTTTTTAATCCCGGACCATATACCCTGGTTACGTTTAAGATTACACACGAAAGACCCTTTTTAACATATTCTAAAACCACCTCTTCCGACATTGTTTTGGTTAATTCGTAATCATTGCTATAAGAAGCAATTCTCGGTTGGTCCTCGGTAATAGGAACATGTAATAGTGATGGCCCAAATACGGATAGTGTACTGGTATAAACAAACTTTTTTATATTCTCGGTGAGCCCTGCTTGCAGTACATTTTTAGTGCCTAAAACATTGGTATTATAAAAATTATCAATTTTATTACATTTTAAATCAGTATAAGCCGCAGTATGAAATACGTATTCGCAATTTTTTATAGCCCTTTGTACAGATCTATAATCACAAATATTTCCTTTAAACAGTGTTATATTCTTATGCTGAGGAATTTTTTCTGAGTTCAGGTTTCTTACAAGCGCATTTACCTTATAATTCAGGTTTGCTAATTTTAAAGCTAATTGATGACCTATATATCCTGTTGCGCCGGTTAATAATATTTTCATGACTTTAAATTTTTAATGTTAAATGTTTAAATAATGAGAATTCATACATTGTAGATAATACTATATGAACACTAAAAGCTATCCATATACTATTTGTTAAATAGCTGAATAGACACAAAATGATTCCAAAGGGTATAGCTCCTAATATTTCTAACTTTTGGTCGAACATATGTATTAGCACATATAGGGATGTACATACAACTATGGCGGAGGCAAGACCAATAGTTGGCATTAATGCAAATAGTAAAACTCCCCTAAAAAAGAATTCATATGCTAATAGAAAAACAACCCTAGTAATAAAGTAACTCCACCCTTGATTAAGTTTATATTCACTTGCTTGGGTTGTATTCTGGAGTTTCTTTTTTACCGATTTAAAAGCAAATAATCCGGAAACTAAAAGTACCGACAGAAAAACCAATAATATATATAATTCCGGGATTTCGAATTTATTAATTAGAAATCTGTATTGTGGTAGTACTGCATAAAACATTAATCCAAAAATTATTATACCTATTAGATGTTTAATATTTATGAGTAATATTCCATTTTTAGTTAATAAAGCCTGTTCAACATTGTGTATCCTTAAAATTTTAAAAGCATAACTTACAAGGAAGTATACGGTAAAACCAGCAATAATTAAATAATATGTATGAACTGTATTTTCCATAATAACTAATTTGGTAATATTTTCACTTTATAGAAGGATCCTTTGATATCTATCATCGTACATTTCCCGTTTTTATAATGATAAATGTTTGAGCTTTTATTAGGAAAAACTACTTTATATTTTCCTGGACCAACAGGAGTTATTCTTATCATTTTTTTGTACTTATCGCAATAAACTTGTTCAATTCCGAAGGGCTCAAAAAAGAAAAGTGTCACAAGGTTTCTATTAATAATATCCATATGAAGCGGCTTTTCTTTATTTTTTTCCATTAATATGTATTTGCCATCGACTAACTCCAATGATTGATTCAATTTTATCTTTTTATTTAATTTTCTGAAGATTGAAGAATAGATTAAAGTATCGGCTCTATAAATAGATTTTTCCTTTCCTGTAGCATTGAAATTGAAAATTAATTTAGTGTTTACGTTTGAATCTAATATATATGTAGTGGTATATTCCGTATCTCTTTTCTCAATATCTATAAATCCTATATTCTTATTTTTGTTTATAATGTTAAATGAGATATTTTCGACTTTAATGATAGCATTATCAGGACTCGTATTTGAAAGTAAAAAGAACGGAAGGATATATCTGAGTTTAGATACATAGCTTTTAAATACACTTACCAAGTCCAAAGAATGAGATCCTTTGTATATCTTTTTATAGGTATATATTAACAGCATTACTAACATGATTGTTATTTTAATGAGTTTATAATTGATTATAATAGCGTTACCATTTTAATGTCATTTATATTTAAAAGCATCTTCTTCATATTTCCTTTAATGCTCTCAAGGCCGAAAAATTTCCCTGTTTCAATTCCAATTTTTTTAAGTTTTAAGATCTTATTTCCATGAGTTACAACTTCAACCGGTTTGTCTTCTTTAATAGCCTGTTGTAGCTTATCCGATTTTGCTTTATAAACTTTTAGCATGGAACAACTTGGCATGGACCAGAACATTATAATTACGGGGCTTGAGTTTGTTTGTGAAGTTTTCATACTAATAAGTTTTAAACTGCGGATAATTACGATGCAGTGGTTTATCTTAATAGTTCAAATGTATTGTGGTAAAAAGGATCTTGTGTCCAACATTATATATGGTGGAGAAAATGGGATGTCCAACGATAATCTCGGACGGTTTAGGCGAATTTTTCCTTAAATTCTGTGGGCGTTTGTGAAGTAAATTTCCTGAAGGCCGAATAAAATGTGGATTTGGAATTAAAACCGCACTCCAAACCAACGGAAACATTTGTATATTGACTAAATTCCTCATTAGACAAGAACTCTTGGCTTGTTCAATTCTAAGGGAATTGATAAAATCTGAAAAATTATATTGGCTATAGGAATTTATGAGTTTCGACATATAGCTTTTGCTAATTCTTAATTCCTCAGTTATAGCATCGGCACCTAATAAAGGATCCAGGTATAATTTATTTTCTATGATGTGGTCCTTAATTCGCTTAAAATCCTTATCATGCTTGGGATTATAAAAATCATCGTTTAAGTCCATTTTAGCGGGGCTTTCTTCGGAAGAGATTAAAACCCGGTTGGATTGGATTGTACTCCTTAGAAATATGCGGTCCTCCACCACATTGTATTTATAGAAACCCTGGTAACCTATCCAATACAACAATACACTGGTTCCAATTTTCAATAAATTATAGCCGGTTTCATCGCCATAAATAATTTTTATGAGTAGTGCTATTGCCCAAAGCAATAATACAATACTGCACAATTTAATAAACCATTTGATCCAGTTGAGATCGTCATACCCCATTATAAAGTCCAGTAACCTATGCTTCCTAAATACTAACAAACTGGCATTTATGAATAAAAAGAGTATATACAAAAAATTTACTATATCCTCAATCCAAGTGTATCTGTCTATTATAACAGCATCCCGATCCGGCACTTGGTAATACACATAGGCAATTATGGCTACCCGCAAAATGATCTCAAAAACAAAAATCACAAAACTTAATTTAATGAAATCCCTGACTTTTTCTTCAATTCTTAGATAATTCGTGGTGAAGGCATAAAACATTGGAGCTAAAAGCAGATACCACGGTATTTCAAGATGTTTTATAAGAAAAAGATCGGAAGTATATTCCTTGTAGATCAACCATGCCTGTAAATTATTTAAGGATAAAAAGAGCACTATTAAATTCAAGAAAAGGATGACTTTCGAAAACTTCTTCTTTCCGAAGAGGGTAACAATGTTGAAGCCAAAACCTTGAATTACTCCTGCTATGAGTAAAAAATATATGATCGAAATAAAATCCATATAAAAACCGCATTAAATAACTTAAGAAGGCAGTTACTTTTTTGGGCTCGATATCCAGTCTTACTATAATTTACAATATGTATATAAATTCTTAGACTGGGCATTAGCTAAGATATAAAAAAAAGGTTGATTTTTCTTACTGAAAACATATTGATAATGAAATAGGCAACAAGGACTATTGCTTATTGAACCTGAGATAGGTTTAAGTTGTGGTTCAATCCATTACTTCCGGAATTATCTATTGACACCTTATAATCTTTATTTATGACAACGCGATAGATGTAATTGTCTAAAACCTTTTTAAAAAAGGAGGGGGATTTTTGCGCTTTTGATTTCATGAATAATTTCATTTATATAATTTTTAAATATCTCGATCAACTACAAAGAACGGGGTCTTTTGAAAATTTTTTTATAAGTATATATTAAAAGCATTACTAACATAATTGTTGTTTTACTAAGATTATAATAGTGTAATCACTTTAATGTCATTAATATTTAAGAGCATCTTCTTCATATTTCCCTTAATACTTTCAAGGCCAAAAAATTTCCCTGCTTCAATTCCAATTTTTTTAAGTTTTAAGATCTTATTCCCATGAGTTACAACCTCAACCCGCTTGTCTTCTTTAATCGCCTGCTTTAACTTATCCGATTTAGCTTTATAAGCCTTTAGCATAGAACAACTCGGCATGGACCAGAACATTATGATTACGGGGTTTGAGTTTTTTTGAGAAGTTTTCATGAGATCCATCTTTTATTTATACTCCAAATGTACTTTGCGATATTTGATAATCCTTTGACCAAAATGTGGAGATATTCATTTATTTTTTGTACTTTTTACAAAACCAATGACTATCCTGCTAGTAACTCTCAAAAAATGCAAAATCAATTTATTAAGTCTTTAAAGGCTAAAGTGCAAAACAACACTTCTTTTGTAGAAGAAATAGCCTCCGTATTGGATATAGGTTATGATGCCGCTTATAGAAGGATAAATCTTAAAACAAATTTGTCGTTGGAAGAAGGCGTGATTTTGGCCAAACATTATAACCTGTCTTTAAATAAGCTATTTGAGGTTGGTAGCCAAAACAGTATTATAACCCAAATATCCCCTAGAATAGTTGATGAAATTGGCCTGGAGAATTTCTTTACTACATCAATAAATAATTTAACTCCATTGACTAAATTAAAAAACGTCTCAATTATTTATTCTGCAAAAGATATTCCCATCTTTTACACGCTTAAAGATTCATACCTAACACGTTACAAAATGTATGTTTGGCTAAAAGACGTTAACCAAGACATGACAAAGAACAAAGTGTCTTTTGATGACTTTATAGAAAACATTCCGGATTCGTTATTACAAAAGGCCATAAAATTGGGCGAAACTTATAATTATATCAGCATAAAAGAGTTATGGAATGATTCTACCATTCTCGGTAGTTTACAACAAGTATTATATTATTTTAATTCAGGATTATTATCAAAAAAATTAGCATTGCTTATCTGCGATGATATGGAAGAGGTTATTAATCATGTGGAAAAGCAAACCATTCATCAAACCATATTAGATTCAAAAAACAAAGCGTCTTATGATTTATACAAAAATGATCTGCATACTATGAATAATACAATTTTTGTTAAGACACCATTTCAGTCAGTTTTTTTCCAACCTTATATGGTTTTAACCTATTTTAAAGTTGAACATCAACCAACCTGTGATCGTATGTATGAATTTTTAAGAAAGCAAATGGCTAACTCAAAACAGCTTGTTAATGCAGGAGAAAGGGACAGGACATTATTTTTTAGTCAAATGCTTCATAAAGTCAATATGGCAAGAGAAAAAATTAACATTGGAGTAGAATTGTCCTTTATTTAGTATGTTTTTAAAGTTTTTTGTAACATTTTATACAAATATTACGTATAACTTAATAGACACGTTTAATAATCCCTCACAAATTTATAGAAGCACTTTAAATGAGACAACTCAAGATTACAAAGCAGGTCACCAATAGAGAGACCGCTTCGTTAGATAAATATTTACAGGAAATTGGAAAGGTCGACCTTATTACTGCCGATGAAGAAGTAGAATTGGCACAGCGTATTAAGGCCGGAGACCAGATGGCTTTAGAAAAGTTGACAAAAGCCAATTTGCGTTTCGTGGTTTCGGTTGCCAAGCAGTACCAGAATCAGGGCCTGACCTTACCCGATTTAATTAATGAAGGTAATCTCGGTTTAATTAAAGCAGCCCAGCGATTTGACGAAACCCGTGGTTTTAAGTTCATTTCTTATGCCGTATGGTGGATTCGTCAGTCGATTTTACAGGCTTTAGCAGAACAATCTCGAATAGTTCGCTTACCTTTGAATAAAATTGGGTCTATTAATAAAATTAATAAGACCTATGCATTCTTAGAGCAATCGCATGAAAGACCGCCAAGTGCCGAAGAGATTGCCAAGGAACTGGACATGACCATTAACGATGTTAAGGAATCTATGAAGAATTCCGGTCGTCATGTTTCTATGGATGCGCCATTGGTGGAAGGTGAAGATTCTAACCTTTACGATGTATTACGTAGTGGTGAGTCACCAAATCCGGATAAGGATCTGTTGCATGAATCTTTACGTACGGAAATTGAAAGGGCATTAGAGACCTTAACGCCTCGTGAAGCAGATGTTATACGTTTGTATTTTGGCTTAGGAAACCAACACCCGATGACATTGGAAGAGATTGGAGAGACTTTCGATCTAACCCGTGAGCGTGTAAGGCAAATTAAAGAAAAAGCAATACGAAGACTTAAACATACGTCTCGTAGTAAAATATTGAAGACATATTTAGGATAGTATTATAAATACGACTAAATAACGGTAACAAACAGTTACACATAACTGTTCGTTTTTTGATTGATGAAAGAACCCCCGGCTGATTACCGGGGGTTCATTTTTTTAGTGAGACTCTGGTTTGACTTCAAACCAGTTAGTCGAACTAATCACGCCCAAGGGCGTGATCTCAATGATACAAATTACTATATTTGCAACGTCTTACTAAAACCGTAACATAAATGAGTTCTAAAATAATAGCACCTTCAATTCTGGCGGCCGACTTTGCCAATCTACAACGCGATATAGACATGGTAAACCACAGTGATGCCGACTGGTTTCATATAGATATTATGGACGGTGTTTTTGTGCCTAATATTTCCTTTGGCATGCCTGTTTTAAAAGCCATTACACAACATGCCCGTAAAACGGTAGATGTGCATTTAATGATCGTCGATCCCGATCGCTATATAAAAACCTTTGCCGATCTGGGCAGTAACATTCTTACCGTACATTTCGAGGCTTGTACGCACTTGCATCGTACTTTACAAGCTATAAAAGCCGAAGGCATGAAGGCCGGGGTAGCCTTAAATCCTCATACCAGCATAAACGTTTTAGAAGATACCATAAATAATATCGATCTTGTATGTGTTATGAGTGTTAACCCCGGATTTGGCGGCCAGAGCTTTATTGAGAACACCTATAACAAGGTTAAACAACTTAAAGAGCTCATTGTTCGAAAAGGTGCATCAACAGTAATTGAAATTGATGGCGGGGTAACCAATAAAAATGCCAGGGCCCTTGTTGACGCAGGTGCAGATGTCCTCGTTGCCGGAAGTTATGTGTTTAAAAGCGAAGACCAACCCGAAACCATTAGAGACCTTAAAGCAATTGCTAATTCCTAAAATTGATTTATCAGGTAGTTTATCAGATCTGTTGTTGTAACAATACCCACCAACTTATTATGATCGACCACAGGTAGCGCATGGAATTCATTCTTTGCAAGAATTTCAGCCACTTCCTTTACTGTACTGGACGAGGACGCGCATACCAACTTTCGTCGCATTACCTGCTCTATAGTGAACATGTTGTACACTACCGTATCTACAGATTCTTCCTCCTCATCTATGGCATCAGCAAAACTAATACGAAGTAAATCGGTATAGCTTAACATACCAATAATAACATCTCCTTTAACAACCGGAATATGTCTAATTTGGTGCGTTTTAAATAGTCGCTCCGCTGTTTCCAGGTTATCATTCGTATTTAAAGTAATGACATTATGGGTCATGATTGTGGTAACCGGTGCCTTTTTTATCATAATATTAAAATTTTAATCCGTCAATAAAGATAAAGGCTCAATTCAATAAAAAGTATGATATAAATCAGTTAATATCAATTGTTAGATACAAAGTGAATAATTAGTTCTGTTTCCGGCAGTCTATTCCATTGTATTTAAAAAGAAAGTATTTAAAATCTAATTTCTCCTGGTCCATGTATCTACATATCTATAGAAATTCACCAATATGTCGTTAAGATCAATATTTCCAATTTTAGAATTTACCAAAGTTGTTTCAATATGCCCCTCCTTAATATAAGCTTCGGCAAGAATTCTAATTTTGTCTTTATTAATTTCTTCACTCGATGTCATAAGCTGCCTTATATTATCATACGTATCCAAAATTATTCGAGCAGCAATTAAAATTTTCTTTCCGGATTTTGAATTCGGCATTCTGTCACTTTTTAAAATACGCGAAACATAAGATTGCGATACATTAAACGTAGAAGCAAGCACTGTTGCATTAACCTTTTTTATATCCTCTCGGGATAAAGGTGTAAGTTTTTTTGTGTACATTTGGTTGTAATATTAGAACAAATATACATACTTGTTTGACAAATTCAAATTAATTTGACAATTAAATCCAACTTTTTTGACAGAATGATGAGTGAGGCAGGCAAAAACGGATATAGTTCCGTTTCAGAACTCACCAGGGCATTGAAGTATAAGTCAACAGAAAAGCTGTATAGACTGAAACGGTCCAACGACAACAAACCTTCATTTACTATTATCGAAGATTTGACAAACTTGTTTGATTCTATCGATCTGGAATATCTTGTTACCGGCAAAAGAACAAAGTATGAAGCCTTAAATGAACTTAATAATGCCGAAGAAGTTACTTCTGTTTATAAAACCAAAGTCGAGCTCTTAAAAAGCCTTTTTAATGAGGGTGGTGACGATATTAACAAGAAGATCGATGACGTTTTGACCAACCAAATAAAGATTCTGGACCTTTTAAATAAAGGCGTACATTTGGATTCTATAAAAAATGAGCGGGAAAATAGCGAAAACTAAAGCCGGTAATTAAGCTAACCTCATCGCCATGTTCCCCAGTCTTAATATTAACCTGCATTACTTATTCCTTATAATTCATCCATAGCCCAGTCCGTTTTTCAATTCAATATGTTAAATTAATGTTAATAATAGACAGACTTGTCTGTTTACTCAAATTCATTCATATATTTGCACCATGAAACGATTAGGAGTAAAAGAAAGAATTATTGAATCTGCATCTCATTTGTTCTACACTAACGGTTACAATCAAACCGGAATAAACCAGATCATTGCCGAGGCCAATGTCGCCAAAGCAAGCATGTATCAACACTTCAGATCCAAAGAAGATATAGCTGTTGCCTACCTGGAAAGACGGCACCAGAACTGGATGGGGGACCTTTTGGACTTTATTTCTAACAAAATAGCACCAAAAGAAAAGATAATTGGATGCTTCGACTATTTAAACCACTGGTTAAATGAGGTTGATTTCAGAGGCTGTGGCTTCCAAAATATTATTACGGACCTGCCCACCGATCAGCAAAAAATCAAAGATCAGGTTCGTTTGCATAAAAATGAATTACGCAGCTGGATACATGATACCTTAAATGAAGAGGAGCAATACGCAAATATAAATACTGATGCACTCGGTGATGAAATTCTGGTGTTAATGGATGGGGCAATAATACTCTCACAAATTCAAAAAAATGACTGGCCAATTCATGCAGCCAAAAACGCATGTGAAAGGTTGTTGCCCTAGTTTCGACTGATGTATTAACCAACTCTATCGCACTTATTTTTTAATTATTGAATATACAGACCGGTCTGTATAAAATAAATATTATGATAAAAGTAGTCCCTCCTTTTACAAAGGAAACCGCAAAAGTTAAAGTACAGGCAGCAGAAGATGCCTGGAATAGCAAAGATCCAGAAAAAGTATCTATGGCTTATACTATAGATTCAAAATGGAGAAATAGAGATCAATTCTTCACAGGTAGAGAGGCCATAGTAGATTTTTTAGCTAACAAATGGAACAAAGAGTTACACTATAAATTAAAAAAATATTTATGGTCATTCACAGATAACAGAATATCTGTACGATTTGAATACGAATGGCAGGACGCTAATACAGGACAATGGAAAAGAACTCATGGCAATGAACATTGGGAATTCGATAAAGAAGGTAAAATGCAGGTAAGAGATATGAGTGCAAACGATATAAATATAAACGAATCAGATAGAAAATTTTAAACAATAAATAATCAAATTATGAAAACACCTTTATTAAAATTAGCAATTACCCTATTGGTTGTAATAGGATGGAATTTAAAGACTTTTGCACAATTACCTGATCCGGGTTTCACAATAGATGAAACTACAGCGATTGTAATAACCGATCCCCAAAATGATTTTTTAAGCCCTAATGGAGTAACCTGGGGAGTAGTGGGTGAAAGCGTAACTGCCAATAACACTGTTGAAAACTTAGAAACACTATTTAAATTGGCTGAAGCTAATGGTATTAAAGTATTTATTTCACCTCATTATTATTACAAACATGACCATACTTGGAAATTTGAAGGGGCACTAGAAACATTAATGCATAACATTTCCATGTTTGACAGAGGAGATCAACTTTCTACTGAAGGCTTTGAAGGATCTGGAGCAGATTTTTTAGAACGCTATAAAAAATATATTGAAAAAGATTTTGTCACCGTTGTAGGACCTCATAAAGTATATGGTCCAGAGCAAAATGACTTGAGTTTACAATTGAGGAAACAAAAAATAGACAAAATCATTTTAGCTGGCATGTCTGGAAATTTATGTGTGGAATCGCATATGAGAGAATTGTTAGAAGATGGATTTGAAGTATCTATAGTAGGCGATGCAACTGCATCTGCAATTGTTCCTGGATACGATGGGAATCAAGCAGCACAAACTAACTTTAGATTTATAGCAAGTCACGTTTATACAACAGAAGAATTAAAAAACGAATTTAATAACTAAATAATTAATCATATTAATAATACAAATAATGAAAATGAGAATCACAACATCAGTACTGGGTATTATGCTTATAGGCTTGGTAACCTTTGGAATGGTTTCTTTTGAAACTCCACAAAACAATAAAACTATAAGTAACGTAGAAGTTACTTCACAACCCACTTTACATAAAAATATTTCTATAAATGGTATTAATATTTTTTATCGTGAAGCAGGAGATATAAATAAGCCAACCATTTTATTATTACATGGTTATCCAACATCGTCTCATATGTTTCGCAATCTAATAACAGACTTGTCTGTTCAATACCATGTTCTGGCACCGGATTACCCTGGATTTGGGAGAAGCGATCAACCTGCGATGGCAGACTTCGATTACACATTCGATAATATGGCAATAATTGTTGAGGGCTTTTTAAATGAACTCAATGTAAACAAATACAGTATTTACTTAATGGATTACGGTGCCCCTATCGGATTTAGAATAGCAGCAAAATATCCTGAAAAAGTAGACGCATTGATCATACAAAACGGAAATGCCTATGATGAAGGCTTAAAGGAATTCTGGGATCCAATTAAAAAATATTGGAATGACTATACCGTTGAAAATGGAAAACCATTAGAAGGGTTCCATTCTCCGGATGGATTAAAATGGCAATACACACATGGTGTACAAGATGTTGAAAAAATAAGCCCTGATAACTGGCAAATAGACTTACAACATTTAACCAGAGAAGAGAATAATGAGATTCAACTGGCTATGTTCTATAGCTATAGAACTAATGTTCCTTTATACCCGGAATGGCAACAGTACTTTAGAGATCACCAACCTCCTACTATAATTGTTTGGGGAAAGAACGATTATATTTTCCCTGCAGATGGGGCATACCCATACAAAAGAGATTTGAAAAATCTTGAATTTCATCTATTGGACACAGGACATTTTGCGCTTGAAGAAAAAGGAGATGAAATAGCAAACTATATTTTAAAATTTTTAGAAAAAAATAATATAAAATAATTAATAGCAAACTATAGTTGGGCAAAAAGATGATTAAAGTTTCTTCTTGCCTGGCTATAAATTACCAAAATAATTTAAACCTTACAATTATGACAACAGCAATTATATCTAACAAAAACTCATTTTCTTTCAGAAAACTTGAGATCGTAAAATCAAGTAAAAGTCTTCGCTGGAATTTAAGAAGACGATACACATATACAACATAAAACTTAATAAATAAAAAAAAGTTATGAAAACAATAAATTGGAAAAACGCAATATTAGCAGGAATAATAGGAACAATACTGTTTGATCTTGTAGGATTATTATTAACAGGAAACTGGTGGGACATTCCAGGGCTACTGGGCGCAAAAACAGGATTAGGTTTGGCCTATGGTATTGGAGGACATTATGGTAATGGAATCTTACTGGCCATTCTTTATGTAGGAATAGCACCTTCCCTTTGGGGACCAAAATGGCTGAGACCCATCATATTTGTAACTGTCGAAATGGTAGCCTTAGTATGGTTATTCATGTTGCCCCTTTTAGGAGCAGGAGTTGCAGGAGTTGATGCATCTCCAATGATGCCACTAATAACATTTCTACGTCATATAGCCTATGCCATACCGTTAATTTTTCTTATAAATTACGACTATAAGGCTATTGTAAAATAAAATGCAAAAAAACGAGGCAAAAGGAAACATTTATTTTCTTTTGCCTATATTGCGAAACTTGAATTTAATAATGAGAGTGATAATTTATAAATGCGTTGGTTTAAAAAACGCTTAAAAAATTATAAATATGGGAAGACCTCCAACAAAAGCAACAGAACTAAGAGACGGGTTTTATATCGAAATACGAAATAAAAATTCCAAAACCGGAGTTAAGATCCGCAGAGATAATAAAGAGCAGATGTTACGTGGCGTAAAAGAATACGAAAAAAGTAAAGAAGTCATCGTATTAGGAGAATATAAAAACGGTAAGGCCGTAAATAATTCCAAGTAGCAATACAATTCTTATTTCATGACTAATCATATTACCTATATGAAACAATGTGTTTCTTTAGGTAAAACTGCAATGCTCACATGGCGATCCGCCAGTTGGGTCTGTTATAGTTAAAGATGGTAAAGTAATTGGTATTGGTGTTGAATCCGGAAAGTCATCTAAAGACGTAACCCGGCATGCCGAAATTGAAGCTGTCAAAGATGCCTTAAAAACAACTGAATCTTTTGAGGATTGTATTCTTTATACTACACATGAGCCTTGTATAATGTGTTCCTACGTATTAAGGCACCACAAGATTAAAACCGTTGTTTATGGAACCGATGTGGATTATGTTGGAGGCATAACATCCGAACTTAAAGTAATGTTGACCACTAATGTCCCAAAGTGGGGAGAAGCCCCTACAATTATAAGTAATGTATTAAAGGAAGAATGTGATCTCCTATCAAAGAACTATCAAAAAAAGATTAACAATGGAAAATAACGAATTAAAATATACGAGCGATGTCGCCTTTACCCCATCGGTAAAAGCATTACAGGAAAAATACCATTCGCGACATAGTTACGCACGGATGGAGGAAACGCGCGGTTGGCAATCGGAAGTGACCCCGGTATTAGAGCAATTTCTAAGCACGATGGATTCCTTTTATATGGGTACCTCCAACAGCAAGGGGCAACCCTATATCCAACATCGCGGTGGGCCCAAAGGGTTTTTAAAGGTATTGGATAACAAGACTATAGCTTTTGCCGATTTTACCGGGAACAAACAATACATTTCAGCGGGAAATCTAAGTGAGAACAATAAAGCATTCATTTTTTTAATGGATTATCCCAATAAGACACGGATCAAGATCTGGGGTACCGCAGAAGTTGTTATGATGACAAGGAATTGTTAGCATCCTTATCCGATAGCTCTTACAGGGCAAGGCCGGAACGGGCCATTATTTTTACCGTTACGGCATGGGATGTGAACTGTCCTCAACACATCAAACAACGGTTTACACAAGAAGATGTCATTGCAATTACAGATCCTCTTAATAAAAGGATCGAAGAATTGGAAGCCATCATCAAAGCAAATAATATTAAACTTAAAAGTGAAGACATATGAATAAAATCAGAAATACAAGTAAGAACAACCTTGTGGGTATCGTTCGGATACTCCTGGGAATAATCTTTGTGATGACCGGGATAATGAAACTTACCATGCCGGATTACGGGGAGGCCTGGTCTATTCAACTGATCGAAGCCAAGATCCCTCTTTATGCCTTCAATTATTGGTTTGTGCCTGTTTTTGAAGTTATACTGGGATTATTCCTTCTCATAGGGTATTACGCAAAAGTTGGAGCATTATTAGTACTGCCGATTATGCTGGTGGCAATATATGTGCATTTAACCGTAACCAATCCAGGTGCATTTCCTTCACAACCCCAGGAACCCTATATGCCAATAGCCGTAATTATGATGGCAATACTTATTATCATTAAAGGAGCCGGAAGCTGGAGCATGGATATCAAACACGCTTAAAAGAACTCAAAAAATGAATCTTTATTAAATGGGTTTAGTAACTTGTCGGATTAATTTAAAACTTATATAGAATGACCCAATATGATGTCGTAGTAATTGGAGCAGGATCGGGAGGACTAGTTGCTGCTACCACGGCACACCGCAAGGGATTAAAGACCGCCCTGATAGAAAAAAATAAGATCGGTGGGGAATGTACGCACTACGGATGCGTTCCAAGTAAGGCATTGATCAACGCGGCAAAAGCATATCACGGATTAAAAAAAATGGACACTTTAGGGATTTCCGTGGATTTTGCAAAACCCGATTTTGGAGCAATAATGGACAAGGTAGATGACATAGTACAGGGGATTTATGCCCATGAGACCCCTGAGATATTCCAGGGAATGGGCATCGATGTTTATGTCGACAAAAGTGGCGCCAATTTCACCGATGCCAATACCATAACGATTGGAGATGAAACCCTAAGCTCGAAATATTTTATTATTTGTACAGGCTCAAATCCCAGGATACCTGAATTCGAGGGTATTGAAAATGTATCTGTGCTGCACAATGAAAATTTTTGGGAACTGCGGACCGATCCCGGAAAAATTGTCTTTATTGGTGGTGGGGTAATCTCAATAGAACTGGGACAGGCCCTTACCAGGCTGGGTTGCGATGTTAGCATTATAGACAGAAATGATCGTATTTTAAAAGTGACCGACCCGGAAACCGGTGGTTACATATGCAATCAAATTCGAAATGAAGGCGTTCAATTACTTACAGATTCTGAACCTGTTGGATTTGAAGATAAGAACACCTTGATCTACACACAACAGAATGAAGAAAAGAAAATTACGGCCGATCACTTTTTTATCGCCACGGGGCGATTACCAAATACAGGGGGAATGGACCTTGAAAATGCCGGAATTGATTATACCGCGCGGGGTATCATAACCAACGAATACCTGCAAACAACAGCGCCTAATATATACGCCTGTGGTGATGTAACTACGCCCTTAAAATTTACACATACAGCTTCCCATCAGGCCAATATTTGTGTGGATAATATTCTCGATAATAATTCAAAAATTAACGACTTGTCGGTCTTACCCTGGGCCATTTTCACCGATCCGGAGATCGGGCATGTAGGTTTAACCGAAAAGGAAGCCAATGAAAAATATGGTGAAGAGAATATTAGTGTTTTTAAAGTGGATGCCAGTATCGATCGCTATTTAACCGATAGGAAGACCGGTGGAATGATCAAGGTAATTTTCAATAGTGAGGATTATGTTGTAGGTGCCGAGGCTGTGGGAGCCCATGCCGGGGAGTGGATACAGCTGCTCACACTGGTTATTAAGAATAAGATCCCGGCCGGGGAAATGTCCGAAACCATTTTTGCCTATCCTACCTATTCCGAAATTGTAAAAAAAGCTTTTAGCCGGTATATGCGAACCAAATGAATCCTTTAAAGCCCATATCGATATCGGCCATTATCGTTACTTATAACGAGGAGGAATATATCAGGGCAATAATTGATGAACTTCGGAAACAGGATTTTTCAGAAACCTATGAAATTATTTTAGCCGATGGCGGAAGTACCGACAAAACGGTTTCGATTGCGAAACAAGAAGGTGTTACCATTACCAATTGCCGAAAAAGTAAATCCTGCCAAATGAATGATGCCGCCGGGGTTGCCAGGGGGGACATATTGTTCTTTGTTCATGCCGACATGAAATTTACCAAAACGACCTTTAGTACTATTCAGAAACAAATTGACCTGGGTTATGATGGAGGTGGGTTCGCCAATGTTTTCGACGCCCATAATGATAGGATAAAAAGGTTGGGAACATGGATGAACTTTCGTTTCTTAAACCGTAAAGAGCAATCTGACAAAGGCCTTTTTTATGGGGATAACGGTATTTTTGTAAAAAAAGAGGTGTTCGATAACCTCAGGGGTTTCAAAGAGATCCCCATCATGGAAGATTATGACTTTTCAAGGAGACTTAAACAGAATTTTAAGAGTATTAAAATAAAAGAGCCCCCTATTGTAGTATCTGCGAGGCGACATGTTAAAGCGGGCTTTTTTAAGACGCGATTTCAATGGATCACTATACGGAAATTATATAAAATGGGGGTATCTCCCAACCTATTGGCTAAATGGTATGCCGATGTGAGATAAATATATGTGGTCTAATTCATTATAATTTAAAGATTATGGAAACTGATTTGAATTTTGTAAGAAAGGCCATTGATGTGGCCAAAACATCTCAACAGAAAGGGAATTTACCATTTGGTTGTGTCCTGGTAAGTAGTGATGGTGAAGTCCTGTTAAAAGGTGAAAATACCATAAACACAGATAATGATTGCCTTGCTCACGCCGAGATAAATCTAATTAGGGAGGCCTGCAAAATATACGATCATGAATTTTTAAAGAATTGTAGTATTTATACAAGCGATGAGCCTTGCCCCATGTGTGCTTCGGCCATCTATTGGAGCGGAATCGGGAAATTAGCTTATGGTTTAAGCAAGAAGGAATATTATAATATTGTCGGTCGGGATAATCCTGACTGGGATTTTGAAATTCCTGTTAGGGATGTCTTTAAAAGTGGCGGACGTTCGGTAGAAGTTTTAGGGCCTCTTCTCGAAGATGAGGTGGCAGAACTGCATAGATAACCTTATCTTTAGGCAAAGAACTCCATAACTAAAATGATCCTTAAGCATCAAACCATAGAATTGTTCGACAAAAAGGTTTTTGAGACTGCCGAGGTCAAACCACCTTACAAGAGTTTAAATCAACTTCAAAATGAGGCCTGCTTTTTATATATGCTGGAAGGCAGTAATGATCATTATTCGGAGGAAGGTCATATTAATTATGATAAGGGTGAAGGTGTTTTGATGAAGTGCGGAAATTTTATGTTCGATGTAAGCCCGAATAAGGATTCCGGCAAAGGAAGTTTTTTAGCAATTCATTTTTATCCTGAAGTATTAAAAAAGATCTATGAAAATGAGGTTCCGGAATTTTTAAAGAACAAGAATAAGCTTCCTTTTCAATCTAATATGGCCCTCGTTAAATCCAATATTTTAATAAAAAAATACATTGAGAGTCTGCTGTTTTATTTTGAAAATCCTGTTTTGGTCAATGAAGAATTAATGGTATTAAAATTTAAAGAAATAATTCTGTTACTTCTCAATACCGAAGATGCTCCATCCATTATTGAAATAATGCATAATCTTTTTTCGCCCAGGGTATTTTCATTTAAAGATATTATAGAATCACATATATTCTCACCTCTTTCCATTGCAGACCTTGCTCAACTTACTAATACCAGTCTGGCTTCCTTTAAGCGTGAATTTAAAAAGATATACGAGGACAGTCCAGCCAATTATATTAAAAACAAAAGACTGGAAAAGGCTGCCGAACTATTAAAAGTTTCAAATCTCTCCATTAGTGCCATCGCGTACGACTGCTTATTCAATGATGTAGCTCACTTTTCAAGCTCATTTAAGACTAAATACAAACTCACCCCTTCCCAATTTCGATTGAGCCAATAATACAATTCATTGAGCTTATTATCAAACGTAATCACTTCACCATGAAGTAGTTTTGCAGTGTAATTAGTATTAAAAACATTGTAAAACTTAAAACTTAGAAAAATGAGTACAAAAATTTTAGTAACAGCAGCTAACGGACACACAGGGTTTCCTGCAGCCAAAGAATTGTTAAGCCTTGGATTTGACGTAGAGCTATGGTTCGTAACCCAAAAGGGAAAGGAGCCATTGAATTAAAAAAATTAGGTGCCGAGATCTTTATCGGCGATATGAACGATGTAAGAGATTATCGTGAAGCCCTTAAAGATGTAAAAAGAGCGTACTTCTGCTCGCCATTTGGTAAGAACACCTTATTTCAAACCGTGGCATTCGTAACTGCCGCCGAAGAAGCGCAATTGGAACATGTGGTTTATATCACCGAATGGCTTGGTACACAGGATCATCCTGCCATGAATACCAAAGAACATTGGTTAGCCAAACAAGTTGTAAAAATGCACAAGACAGTAAATTATACGTTTGTAAACCCCGGACTTTTTGAGTTTATCAATTATTTTACCGTAGAGTCTATGGCACAATTAGGGATCATGCCAACAACAATTAAAGGCGCATCAAAATCCTATGAAGTAGGATTGAACCCCTTCCCCTCCGATGCAGATACCGGGAGAGTTGTTGCCCATATCTTAAAAGACCCTGCAAAACATGGCGGGAAGACTTATCGTCCAACCGGGCCAAAATTAATGTCACCCAGGGATGTTGCAGACACATTTTCCAAAATATTAAAAAGAAAAGTGAAAGTCATGGAAGTATCGGAAAATATGCTTTTAAAATCCATGAAACAAATGGGATTTACGAATTTTGAAATGGCCAATGTCAAATATTATATCCGTGAATTGGATAAAGGCTCTTTTGCCGTTAACGGACCCACTACAGTGGTGAAGGATATCACCGGTAATGATCCCGAAGATTTTGAAACTATGGCAAGAAAAGCACTCGCCAATATGCCCGAAGCCAAGAGATCATTCGGCAATAAACTCAAAGCAATTCGAAACTTTATGGCCCAGTTATTTATACAATTGCCAAATTTGGACAAGTATGAAGCAGAACAGGAATTCCCGCAGTTCAGACAAAGTTTTAACTATGTGCAGGATAACAAGGAGTGGTTAAGCACCCATGAAAATCAATTGAACAGATAAAAAAATGTTAAATAATTATAATATGTTGCATATACAACATTACTACACTATATTTGAACCATGAAATATAATTTAGATCATTGCGTAGGAAACAAGTTAAGGCGTTTATCGCGCATTGTGGACGGACATTACAGATCTGGTCTTAAAGATTTCAATATCACAGAAAATCAAATGACCTTATTATTTGTACTCCACTCCATGGGACAGGTCGATCAGGGGGCTTTAGGAAAGAAGCTCGTTTTGGAACGCTCTTCGATAAGCCGAAATATAAATGTGCTCCATAAAAACGGTTATGTCGGAAAAAGTTCAGATTACAGGCCACAGGTTTTCCTAACGGAAAAAGGCACAGAACTTGTAAAACAATTGATACCCTTTTGGGAAGCCGTTATGGACAAGGTCATAGCTGAAATTGGAGAAGACGGTGTAGCGATGATCAACAAACTGGAACAAAAGCTGAATTAAAAAATTTAATATTAATGTTGTATATACAACTTTATTAAATAGAGTAATAATCAAATAAATTAAACAGTAAATTATGAAACCACAAATTTTAATTACCGGTGCTACCGGAACAACAAGTCAGTATGCCATTCAGCATTTGGTTGAAAAAGGCATCAAAGTAAGAGCAATGGTAAGGACCATTGACGAAAGAAGCAAGCATCTCGAAAACATGGGCGTAGAGATCGTTCAGGGAGATTTCTTCGATATCAATGCCCTAAGAAGAGCATTGGATGGCATAAAAAGAGCCTTCTTTGTTTATCCGTTCCAAGATCATTTACCAAAAGCTGCGGGATATTTCGCCAAAGTGGCCAGGGAAAAGAACCTGGAAATGGTCGTTGAAATGTCACAAATGGGTGCAATTGAAGATACCCCCAGTCCTGCAACCCAAAATCACGTGATTGCCGAAAGTATTTTCGATTGGGCCAATGTAGGCGCAGTGCATATCAGGCCCGGATTATTCGCATGGAATTACTTAGGCCTGGCCGCCCCTACCGTAGCCGACCATCAAAAATTCTATTATCCCGATGCCAATGCGCAATACACCATTGTGCATCCCAAGGATATAGGAGAGGTAGTCGCAGAAATATTGATAGATGAGGACAATGCGCAAAAGCATATAGGCAGAGATATGATCTAACCGGCGACAGGACCCATACCGGTCAGCAGGTTGCCGACGATATCAGTGACCTGCTGGGTGAAAACGTGGAATACGTGCGTAACGGTAGATCAATGGATAGGTGCCGTGAAGGACCATCCCACAGTCAATCCGTTCCTTGCCAAGCATTTAAGGGAATTTAGTAGTGAGGTTTCCGATGGAAGGTTTAATCAAACCACCGATGTTGTAAAAAGAATTACGGGTCATGAACCGCGATCTTTCAAACAATATATCGCCGAATATATCGATCTGTTTAAAAATTAGATATTTTAAAACTGCTATAAAAAAAGGTGTCTAAAAAGTTAAAAAGATGTAGTTTGTCATTCTGAACTTGTTTCAGAATCTTTGAATACCAAATATTTAGATATTTCGACTTCCTGCCCAACCGGCAGGCGGGCGTTCAATATGACAGTTAAATACACTTTTTAGACACCCTCTTTATGTCCTGAAAACCACAACCTAATACCCGGCAAAATCAAAATTAAGCATCTGTTTTATTTTCGCATATACATCAGGAAACTGACTTCTGAACTCAACGGGAGATTCTATAAAATTTTCGATAGCCACCGCCAAAAATTCATATTGATTGGTAAAAGCGTACTCCCTGAAATATTTGGAATCGATCAGTTTTTTCTTTAAGCCTTCGTTTTTTGTTAATATTTGAGTTAATTCTTTAAAGCCGTCCTGAAAGATATTAGAACTCACATCCCGGGCTTTAAGGCCATTTAAATGTATGGCATGGCTAAATTCATGAATGCCCAGGTTAAGATTATCGTTTGGATTATCATATCCTTCCTTAAAATCCTGCCAGGACAGCACTATGGCATGTAGCTTAGGATTAAATTCCCCCTTATGATACTCCTTATTCATCCTGGAATAAAACACATCGGGGTAAATAATAACCTTTTCCAATAACCCGATATAAAAATCCCGAAACCCAAAAGTGAGCATTATAGCCGTGGCCGATGCCAGTATTTTAACTTCGTCTGTAATGACCAATCCTTCCCTGCCTATAAAATCCTTGTCTTTTATAAATAAAACGAGCCGGTGCTCAAAATAAGACTTTTGCTTTTCCGACAGCTTATTATAAAACCCGAAATGTTTCCTTAAAATAGATTGTTGCTTGTGCGTAAGTTTCCTTAATCGCCAGTATCTATGCACATATATGGGCTTTTTTTTCCGAATGACATAGACCATCTCTACCATCCTAAAGCCGTAATTAATAAAAATTAAGGCGAATGCCGTAATGGCCAGGATAAGGATGAGTTTGTATTCGAAATTATTGTCCTGCAAAAAGAGCATTAGTCCTGACATTATTAATAGTTATAATTAAAACGCAATAACTGGTGCTGTAGGTATTCGACAAAGTACAAAAAAGCAGGCTTTATGGGGGTATTTTATTAGTTATTCGCTAAAGTTTTAAATATATTTACCACCACCCTTATCTAAGTAAAACTTAAGCCGTATTAATAAAGTTATGTGATGCTTGAATTCAAGTTAACACATAACCTTTTTTTTTGTGAGTTATCTGTACTTTGTTAAACAGGTGCATATATACTAAGGATTGGTGCAAGCCGGAAAAAAGAAATAACGAACGATTTATAAATAATAATTAATCCTGAAAAAAGTATGATCAATTGTAAGAGATGTAACCAGCAAATGGATGAAGAAACCAATTACTGTCCAGCCTGCGGAGAAGACCAAAGAGTCACCCAAACAAACCAACAAAAAAGCAACGCAACCTTTTTAATTGTGCTGTGTGTCTTAACAATTATAGGTTCCATATTTACTATAGGACGAGCTTATTTATATGAAATGGTTTCCATGATGGGTGGAAGTAGCAATTATATACGTGGTTGGATCTATGCAGGTACAGCCATTGGGACGCTGGTTGGAGCGGTTATGATGATCCGGAAAAAATTGAAGGGTCTTTATATTTATAGTGCATTTCAAATAATTTATTTAATTACTGTAATAATAGCTTCTTTTTCATATGGTGATGATTTTGGAAGACATGGAAAGGAAGCCACGCTTTTGGCATCCGGAATTGCAATGTTTTTCCTATTGCCTTCAGCTATCTTTTTAATACTCTATTGGACTAAAATGGTTAAGAAACATCTCAGGTAAATTAAAAATAATAAGCCATTCAATTTCTTGAATGGCTTTATGATAATAAAGAATTTCTTGAAACGAAATTCTATTATTTAGATTCCGCAACAAGTGCGGAATGACAGTTTCAAAAGGTAACCCCGCAGCAAGCTGCGAGGAATTCTTTTCGATTAAATAATCATTGATCTATATTACAAATTAATCTTTAACACAACGAACAGAAAAACCATTGGTCTTTTGAACATTTAATCCAGCCAAAGTTCCATGATCATACGCCACCCATCTATATGAAGCCCATGTAGAAGACGTTTCTGTAGATGTCCACCATTGTGCATTGATTCCAAGTCCAATGAATCCACCATCACGAAATCCACCTGGCAGGGCGGTAAACCCTGTTTCATTAGTAGCATCGGTATTTGGACTATCCCAATGTGAAGTTCCCGCCTCCTTTAGTTTACCTCCTGCAATACTTATCCCACCTAAACAATCAGCCAATATCAACCATTCTTCATTAGTTGGGACATGCCATCCAACCGGAGCAAGACCTCTGGGATCATTAACTGCATACCAGTTATATAACCTTCCGTAAGTTGTTCCATTTGCAGAATTATTTTCGTAATAGCACCAGGCACCAGAGGTGGCATTTTGCCATTCATCAAAAGTTGTAATTTGTGTTATGGGATCTCCGTTTCTGTACGTTGCAACATCCAGATTTCCCGCCATCCATTCTTGCCCACAAATGGATACGGAAAGAATACATCCTTCATCTATTTGTCCATCGCAGTTATCATCATAGCCATTACCACATATTTCTGTTGCACCAGGATTTATAGCTATATCATTATCATCACAATCACCTCCAGGAACGCATTCGTTTACAGCTTCAACATAGCCGTCTTCATCGTTATCTATGAGCTGAACATCACCATGGTTTAAATGTGCGTCTAAGGATTTATTAGATGGGTTGATCATCTTCCATGTACCGGTATCAGCATCATAATGGCATAGGCTTATTTTGTCTTTTCCTGGCGAATCTCTTGCAAACTCATCAATAGTTTGTTCTTCCTGGATTTGTTCATCTTTACTGCATGCAACACATACAAATAAAGATAAGCACAATACATAAATTGTTTTTTTCATCGTGTATATTTTTTATTAAAGAATTTTTGATCAACACCACTTTGGGAGAGGAGAGAAAATAGAATCCATTTGGTTAATTTTTTTAAAGAAATATGATTTTACTTTTATTGTACTATTTATCCGGTGTTGTGTAATAAAAAGCGTTCATCAGCATTTTTGTTGGAAAGGTTTAAAATGCAGTAAACACATTTTGAAGAAACAAATCATTTTACGGCCTTATGATAAAGCGAGGGTTGTTGTAATCTACTAATTTGGTCGTTTTAAAAATACTTAAAACTCAGTTTTTCTTTTTAAATTATATAAAATTCCATTGATTGATGCGAATGCAATCAAAAGAGATACAATTCCTATCAAACAAAGAACTATACAAGAAATAACACCCACTATATGTTCTGTATATGGAATATTAGGGTTTCTACCATCAATAAGATGTGCTAAACCAAATAATAAAGTAGTCCAACTAACAAATAGTGAAATAATGAGAATTACGATATTCAGAAAATACGACTCTCGTAAAAGGGGTAATTTCATAATTGAGTGCTTTTATTAAACTAATTAAAGATAATCTAACAATTTAGGTTTAACAATGATAAATATCATAGAACTGTATAACGCTCTAATTGGTCGACGTGTAAGGCTTAAAACGTCTCCATACCCCCGAAACAGTCAAAGACGATACTGACGCACACTAATTATGGGAATTTAGAAAAAATGAGTTGCAATTTTCTTTCGTTTGCGAAGGATAAACAGTGGAAATGTAAAAATCCGAATAAGTAAAGGAATTGAATGCAATAGTTTTTGTTATTTTACAATCTATTTATATACTCTCATAGCAATGAAAAACTTGAATTTTATAGGCATTCCAATTCTGTTTATGATTTTTATAGCCAAGCCAATTAATGCCCAGGATTGGGCAAATATAGGTCGATATAAAGTTGCAAATTCACAGCTTCAAATACCCATAGACAACCAAAACAGAGTTGTATTTATGGGCAATTCGATCACAGAAGGATGGCTTCAGGACAGCACTGGTTTTTTTTACACCAAACACTTTATCAATCGCGGTATCGGCGGACAAACCACTCCGCAAATGTTAATCCGGTTTAGAGCCGATGTCATTGATCTCAAACCATCGGTTGTAGTTATTCTGGCAGGAATCAATGATATAGCCGGTAATACCGGGCCTTCAACAATCGAAATGATATCAAATAATATAATGTCTATGATCGAACTTGCAGAGGTGAATGGGATTAAGGTCGTACTTAGCTCGGTTTTACCGGCCTTTGACTTTCCATGGAATCCCGGAACCCAACCGGCGGAAAAAGTGGTGGAACTGAATAAGTGGATCAAAGCATATTCCGAACGCAAAGGAATCATATATTTGGACTATTTTACAGCAATGGTTGACAAACGAAACGGTCTTAAAGATGAGCTGACCTATGACGGTGTACACCCAAACATTGCAGGGTACAAAGTGATGGCATCACTGGCCGAAATGGCCATTGAAAAAGCCTTAATGCAGGAATAATTCATTATAAATTTAAAAATTATTTATTATTTGGATCATTACGATTTGTACGTTTTTATCTTTATGCCTTAGTAATATTTTTTAATTTGTGAAAGATTATTCTCAAATTGCAAATTTTTGAGCCCTTAGTCATCAGGTGGGAAAATATACTATCCTTAAGACAAACCGAAGTCTTTTTTTCCAAATCTATTTATATCTTGAGAAATAATCTTTAACTTGTAACCTTATTAATTAATTTAAATTTAGATACAATGAGTTTAATAGTTAGCGAAATAAACCAGTATTGGATCCATTTTCAAGCCGGACATACCAAAGAAGATCATATTTACCCACGTGTCATTGTAAAATGTTATCATAATGATGATTTTCTTTTACAATTAAATTTCTATCGCGATGATAAAAAGCCACCCGAAAATTATTATGACGTTAATAATAAATTAGTTTACTTACGCTATCGTTTATCAATGTATCCAAATATTATAGACCTTTTGAGAAATGAAAAACCAATTTATTTTAGTTATTCTCAAAAATCAAATGTGGGTTACGTCAGAACCGGAAAAGAGCCCGTAGGAGAAGGAGATAACGATGCCGATTTCGATCGGACGTAACTTCGCACTGTAACCTGCAAGCGCTAGCGTCACGCTAGTGCTAATAAAGTTACTTATTACGAATAATTTTAGATGATATAAATACTTTGTAAGTTTGACCGTCTTTCTTTCAAAGCCGCATTTTACATACAGGATTAACTTCGCTCTGTCACAAATATATGCTCAAAGAAATTAACTAAAAAGCTCTTACAGCCCGCACGTTATATGCATTATATTTTTTAATGTTTTTGGCCAAACCATTAATAAAACTAACACCCCAAACTTGAATCGCTCCCGTTGAATATTGGGTAGAACTGAAATACCATCCTAAATTAAAATCATCACCACCAATTGCTGAAGAGGTCATATTTATTAATCCTGATTTTATAAAACCGATTCTGTGAACATTATTTAAGAAACTAGTATATAGAGTAATAGGTGTTGATGTTACTATGTATAATGCTTAAATTGCTTGTTTCGTCCTCAGAAAACACTTGTATTTCTTGAACATATCCATTCAATATAGTTACGTTTGAGTGTTGTGAGCCAATCCTAAAAGCATCATTAACATATGAATTAACATAAGTTACGTTAGTTTGTGATGTTCCATTAAAATATGATGATAGTTTTTTGGATGAATCGGCTGTAATAGTTAGTATTCTTTGGTTTATATTATTTTGCTGTGATGACATGTCAGCCCCGTAAGTTCCTGAGGCTGTTTGAATAAACCCCGCTCTTTTATTTGTGCGTTGGTCTGCGAATACTACGAGCCTAATATTAGTTGAATCTGCTGTACACCATACCGATCCAACGCTATTAGAACCCGTTTTAGCAACTACCACCGCCACGGTAAACTCATTACCTGCATCCAGTACCGCTATTCCATTTGGTGCTTTTAACCAATCTCCCATATCTCCTTGCAGTGCAGGAAGTGCACCTTTGGTTATAATCACCCCAGAGCTAATCACTTTAAATTGATTTGCTCTTGCTATTTGTACTGCAATCAAATTAGTATTAATAGTGTTATCGGGGGTTTGGGGTATCCACTCCTCTACAAATCCATCATTTGCACTTATCCATGTTGCAAGGGTTATGGTATCGGGGGTTGTGTTAGAAGATGTAGAAATGTAACTCGATGTAGTAATCAAATTGCTAGAGCTTGCACCATCGAAAAATAAATAAGCTGTTGCGTTATCACTGCTCCTACGAATTTTTAAAACGGCATTCGACCAACCAAAAAACTTTCTTAACGAATAAGCTAAAACTGCTCCGCATTCTTCATCAATTTCACCATCACAATTATTATCAATACCATCACATATTTCGGTAGCACCAGGGTTGACAGAAGCATTGTTGTCATCACAATCACCGCCCGGAAAACATTCGTTTATCCCTTCTACAAAACCATC
>PVMK01125212.1_pt1 | contig 28353 bp, 21 predicted proteins | sample 1853481 | NCBI WGS metagenome assembly PVMK01 (sample SAMN08533507, study PRJNA380276) | Marine sediment metagenome, whole genome shotgun sequencing project. | reverse complement strand
GTCCGGCAAGGTGAAATTGTTGGATTGGCAGGTGTAGCTGGCAACGGGCAGAATGAACTTGCCGAAGCCCTGGCTGGCCTGAGGGAAATTACTGAAGGATCTGTATTAGTTAATGAAAAAGATGTCACCAATAAATCTGTCAAATCAGGCATTCGTCTTGGAATATCATTGATTCCAGCAGACCGCACCCAGGTAGGAACAGCTCCTAATCTAAGCGTGACAGATAATGTGATCATGAAGAATTATGATCAATCACCAATTTCAAAAGGTTGGCGTGTTCTATCTTCTGAAGCGGATAGTTACGCATCAGATCTCAAAGAAGCCTATGACATAATTGTGCCATCTATAAATACCTCGGTCAGACTATTGTCGGGGGGAAATCTTCAAAAAGTTATCCTTGCCAGGGAAATTTCCAGTGATCCAAAATTAATGGTTGCTGTGCAGCCTACCAGGGGATTGGATGTTGGCGCAATTGAGGGCGTGCAAAAGCTTCTTTTATCTCAACGAGAATCCGGGGCTGCGATCTTGCTGATATCGGAAGAACTTGAAGAGTTATTAACCTTAAGTGACCGGATTTATGTGATTTATGAAGGTGAAATTATGGGCGAAATCAGTGATGGAGATATCGATAAGATCGGCCAGATGATGACTGGTACACCTCTTGAGCAAATTGAAGCAGAAGGAGGGAATTAAGATGGCTGATAGCTCTTCCAATAAATCTGCATCTGGATGGAAATTCCCATTCCGTATAAAAATAGAGAACAGGGTTGATAATCCCCCCAAATGGCTGACGCCAGTTCTCTCCTTAGGGGCAGTTGTTGTTGCATTATTAATTGGTGCTGTGGTGATCTGGCTGGGGGGTGGCAAACCCTGGGCAGCATATACCCACATTGCTAAATATTCCCTTGGAAGCGTTGGCGTCCTCTCCGATACTTTGGTCAAGGCCATCCCGCTCATGCTGGTGGGTCTGGCCTGTTCAATAGCTTTCCGGATGAAACTCTGGAATATTGGGGCTGAGGGACAATTCTTCCTGGGTGCCTTCGGTGCCAGTATGGTGGTATTGCTGCCGGTGCTTCCTATGGAAGCGCCCAAGTGGCAGTTTATCCTGGTAGCAGCAATATTTGGCATGGCCTTTGGTGCTGCATGGGGATTTATCCCAGGATTCCTGAAGGCTCGCTACAATGTCAACGAGATCATCTCCACACTAATGATGAACTACATTGCAATCGAGTGGAATAACTATTTTATTTATGGAGTTTGGTCTGAGAGTGGATTCCAGATGTCACGCATGTTCCAGCGCAACGCCTGGTTGCCGCGCCTGTCGGACCTGGCCAAGAAATGGCCCTTCTTTGGCGGATTGACAACTCACTTGGGCCTGGTATTCGCAATCATTGCTGCCATCATCCTCTGGATTGTCTTGAATAAAAGCAGATGGGGATACGAGATTAGATTAATTGGTGATAATCCCAAAGCCGCAGAGTATGCGGGAATTTCCATTAAAAGGAATATTGTGCTGGTCATGATGGTATCTGGTGCTTTGGCTGGTTTGGCTGGATCGTCTGAAATCATGGGTGTTGTTCACCGATTACAGGGTCACATTTCCCCGGGGTATGGATTTACCGGGATAATCATTGCCTGGCTGGCTAAACTCAATCCGCTGGCAGTGATCCTGGTATCTATTTTATTTGGGGCATTAATTCTGGCAGGACGTGAGGTACAACCGGCTGGGATACCAACCTTAATCCAGGGTGTAATAATGGTTTCCTTGATCGCGAGTGATTTCTTCTTCCGGAATCGAGTCAGGATCATACGGAAGGTGGAGGATTAATTATGAATTTTATACTTATCATGGCATCCGGTGTTGCCACTGGAACCGTATTGTTATATGCCACCATAGGCGAAATATTTTCCGAGCGGTCTGGTGTCTTAAACCTGGGTGTGGAAGGCATGATGTTAGTTGGGGCTATGTTTGCCTATAAGACTGCTGCCGCGACAGGTAATGCCTGGCTTGGTGTTCTTGTGGCAATGCTGAGTGCGGGTTTAATAAGTCAAATTCATGCCTTTATTACCATCACCTTGCAGGCGGATCAGGTAATATCCGGTCTGGCACTCAACTTCCTCGCGACCGGGATCAGCCTGGTGCTAGGAGAGGGTTTGACCAGCCTGCGGGATGTTGTTCCTCATCTGCCCAAATTTTCCATTCCAGGCCTGGCGCAAATACCCTGGCTGGGAGGCATTTTCTTTAATAACCAAAGCATTATGGTTTATATTGGTTTCCTGTTCATACCCTTGGCCTGGTATTTTATCAACCGCACCCGACCTGGTATGCATCTCAGGGCAGTAGGTGAATATCCTGCGGCTGCCGATACACTTGGTATCCGGGTTTACCTGCTCCGGTATCTGTATGTGTTTGTTGGTGGGTTACTGGCAGGATTAGCAGGAGCTACCATCAGTCTTTCCATTTCACCTGGATGGTTCGGTGGTTTAACAACAGCTGGCCAAGGCTGGATTGCTGTAGGCCTGGTTATTTTTGCCCAGTGGAACCCTGTCAGGGCTGCCTTCGGTGGGTTTACATTTGGCGCCCTCAGACGATTGGTGCTGGATCTCCAGGGTCCCCGCCATGATACTTGGTATATCAAATCCATTTTATACCAACGTCAATTACGGCTTTTTCCTGAAGATGATACCTTATATCTTTACAGTGGTTTTCCTGGTAATTGGCAGCCGTGAAGCAAATCGAAAACGGATAGGTTCACCGGCAGCTCTCGGTTTACCCTATATCCGGGGACAGCGCGGTTTATAACCCATGATCAGTTTATCCGAACGTAAAGACTTAATCAGGGCAGCCCTTGGTGAAGTACCGCTGGACCTGCGGATTGACCACGTCCAGGTTGTTAATGTATATACCGGGTCTATTGAGCCAGGTAGTATTGGCATTAAAGATGGCAGGATTGTCACACCGTATGCAGTGGATTATCAAGCCCGGGAAGTATATGACGCAGGGGGTCGATATGCTCTTCCAGGTTTCATTGATTCGCATGTTCATCTGGATTCAACCCTGGTAATTCCCGAAAATCTTGGCCAATTACTGCTTCCCAGAGGAACAACTGTCATGCTTTCCGATCCGATGGAGATCGCCAATGTGGCTGGTCTTCCGGGGTTTAAGGCATTATTGAACTCTATCGATAAATTGGATTACCATGTCTTACTGGAGGTTTCCTCCCGTGTTCCAACAGCTCCAGGTTTAGAAACCACAGGGGGTGAACTTGATCTGCGGGATGTGAGTGAAATTCTTACCTGGCCTGAAGCTGTCAGCCTGGGCGAACTGGACCCATCCAAGATCCTGGAAATGCGGGATGAATATCTACTTAAAGTTGAAGCTGCTTTAAAATTGGGAAAGATATGCAATGGACATGCAGTTGGCCGAGTAGGCAAAGAACTTGTTGCCTATGCCTGTGGTGGGTTGGCTGACGATCATGAATGTGTTGATTATAAGGAAGCCCTGACCCGGTTGCAGCTGGGAATGGCAGTCCTGATCAGAGAGGGCAGCACTGAACGAAATTTGGACTTGATATTGGAAGGGGTTGTCAGTGAGGGCACATACTCGCACCATCTGATGTTTTGCACTGATGATAAACATCCAGATGAGATCCTGGAAGAAGGCCATATTGATTTTATGGTTAACCGGGCTGTTGAACTGGGATTGACTCCTATTCAGGCCATTCAGATGGCAACCATAAATGCGGCACAACATTTTCGAATTGAACATCTGGTAGGTTCACTTTCTCCCGCTCGCTGGGCAGATATCCTGCTTGTTGAAAACCTTCAACAAGTTAAGCCGGATAAAGTATTTTTCAAGGGAAAATTAGTAGTTGAGGGTGGAACTTATGTCGGCTCCCCTCCCAAACCAGATTATCCTGATTGGTTATTTAACACAGTAAAACTAAAAGCTGGTAAAGATCCAACTGATTTCATACTCGAACATGATCAGGAAAAAGCCCATGTTTGGGTGATAGATTTATTTCCAGACCAGATCATCAACACCAGGACAGAAGCGGAGCTTCCGGTCTTGAATGGTGCCGTCCAAACTGATCCTGACCGGGACATCCTCAAGCTGGCTGTGGTGGAGCGGCATGGAAAGAATGGCAATATAGGGGTGAGCTTCGTAAAGGGTTTTAGACTCAAGAATGGTGCCCTGGCGTCCTCGATTGCCCACGATCACCATAACATCATCGTTGCTGGAACCAATGATAGGGACATGGCAATCTGCGTGGATTCTATTGAAGAAATGCAGGGTGGTTTTGTGATCGTCTCTGAGGGAGAGGTGCTGGGAAAATTGGCCCTTCCTATCGGTGGATTATTGAGCGAGGAACCGGTAAGTAGCATTATTTCAGGTCTGGATGAAATCAATCAGACCTATCATAAACTTGGTGGAACGCTTCCCGCGCCCTTTATGACGATTTCATTTATCGGGCTGCCAACTGTTCCGGATCTGGGACTTTCTGACATGGGTTTGATTGATGTCCTTGCCCATAAATTGATCAGTTCCTTTGTGGATTAGCTGAGGTTATAGTTATGCAGGAATTTGGTTATCACAGACCGAGGACAATCTCAGAGTTAAAAGAACATCTTAGCCAATCAGGAGCACGAGTGTTGGCGGGCGGCACTGACATTATTCCCAAAATGCGCCAGGGAAAATTTTCTGCGCCAATATTGATCGATACTAGCAGGATCGATTCACTTCATTTTATAGAAGATCTGGGAAATGAAATTGTTTTAGGTGCGCTTATTACTCACCAGGAAATTGCCGATTCTCCCCTGCTGTCTAATATTAATCCCGGGTTAAAGAAAGCAGCGGAGAGCATTGGTTGTGTTCAAACACGTTCAAGGGGAACATTAGGTGGCAACATAGCGAACGCATCTCCTGCCGCAGATACAATCCCGCCCCTATTGACATTTGATGCTTCAGTTCTCCTTCAAAGCCTCACTGGTGAGCGCAGGCTCGCGCTTGAGGACTTTATCATAGGACCAGGTGAGACGGATCTACAGATGGGGGAGTTTATTCACAGTGTTATTTTTTCACCACTGAAAGGAAAATGGGGATCTGATTTTATCAAAGTCGGAAAACGAAATGGCATGGCTATCTCAGTAGTCAATGTTTCGGCGGCTGTTGTCTTGGATGATGAGGGTTTATTCAAAGATGTCCGGATCGCACTGGGAGCTGTTGCTCCGGTAGTAACCCGCCTTCGGAAATCTGAAGAATTCCTACTGGGGAAAAAACCTACTCCTGAGATTTATGACAAAGTAGCCGAGGTCAGTCAGGAAGAAATCAATCCAATTTCGGACATCAGGTCATCAGAGGCGTATCGCCTGCATTCAGCAGGGGTGATCCTGCGCCGGGTACTTGAGTCAGCTGTGGAACAGGCCAGGGGGAGAAATTAATGACTGAAATAACTGTGTCCTTCACCTTGAACGGCAAAAAAACAACCTTGACCAGTATTCCGAATCGGACTTTACTGGATGTTCTGCGGGAGGACCTGGGATTAACAGGTGCAAAAGACGCCTGCGGCGGCGAGGGTGAATGCGGTGCCTGTACAGTATTACTGGATGGAAAACCGATCAATTCCTGCTTGGTATTCATTGGTCAAATTGAGGATGGAAACCTTACTACCATTGAGGGATTGGCTTCAAAAGATCATTACCTTCCAATTCAACGGGCTTTTGTGGAAGCAGGTGCTGTTCAATGCGGTTACTGCACTCCTGGTGCTGTTCTGGCAGCTAAAGCGCTGCTTGATACTGATCCCAATCCATCAGATGAGGAAATCAGGGAAGGTTTATCAGGCAATTTGTGCCGCTGTACCGGGTATAACAAAATGGTTGATGCGGTTCACCAGGTGATAATTGAGGCATCGAATGGCTGATCAATATCAGGCTATTGGAAAGACAGAAACCCGTAAGGATGCCTGGGCCAAGGCATCCGGTAAAGCGCTCTATACAGCGGATATTCCAGTCGAAGGGCTAAGCTGCGGTTTGATCCTTCGATCACCCCACCACCACGCCCAGATCCTGGAAATTGACACTTCTACCGCAAAAAAATTGCCTGGTATTCAAGCTGTCTTAACTTCACAAGATATTCCTGGAGATAAAGTATTTGGCCCTCTGGTACAGGATCAACCGTCCCTGGCGGCAGATGTTGTCAGGCACCTGGGAGAGCCGGTAGTATTGATCATTGCTGAATCCCGGGAACAAGCTCAAGCTGCCAGTGCGAATATTCAAATTAACTATGAAATCCTTCCTGCCATCTTTGATCCGGTAGAAGCTGCAAAATTAGATGCTCCCAAACTTCACGATGATGGAAATATCTTATCGGAACTGCATGTTGATAGTGGTGATCTTACGGCTGGATTTGAAGCAGCTGACCAGATCCTGGAAGACACTTATTACCTTCCCAGAATATCTCCCGGATATATGGAGCCGGAAACATCCCTGGCAGTCTGGGAAGATGATCAAACCATCACTGTCTGGGTCAGCTCTCAGCATCCCTTTGTAGACCAGAGATTCATAGCAGCAGCACTTGATCTTCCGGTAGAAAAAGTGCGTGTAAAAAGTGCTGTGATTGGTGGGGCTTTTGGCGGCAAAGAGGACGCTAGTCTGGCTATTCTGGCTGCTTTGGGAGCCTGGGCAATTAAGGGCAAGGTAAGATTAGTCAATTCCCGCCGGGAATCCTTTTTAGCGCATCCTAAGAGGCATCCCGCTCAAATTCGATACAAATTGGGTGCGAAAACTGATGGGACAATTACCGCCCTGGAGGCCGAAGTCCATATGGATACCGGTGCCTATTCCTCCTATGGTCCGGCAGTAGCCATGATCCTGACGGAAACACTTTCAGGGTCCTACCGGATTCCTAATGTTCACATTGATACCTATGTGGTTTATACCAATTCCCCCATCTCTGGTGCAATGCGTGGGTTTGGCAGTCCCCAGGCTCACTTTGCAGTTGAGAGCGCCCTGGATATGATGGCAGAACAGCTCGGTCTGGATCCGATCCAGATTAGGCAGCTCAATATTCTCAAACCTGGGGAAAAAGTATTTACAGGAGTGACCTTAAACAATACAGCCAAAGCATTACCGGTTTGTTTGGAAAAAGCTGGGGAGCTAGTTGATCAGTATGGGAAGATCGATCCTTCACCAGGAAAGGTTGCTGGCGTAGGTTTTGCTCTGGCTGCCCAGACTATGGGCCTGGGAGCTAATGTACCGGATGACTCTACCCACAGGCTGGAATGGTCTCCGGATGGACGAATTCTGATCCATCTGGGTGCGCCTGATCTGGGACAGGGTCTGGCCATGGCAGCAGAACAGATCACAGCCGAAGTCATGGGCATTCCTTATGACCTGGTAGAAACCCTTCCTCTGGATACTTTAATTACACCTGATGGTAACGTTACCTGCGCTTCCCGGATGACCTATATGGCAGGTAATGCCCTGATGGATGCCTCGAGAACCCTGATCAAACATTTGATCCATCATGCCAGTAGACTGCTGGAAACTCCTGAAGATGAACTGGTTTATCAGGATGGAAATATCATCAAAGCCGATGGATCATCTGTTCCCGCAGTGGAATTTCTAAGCAGATTGGCAGAAGAATCCATCATATTGACAGCGGAAAGCACCTTCAGTTTCCCTTATCCTGAAGATACAACCCCACAACACCTGCCGATCGGTATGCCCCATGTGCTGTACTGTTTTGGGGCCCAGGTTGCCCGGGTGGAAGTTGATCCGGATTTGGGAACTGTCGAGGTCACTCATTTCGCAGCTATCCATGATGTCGGTCAAGTGATTAGTCAGCCGGGAGTGGAAGGACAAATTGAGGGCGGCGTTGCGACAGGATTAGGCTATGCCCTGTTTGAAACTATGCTTCAGAAAGGCGATCACTGGGTGGATAGTTTTACCGAATACCTACTTCCCACAGCAGTAGATTTACCGGCAAATTATCAGAATATCATTCTTGAGATCCCTGAAGCCAGTGGACCTTTTGGCGCCAAAGGTATCGGTGAGATTCCCCTGGTACCAACAGCGCCTGCAGTGGCGAATGCCGTATATGATGCAGTTAAAGTCAGAGTAAAAAGTCTGCCTATCACTCCTGAAAAAGTGTTGGGCTTGGTTTAGTTTTCTTTAAAGGAGATACAAAACGAATGGGAAGTTTTACAGGTTATCAATGTTCAATTTGCGGCAAGGAATACCAACCGGGAGAGGTGACCTATACCTGCCCGGATGATAACGGCATCCTGGATGTGCTGCTGGATTATCAGGATCTGAAAAACAAAACAACAGACGAGCTGATCCTGAAGGATGAAAATTCTTTATGGCGTTACTTTCCCTCTTATCCCCGTGGAAAATTTGATTGGTGAAGGCACCACTCTGCGATCGGCAGGCTGGACTCCAACATATTCTCCCCCCCAGCTGAAAAGAAACCTGGGAGTTAAGCAGCTCTGGGTCAAAGGATGAGAGCAGCAATCCGACAGCGTCATTTAAGGACCGGGCCAGTGCGGTTCTGGTAGCCCGTGCGAAGGAGATTGGAGCGGAGGTTATTGTTACAGCTTCTACCGGCAACGCGGGAGCTGCTTTGGCCGGAATGGCTGCCGGAGTGGAACAGGAGTCGGTAATTTTTGCCCCTAAAACAGCTCCACCGGCGAAAATTGCCCAATTACTGATCTACGGTGCCCGGGTAATCCTGGTGGATGATAATTATGACGCTGCCTACCAGCTTTCCCTGGAAGCGACTGAGGAGTTCGGCTGGTACAACCGCAATACGGGATACAACCCCTTCACAGCAGAAGGAAAAAAGACTGCGGCCTATGAAATTTGGGAACAGGTGTTATTAACCAACCAGTTGGATAAACCTTTGTGTGTATTTGTGTCCGTTGGGGATGGTAATATCATCTCTGGAATTCATAAGGGATTTAAAGATCTTCACAGGATTGGCCAGATAAAACATATGCCGCGTATCTTCGGCTGCCAGTCCACTGGTTCCGCAGCTATCTATAATGCTTATAAATCAGGAAAAGAAGATATTATTCCGGTTATTGCAACCACAATGGCTGATAGTATTTCTGTGAACATGCCCAGTGATGGTCTTAGAGCTCTGCGGGCAGCCACTCAAACTGATGGCGCATATGTCGCTGTTGAGGATGAGCAGATCCTGGAAGCTATCGCTGAACTTGGTGAGGTAGGAATCTTTTCTGAACCAGCAGGGGCAACCAGCCTGGCAGGCTTGAAACAGGCTCTTGCCGATGGAATGGTAGGGGAAGATGATCCAATTTTGGTTTTGAATACCGGAAGTGGGTTAAAGGATGTCAAAGCAGCTATGCAGGCAGCTGGAGAAGCTCCGGTTATAAAGCCGGTCCTTGATGAGGTGAAAAAGCTTCTCGGGAGTTGACCCGCAAGGGCTGCACTAAAAAGGTGAGGTTAGGATGAATACCAGGCCAACATTTTCAATCATTGCTCCTATTTATAACGAGATCGATAACATCACAACTTTGTATGAACGAGTCACCGCTGTGATGGATCCAACTGGTGAACCCTGGGAATTTGTAATGATAGATGATGGGTCCTCCGATGGATCGACCGAGGCCATCCTGGAGTTGAGTAAAAAGGACAGTAAAGTAGTCCCGGTGATTTTTGCCCGGAATTTTGGGCACCAAATAGCAGTCACCGCAGGTTTGGATTACAGCCAAGGCGAGGCAGTCATCATCATTGATGCTGATTTGCAGGACCCTCCTGAAGTGATCCTTGACCTGATTGGGAAGTGGCGTGAAGGTTATGAAGTGGTCTATGCCACCAGGTCCAAACGGGAAGGAGAGAGCTGGTTTAAACTCTTCACCGCAGCAGCGTTTTACCGACTGATCCAGCGCATTACTGATATAGACCTTCCCATGAACACAGGCGACTTCCGGCTGCTGGATCGAAAAGTGGTCGAGGTTATGAACCAGATGCGTGAGCGCCACCGTTTTCTGCGGGGTATGTCGGTCTGGGTTGGGTTTAAACAGACTGGCGTGGAATATGAACGAGCGGAAAGATTCGCAGGAGAAACCAAGTATCTACTTAAGAAGATGTTCAGATTGGCTAGTGATGCAATTACAGGATTTTCATATTTTCCACTCCAACTGGCGACATACCTGGGATTTTTTGCTGCAGGGACAAGTATCCTGGCCATACTGGTGATGATTGTTTTACGCTTGACAGGCTCTCAGCTATTTTATGGGCAGGGGACAACCCTGATTGCTGTGTTGTTCCTGGGAGGGGTTCAACTGATCTCTATTGGTATGCTGGGTGAATATGTAGGCAGATTGTATGATGAAGCAAAGGGCAGGCCGTTATATATAGTGAGGAAAGATTTGGAGGTGCAGCAGGGCAAGGAATAAGTTGAAAACTATCAATAGTATCTGCAGGATCTTATAATTTTAATGAACTTGATTGTTTGGAAAGGAAAATAACATGATCGATCTCAGTTTGGATAAAAAACAATTGGAACGCACAGTAGAAAGAGCCAGGGAACAGAATATCATCATTCCGACATTTGCTCAGATGAAGAACCCCGATCTGATCCCTGATAGCATCAAAAAAGATCTCAAGAATATCGGATTGTGGGATATTACCTCCCGCAACTTGTTCCGTATCACCTGGAAGAATGAGCCCGTGGCAACAGGTGGTGGTTATGGCGGAGTAAACTTTGTCGAACTTCCCTCCAGTCTAACAGGAGTTGAGGCCCGGATTGTTGCCCTGGTAGGGAAATGGTTCCCAACCGGAGCTCATAAAGTTGGCGCTGCCTATGGATGCCTTGTTCCTCCCCTGATCACCGGTCAATTCGATCCGACAGAACATGAAGCAGTCTGGCCCTCAACAGGCAACTACTGCCGGGGCGGAGCCTATGACTCGGCTTTGCTGGCCTGTAAATCAGTGGCGATTCTGCCAGAAGAAATGAGCCGGGAGCGCTTTGAATGGTTGGATAAAGTTGCTGGAGAAGTAATAGCAACTCCCGGATCCGAAAGTAATGTAAAAGAGATCTACGATAAGGTTAAAGAATTAAAAGCGACCAGGGATAATGTATTTGTCTTTAATCAGTTTGATGAATTTGGCAATTATCTTTGGCACTACGATATCACCGGTCATGCTATGGAAGAAGTCCTGCAGCAGGTTATGGGACCGAACGATGAGTACCGGGGAGTGGCCCTTACGACAGGTTCTGCTGGAACAATCGGCTGTGGAGACTACCTAAAGCAGCTTTTCCCCAACAGCAAGATTGCTGCCGGAGAGGCTTTGCAGTGCCCCACGCTGCTGGAAAATGGTTTTGGCGCCCATCGCATTGAGGGCATTGGTGATAAACACGTTCCTTGGATCCACAATGTCAAAAACACCGATATGATTATCGGCATTGACGACAATACTGTGGTAAATCTAGCCAGATTGTTTAATGAACCCGAAGGCAGAAAGTACCTGGTAAAACAGGGAGTTTCAGAGGATTTGGTTGGACAATTGGATCTGCTTGGTTTCTCAAGTATTGCTAACACAGTGATGGCGATTAAAATGGCAAAGTATTACGAGATGGATGAGAATGATATCATCCTGACTGTCTGGACTGACTCGATGGAATTGTATGAAAGCCGCTTGAAAGAAATGCATGAAGAAGCCGGTGAATATTCTGAAGTTGACGCAGCCCGGACCCACGCCCAGTATCTGGATGGCCTGACCCCCAATTACCTGCAAGATCTGCGCTATGAAGATCAGCGCCGGGTTCATAACCTGAAGTATTTCACCTGGGTAGAACAGCAGGGCAAAACCTTTGAAGAGATCCAGTCTCAATGGTATGATCGCGATTACTGGACCAATTTCCAGAAACAAATTCCGGAGATTGATAGTTTGATTGGCGAGTTTAATGCTAAAGTTGGTTTGATCTAGAGTTATAGATGCTGGATCTGGATGCGGGATTTCAGTAAAATCCCGCATCCTTTATTTAAAACATGTATAATGAAAGTTAACGGGGGAAATGATTATTCTCAGAAAATGAACCAAGCGCATCTTTAACGTAAGGGGGTTAATTGATGAAGAAATCTTACCTGTCTCCTATGGCTTTAATCCTGGTTGCAATTATCCCTTCTCCGGAAGATTTGCAGTTAGCCCGGATACTGGGATGGTATCGCATCCCGCTTCGTTCAGCTCCCCGGATTCTAAATGTCGACTACCTGGCTTTTTATCAACCGGCCTCATTTAGACGAAGGAAATGGCAGATCGAATATTTGGCAGCGGTTCTGGGGCATGAATTGACCACAAGAATTGAGCTGCTCCAGGACCAGGCAGATCATCCCCGGGCTGAGGAAGAATACTTTAAAATTCAGCTGGGTTCAATTCAGAAATTAAGCCAGCCAATTTCGGCTGGTGATTGGAAAAGGTTCACGTTTTTGTACACAACCGGGGAATATTTTCGGGGGGCAAAAATCCTTACTGACCTGACCGTTTGTCCATCAGAAAGAAGAGCGCTTTGGAAGACTCTCCGGGATCGGGCCAGCAGCCAATCCAGATATTTTGAAGAATGGGATATTCCAGATGATCTGCCCCTGGATGCGCTATCCGCCCTGCTGGGTATTACATCAGATCAGTTTGATGGCAATTAATGGAAATGATTATTGATTTCTGCCAGTTATTACCGGAGAGGACTGCAAGCTGAAGAAAATGGCTGGGGTATAATCTTTCCAAAGTAATAATTATTGTGAATCTGGTGTGAGAAAGGATAAATAATGGGAACGACATTAATAAAGAATGGAACTTTAATTACTGCAGACAAATCATTCCCAGCTGACCTGTTGATTGTCGAGGAACATATTGCCCGGGTAGGGGAGAACCTGGAAGCTCCTGGGGCAGAGATTGTAGATGCCGGGGGAAAATTTGTGTTACCAGGTGGAATCGATCCCCATGTGCATTTGGACCTGGCAATGTTTGGAACTGTTTCATCTGATGATCATTATACGGGCCATAAAGCTGCAGCTTTTGGAGGCACCACAACAGTGATGGATTTTGTTGAGGATAAGGACCCTGACCTATTGAAAAATATTTCCGCGTTAAGGGAAAAAACTGATCCCAAAGCAGCGATTGATTACAGTTTCCATCTCAATATCACAAAATTCGATCAAAAAGTAGCTGACCAGATTCCAGCCATTTTGGAATTAGGGGTGACAACGTTAAAGGTTTTTACAGCCTATAACAACCGTTTGCGTCTTCAGGATGGAGAAATATTCCAGTTAATGCTGAAAGCTGCTGAATATGGTTTGTTGACCATGCTACACGCTGAAAATGGTGATGTGATTGACATCCTTGTAGCCCAGGCACTAAATGCTGGCCGCACTGAGCCTATCTGGCATGCCAGGACTAGACCTGCCTGGGGAGCAGTGGAGGCTGTGTTACGGGGAGCCGCGCTGGCAGCCCAGGCTGATGCGCCGCTGTATATCGTTCATATGAATACCGCTGGAGGGATCGACCAGCTGGCGTATGCCAGGGAGCGTGGTCTAAAGGTAATGGGAGAGACCTGTCCTCAATATATGTTCTTCTCTGAAGAGGACCTGGAACGACCGGATGGAGCTAAGTGGATTTGTTCTCCTCCCATGAGGACCAAAATCGATCAAGCCAGGATCTGGCAGGGATTAACAGCAAATACTTTGCAAACGGTAGGTACAGACCACTGTCCATTTTTCTATGATGGGACCAAACCAATTGAATATGAAGGATACCCCGTGATGATTCCCGGAAAAGAACTGGGAAAAGATGATTTTACAAAGATTCCTAACGGATTGCCGGGGGTGGCGGACAGGATGCCGATTCTCTGGACAGAAGGTGTTGGAAAGGGAAAAATTACGGCTAATCAATTTGTTGCTTTTACAAGTACAAATCCGGCAAAGATATTTGGTTTATACCCTCAGAAAGGTTGTTTGGAGCCCGGGTCAGACGCTGACCTGGTGATCTGGGATCCCGGCAAGAAGTTGATTTATGGAGTTGATGTTGCTCATCACCGGACTGATTACAACCTTTACGAAGGTTGGGAGCTGGAAGGATATCCTGAAAAAGTATTTCTGCGGGGAAAATGCATTGTGGATGGTGAGAAATGGCTCGGTAAAAAAGGCCAGGGAAAGTTCCTGGTAAGGAAGCCATTTGCTGAGGTAGTTTAGGGAATATCTAATATTGAGAAAGGACACGGTATCCTCAAAGGATACCGTTTGGGGAGATGAATGGATGCGTGATCCTGAGTCAAACAATTGATAAAATCGCTTTGATAATCATCAGTTATAAGTAAATATAAGGATCATGCATCCTATCAATTCAATGGGGGAAATATATGGGTCAAGCAAGACTCGATTATGGTCTTTTTTATCCTTTATACAACAGAGGAAATAATAGGGGTCCGATATTTACAGAGGAACGTAATTATTATTACTTCCTTGATTTAATGTGGAAGTATCTCCTTCCAATTTTGGATTTATATGCCTATTGTTTGCTTCCAAATCATTTCCATTTATTGATCAGGGTAAAAGACCTGGAAGATATAAAATCAGGTTCTGATTCGGCTCTAAATCTTTCAATCCCACTTAGTTCATGTTTTGGCACATATACCAAAGGATTTAATAAGAGCAACAGCCGGACAGGGAAATTATTCGAAGGTCGTTTTAAGAGGAATTTGATTTTATGTGATCAGCAGTTATTTCAAACAATTAAGTATATTCATCATAATCCACAGAATCATGGATTGGTAAAGGATTTCAGGATTTGGCCATACTCATCATATTGGAATTACATAAATAGAAATTCGGGAGGGTTAATATATGAAGGATTATTATGTGATAGAGATTTTTACATTTCCGTCATGAGTGTTACTGAAGAGTTGTATGTTATTGAAGGTGAATCAGAGGATGCGTGATCCTCTGACTGGAAACCATCTGAGAATATAAGTAAGAACATTTAATTTTTGAAACACTCAGGATCACGCATCCTGAGGAATAATAGGGGGAATTTCATGGGTAAAAAACACTTCCAATTCAGTGAATTTTATTATCTATATTTTTGGGGCAATCATCGTGAAGCTCTCTTCAAGGAGGATAAAAATTACCAAGAATTCCTTGACTTATATAAAAAATATGTATCTCCTATCTCCGATTTGTATGCTTATTGTCTATTACCGACACATTCACACCTAATATTGAGAATTAAAGACTATGTTGATATTGGCTGTTATTATTTCGATGGTCAAATGATCTGGAAACAGATTAATACTTTTTTTAGTTCTTATATTCACTGGAATAATAAAAATTCAAATGGAATGCCAAAAATATTTGGTAGTAAATATTTAGGAAGAAATCTTGCCAGCATAGAATCCTTATACAAGTTGATCCCCTATATTCACCAAAATCCTGAAAATCACGGCATTGTGTCAGACTACAAATTCTGGCCTTATTCCTCTTACCATACATATTTCAAAAGAGATCGAAGGTCCTTTTTGGCTAGAATACTATTCTCTGATGATCAGTTATACAATACAATTATGGCAATGCACGGGAAAACGATTAAACTAGAGGAGTGGAACTATTATCAAAAGGAAATGGTTTCCTGAAAGAAAGCCCTTTCCTACTATAGAAATCCTATGAAAAACCTTACCGTAAAGGACCTTACTTTCGAATGGGGAACCCGAACATATATCATGGGTATCCTCAACCTCACACCGGATAGCTTTTCGGGAGATGGACTGACTGGAGAGGATCTGGATTCGGCGTTAAAACAAGCCCGGGAATTTGTGGAATCCGGAGCGGATATCCTTGATGTAGGGGGAGAGAGCACTCGCCCGGGAGCTGATCCTGTATCAGCTGAAGAAGAAATTGACCGGGTTCTGCCGCTAATAACCCAGCTTGTAGATGAATTTGATATTCCAATATCGATTGATACCTATAAATCATCTGTCGCCAGGCAAGCAGTCAAAGCTGGGGCCGCGATCATCAATGATGTCTGGGGTTTTCGGGCTGACCCGGATCTGGCAGCGTTTGCTTCTCAATCTGGTCTTCCCTGTGATCCTGATGCACAACCGCAGCACACCCAATAACGCCGCTGTCCGAGAACAACTGGGAGGGCGATATGTCGGTGTTGAATATGATAATTTATTGGAAGATGTCAAATCTGAACTGCTCGAAAGTGTTTCCCTGGCTACCCAGGCAGGTATTCCAGACCATATGATCATTCTTGATCCGGGAATCGGTTTTGGAAAAACTGTTGAACAAAATCTGGAATTGCTCAATAGATTAAATGAGATCCGTTCCCTCGGATATCCTGTTTTATTGGGTCCCTCCCGGAAATCATTCATTGGTTATACTCTTGACTTACCTCTGGATGATAGAGTTGAGGGCACTGCCGCTGCAGTCGCAGTTGGCATCACTCGTGGAGCAGATATCATCAGGGTGCATGACGTGCCCGAGATGGTAAGGATATCCCGCATGACAGACGCCATTGTAAGGTCCTGATAAAGTTTAATTAGTACCTGGATCAGATTAAATCCGCTGTTGAGACACAGCGGATTTTTTGTTCTTATGCCAAATTAACATTCATACGGTAAATTGAAATCATAGCAGTTACCACCGGAGGATTGTATGGCTGATCGAAACGGGTCAAACCTGGAGAATTCCAGCGGACCGATAGCTTTCCAAACTGAAATAAAACAATTATTGAATATCCTGGTCCATTCCTTGTATACAAAAAGGGAGATATTCTTACGGGAATTATTATCGAATGCATCTGATGCGTTAACTCAAATGAGATTTATTCAGCAGACTGATCCAGATATATTAGATCCTTCCCTCGATTTGGAGATCAAAATTGATCTGGATCCGGAAAGCAACATTTTAAAGATATCTGATTCCGGTATAGGAATGACCAGTGAAGAGCTGGAAACCAATTTGGGCACAATTGCCCAATCGGGCGCCAGAGAATTTTTAGAAGCTGCTGAGGGAGATGATCCAAACCTGGTGGATGTGATAGGGCGTTTTGGGGTCGGTTTTTACTCAGTCTTTATGGTTGCTGATTGGGTGAGAGTATCTTCCAGAAGTTACCAACCCACTGAAAACCCATCCAGCTGGTATGCGACCGGAGCTGATACATTTGAAATAGGATCATCTGATAAAGAAAATCGCGGAACGGTTATTGAAATAAAACTTAAGGAAGATGCCCGTGAATTCTCAGATCTTTCCAGAATCCGGGAGATCATTAAAACACATTCGGATTACATACCTTATCCGATATTCCTGGGGGATGAAAAAGATCAGGTCAATCGTCAAAACTGCGATCTGGCGGGAAAATCCCCGATCTGTCGAGGATGATCAGTACCAGGATTTTTATCGGCAGTTAACTCTTGAATTGGAAGCTCCTTTGGAAAAGATACATTTTGTCGCTGATGCGCCATTGATGATTTATTCCCTGCTTTTCATGCCATCAAAACTTGATCGGGGATTGTTTACCCTGCGGGATCAGGATGGCTTGAGGCTTTATGCCCGCAAAGTTCTCATTGAAGATTACTCAAAAGACCTGCTGCCACCATATTTTAGATTTATACAGGGTGTTGTTGATGCTGAGGACTTACCGCTGAATGTATCGCGTGAAAGCGTTCAAACAACCGCGTTGATCAATAAGATCAATAAAATACTCACCAATCAAGTGATCCGGAAGCTCAAAGATATGGCTGACAAAGAATCGGATCTTTACCTTCAGTTCTGGTCTGAATTTGGCCAATTTATTAAAGAAGGTGTGGCAGCTAATGATGAAAATAAGGAAAAGTTATCAAGTTTGCTGCGGTTTCGCTCCACTACTATTCCAGATCAATGGTCCTCCCTGGATGATTATCTCGAACATATGAAATCTGGACAGGATAAGATTTACTATATTCTGGGAGATGATGAAAGCTCTGTCTCTCGCAGTCCCCATCTGGATTATTTTCAAACCCATTGTTACGAGGTCCTGACACTAACAGACCCGGTTGATTCATTTTTATTGCTGGGATTGAGAGATTATAAAGAATATCCTCTGCAAAATGTAGCCGATTCGGACCTGGTACTTCCTGAGGAAACTGCAGAAGGGGAGGAGGGTGAAGAACCGTCTTCACCTCTCCCTGATGAGCAGATCCAAACACTGGTTGATACCTTCAAGGAAATTCTTGCAGATAAAGTCAGTGATGTGTGCACAACGGACAGGCTGACCAATTCTGTCGCCCGCCTGGTTGATACCAAAGGTTCTTTAGGTCAAGAATTGCAGCGAGTTTACCGCATGATGGACAGGGAGTACCAGATTCCTAAAAAGATCCTTGAGATTAACCCAAACCATCCCATATTGAAACAGCTGGTATTACTTGAGAGTGATAATTCGCTTACCGGTCTGGTTGTGGAACAAATTTTTGAGAGCGCTTTATTGATTGAAGGTTTACACCCTGATCCAGCAGCGATGATTCCCCGCATTCAACAACTAATGGAATCTGTGCTAGAGAAATAACGTTATCTCATCCCCTATCAAATAGAAAGCGGAAAGAAGAATCAACCCTTTCCGCTTTTAATGATTCAAAATGTTCAAATCGGATTTGTTTCTACCGGTCCTCAGAACTAAATTCAGAAATATCACTGAACCAAGAATACTTGCAGCCCCGCCGCCATACCAGATTGTTTGGGATAAGTGTCGATAATGTGCCTTAGTTTTGTGATGATATTGATTTCGACCGGATATTTTCGGGTGGGTATAACCATTAGTTATCTATGAAAGTTCCTTATCTATATGCAATGACATCACTGTAATGCACTCCCGTCAATTGTAGAATTTCATTATCTGTTTTCCGGGCCTATTCGTATATAATAGAACCCTATCACCTCAAGAGTGGGGTAATACTATTTCCAATAGAATATTCAGGACTGGATAAAACATGACTCATATATTAGTGACCAATGATGATGGAGTTACCGCGCCGGGTTTATATGCTCTTGTAGAAGCCCTGAGAGAGCTGGGGGATGTCAGTGTCCTGGCCCCTGACCGGAACTGGTCTGCCTCAGGACATGTTAAAACCCTCCATCGCCCTCTGCGTGTGAAAGAAATCCCGCTGAGTGATGGCACAACTGCGCTTGCCAGTGATGGAGCGCCCTCTGATTGTGTTGCTCTGGCAGTTCTAGGTATACTCCAGGACATTGATCTGGTTGTGTCTGGCATTAACCCCAATGCGAATGTCGGACATGATGTGACTTATTCCGGAACTGTAACTGCAGCTATGGAAGCTGTGATCTGGGGCTTACCGGGATTGGCCGTGTCCCTGGATAGCCCGGACAATCACCTCGGCCTCCTGGATTATGCTCCGGCAGCTGAATATGCTCGCCGGGTCGTGGAGATGATGCTAGAGAAGAAGTTTCCAGACGATGTTGTGCTCAATTTAAATGTTCCCGGCCTGCCGCTGGATGAGATCAAAGGCCTCCAGATCACCAGGCAGGGCTTGCGTGTATATCACGATGAGTTGTTAACCCGCATGGATCCCAGGGGAGTTCCATACTACTGGATTGGTGGGGATCCGCCATCTGGTATCCCCAATCAGGGAACTGATTATGGGGCACTTAAGGCGGGATATGCGTCGCTGACACCCTTGAATTTGGACCTTACCGCGGTAGATGTCCTGGAGACACTTAAAAAAACGATATCTGGGTAATAGTTATCCAGGAAATATATGATGTCCCAGAAAAATAATGATAAGACTTTGAAAACCACTTCAAGGGGAATCAAGAAATATCTATTGGTTTCCTTTGGATTTCTTTTACTTTTAGTCTGGCTGCTTAACACACCTCCGGGCTTGCTTGGCAAGACGGACGCAGTTGGATATGCTGTTTGCCACAGAATTAGCTCCCATTCCTTTTTTTTAGCTGACAGGCCATTTTCCTTATGTGCCCGCTGTACAGGGCAGTACCTGGGGTTCTTATGGGGTTTTAGCCTTCAGTTAATTCTGGCTAAAAAGAGGGTTGGATTTCCTAAACCGTTTTATCTGATGTTATTGGGTGTATTCTTCCTGGCTTATTTTATTGATGGAGTTAACTCAGTCCTGCACCTTTATCCCGGGTTGGATCGATGGTCATTGTATGAGCCGATCAATGGGCTCAGGTTGTTTACCGGTCTAGGGATGGGCCTGGTAATCAGCGCTCTTCTTTACCCCCTGGCAGGCCAGACTGTCTGGAATAAATTTTCGCCCGGACCTGCTATCAAGGGACTTCGAGAGTGGATAATATTTACAGGAGGAGCGGTCGTCCTTGGGCTGTTAATTCTAACCGGGAATCCTCTGGTCTTATATCCCATCATTCTTCTCAGCACCGCTGGTTTATTGTTTTTATTGATGGTTTTATACGCGGTAATCTGGTTATTAATAATGAAAAAAGAAAACAGCGTTGACAATTGGAGAGGGCTGTCCTGGTGGGGCCTGGCAGGATTGATATCAGCCTTAGTCCAGATCATGGCGGTTGATGCCATTCGGTATCTTTTAACTGGGACCTGGAGTGGATTCCTGGATTATTAATTGGATAAGGGGTTAATTAGAGGAGTCAGGACCTATATCTGGATCAGGGTAAAAATGCATTATTTCATCAGGTGAGAACCAGAGTGTAATAGGTTCATTCAGCTCAGGAAGATCATTTTCTGGGTTAGAGAGAGTAAATTTGAGCTTCTGGCCATCGACCAGGACCTGGATATGGTGAGTTGATCCACTGAAGATGCTGCTGATAAGTTTGCCAGTGATATGTGATCCTCCAGATATTGCTGAAGAGCTCAAATGGATACTATCCGGTCGAAGCAGGACCTGACCTTTTCCCTGATAATTATTATTAACAAACCACTTTCCCAGTTTTGTTTCAATTTCCGATCCTCTCTTGCTGATCCGAGCGAAGCCATCCAGGAAGTTGGTCATTCCTAAAAATTTTGCTACATAGGGAGATTTCGGCTGAAAATATATTTCCCGGGCTGTGCCAATTTGAGCTGTTTTCCCATTTCCCAGGATGACTACCCGGTCAGCTATGCTGAAGGCTTCTTCCTGGTCGTGGGTGACATAGATGGCGGTTTGTTTGGCGTTTTTGAGAATCGCGCGCAGCTCTCCTACCAACCTTCCCCGGATGGACCGGTCCAATGCTCCCAGAGGTTCGTCAAGCATGACCAGTCTTGGTGCAGGGGCCAATGATCTTGCCAGCGCAACCCGCTGCTGTTCCCCGCCGGAAAGAGTGCTCACATCCCGGTCGTTATATCCCGTCAATCCTACCAGATCCAGGACAGCATTTACACGGTTGTTTATCGCTTTTTTATCGTCACCTGCCATTTTCAGTCCGAAAGCAACGTTTTCCTCCACGTCCTTGTGGGGAAACAGTACATATTCCTGGAACATTAATCCGAACCCGCGCTCATGGGTGGGTATGTTGAGCAGTGAGGCTCCATCCCAGAGGCAATCACCGCTGTCCGGTTGGACTAGACCGGCGATGATTTCCAACAGGGTAGTTTTCCCGCTCCCGCTTGGACCTAGAATAGCCAGGATTTCCCCTCTGGCCTGCAGGAAGGAGATTCCCTCCAGGACAGATGTGTCTTCAAAGCTTTTATGAATATTTTGAATTTCAAGGCCTTCCATAATCATCCGAGGGTACAATTCAAATAGCCTTATGTTTTTGGGCAAAATCGAGTATATCATAACAGGATTTTGAATTTAGACTAAACCATCAAAATAACAGTTTTTTTCATATATGATAATACCTAAAGGATTATCCTTGAAAATCTATTTCGCCTGTTCCATCAGTGGTGGCCGTCAAGATGAAAGAATATACCAGAAACTTGTCCAGGTTTTGTTGTCGATGGGGATCGAAGTTCCTACTGCCCATATAGCTGAAACCGGAATTGAAGAAATCGATGCCCTTGAGGAACCCGGGGATATCTATCAGCGGGATGTGGACTGGATCGATGATAGTGACCTGCTGGTTGCAGAAGTCAGCACACCTTCTCATGGAGTGGGTTTTGAAATCGGATATGCGCTGGATCAACGTATGCCTGTATTGTGTTTGTACAACAAAGCTGTTGTTGTGTCCAAAATGATCACAGGGAACCCCCATCCACTATTGAAGGTCGCGGCCTACCGGGATGAGCAGGAAGCCGAAGATATACTTCGTGAGTATATCCAGGACAAGATCTAAGAATTTGGCTGAAAAAACTTACTGTTTCAAGACTAGATATTTCCAAGAATTTGCGGGAACAAATAGAGAGGATTTTTCGTCTAAAGGATACTGGATTGGTCAATTAGATTCGGCAGACAAGCTATTCGTTGCAGAGCCGGATCACTTATCCCTTGGATGAGGAGGAGTATACCGATGACGAAGAGAACTGAGAGGATCCACCATTTTTCTATGATCAGCCTGGCAGTTTTGATGCTGGCTGTTAATGTTCTGGCCTGTGTTTTACCGGGTCAGAATGGGACAGGATCAGATACGCCGCAGCCCATTCCTATCGATCAGAATAATACCGACTCAAGTGAAGGGGGAATGCCTGCGGCCAATGGTGGTGATTCCGGGCCGGGTCTGTCCATCAGGTTGAGTGATGGCCAGGCTGTACCGACTCAGGTTGATCGTTTAGTGCCTGTAAAAGGTGTACCCTTAACGGGTGAAGAGATAGAGACAATTCTCGCAAGACTGACTCCCTGGGTAGTCGACCAGGGACTTGAAGTCGATTTCAGATTGCCAGAAGAGATTTTGCCTCCCCCGCTGACCGGAGATACTATACCAGAGACATTTCCTACCTCGACTGATCTAGCGGGTCCACAACCTGTGTTTGGTGATGAGTTGGAAGTTCTCAGGTTTGCTCCGGAAGGCCCGGTAGCAATCGCTCCCTTTATCAGTGTCACTTTTAATCAACCCATGATCGCTCTCAACACGCTGGAAGCATTGGCTGAAGAAAATGTGCCTGTCCTGGTAACACCTCTCATCCCTGGATCATGGAGATGGTTGGGAACCAGGACATTAAATTTTCTGTCAGATTCTGATCTTTATGATCGTTTGCCTATGGCAACTGAATACCTGGTGACTATCCCTGCAGGCGTAGAATCAGCTTCCGGGAAAGTTCTCCAGGACACTGTTCAATTCAGTTTTTCAACCCCGGCACCGATCATAGAAGATTATTACCCCTCTCACAGCCCCCAGCCTTTGGAACCGCTTTTTTATATATCTTTCGATCAGCGGATTGATCCGGCCGCTGTCATTGAGCATTTACGGGTAACAGCAGGTTCTTCCCCTGTCCAAATTAAACTTGCCACGGACGAGGAAATCAAAGCGGATGAAAATCTAAGCCGCAGGATCGAGTATGCCCAGGATGGACGCTGGCTGGCTTTCAAAGCTCTGGAACCGCTGCCTCCCGATACAGGTATTTCCATTACCGTCAATGCTGGCACACCATCTGCAGAAGGACCCTTGTTAACACTATCGGACCAGAGTTATTCTTTTTACACCTATGCTCCCTTGGCTGTCGTTGACCACGGCTGCTCCTGGGGAGATGATCCCTGCCGGCCGTTAACACCACTCTATATCCGTTTCAACAACCCCATAGATCTTGATGAATATGATGCGAGCATGGTGACCATTGAACCGGATCTTCCCAATGCCTCAGTGAATATTTACGGCAACACGATCAATATTCAAGGCAATACACGGGGAAGAACTACCTATTGGGTTACTGTAAATGGATCCATCAAAGACCAGTTTGGACAGACCCTGGGGGCGAATGAACGCCTAAAATTCAAAATAGGCAAAGCTGAGCCGGTATTGTTTGGTCCGGAGGAAATCTTTATCACTCTCGATCCGGCATCAGATAAACCCGCCCTCTCATTGTTCACTATGAACTACACCAGGCTAAATGTGGAAATTTACTCTGTTGAACCCTCCGATTGGCCTGACTTTTTACAATATCTACGTGATTACCAGAGAACCGATCTGCAATTGACACCTCCCGGAGAGAAAGTATTTGATTCAGCCCTGCCGATTGAGGCCCCATCAGATATACTCACAGAGGTCTATATCTCTCTCACGGAATACCATCAGGGGAAAAACAACCAATTTGTGGTCATCGCCAAACCTCCCAAAGGTCTTTTTGAACAAGAACGCTATTGGGAGCATGTACAGGTTTGGGTCCAGATCAGTGATATAGGATTGGATGCTTTTGTCGATCACACAGAGATGGTAGTTTGGGCGACTGACCTGGAGACAGGCGCGCCCCTTTCAGGAATCGAAATCAGGCCAAACGCCGGGACAACGATAAAAACAACTGATGCGGATGGAGTTGCCAGGTTTGACCTTCCCAACAGCGGAATATCCTATCTGGTTGCTGAAAATGGTTCTGATCTTGCCTTTATGCCGCCTTCCTCATATTACTGGAGTGATGGCAGCTGGAGCCCGCGCTCACTGATTGATGAACTGCGCTGGTACGTTTGGGATGATCGCCAAATGTATAAACCCGGAGAAGAAGTCTACCTGAAAGGTTGGATGCGGCGCATCGAAAATCATGAAACCGGGGACGTTACCCTGGTTGGTAATCAGGTCAGCCAGGTTTCATATCAGGTGATGGGATCACAGGGTAATGAGCTGGCGACAGGCACAGCAGATGTTAATTCACTGGGAGGCTTTGATTTCCAGTTCTCACTACCTGAAAACGCCAATCTTGGTTATACTCAGGTGATTTTACATCCCATTGGCACCTTGTCGGGAATTTCTTACTCGAATTATTACCACTCCATCCAGGTGCAGGAATTCCGAAGACCGGAATATGAAGTCACTGCCCGCAACGAGACCACCGGTCCCTACTTTGTGGGTGATCACGCGATTCTGGCGGTTGAAGCCAAGTACTACGCTGGGGGACCTCTTCCGGGTGCTGAAACCAGCTGGTATGTAATGTCTACTCAAACCAATTATCAACCACCCAATTGGTCGGATTTCAGTTTTGGATATTGGACTCCCTGGTGGTTTTATGATTATTATTATGATGGTAATGGGGGATCGTCAGGAGACAGCTTCAGCGGCACAACGGACGCATCAGGAAACCACTATCTAAGGTTGGATTTTGATGCTATGGATGTTCCCCGGCCTTATAGTGTAGTTGCTGAAGCTACAGTTTTTGACGTCAATCGACAGGCCTGGTCGGGTTCTACAAGTTTGATGGTCCACCCGGCCGACCTTTATGTTGGTTTGCGTACGGATCGGTATTTTGTTCAGCAAGGAGAACCCCTTGAGGTAGATTTGATCGTGACCGATCTGGATGGAAATCCGATTACCGATCGCCCCATCCAGGTTACAGCTGCCCGTCTGGAGTGGAAATACCAGGATGGACGCTGGCAGGAAGTTGCGGTAGATGCCAAGGAATGTTCAGTGGGATCAAAGACGGAACCTGTTAGCTGTACATTTGAAACTCCCAGAGGGGGACGCTACCAAATCACGGCAGTGATCACTGACTCTAGTGGAAGGAAGAACCAGAGCCGGATGACCCGTTGGGTAAGCGGCGGCCAGCGACCTCCATCCCGTGATGTTGAGCAGGAACAGGTAACGCTGATCCCTGATCAGGAAATCTATCAGGCAGGAGATGTGGCTGAAATATTGGTCCAGGCACCATTTGAAAATGGGGAAGCATTACTGACCATCAGCCGCAACGGCATCATCTCTACTGAAAATTTCACTTTGGATGGCAGCAGCCATACTATTTACATTCCGATTGAGGAAGCTCACATACCCAACCTGCATATTCAGTTAGATGTGGTTGGATCTACAGCCAGGACAAATGATCAGGGTGAAGCTCTGGAAGGGGCTCCTCCCAGACCAGCTTTTGCAACTGGCTGGCTGAATTTATCAATTCCACCGCTGGAACGAACTCTGGATCTGCTGGTATCTCCCCGAGAAACTGAATTGGAACCGGGGGGAAATACCTGGTTGGATGTCACGGTCAGGGATGCCTCTGGGGAACCTCTAGCAAATGTTGAGCTAGCAGTTGTGATCGTTGACGAGGCAATACTGGGTTTAACAAACTACCAGCTGACGGATCCAATCTCGGTATTTTATGCCACCCGTCCTTCTGATACTGCAAGCTACTATACCCGGGCAAGCATTGTCCTTGCCAATCCGGAGGTTCTGCTAGATCAAGCAGCGGATGCGGCCAGAAATATGCCCCAGTCCACCATGGTTATGGAAGGAGAAATGGCTGAAGAAGCCATGTTGGCGGCGCCGGCAATGGATGCTGATTTTTCAGACGAATCCAAGGCAGTAGGATTTGGTGGTGATTCAACAACTGGTGAAGCTATTTCAATCAGGATCGATTTTAACCCCCTGGCTACCTTTGCCCCTGAGGTGAGAACCAACAGCAATGGCAAAGCGGTAATCAAAGTAAATCTGCCTGATAACCTGACCCGCTACCGGGTGATGGTGGTTGCGGTTGATGAGAGCGGCAATCAGTTCGGTTCCGGCGAGGCAAATATCACCGCCAGGCTGCCCTTGATGGTACGGCCTTCCGCCCCAAGGTTCCTGAATTTTGGGGATCAGTTTGAAATGCCGATAATCCTGCAGAATCAAACCAATGAGACTTTTGAAGCTGAAATCATTATCCAGGTCAGCAACCTGAAGTTGGATGGTGAGATGGGAATGAAAGTTACTGTGCCTGCCAATGACCGCATTGAGGTTCGATTCCCAATGTCGGCAGATATGGCTGGAGACGCCAGATTCAGGGTTGCGGCAGTATCTGGAGATTATGCCGATGCTGCCTCTGGAGAACTTCCTGTATACACACCGGCCACAACAGAAGCGTTTGCGACTTATGGTGTGATCGATCAGGGAGCTATCGTGCAGCCCATAGCCAGGCCTAAAAATGTTTTCCCGCAGTTTGGAGGATTGGAAATCAGTACTTCATCCACAGCCTTGCAGGCTTTGACAGACGCGGTAATTTACCTCTACTCCTATCCTTATGAGTGCTCTGAGCAAATGGCATCCCGGATCCTTGGCATAGCCGCCCTGCGGGATGTGCTCAGTGCTTTCGAAGCTGACGGCCTGCCATCTGCAGAAGATATGGAAAGCCGAGTAGCCAGGGACCTGGAATTGCTGGGTGTGCTCCAGAATTATGACGGCGGGTTTCCCTATTGGCGCCGCGGTCAGGATTCTATTCCCTTCAATACCATTCACGTTGCTCATGCTCTGGCCCGGGCTGAGGGGAAAGGATTTGAAGTTCCCGAAAATATGTGGTTCCAGGTGTTGGAATACCTGCGCTATATCGAGAATTATTATCCCTACTGGTACAGTGAATATACCCGCAATACACTGAGTGCCTATGCTTTATATGTCCGGGATTTGATGAATGACCCCGATCCCTCAAAAACCAGGGATCTTTTCCAACAATCCGGTTTCGACAGGATTTCCATGGCAGGCATTGGCTGGATCTGGCAGGTGCTTGTGGATGATTCTGAATCCCTGACCGAACTGGGCGAGATCAGAAACTGGGTTGCTAACAGGGTGGTGGAAACACCGGGGGCCGCCAATTTCACAACCTACTATGATGACCAGAGTTACCTGCTGCTGAGCTCGGATCGAAAAACCGATGCAGTACTGCTGGATACCATGATCGCGGATGACCCGGATAGCGATCTGATACCTAAGCTGGTAAATGGTCTGCTTGCCCACCGCAAACGGGGTCACTGGTCCAGCACCCAGGAAAATGTATTTGTACTGCTGGCTCTGGATCGTTACTTCAATACTTATGAAGCCCAGGAGCCTGAGTTTGTAGCCCGGATCTGGTTGGGAGATACCTATGCCGGTGAACATGAATATGTAGGTTACAGCACTGAGCGTCATTTGACCGAAATTCCTATGGGATACCTGGTGGATACCTATCAGGAAACCCAGGATTTGATCATCAATAAAATTGGTCCTGGACGGCTGTATTACAGACTAGGATTAAAGTATGCCCCCACAGATTTGAAATTGGATCCCCTGGAAATGGGATTTGTGGTCCAACGGGTTTATGAAGCAGTAGATGATCCTGATGATGTCACCCGCTTGGAGGATGGCACCTGGGTGATCAAGGCGGGCGCAAGGGTGCGGATAAGGTTAACCATGGTGGCTGATAACCGGCGTTATCATGTTGCCCTGGTAGACCCGCTGCCGGCAGGGTTGGAAATCATCAACCCTGCATTGGCAGTTTCTGGCACTATCCCTCAGGATCCCAACAGCTCCGAATCTTACTTTGGATGGTGGTGGTGGTGGCCCTGGTACGAACACC
>PVMK01134904.1_pt1 | contig 28355 bp, 22 predicted proteins | sample 1853481 | NCBI WGS metagenome assembly PVMK01 (sample SAMN08533507, study PRJNA380276) | Marine sediment metagenome, whole genome shotgun sequencing project. | reverse complement strand
TGGCATTGTCCACCAGCATACCAACGGCAAATGCGATGCCGGCCAGGCTCACTACGTTGAGGTTGCGACCCATGGCCGCCATAAAGATAAAGGTACCTATGACACTGGTCGGAATGGCCATTGCCACCACCAGGGTTGAACGGATGGAACGGAGAAAGAGGAGCAGTACGCCAATAGCCAGCAGGCCGCCGTACAGGATGTTCATCTGGATAAGATCTATGGAGCCCCTGATATAACGCCGCTGATCATAGACCCACTGGAATTTAATATTCTCAGACTTGAGTTTTCCTGCATTTAGCCAGGTAACCCGTTCCTGGACCCGGTCCGTCATCTCCAGGATATTAACGCCAGGCTCCGGCTTGATACCGCAGGCAATGCCGCCCGCACCGTTATGGATGACCAGGCCGGTGCGCTTGGCAAAACCAGGCCTTACAGTTGCCACATCAGAAAGCAGAACCCGCTGCTGCCCGGTGGACTTCAATACCAGCCTGCCAATATCTTCCACCGACGAAAATTCACCTATTGTTCGTATCCTGTAGTCACGGCGACCCACCCCCAAACTGCCGGCTGAGATATTGACATTTTCCGCCTGCAGGGCCGCAATCATATCATTGATTGTCAGGCTGTAGGCGGCAAGCAGCTCCGGCTGGATAATAACATGCATCTCCTCCTCAATACCGCCCGGCACGAACAGGTCCGCCACGCCTTCAATCCTCTCAAGATGCTGGCGGATCTCGTTTTCAAAAAATGTGCGGTATGTTTCTACCGGCCGGTCATTACCGGGCAGGGTTTTTAATATCATCCAGATAACCGGCGATGTGGTGGCACCGGTAGCACTGATCACCGGCCGGTCAACATCATCCGGGTAGGTAGGCACCTCGTTCATCTTGTTGGAGACCCTGAGCAGGGCCTCATCCAGCTCGGTATCCAGAGAAAAACGCAGGGTCACCTCACCGCTGCCGTTCCGCGAGTCGCTCTCCATTTCGACAAGCCCGGGAATGCCCTTTAAAACATTTTCCTGCTCTTCTATTATTTCCCGCTCTATTTCATAGGGCGTTGCCCCGCGCCAGGTAGTACTGACAGTGATAATAGGCTGTTCCACGGAAGGGCTCAACTGATAGGGCAGTTTGAAGAGACTGATAATCCCGAACATCACCACCAGGATGATGCCGACGATAATCGTGACCGGTTTTTTTATGGAGAAACTGACTATATCCACAACAAAATCAATTTTAAGTGAGTTTTAAGTTTTGTGTCTGTCAATCATCGGGTTGTTTCGTTACCCGATAATCGTCAGCAGCTTATGATGCTGACAATTAAATTTAGAATTTAGAATTCAAAATTAAAATCTATTATTTGATAACCAGCTGCTCACCACCAAACAGACGTTCATTACCTTTCACCACCACCTGCTGCCCTGCCTCAAGACCCTCACCGGCGACCCCGACCGAAAGCCCGCTATACCCCTGTACTGTCACCGGCACCATTTTGGCTTTGGACTCTTCCACAACAAAAACTACATTCTTGCCAAACTTGACCACCAGCGCATCTCTTGGCATCATCAAGCTCTCCTGACGGCCGGCGGTCGGCAGCAGGGCACGGGCCTCCATGCCTTCAACCAGGCCGTTGGGAATTTTTTAAACGAATTTTTACGCTGAAGGTCCTGGTGGCAACATCACCCTTTGGGCACAAAAGAGACAAATTTTCCGATCAGCTTGAGATTACCGGCAGTAATTTCAATCTCCCGACCGGACTGCAAGTATTGCAGCATCCCGGCCGGCACATCAACAATTACATCAACTTCGCTGTCATCAGCAATAACCGCAACAGTGCCCCCCGATCTTAACCCATTCTCCCTTTTCAACGCTCTTTTCCATAATAATGCCGTTGAACGGTGCCTTGATATTCTTTTTTTCCTTTTCCAAAAGCAGCCGATCCAACGAGGCCTCCAGGGTAAGAGCCCGATTTCTTAATCTTTTGCTTTTGAAAAAATATTCATCATAGGCGGATTCTGAAACCGACCCCTCCTTTAAAAGCGGCTCCCTTCTTCGCAGTTCTTTTTCTGCCTGCTCCAGTTCAACCAGTACCTGCTCATGGTCTGCCCGGGTACCCCTTATGACCGTATCCAGAATGTCAGAAATCAAACTGACCAAAGGGCTGTTGCTTTTCACATGGTATCCTTCCTCAATTTTCACATCTTTAACCACTCCTTCTACTTCGGAGGCGACCCTTGATTTCCGGACATAATAAACAGAACCGACATACTCAAACATTGGCTCGGCTTCGCCAATCTTTATTTCTGCAACCTCAACCAGTGAGGGCGGCTTGGCTGATTTTTCTTCTACAGAATTTTCTTTTTCAGCTGCCAGGCATGTACCGGTTAACAGCAAAGCCATCATCAGGGAAAACAGGAAGAGTCTGGAAATGATTCTCATAGCAGTGGGGCTCCAAAAACGGTTGGCCTTTTATTGCAATTCTATCCTTGCAAAATTATTAGGTTTAATTTGCAGAACTCTAGAGTTGGATAATTGCATCAGGAACAGCATGCATCCTTTTGCACTCCTTTTATTCGCTTGGCAAAATACGTAAAAATACCGGTGTCCTTGCTTTTAAACTAAGGCTGCCGGCAAGTCAAGAAAATGAAAAGAGCAATCCTTTCCAGGCATAACCCGCATTTCTCACAGGTAAGCGAAGACTCCGGGTAAGCGAAGACTCCGGATAAGCGCAGACTTCGAGTGATCTGCTGCAAAGCCGTTAAGCACTGCGCCTCCTCGGCTTCTCTTGTTTTGTCAATAAAGCCCTGGCTGAATTATTAACGACCAGACTTCAGACTCACTCCTCTTGAAAAAAACCTGCCGCCTCAAGCATGAGCCAACTTTCCGGATGTTGTTCTCTGTCTTTTTCGCCGGCCTGACGCAAAATATTAAAGTGTTCAAGAAACCTGTTAGCAAGAACTTTACCAAGCTGCACCCCTTCCTGATCAAAAGAATTGATATTCCAGATAAAGCCCTGGAAGACAATCTTCGCTTCATAGAGTGCCAGCAGGCCTCCCATAGTGTAAGGCGTCAGCTTGTCAGACAGCAGCACTGAACTTGGCCTGTTACCGCTAAAAAAACGATTGGGATTATCATCCTTCTTGCCTGTTGCAAGTGCAAGCGACTGGGCCAGTAGATTGGCAACCAGCTTTTCCTGTGAAGTTGTTCCTTTGAGCAGCAGGTCCTCCCCATACTGACTTTGCCTGAAGCCGATGAATTCTGCCGGGACAACAGTTGTGCCCTGGTGGAGAAGCTGATAGAAGGCATGCTGGCCATTGGTCCCGGGCTCGCCCCATATTATGGGCCCTGTGACACCGGATACCTTCTCGCCGTTTCTGGTCACGGACTTGCCGTTGCTTTCCATATCGCACTGCTGGAGATGGGCAGGGAAACGGAGAAGGGCCTGGCTGTATGGCAGGACGGCAACCGTCCCATGTCCAAGAAAATTATGGTTCCATATTCCCAGTAATGCCAGGAGCAAAGCTGGATTCTTTCTAATATCTTTCTCTTCGGCAGCCTTGTCCATGTCATTGGCGCCCCGCAAAATCTCTATTAAGGCATCATAGCCGAGCCCAAAACCAAGCATCACGGCCCCTACCATGGACGTGGCACTGTAGCGCCCCCCGATATAATCATACATATAAAAGGAGCGCAGATATTTCTCCGGGTTGTCCATGGGGCTGGATTGGCCGGTGATGGCTACAAAGTGCTTTTGGGGGTTCAGGCCTGCCTCTACATAAGCAACCCGGACAATCTCCTCGTTGGTAAGAGTCTCCAGCGTTGAACCGCTTTTTGACACTACACCTACCAGGGTTCTGGAAAGATCAAGTTTTTTTAAGACTGCTGCTGCATCGTCAGGGTCTACATTGGATATGAAATGGACCCTTCTGCTTTTAAGCAAATATGCGGAAAGGGCATGATAAATGGCACGCGGCCCCAGATCAGAACCGCCGATGCCGATATTGACATAGTCTGTGTAGGATTCTCCCTGTTCATTGACCAGTTCGCCCCTGTCCAGCTCTGCCAGAAATACCTTGAGCTTTTCCAGTTGTTCCTTTGCCTGTCCGGCTGCCTCAACATGGCACGGGGTTTCATTGAAAATATCCCGGCAGGCCGTATGGAGAACCTGCCGTTCTTCGCTCTCATGACCGTCAATCCTGTTCATTACAGCTCCACGCTTCATCTCGTGGAACTGGTCTAAAGCACCACTCTGGTCAGCAAGCTGCTGCAGTCCATTCAACCCAGCATCATCCAGCCGCTGGGTGGCAAAAAGCAGGTCAAATCCTGCTGCACTGGCTTTATAAACATTTATTCTTTCAGGGGATATGGCCCCGGAAGCTGTGAGATCAAAAGGATTCCGGGCCAACTTCATAAGCTTCCCATACACAGGAAGCTCATCAAGATTTGTTGTATTCCATACCATAACTCTCCTCCCGGCTTTCAGCCTTTTATAGGAGATTATTTCCAGGTTTCACATGCTGACTGGCAAATGTCCTTCATTTTCCTGATTTCTTTTGCGTAGTCCTGCTGCCCGAATACTGCTGAGCCGGCGACAAATATATTAGCCCCTGCTCCTGCCACATCTTCAATGGTTGCAGGGCTGACTCCACCGTCAACCTCAATCCCGACCTCAAGGCCGCGCTCTTCAATCATGTTTCTGAGGGTCTTGATTTTATTGAGGGATGACCGGATAAACGACTGACCGCCAAAGCCGGGATTTACGCTCATAAGCATAACCAGATCAACATCCCCCAGGATTTCCTCCAGAGTCACAAGAGGGGTGGCGGGATTCAGGACGGCGCCCGCCTTTTTCCCCAACTCCTTTATTCTGTTTACGGTGCGATGCAGGTGGGGACAAACCTCGACATGAACAGTGATCCAGTCTGCCCCGGCCTTGGCAAAATCATCTATGTACCTGTCAGCATCTTCGATCATCAAATGCACATCAAGAGGCAGGTCCGTGATCTTGCGCACTGAAGCCACCACCGGGGGGCCGATAGTTATATTGGGCACAAAATGGCCATCCATGACATCTACATGAATGATATCAGCGCCTGCATTTTCAACCGCCTTTATCTCCTCTCCCAGGCGGCTGAAGTCTGCTGACAGTATGGACGGCGCCATCATAAATTGCTGCATGCTGTTCATTATCTCCCCTTTTCTCAAAATGAAATTGCGCAGATTACTTTTCTGCTTCTCCAGATGTCTCTGCGTTACTTTCATCCGGCTCCCTTGTCTTGTCAGCGAGGCCGGCACCGACTGCCACCAGAACATACGCCTCGGGTAAAATATATTTCCTTGCCGCCTGGAGCACCGTTGCAGCATCAATCTCCTTGATAGCCTGAATATACTTATTGCCAAAATCCTGGCCCAGGCCATAGGTTTCGTTTAATCCCAACTCCAGAGCCTGGGCGCTGTGGGTCTGAATGGCCAACTCATACTGGCTGACAAGAATATTTTTTGCCCTGTTTAACTCTTCCTCGCCCACTTCCTCTTCGCGCATAGTCTTGAGTTCATGCCAGACACTGTTTATTGCCTGTACCTTTTTCTCAGGGCTGGTTCCTATATAAATGCCGAATGTTCCTGTATCCAGCCCGAAAAATGAAAAGGAAGAAAGACTATAGGCCAAACTCTGCTTGTCGCGCAATTCGATAAAAAGTCTGCCACTCTGGCCCGACAGGATTGTATCCAGTATCTCAAGGGCAAAGCGATCCCCATCCTTTAATGTTGTACCCAAAAAGCCTATGACCAAATGAACCTGTTCCTTGTCACGGATTATCTCTTGAATTTTTTCATTTGCCAGAAGAGACGGGGGCAGAATATCTTCCTCAATCTCCTGTTCCAGGGAAATTTTCCTGCCCTGCCAGTCGCCGAATAAACGGACAACCATATCCTTTGTCTCTTCTGCCTTGACATCTCCTGATATGGCCAGAACCAAATAATCCGGCTGGGCATGCTGCTGGTAAATATCCTTTAAGGCTGCAGGGGTGAAACTCTTGATCGCATCAGCAGAACCGATACTGTTGAGACCATATGGGTGCCCGTCAAACATAATTCTGTTAAACTCCTGAAAGGCAAGAGACGTCAGGGAATCGTCCTGTTGTTTCAGCTGGGCCAGGAGTTCAGGGCGGATTTTTTCCGCCTCCGTGGCATCGAATGCAGGCTCTCGTATGATATCCCGTACCAGATCAAGGCCGCCAGGAAAGAAACGTGTCAGAAAATCCGCTTTTATGCCAAATGTGTTCTTGCCGCTGAAACCGGTTATGCCGCCTGCCATGTCAGCCACAGCTTCGGCAATCTCCTTGGCAGTCATGCTTCGGGTTCCCCTGGGCAGCAAATCACTGATATAGGAGAAGGCCCCGTTCGTGACCGGCGTTTCCGCCCTGAGTCCTCCGGGAAAGACCGCCCTTATGCCTACAGTAGGAACCGTATCGTCCTCTCGCACCAGCAATGTTATGCCATTTTCAAGTTCAAAGCGATGCACTCCGCTTAAATACGTATTTGCCAGCATTGCTTCTGAATCCCCATGAATTGCCTTTTCCTCGGCACTGGCTATAGTTGCTTCGATTTCTTCCTTTCCCGGCTCAACACCACTGTTTGTCTCCAACAAAAAGCCTACGTTAATGGCTTTTTCAGTAAAATATTTCCGGGCAACCCTCTTGATATCATCATGGGTTACAGCACGAATTTTTTCCAGGTAGTCGTCTTCTCTGGGATCCCCGGACATCATCTCGAATGACCCCATGACACGGGCCTGCCCCTCCACCCGTTCCAGGTTAAAAACAAAATCGCTTTCCAGGCTGTGCTTGGCCCGTTTCAACTCTTTATTTGTTACGGAAAAATATTTAAACATGAACAACTCTGTGAGTGTGGCTTCAAAGGCCTGCATCATATTGGAGCCGTCAAGTACTGCTGTTATCTCAAGCATACCTGGATCTGTGGGGGTAAAGGCGGACGCATTAATACCGTACACCAGTTGCTTTTCGTCCCTTATAGATCTGTAAAGCCGCGAGGTTTCGCCATGCCCGGCAATCTGGGCCAGAACGTCAAGAACCGGAGTGTCGGGGCTGTCAAATTTTGAGATTGGAATAGCAATCGCCATCTGGGGCTGCATAATATCAGCCTTAATGACAAAAGATCTTGCCTCATCCTGCCCCGGCTCTGCCGGCAAGGGCGCTGTTTCGCTGTCGCCTCTAGGCTGACTGCCCATGAGATCATTGACCCTTGCGATAACATCCTGTCCATTAACATCTCCTGCAACAACAACCATTAAATTTTGAGGATAATAGTGCTTGTTTATATACTCCAGCACCTTGTCACGGCTGAAGTTGTTGATGGTCTCCTCATTGCCAATCACAGGAAGCCGATACGGATGACGGGTATAGGCTGTTGCCATTAAATCATGGAACAGCCTTATATTGGGCCGGTCATACCGCATGGAGAGCTCTTCCAGAACAACCTTTTTCTCCCGCTCAAGCTCAACCGGATCAAACACTGAATGCATTACTGCATCAGCCAGCACCTCAAAAGCCATTTCCCAATGCACTGCTGACAATGTGGCATGATAGACCGTATTCTCATATGAGGTATAGGCATTGACCCGCCCGCCGACTCCCTCAATCGCTCCGGCAAGCTCCCCCGGCCCCCTTGTCTCAGTGCCTTTAAAGATCATATGTTCAATAAAATGTGTAATACCTGCCTCGTCTGTATTCTCATACACACTCCCGGCCTTAACCCAGATCTGCACTGTTGCCACCCTGGTTCCCGGCATCTCCTTGACTAAGACGGTCAAGCCATTATCCAGAGTTGTTTTATGAAGGTGAGGGGCCAGTTCTTCTGCCATTAGCGGTGAAGTAGACATGATTGCCACCAGTAGGATATTTAGTAGTAATATTAAATTATTTATTGTCTTCATTTTTTCTGTAGTTATTTGATTGATTTTATTATTAAATAGTCAATCATACAGTACTTTTCTCTCTGGCGTCAACTATTGAAGTGTTCATATGAATTCCAAACGGTGATAGCGCCACCAGATAAATCAAATACATATAATCGGTATACGTGTCCGCATCGTGTGTTTTTCGAAGTCTCACTTCGTTCCCTATCTACGATGCAGACAATTGCTAGAACAGCCGGTCATATTTTACTTAGAGCTTGTCCGTAAATAAGCTCTTAAACAGTTCCGCAGAGAATGGCCGAATCGTTGGGCCCCTGAAAACTGAGGCGGTGTATATCCCTGGCACCCGCCTGGCTCAACATGTGGCTTACCTCTTTTTCTGAATATGAGCGCCCATCATTATTAAGAAGCATATTCATTGAAAAAAGTGCAGGAAAAACCGGGCCATCCAGAGTGTCATTCAAGAAAAAATCGTGGATGAGAATCAAGCCGCCCGGTTCCAGTGCCTGCGCAGTTTTTTCAATAAGAACCTGGCATTCCCCGTACGAGTTACTGTGAAGTATCTGTGAAAGCCATGCCACGTCAAAAGGTCCTCCCAGCGGCTCCATATTGAAATCACCGGCAACAAAATCAATACGGTCGGCAACACCAAACCTCTCTGTTGTCTTTCGGGCAAAGGGCTCCGTTGTTTTACGGTCATAGATAGTTGCCTTCAGCATTGGGTTTGCCAGGCAGAAATGTATGGCATGGGTGCCCGGCCCCCCACCGAGGTCAAGCAGATGGCGCCTTCCCTCCAGGTTAATTGCCGCAGCTATTGAAGGTGCAATAGCCATGGCCAGGTTAAACATGCCCAACTGGAAGCTTTCACGCTCTATCTCATCGCCGTATGATCTTGTTTCAACAGGTTTACCCTGGAGGACAGCCTCATGCAGCTGAGCCCACCCATCCACTAAATGAAAATGATGCATGATTATATAACCGATATAGCCCGGTTCACCTTTTACCAGACATGACCGACTGAAATCGGTGTTTTTATAACTGTTGTTTTCATGCTTTAAAAGTCCCATCGCAGTTAGCCCATTGAGGAGCATCGCAACGGAGCGCGGTTTTCCCCCGATACTATCGCTGACCTCCTCAACAGTCAGCTGTCCGTCACCAATCACAGAAAAAATTTCCAGTTTTACCGCAGCATGGACTGTGCTTGACCTCCAGTAAGCACTTGAAGTGCCTAAAAGCTGCCCGATGTTCCATTCCTGTCCATTCCCCATGGTTTTCTCCTGTGTCAAACCTGCTTTGTTTTATAGCAAACTGCGGTTTCTTTTTTCACCGCAACACTGGCGGTTTCTTTTTTCACCGCAACACTGGCGGTTTCTTTTTTTACCGCAATAGGGCATAATACAAGATGTATCAGCCATGACTCAAGAATATGATTGTATACTGATCATCATAGAACAAATATACAATAACTATCTTCCATGAAAGTCTGCTTGACCCGCTGCTTTACTAAAGTATAAACATAGTAATACCTTAATGAATATGAGCAACCCCAAACGGTTAAGTCAAAAATTAAACAGCAAAAAAGAAATTGGGGAGAGTTGCAAAACCTGCAAGGAAATAGCGTGTTAGTTATCCGTTGTGCAGCCTGCAAAAATAAACTATGGAAGTATGACAAGATCGGCCCGGGAGAGGTTTTGCGCTGCCATAAGGCAAGAATTACCAGAAAATATACCTTTACAGTCCGGGATCAAAAGATACAATGCAATTGCGGCAAAGATATTGGCATAGATAAAGGTTCATTTATCAAAATGATCAGTAAGGCCTTTACATACTCCGGCACCAAGAGAAGCAGTTGATCTGCTCCAGGTTTGCACGTTAAGCAAGACTCGCATATGTATAACAAGTTTTTTGGTTTCAAAGAAAAGCCCTTTAGGCTGGTTCCCAATCCAGAGTATCTTTTTCTGAGCAAAAGCCACGAAGAGGCGCTTGCCCATCTCACCTACGCTATTTCCCACGGCGACGGCTTTGTGGAGATTACCGGAGAAGTTGGAACCGGAAAGACTACTTTATGCAGAGTTTTTCTGGGGAGTCTTGATGCATCCATTGATGCTGCCTATATCTTCAATCCAAAACTCGATGCCTTGCAACTTCTTAAGGCAATCAATGATGAGTTCGGGATTGATTCAAAACCTGACAACACCAAGGATTTAATCGACATACTCAATGAATTTTTAATAGAAAAAAAAGCTGACGGCCAAAAAGTCATGGTTCTCATTGATGAGGCCCAGAACCTTTCCCTGGAGGTTCTGGAGCAGCTTCGCCTTCTTTCCAACCTTGAAACCACACAGGAAAAACTGCTGCAGATCATTTTAGTGGGACAGCCTGAACTTGGTGACATGCTGTCATCCCACCAGTTAAGACAATTAGGGCAGCGTATTACCATTAACTGCAAACTTGAACCCCTGACCTTTCAAGAAGCCAAGGACTATATCAGGCACCGCATTTCCCTGGCTTCCCACAGGGCCGGGCCTCCTTTTGATAAAGGTTCCTATCGTGCCATATATGAATACTCAAAGGGCATTCCGCGACTGATTAATATTGCCTGCAACAGGGTCCTGCTGAATGCATTTAGTCGCAACAGCTTTAAGGTAACGGGCTCAATCACCAAAGAGGCCATAAAGGAACTGACGCGGAAAAAGTCAGGCCATTCACATGGATGGCTCCAGGGGCGCCCAGGCTTTGCCATAGCGGCAGCAGTTTTTATCACTCTTGCAATCGTAATGCTCTATCTCTTTTATGGACAGTCTCCTGAAATTCCTCTTGTCAATAAAGCGACAGTTTCTTCCGGGGTTACCCAGGAACAGAACCAGGAAGCGATTCCACAAATTAAAAAAGTTCCTGAACCTCCAGAGCCTGCTGCTCCCCTGGCAAGTGAGCTGACTGTTCTTCAGAATGAAGCTGCAATGTCCAGTCCACCACCGGAAGCTAAAGAAGCAATGGCTCCTGCAGATGCAACTGAACAAACAGGCCTGAGTGAAAAAACGCTAGCACTGTCTCCTGAGCTGCCGGAAAGTGCTGTTACTGATGAAACTCTTGCCACAGGCCCCACCATACCCATTAAACAAGCACCAATCAGCGAAGATGCAAAAAAAATTCTCAAACATTTAAAAAGCCTTAACTCCCGTCACAGCCGTAATAGTTCCATGAAAGAAACCCTGAAACTCTGGTTTCCCGCAAAAGAAATACCCCCGCTGAAAAGCAGGATAGAATCTGACCCGGTTTTCTTTCAGCAGGCTGCAAGGCATTACGGATTACAGGTTCAACCTGTTGCAACCGATTCAGACATAACACTTATCCAAAACCTGAACCTCCCCGCCATTTTCACTTTCTATTTGCCAGGCCATTCATGGCCCAAATATCTTGCAGTGCCATATATTAACAAAGAGAAAATATACTTTATTGCAGAGCGACATAAGCAATTAGTCTCAGTTGACAGGGATATTTTTCTACAATACTGGTCCGGAGAGGCATATATCTCGTGGAAAAATTATAACGAATTAAAAGGTATAATTACAGAACGCTCCAATGGGAATGATATAAAGTCCCTAAAAAAGCTTTTGCGGCAACTGGGCTATGACCACATTTTGTTGACTGAAAGCTATGACAAAGAAACCGTAAAAATCATTCAAGGCATTCAAGAAAAATATAGCTTACATGTTGACGGACTGGTTGGTCCCTTTACTAAAATAGCCCTGTATAATGAAAGCCGTGAATTTATAAAACCTTCACTTGTCAAATTTGAAACAGCTAGAACGGAGAACGGCAGTTGAGCTCAATACTTCGCGCCCTGAAAAAGCTTGAAAATGAACCAAGGCACCTGGAGGGATCCCGGCACCTGGACAGCAAATTTGTGCCATTAGCAGATACTGACACGCAACGTCCAGTTTCCAGTATCTTCATCATGGTGGTCGGTGGCGGTATTGTTTGCGGTCTTGTCATCTTGGCAGGCTGGTGGCTCTTTTCTGAAAAATTCCAACCTTCGCCTGCTGTACCCCCCCAAATTTCCCGACTGGATTCCAGGCTGGCCGAAAGTCCCGCCCCATCACAAGGTTTAAATAAAGCACCAATTAGGGCAGTTGCAGAAAAAAAATCCATACAGACACCTGAAACACCGAAAGCAGCTGAGCAGGTCAGGGAACCTGAACCGGCCAGTTTGGAGAAGCCGGCCGCCCAGATAATCGGCCAAGAGGATGCTTTACCCGCTGAAGAACAAACACCTGAAGAAACCGGCCCGGCCCAGGAAATTCCAAGCCTGAAAACAAATGCACAATTCACCCAGCCTGCAGAAAAAACTGTTGCCCCTTCAGGCAGCACCCAGGTAACCCCGGTAAAAACCATAGAGGTTGAAGTTCCTAAACTCAACGATCCTGATATGAAGCTGCAGGCAGTCACATGGTCGAGAGCGCCACAAAAAAGGATAGCTGTAATAAACAACCGGATTCTGCGGGAAGGGGATATGGTCTCCGGCTATTTCATTAACTCAATTAACCTGGATGATGTCGTAATAAGCAGGGACGGGGAAAAGTGGAAGCTTATATTCCGGTAATGCAGCTTTTGTGAAGAGGGGAAACATTGCATATATACATTGTAAAAAAGGGCGACAACCTTTCTAGTATTGCTGAACGGTTCGATGTTGTCCTGTCTTCCCTGATGGCCTGGAATGACCTAAGCCTAAATAGTTACATCCATCCAGGAGAAAAACTCGTCATATACCAGTAGGATTATGATCGCTTTTCGCAAGGAGATTTTATGAGTAAACAAACGCTCAAAGTACGGACGCCGCAATTTCCGCTTTATTCTGAAGTTCGCCATCTGCTGCAGATATTTGAAGGCGTCTCCCGGTCAGCTATCAAGACAATGCTTAAGTCTATTGATGAGCAAACCGGTACTCCCAGACAACCGGTAGACTGGACTAAGCCCGAATCATGGATCAAAAAGAGATTAACCGGTGAATCTGCAGTTCTGGCCCAACGCATCTGGCAGGAAAGTAACCATAAAGTGAACCCTCGCCACGTATACGGTTCGTATCTTTTTATCAATAACAACGGACTGCTGAATAATAATGTTTTTGGAGTTTACCAAACCACACCCCGCGGGCAGGCATTTCTTGCCAGTGACCCAAAACTCCTTGCGGAAATTGATGACCAGGAGGGCCTCCCCCACCTCTTAAGAATTTTTGCCGGTAAAACTACTGCAAGGCGGCGGGATCTTTTGCCTGAATGGAGTGATTTCCTCAGAGAACATTCTCATTTTGGGACCCAGGCCACCATCAGGGATACATTGCGCCACAGACTGAATAATCTTGTTGAAAGGGGCTATGTTACCCGGGAAGGCGTAACATATCTCATCACCAAAAAAGGTTTGGACTATGCTGAGCAGTTCACCCAGACCGATCTTGACCAGAAACGGGATGTTATAAGGGTGATAAAGGGTTTTAACCAGGAGCAGATGCACAAGTTGAGCAGTCTGCTTGCCTTTATGCAGCAGAAAGATTTTGAGTTTTTTGTGCAGGAACTGCTCGAATCAATGGGCTATGAAGATATAAAAATTACCAAGGAAGGCGGCAGCAAGGGTGTTGAAGTCACAGCTACTATTCAGTTCGGCATCAGCACTGTTACTGAAGTCATACATGTCAAACGCTATCAAACTTCTACAGGCCGCCCGGCCTTAGACCAACTTCGGGAAGCTATTTCCCGCCATGAGTGTTTCCGCGGCACTTTAATTACCCTGGGTCGTTTTACCCGTGAATGCAAAGAAGCTGCTCTCATGGCAGATGGACTGCAGGTGAAACTCATTGACGGAAAACATCTCCTGATGCTGCTCAGTGAAAATAGTATTGGCGTCATCCGTCAGTCAGTTACCCTCTATCATATTGACGACGAATATTTTTCCTCATCAAATGATACTTCTACAACATCTGAAAACTGACGGCTATAGACTGCAAACGTTGAACTCCTGCAAAATACTAGGAGTTAACCCGTACCTGATTTATGCTGTTTTTTAAATTCAGAGTTTTTTGCGAGCTTTTTCAAGCTCCAGGGGACCATCCAGCTGATACATTCTTACTTTCCTGCTCCTGGGAAATTCATATTTGATCAATGCTTTAAGGTGCTTAGCGAGTAAAGCTTTTTCAATGTGTTGCTCTGCATCGCGATAACCGCGCTCTCGCACCAGGATTTTCTCATCATCGAGCAATAGCACCGCGATAGAACGGTTGCGTTTATAGGACAACAACTCAATGCCTTGGGGTGGGTGCAATTTTTCAAGTTTCTGCAAGAGGTTGCGTAAGACGGAATCGATATTTACAAGGGCCATCAGCAACTAATTATGGCAGGGCATAACCCTGGTGCGAATTACATCCGGATGTGCTTCGATTTGTGATATAATATCATGTGAGATAGGGGATTCAACATCAATGATATTATATCCAATGAGGCCGTTGCTCTCATTTAAATAACTCGCAATATTAATGTTGTTTGATCCAATTATATTGGAGGCAAAACCGATCATGCCCGGGATATCCCTGTTAATCATGATAAGTCTGGCATAGCAGCTTCCAGATGGAATAGACTCAACAGTGGGGAAGTTAACTGAACGGCTTATGGTGCCATACTCCAGATAATCTTTCAGTTCTGAAACTGCCAGGCAGGCACAGTTCTCCTCACTTTCCTCTGTACTGGCGCCAAGGTGGGGCGATGTAAGCACCCTTGGATGAGCCAGGTTCGTATGGTTGGGGAAATCGGTGATATAACTATCCAGCTTTCCTGCATCAAGGGCGGCAAGCACAGCAGGGTCTTCCACAATCTCCCCTCTTGAAAAATTAATAAGTATAGAGCCTGGCTGCATCTGGGCTATGAACTCACGGTTTACCAGGCCATGGGTTTTTTTGCTCAACGGCACATGTATGGAAACAATGTCAGATTGCTGCAGCACTGAACCAAGATTTCTGGTGAGTTTAACGTCATAGGATAAGGCATGTATATTTTCAAGAGCTGGAAACGGATCAAAGGCAACCACCTTCATCTGCCTCTGCACCCCGCCATTTGCAACCATTACTCCTATTTTACCTGCCCCAACGACACCCAGGGTCTTGCCTGCCAGTTCCACACCTCGGAAGGCAGCCTTGCGAGACTCTACTGCCTGGCTTATTGCCGCATCGTCCATCCCTGAAAGTTCCTTGCAGAACTCTACCCCCTGGTGGATATGGCGCATTACAACACCCAGCATGGCGAACAATAATTCTGCAACGGCATTAGCATTGGCGCCCGGAGTGTTAAAAATACAAACTCCCTGCTGCGTGGCTTTATCAACCGTTATATTATTTACCCCGGCCCCGGCTCTTGCCACTGCCAGAAGCTCAGAATAGTCATCTGTATCGACCTGGCCGCTACGTACCACAATACCATGGGGATCGGCTACATCCGGACCAACTTGATAATTGGGCCCGAAAAGTTCCAGCCCCTCCGGCGCTATGCGATTGATGGTTTTAATACGGTATGGTCCCATGCCTATTGGGATTACCTGGATTGGAGCCTGTTGTCAAGTGCAACCAACAAAAAGAACGTTTCCTTCTTAATCATGAACAGTATTAGCAGGATCTGTTACAGTCAGGGAAGGTGTACCATCAACATTGACGACTCAATTTACAGGAAGACCTCAAGAACCCCATGTTTCTCAAGAATAAATGGTCGGATATCTCTAAAAACAAGTTGTCAAGGTTCGTTGCTTTAGACTACCTTGACAACAGCTACTCTGGTTGTGATTTGTTGTATCATTAAACGATTTTACAGTGAAATTCCATGATCATCGGAGTCCCGAAGGAAATAAAAGACAAAGAGTTCCGGATTGCCATTGTACCGGCAGGTGTACGAAAACTTGTTGATTCCGGCAATGTAGTGATCATTGAATCCGGAGCCGGTCTTGGAAGCTCCATTTTTGATGAAGAGTTGGCGGATGCTGGTGCCAGGCTTGTAAAGGATGCGGCAACTTTATACAGTGAAGCGGAAATGATAATGAAGGTCAAGGAGCCGCTTGAGCAGGAATATGGATACATGCGGGAGGGATTAATCCTTTTTACCTATCTGCATCTTGCACCACTGCCGGAACTGACCCGGATTCTGCTGGACAAGCAGGTAGAGGCAGTTGCCTATGAGACTGTCAGGCAGGATAATGGCTGCCTGCCACTCCTTACCCCGATGAGTGAAGTTGCAGGGCGCATGTCCATACAGGTAGGAGCGCACTTCCTGGAGAAGGAAGCTGGCGGCAGGGGTGTTCTCCTTGGAGGTGTTATAGGCATAGAACCAGGTCATGTTACCATTTTAGGCAGCGGCACTGTTGGCACAAATGCGGCTCAGATGGCTGTTGGGCTTGGCGCATCTGTAACCGTCATGGGCAGGAATTCTAAACGCCTGGCAGAACTTGAAAATCTTTTTCAAGGAAAAATAAATACCCGTCAGACAAACAGACAAAATATTGCGGAAGAGATCAGCCGGTCAGACCTGGTTATCGGGGCTGTTCTTGTTCCTGGTGCTGCCGCCCCGAAACTGATTACGAAAGAAATGCTTTCACTCATGCAAAAAGGGACGGTAATTGTTGATGTATCGATTGACCAGGGAGGCTGTGTTGAAACTGCAAGGCCCACTTCCCACTCTGATCCGGTTTATGAAGTTGACGGGATTATCCATTACTGTGTGACCAACATGCCCGGGGCAGTACCAAGGACATCAACCTTTGCCCTGACAAATGCCACGCTGCCCTATGCCCTTGCTATTGCGAATAAGGGGCTCATCAAGGCTGCCACAGAAGATCCTGCTCTTAAAAAAGGAATTAACACTTTTAGGGGGATGCTTACAAATAAGGAAGTTGCACTGGCCCAGAAGAGGGAATATGCGGATATTGATGAACTGTTATAACTAACTCACCAACCCCAGAGAAGACTGCGCTTAATCCAGCCGGTCAAACCCTTCTCATGCCTTACCTTGACCCAACCGTCTCCCCGTTCCAGGGTTTCAAACACAACTCCATATTCAGCCTTGCCGACAATTTTATATTTTGTCCCTGGGCCGCTGCGGATATTTACGCGGACTCTGCTTTTTCTATTCGTTTTAACAACCAGATGAGGCTTTCTGGAAACTAAATTCTTGTAAACCCAGCCAACATCACTTTCAAAATCGGAGACTTTAAGCCATTTGCCTTTAGAGCCAATGACCTTTAACGGAAAGCCTTTTCCCAGTTCCCATATTACGGAGTACTGAGTAGAGGGGCCTTTTCGCAAGTTTACCTTTTCTCCAGCCACACTGACCATCTTGATGCCTGCCGCCTGGGCACAAACAGGCCATACCGCAATGAGCAGGAGCAGCGCAAGCCATCCAGCCCTTTTTATAGTTTCGTACCTTCTGTCGCCAGTCATTGTCTTCTGATAAAATTGAAGGCCATCTTGAATAATTGTCTTTTCACTCAATCTATGCGTCATACTCAAAATTTTATCCTCGAAATATAACACATATGCCTGCGGTAAAATTTTTCGTAGTCCTTTATCTCAAGCGAAAATCCTAAATATTCAAGATGCCCTGAAGTTATTACCCGTTGCTCTTAACTTATCATTTTTTTAACAAAATATACACACCAACTGGTCACATTATTTCAATGCGGCCGGTATCCTGGGGCCGGATCTGCTGCCAATCGGAAGTCCGGCAATTTCAAGGGAAATTGCATCAAACTTACACGCCTCGTTCATGCATTTCAGGCAGGAAATGCACTCTGCATTTTCCGGCGATTCATTGAATTTAACACCCATGGGGCAGACAGAATGACACTCCTTGCACTTGGTGCAATTTTCTTCAACAAGCCGAAGCTTTACCAGCTTAAGATTCTTAAACAGTGCATAAAATGCCCCAAGCGGGCAGGCTGTCCGGCAAAAAGGCCTGCTGGCCAGGACGGACCAAATTATAAAACCGATCAAAATTGTCAGCTTATTATAAAAAAGAATGCCGATTGTCTGTCCGAGAGATGGCTGCAGAATAAGCATGGGCAACCCTGCCTCCAGAGTCCCTGCCGGACAGAAATACTTGCAGTACCAAAGCTCACCGTAACCGAAATCATCAACAACCAATAAGGGCAGGAGAATAACAAAGAAAAGCAAAAAACCGTATTTTATATAATTGAGTTTTTGCGGGATGCTGAACTTCTTTGAGGGAATTTTGTGGAGCAGCTCCTGGATCAAGCCGAAAGGACAGGCCCAGCCGCAAATAAGGCGCCCAAAAACCCCACCCAGAACCCCCATGGTCCCGACTACATACAGGCCAAAAAAATTCTGCCCGTTTTCCAGGGCAACGCGTATACCTGCCATCAACTGCTGCAATGAGCCAATGGGACAGTATGTTGTTGCGGCAGGACAGGAGTAACAGTTCAAGCCGGGGGAGCAGACAACCTTTAACGGACCCTGATAGATGGTGCGGGTATAAGGAAAAGACCATGAGCCATTCACCAGCAGAGCCAAAATGGTCTGTATCCACTTCCTGATAACTTCCATTTTTATCCTATACCAATACAGCTTAAGCAGACCTGGACTGCCTGCGCCAGAACCCTGCCCACTTCACCGGTCATAATGCCAATCATCCCCATAATAAGAAAAAACAGGATAGTGATGAACGGTGCAACTCTTATACTTTTATTGTTTTCTGCTCTCTTTTCAGCCATTTCTTCAGAACCTATTCCTGCATCTTTGTAAGCCGGTCAGCGACTGATGCCTTTTTGGCACCGATTGACACCTTTTTATCCCTTCGGTCATCCAGGCTTATCTGGGTCACAACCCTATTGATCCCTTTTGAAAAGGGCATCTCAGACAATCGGGCAGCCAGTTTCAAAAGATCCTCTGTATTGCCCTCAATTATTGTGCCCATGTCCGTGAGCTCATAGGGAAAGCCTGATTTTTCCAGAACTTTCTGAATATCGGCGACATATTCACCAACGCTGGGAGAATTTGTACCAAGCGGTATAATTGTAAGATGCATTAAAGCCATTTTTTCCTCCATCAATTTCTGTACTTACTACTTTATACCGACAAAATAAAAATGCAAGAAACAAGAAGTTAACGGCTCGCTATCTGCTGCTTACATCCATCAATAATTTAATCTTTTTGATTTTATTTGCTCACAATGGTAGAGAAAAACAACTAATGCTTTAGTGTCTTGTTACTTAATTCCTGGAGTGGAGTGTCCAAATGGCATATTCAACAGACTTCCTGATAATCGGCACCGGCATTTCCGGACTCTCCTTTGCCTTAAAAGCTGCAAGAATAGGCAAAGTTACCATTGTCACCAAAAAGGCAAAAGTTGATACTGCAACCAACCTTGCCCAGGGTGGAATAGCAGCGGTCCTCTCTGAAGATGACTCCTTTGATCTGCATATTAAAGATACGCTGCGCTCCGGAGCTGGACTGTGCAAGGAAGAGGTGGTCCGCATGGTGGTTGAAAACGGACCTGCCCGCGTCCAGGAACTGCTTGACATCGGGGTGCATTTTAAAACCAGGACACATGACACCTCTCATCTTGACCTGGGGCGTGAGGGGGGCCATTCAGCACGCCGCATCGCCCATGCCCTGGATCTTACCGGACGGGAAATTGAAAACGCTTTGCTGCATAACGTTGCTCAAAATCCCAGCATTCGTTTACTTGAAAATCACCTGGCTGTTGACCTGTTGATCGGATCGAAATCCGGGGTAAAGCCATCTGAAAACCATATTGATGACCTCTGTCTGGGCGCCTATGTTCTTGACCGGGAAAGCGGCAAGATCGATAACTGGCGGGCCAGGGTAACGGTTCTTTGCTCAGGCGGCTGCGGCAAGGTCTATCTTTATACGACAAATCCGGATATTGCCACAGGTGATGGAATTGCCATGGCTTACCGGGCCGGTGCCAGAGTCGGCAACCTGGAGTTCGTCCAATTTCATCCAACATGCCTCTATCACCCCAAAGCAAAGAATTTCCTTATTTCAGAGGCAGTCCGGGGTGAAGGCGGCCGGTTGATTGACGAAAATGGGTTCCATTTCATGGAAAAATACGACTCCAGAGGAGACCTTGCTACCAGAGACACCGTTGCCAGGGCAATTGATACAGAGATGAAGGCCAGCGGCGACGACTGTGTCTATCTTGATATCAGCCATAAGGACCCGGACTTTATCAAAAACCGGTTCCCCAACATCTATCAGACCTGTTTTTCTTACGGCATAGACATCACAAAGGAACCGATCCCGGTTGTTCCTGCCGCCCATTACATGTGTGGAGGAGTCCTGACTGATATGTGGGGCAGAACAAATATAGAAAACCTCTTTGCCCTTGGCGAGACAGCCTGCACAGGTCTGCATGGCGGCAACCGTCTGGCCAGCAACTCATTGCTTGAAGCTGTGGTTTTTGCGCACCAGGCCTACCTGGCCTGTGATCAGGAAAAAGACAGAATTTTAGGCACTCCATTCCATGAGTCTCCGGAATGGTCCACAGGCAAGGCCAGGATGATTAATGAAAACGTACTGGTTACCCATAACTGGGACCAAATCCGCCGCCTGATGTGGAACTATGTCGGGATTGTGCGAAGTAAAAAACGCCTTGACCTGGTCAAAAAACGTTTGACGCCAATACTCAGGGAAGTAGCGCATCATTTCAGGGATTACCTCCTGACCCCTGACCTTGTTGAGTTGCGCAATATTGCCCTGGTTGCTGAACTTATTGTACAAAGCAGCCTTCATCGCAAGGAATCAAGAGGTCTTCACGCCATTGTCGATTATCCCTTGCAAGATGACGTAAACTGGCTCCATGACACTATCCTGTGCCGCAGCGACAAAACAATAAAATCATTTCACCTGGACCCTGATGAGCATGAATAAGCCCCCTGACGAGGATAAACAAGGATGTCTGCAGCCAGCCGAAAACATCCTTATTTCTCCGGGTTTTTCATCTTCCTGCCTTATTCATGGGACATTCAACCGTCATGGCGGTGTCAGCCCATCCCCCTGGGATTCTAATAATGTTTCTTTCGGGCTCGGCGATAATGCTGAAAATGTGCATGCCAACAGAGAGCAAATAAAAAAAGCTCTTGGCTTCAAGCACCTTGTCTCTGCAAAACAGGTTCACGGTTCTAATGTGTATATTGCTGATGATATCCCTGCTGGTGATCTCGAGGTTAACGGTTTTGATGCCCTGATCACCAATGTGCCAGGCATAGGTTTGATGATCCAACAGGCTGACTGTCAGGCAGTTTTTCTGTTTGATCCTGAAAAAAAAGCTATTGGCATTGCCCATGTGGGTTGGCGGGGAAGCATAGAAAATATAATTGCTGAAACGGTTTTTGCTATGAGCAAGGCGTTTTCAACTGAACCGGCTAATGTTAAGGCCGCCATTAGTCCTTCCCTGGGCCCCTGTTGCGCTGAGTTCGTCAATTTCCGCTCTGAACTTCCTGCAGCCCTGCATGGGTATCAGGTTCGGGCCGATTATTTTGACTTCTGGGCAATAAGCCGAGGCCAGCTTACTGCAGCTGGCATAAGGCCGGGAAATATCCATATCACAGCAATTTGCACCTGCTGTGACCAGGATTTTTTCTCCTACCGCAGAGACAGGGATACCGGACGGTTTGCTTCAGTGATTGGAATTAGAGAGGCGTAGGTTTCAAGGTTTCAAGGTTTCAAGGTTTCAAGGGAAAAGTATAATTATTTACAAGAACCTTACTACTCATTTCTTATAAAAAGAATCAAAAAAGGTGTCATTCGGAGTCTCGCAAGCTCGCTTACCTCGACCAGAGGGAGAAATCTTAAATCACCATAACATCTCGAAACTTATCAGATTTCTCACTTCGTTCGAAATGACAGAGTGGGTTCGAAATACAGAGTGGGTTCGAAATACAGAGTGGGTTCGAAATGACAGAATGGGTTCGAAATGACAGAGTGGGGTCAAAGTGACACCCATGTGATCAAACTTTTTTTTAGAGCTTAACACTTCCAGCGCTATGACGAAAACAGACCGATCTGCACGTTACATTGCCATAGAAATTCTCTGTCTCTGGGAAAAAGACCATCAGCCGATTGACCAGGTACTGGAGAAATATTTTTCAAATATGGCCCTTGATGATCCACGCGACAGGCAATTATCAATGTCCATGGTTTACGGTGTTATCCGCTGGCAGGGTTATCTGGATTGGGTGATTGGTGAGTTTTCCAAACACCCTCCGGCTAAAATGAAAAGCCGAACCCTTCAGGCCCTCAGGATTGGTTTTTTCCAGCTGTTTTTTCTGGACCGTGTTCCTGCATCGGCTGCAATCAATGAAACTGTCCAGGCTTTAAAAGACATGAAGCAGCCAAAATGGCTGACCGGATTTGCCAACGGAATTTTACGTAACGCGGAACGGCAGCGCCAGACCATTCCAACTCCTTTTAATAACATGCCGCTCCCAGAATCTGCCTCGCTCAGCCACCCGGATTGGCTTATCAGACGCTGGAAAAACCGTTACGGAGATCTATTGGCTGCCACAATCTGCCGGGAGAATAACAGGAAAGCACACCTCTGCTTGCGGGCCAATACAACTCTTACAACAGCAGATACCTTGCTGGAAAAATTTAAAAAAGCAGGCATCAATGCAGAGCCGGGCAAGTACAGCCCCTTAGCTGTCAAACTTATCGATTATCACGGGCCGGTTATACATATTCCCGGCTTTGCCGAAGGGCTGTTTCAGGTGCAGGACGAGGCAGCACAGCTTGTTTCCATGCTGCTTGGCCCTCTACAGAAAAAAAGATCCTATCTCGACGGCTGTGCCGGGTTGGGAGGCAAAACATCCCATCTGGCTCAAATGTTGCCGGCAGAAAGCAGGCTTGTTGCCATTGAACCCAATATTGGACGCGTAAAAAAACTCCGGGAAAACCTTGCACGCTTGCGGCTCGAGACTTCAGTGACTATTGTTGAGGGTACGGTTGACTCCCTTCTGCCGGACATGAAAGAAAAATTTTCCGGGGTACTGATAGACGCCCCCTGCTCAGGCCTGGGAGTTATCAGGCGGCACCCGGATATCCGCTGGAACAGGACCCAGGGCGACCTGCTTCGTTATCAGAAAACACAATCTGCCATACTGGACAGAGCTGCTCAACTTCTGGCCCCTGGAGGGACACTGGTCTATGCCACCTGCAGTACGGAACCTGAGGAAAACGAAGATGTCGTTCACAAATTTCTAGCTAAGCATTCCCGGTTTTCATTGTCACACTGCAGGGATGTGCTGCCCGAAAATGGAACGGGCCTTGTTGACAATATGGGATTTTTTCGAACCCTTCCGGGCCAGGATGACCTGGACGGATTCTTTGCTGCGAAACTAATAAAAATGCAAAATTAAGAATGTAGAATGCAGAATGTTTAACTACTTTAAAAAAAATCATTGTCAGCATAGCAAATTGTCGTCATACGGTACGAGACGACGATTGTCAGCATACGAAAATTGTGGCCATAGGATACAAGACAACGATTGACAGAAAATTCTTTACCATTCTGCATTCATAATTCTTAATTCTTAATTCTTAATTCACTACCATGGAACCTAAATATATTCGCATCCGCGGCGCCAGGATGCATAATCTGAAAAATATCAAGGCAGACCTGCCACGAAACAAGCTTGTCCTGTTGACCGGGTTAAGCGGCTCGGGGAAATCTACCCTTGCCTTTGATACCCTCTATGCTGAAGGTCAGCGCCGTTATGTTGAGTCTCTTTCCACCTATGCCAGGCAATTCCTTGGGCAGATGGATAAACCTGATGTTGACGTGCTGGAGGGTTTATCGCCGGCAGTATCCATTGAACAACGGACCACCAGTCGCAATCCCCGTTCAACGGTTGGGACCATCACGGAAATCTATGATCACTTGCGACTGCTCTATGCCCGTGCCGGACGGCCACATTGCCCGGATTGCGGCAAAAAAATACAGTCGCAATCCATTGAAGATATGGTCAACTCCCTCATGCGCCAACCTGAAGGCACCAAGATTGTTCTGCTGGCCCCTCTCGTGGACGGCAAAAAAGGTGAACACCGCGAACTGCTTGAAAATCTCCGTAAAGAGGGCTTTGTCCGGGTAAGGATCAACGGTCAAACACACAGCCTTGATGAAGAGATAAAGCTTACCAGGAATAAGCGTCACACCATTGAGGCAGTTGTTGACAGGATTGTTATAAAACCGAAAGCTGAACAGCGATTGGCAGATTCAGCGAGCACCGCAGTAAAACTTTCCAACGGCTTCCTGCTGGCAAGCTTCCCGGCTGAAAACCAGGAAATCCTTTTCAGCGAAAAAGCGGCCTGCATTGAGTGCGGCAGAAGTCTTCCCGATCTTACAACTCAGCTTTTTTCCTTCAATAACCCCAAGGGAGCGTGCTCAGAATGCAGTGGTTTAGGGGTCAAACAGTTTTTCGATCCAAAGCTCGTGGTGCCAAATCCCAGCCTCAGTCTGAGCCAGGGCGCCCTTGCCCCATGGGGCTACCGGTCGCTCGACAGCTATATCGGCCAGATGATCACAGCACTTGCCGGTCATTATAAGTTCAGTGTTGAGACTCCTTTTCACAAGCTTTCGCCCAAGGCGCAGGAGGTAGTACTCTATGGAACAGGCAGGGAAGAGATCATCTTTCGTTACCGGAAGGACAGGCGACGCCTTACTGCCCAGACTGCTTTTGAAGGAATTCTGCCCCAGATGGCGAGGCGCTACCGGGAAACAACCTCGGCCAGAGTACGTGATGAACTGACAGAATTCATGAATGAACAGCCCTGCCCCACCTGCCATGGAGCACGCCTTAGACCTGAAGCCCTGGCAGTCCGCATCGGTACCTGGAGTATTTATGAGCTCACCTTAATGAGCATTGACAGACTGTTATCAGAGCTGCCCTCTATCTCTTTTTCCAAAAGGGAAACAAAGATAGCTGAGCCGGTGATCAAAGAAATAATGGACCGGCTTTCATTCCTCAAAGATGTCGGTTTAGGCTATCTTACCCTGGCCCGGCAGGCAGGCACCTTGTCCGGCGGCGAAGCCCAGCGGATACGCCTTGCCTCCCAGATCGGCTCCCGTCTTGCAGGTGTACTCTATATCCTTGACGAGCCAAGCATCGGGTTGCACCAGCGGGACAACCAGAGGTTGATCAACACCCTGGCCAGCCTGCGTGACCTTGGCAACACTGTAATAGTGGTTGAGCATGATGCAGAGACCATCCTGGCTGCAGACCATGTGCTTGACATGGGGCCGGGAGCAGGGCGGCAAGGTGGTGAAATTGTCTACAGCGGATCTGTTCCCGGGCTCTTGAAACATAAAACTTCCCTGACTGGAAAATATCTTTCAGGACGCCTGACGATCCCGGTTCCAGACAAACGGCGAAAGGTAAAAAAAGGCAAGACCGCAACTATTAAAATTAAAAAAGCTACTGCCAACAATCTGAAAAAAGTGAATGTTACCATTCCGCTGGGAGTCATGAGCTGTGTAACCGGGGTATCCGGTTCCGGCAAAAGCTCTTTAATTATTGAAACCCTCTATAAGGGAGCGGTGCAGCATGTCCGCAGTTCCGGCAGCAAAACATTAGGGGCAAGCTATGATACAATTGACGGCCTGGGAAATATAGACAAGGTTATTGACATCGACCAGGGCCCTATTGGCAGGACTCCCCGCTCCAATCCTGCCACCTATACAGGGATTTTAACCCCGATCAGGGAGCTGCTGTCACGTTTACCGGAGTCCCGGGCCAGGGGTTACAAGCTGGGCCGCTTCAGCTTCAACCTCAAAGGCGGCCGCTGCGAGGCATGTGAAGGCGACGGCGTTATCAAGATCGCCATGCATTTCCTGCCTGACATCTATATTACCTGTGATACATGCAAGGGCCGCAGGTATAACCGTGAAACCCTGCAGATAAAATACCGCTCCAGGAATATTGCCGACATCCTGTCCATGACTGTTCAGGAGGCCCTGGAATTTTTCACCAATATTCCGCCTATAAAAAATCGGCTGCAGACCTTAGCTGACGTGGGTCTTTCCTATATCAGCCTGGGGCAGTCCTCGGTAACCCTTTCCGGCGGAGAGGCGCAGCGCATCAAACTGGCCCGGGAACTTGCCAAACGGGCCACCGGCTCCACCCTGTACATTCTTGATGAACCAACCACGGGCCTGCACCCTGCCGACATCCGGCATCTCCTCACTGTCCTGGGACGCTTGGTTGACAGCGGTAATACAGTTGTTGTCATAGAGCATAATCTGGATGTGATAAAGACCGCAGACCATATTATCGATCTCGGGCCTGAAGGAGGCGAGGAAGGGGGCAGGGTAATTGCCACCGGCACACCGGAAGAAGTGGCCGAAAATAAAAACTCATACACCGGCGCCTATCTCAAACAGATATTTTAGCTCTTTACCTATAATTTGCGAATTAAGATGTATGAAGATGCAAGAGCCTGTCACGCCGGGAAGGCCTGAGGTTGACTATTCACAATGTAATATTAATTACTTTTCCTACATTTCTCGCCTTGATAATAATTATTACCATGTATAGTTTACTAATATGAGAAAAAGAATTTACATACAAAACTGAACATAACAAATCAGTTAAGCATTAAAAAATGCGAGGAGGGAGCTATGTCTACACAAAATAAAGATGTATTTGTCCTTTCATTGATCATCGGGGCAGCATTGTCTCTTTTCCTGCTGGTCTCACCAGTTTCTGCTTTTTATTTTGAACACGACCCAGATGACCCCGAGCAAAATGCCCCGTTTAAGGAAGGGGAAAAAGCAATTATTCCACTTGATACCAAAGACCCAGGTTACAACCTGTGGCAGACCCCGCGTGACGATCTCACGGAAGGACGTGAGGCAGGCCCGATTAATGTTCAGCGCTTTCCGGGTGGTGCCGGCTGGATGGGTATTCCAACCTTTTTTAAATTGCCGATTGCCCTCGCACCCCAGGATTTGAAGGCAGGTGATGTGGATGTTGCAATAATTGGAGCATACACCGATATGGGCGGCGGTTACCGTGGTGCAGCCTGGGGCCCCATGGCTTTTCGTGCATCGCCAAGCACCGTGGGCTGGGGTGCGTTTGCAATGGATCATATGCTGACCCTGGTGAATCCCTTTGAAGAGTTGTCCATGGTTGACTACGGCGATGCACCTGTCGACATGTTAAGTACCGAACGCAGTATGCATGCCATACGTGAATTTGTTCGCCAGGTGGCGGCTGTTGAAAGAAAAGACGGGACACATGTTATTCCGTTCATCATCGGCGGTGATCATTCGTTAATGTATTCCGATGTTGCCGGTCTGGTTGACGTGTACGGCAAGGGAAATGTAGGTGTAATCCATTTTGATGCCCACTATGACGCCAGTAAACGCTTGTTTGGACATCTGATCAGCCATGGCCAGCCTGTATATCGCTTGATTGAAGAGGGCCATGTGCCGGGGAAAAATTTTATCCAGGTTGGTTTGCGGGGATATTACCCTAATAAGGAGTCTTTTGAATGGATGCGTGAACAGGGCTTCCGTTATCACACCATGGCTGAGATTGAAAAACGCGGTTGGGATGTTGTGATGGAAGACATTATCAGAGAGGCAAATGATGGCCCTGAGTATATTTTTATTTCCTTTGATATCGATGTAATGGATCCGGCATATATGCCTGCCACAGGCACACCGGAACCCAATGGCCTTACACCTCGTGAAACCTTTCCTCTTATTCGCCGGCTCTGTGCTGAAAGCAATGTGGTGGGATTTGAATTAGTTGAGCTGCTGCCTTATCGTGTGCCGGGTTATGAAACGGTTCTTAACTCGGAGCGTATCGTCAGGGAGTGTCTGGTTGGCATAGCAATGCGTAAAAAAGGCATAACCGAAAAACACTATCTTGCCCCACTCACTGTTGATGATAACCGTGAATAGTACTGTATATTGAGTGGCCCGATCTTTGGAATCATGGGGAAGTAGGATTTTAGATTGGTGAATTATGATGGGACTTTGAGATTATCAGAGTCCCATCTTTTTTATTAGTTGTGAACTCAGTTTACGATATACTACCCAAAAGTATTCGGTTACAAACGATAATCAGAAAGGAGATTTCAATATGATGGGATTAGCTTGGACATATTTAATCACAGCCGGTGTGTTTGAGATCGGTTGGCCTGTGGGGTTGAAAGTGGCACAGACACCGGGAAAAACTGTCACGGGTGTGATTCTGGCAGGGACGTGCATGATCATCAGCGGCTTCCTTTTATATCTTGCCCAGCGGCATATTCCCATGGGCACTGCCTATGCAGTATGGACCGGTATAGGTGCGGCAGGAACATTTGTCCTGGGGATTTTTCTCTACGGCGATCCAGTGGGTGCAATGCGGAT
>PVMK01126546.1_pt1 | contig 28366 bp, 23 predicted proteins | sample 1853481 | NCBI WGS metagenome assembly PVMK01 (sample SAMN08533507, study PRJNA380276) | Marine sediment metagenome, whole genome shotgun sequencing project. | reverse complement strand
GTTGAGCCCTTCGGCATAGGCGGCCATCACGCCATACTCGATGCCGTTGTGCACCATCTTGACGAAGTGCCCGGCGCCGTTAGGGCCGCAATGCAGGTATCCGTTTTCAGCCCGACTTGGCTCGCCAGTCGCTCCGGGCGTGCGCGCCGCCTCACCGACACCCGGTGCAAGCGTCTTGAACACGGGATCGAGCCGCTGCACGACATCGTCCTCGCCACCAATCATCATGCAATACCCCCGCTCCAATCCCCACACACCGCCGCTGACACCAACGTCGACATAGTGCAGGCCCTTGGGCTTAAGCGCTTTGGAGCGACGTAGATCGTCGTGATAATAGGAGTTACCGCCGTCGATGACGATGTCGCCTGGCTCCAAATGCTGCAAAAGATTATTCAGAACGGAATCGACGACAGCGGCCGGCACCATCATCCACACGGCGCGCGGCTTTGAAAGCCCGTTGATAAACTTCGCGAAGTCGGTGCTGCCCTTCGCACCCTTGGCGATCAGTTCCTCAACGGGGGGGGCGTGCGTATCGTACACGTGCAGGTCGTGCCCGGCCTTCATCAATCGCACGACCATGTTGGCACCCATACGGCCGAGGCCAATCATGCCTAGTTGCATCGTTTCTCTCCGCGCTTCGTTTTTTGTCCTGAACGTCCCCGACGGCGGGGCGTCACGGACCGCGACCTAGAACCTGCTTGGCCGCGGCAGCCACACGCTCTGGCGTGAATCCAAAATGTTCGTTGACGACATCGATCGGCGCCGAAAGGCCGAAGGTGTTGACGCCGAGGACTTTCCCCTTGGCGCCGGCATAACGATCCCAGCCGATGGGTGAAGCCTCTTCTACGGTCACTCGCGCCTCGATGGCCGGCGGCAACACCGTGTCACGATAGGCCTCGTCCTGCGCCTCGAACAATTCCCTGGAGGGCATACTGACCACACGTGCCTTGATCTTGTCGGTCGCCAGCAGATCGCGTGCGGCCAGACAAAGTGATACCTCGCTTCCCGTACCAATGAGAATGACGTCCGGTTTGGCGTCAGGTGCATCGGCGAGAATGTAGGCACCCTTTGCCAGTCCGCTCGCCGGCGCGAGATTTGAGCGATCGAAGACTGGCAACGGCTCACGCGAGCAGATCAGCGCAACCGGCCGGTCCTTTAATGGCATGATGACGCGATAGGCTTCGGCCGTCTCATTGGCATCTGCCGGGCGGATGACCAACATGCCGGGAATGGCACGCAGCGACAGCAACTGTTCGATCGGCTGATGTGTCGGGCCGTCCTGGCCCAGGCTAATGGAGTCGTGCGTCCAGATGTGGAGCACCGGCAGGTTCATCAATGATGCCAAACGTATCGCGCCGCGCGCGTAATCGGTGAAGATGAGGTAGGCGGACGCATAGGCTCGTATTCCAGTCAGGGTCATACCGCTGACGATCGCGCACATCGTGTGCTCGCGAATGCCAAAGCGCATATTGCGTCCGCCATAGTCGCCAAGCCGGCTATACGGCTGGAACTCGCCGGCGTCTTCGAAAAGTAACTGCGTCTTTGTGCTGCCTCCCACGTCGGCTGCACCGCCCATGATCCAGGGAACCTTTTCAGCAATCGCATTGAGGACTTTGCCCGATGCTTCGCGCGTCGCCATCCCTTTGGCATCGGGTGCAAACGCCGGGATCGTGCTATCCCAGCCCTCGGGAAGGTCCCGCTTGGCAATTAGCCCGACCTGAGTGGCAAGATCGGGAAACGTCTTCGTGTATTCTGCAAACGTTGCCTCCCAGGCGCGACGCCGGTCCGCACCGCGCTTGCCGATAAGATCGCTAAAGTGCTCGCGCACGCCATCAGGCACGACGAAGTTCTTGTCGGGATCGAAGCCAAGGAATTCCTTGGTGCGGCGCACCTCCGCCGGACCCAGCGGCTCGCCGTGCGCCTTTGGCGTATCGTGTCTCTCTGGCGAGCCATAACCGATGTGGCTGTGCACGATGATGAGCGTCGGCCGGTCCTCCGTCGCCAAGAACTCCCCATATGCGTGCGCTAGCTGAGAAAGATCATTGGCGTCCGCCACCCGCGTGACGTTCCAGCCATATGCCAGGAAGCGTGCTTCCACATCCTCGGTGAAAGTAATTTCAGTGTGACCGTCGATAGTCACGTGGTTCTGGTCGAAGATCCAGCAAAGGTTGGAAAGTTTCAAATGACCGGCGAGCGACGCCGCCTCGCTGGAAACGCCCTCCATGAAGCAGCCTTCGCCGCACAACGCGTAGACGTTGAAATCAAAGATATCGAAGCCCGGCTTGTTGTACGTAGCAGCCAGCCACTTGCCCGCAACCGCCATGCCCACACTGGTCGCAACGCCCTGTCCAAGCGGACCGGTCGTCGACTCGATACCGCTGGTCCAACCGTATTCGGGATGCCCTGGGCAACGGCTTCCCGCCTCGCGAAACGATTCAATGTCCTGCAGCATGATCGCGTCGCGATCCTCCTGCTTGTAGGACGCAGCGGTGGCCTTGATCCCGGCTAGGTAGATCAAGCTGTAGAGCAGCATCGACGCGTGACCGCTCGACAAGACGAAGCGGTCGCGGTTGATCCATTCGGGATTCTTGGGATCGTAGCGCAGAAAATGCTGCCACAGCACATAGGCGGTCGACGCTGCGTCCATCACTGTGCCGGGATGACCGGAATTGGCCTTTTGGATGGCGTCGATGGACAGCGTGCGAATGGTATTGATCGCAAGCTCGTCGAGTTTGTCTTGGGCTTCCATCGCGACGCCTACCTGGCCTGTGCAAACGTTTGCGTTTCGTTGCGTGGCCTGCTTGCGGCGGGCCTAGAAATCATAACCTTGCGCCCGCACCACAAGGGGGTTGAGCTAACCTCTCTTCGCCATTGCCGGGTCAAAAGTTGGTAGCTTCTCATCAAACGCATGGTCCATCTGCCTATCCCAAGCGCGAACCCCGCCGGTAATGCCAGCCTTGTTTGACACCGTCTTCACATTTTTAGGCAAGGGGGGTTCGAGCAACCGCGCGTTGCCGCCGCCAATGTAGAGTACGTCATACATGACGACGGTTTCGAGAACCTCAATAACTTTTCGCACGCGCTTGTTAAAGCGTCGAGGCCCGACCTTCTCGATCGCCCTTGCGCCAACATACTCGTCATAGTTCTTGCCGCCTTTGAAGGGGTGCTGGCTAAGCTCCAGATGCGGGGCCAAGCACCCATCGACGAACAGGGCGAAGCCCATACCCGTTCCCATCGTCACGACGCACTCGACACCGTGGCCGGTAATGACGCCAAGCCCTTGAACACTGGCGTCGTTTAACATGCGTACAGGCTTGCCCAATTTCTCGGACATGACGCTGGCGAGCTTGAAGCCGTGCCATAGCTCGTTACCAAGGTTGGGGGCGGTGAGGACAGTGTCGGAGCGAACGACGCCGGGAAAGCCGATCGTGATCCTGTCGAAGTGCCCGAGCTGTTGAGCCAGCCCCATCAGACCTTCGACCACCTTTTCGGGTTCAGCCGGATGCGGCGTGACGATCCTGACGCGATCCTTAACCATTTGACCGGCCGTCGATAGAACGCCGGCCTTCAGATGGCTACCGCCGATATCGAAGGTGAGCGTTAGCGGGCCGTCGGCGGGAACATCACTATCGTTACTGGACATTCCGGCACTCCCAGGTTGTGAATTTCATATGGTCAGTTTCCGCAGCCTTCGGCAAGCCTTTCGGAAATTTTGCCGACCATATTCAGCGATCTCACGCTATCACATCGCTTAGTACGATCTCATTCAACGGTTTGTTATTCTGCGGTACGCAAAAAGATCAAAGTTGAGCGTTGTCAGAGCAACGACACAACCTTTCATACTTGCTTGGTCAGGAGGTGCAATCATGAAGCCGGCGATCGGAACGCTTCGGGTGTCGGACGACCTCGCCACCTTGTCACGCGCTTGTGCCGACCATTTGTGCCAGATGGCACGGGCCGCAAGTGACCGCGTGCTGGTCGCATTGTCCGGCGGCAATACGCCCAAACCCATGTACCAACTTCTCGCCCAAGAGCCGGTGCGCAGCCAGCTCCCCTGGGACCGGGTGCATTGGATCTTGGGAGATGAGCGCTTCGTGCCGCCATCCGATCCCGACAGCAACTACGGCATGGCACGCGCAGCGTTCCTGTCTCACGTGCCGGTGCCTCCCGAAAACGTGCATCCTGTTCCAACCGAAGGGGTCACACTTGATGAGGCCGCCGAGCAATATGAGGCAATGCTCATGAAAGCTCTACGGTGGAGATACCTTGCGCCTCGATCAACCATTGCTGGACCTCACCTTGCTCGGGCTCGGGCCCGACGGGCACACCGCCTCGCTGCTGCCAGGTCAACCGGTCTTGCAAGAAACAAAACGTTGGGTGGCACCCGTTCCCCACGGACGGCCGCAGCCGCGCGTGAGCCTGACCTACCCCGCGCTCGACTCCAGCCGCGTCGTCGCTTTTCTTGTCGCGGGCGAGGAGAAGCGTGAGATGCTGGACAAGATCTGGTCGGGCGATACGTCCGTGCCAGCCGGACGCATTCGCCCCGTCGGCGAGGTCATCTGGTTCGTCGATAAAGCGGCGGCGGGACGCTGGGCCTGACAAGCAAGAGTTCTGTATAACGAGTGGCCGGCCTTATTCGAATTCGCCCCTGACGCGGTCAGTGGCAAGCCCTCTATTCCAAACACTCGCTAGCCGCTAAGTACGAGCGGTTGCACCACCGCCACATGAGACGCGCATGAGACCCAAGACGCCCCGCCCAATCCTTCTCAAGAACTACCAGCCTCCTGGATACCTGATCGACAAGGTCGACCTCGACGTTGCGCTGCATCCCAAACGCACGCGCATACGCTCGCGCTTGAGTGTACGCGCAAACCCGAAGGTGCGCGGCAAGCGGGAGCCATTGCGTCTTGACGGCACGCACATGGAACTGGCTGAGATCAGCGTCAATCGAAAGAAACTTGCGCCGAAGGACTACAAGCTCACCGACACCTCGCTGACGCTCACGAAAACGCCAGCAAAGCCTTTCACGCTTGAGATTGTCACCTTCGTCAATCCCGAAGCGAACAAGGCGCTGCAGGGCCTCTATCGCACCAACGGCGTTTACTGCACGCAGTGCGAGGCTGAAGGCTTCCGGCGCATCACCTATTTCCTCGACCGCCCCGACGTGCTTGCCACCTACTCCGTCCGTATCGAGGCGGACCCAGAGGAAGCACCCGTGCTGCTGGCCAATGGCAACCTACTGGAGCGCGGCCTCGTCGACGGCGGCAAACGTCATTATGCGGTTTGGCGCGATCCCTTCCCCAAGCCCTCCTACCTTTTTGCTCTCGTCGGCTGCGACTTGTCCTCTATCGCTTCCAGCTTTCAGACCATGTCAGGGCGCGAGGTGGACCTGCGCATCTACATTGAGCACGGCAAGGAGGAACGCGCCGCTTGGGCCATGGACTCACTCAAACGCTCCATGCGGTGGGACGAGGAACGTTTCGGCCGCGAATATGATCTCGACGTGTTTAACATTGTCGCCGTATCCGACTTCAATATGGGCGCGATGGAGAACAAGGGACTCAACGTCTTCAATGATCGCCTCATCCTCGCCTCACCCGAGACGGCCACGGACACCATCTTTGAGGCGATAGAGAGCGTCGTTGCGCACGAATACTTCCACAACTGGACGGGAAATCGCATCACATGCCGCGACTGGTTCCAGCTCTGTCTCAAGGAAGGGCTGACCGTTTTTCGCGACCAGGAGTTCTCTGGAGATGAGCGTTCTGAGACCGTGCAACGCATCCTCGACGTGCGCCGCCTGAAGTCGATGCAGTTCGCCGAGGACGCCGGCCCCTTAGCGCACCCAGTGCGGCCTGAGAGCTACATCGAGATCAACAACTTCTATACGGCCACCGTCTACGAGAAGGGCGCCGAACTTGTGCGCATGATCCAGACGCTACTCGGACGTGAGGCGTTTCGTCGAGGTATGGATCTTTATTTCGAACGCCACGATGGCGAAGCCGCCACGGTGGAAGAGTTCATCACCTGTTTTGAGAATGCGAGCGGAACAAGTCTTGCGCAATTCAGGCTGTGGTATTCTCAGGCCGGAACGCCAGAGCTCGTATGTGCCCTCCGTTACGACAAAACAAAGAAGACGGCCGAGCTGAGCGTTGAGCAGGCGCTGCCCCCAACCCCCGGCCAGCCCCACAAAAAGCCGCTGCACATTCCTTTGAAGCTTGGTCTGCTTGGCGGAAACGGTCACGACGTTCCGTTGAAGCTTGAGAGCGGCGAGGAACTCCACGACGACGTGCTCCCCATCACAAAACGCAAACAGACCTTCCGGTTTACCGACGTGCCGACGCGCCCTGTGCCCTCGCTGCTGCGTCAGTTTTCAGCGCCGGTGAACGTGACGATCGACCTCTCCGATGACGACGTCGCCTTCCTGATGGCCAACGACTCCGACCCATTCAATCGCTGGCAGGCCGCCAACAATTTCGCCACACGGATCCTGGTCGGCACTGTCCGGTCTCTGGCAAAAGGCAAGCGCGCATCCAAGGGCCAGCCATACGCCAAGGCGCTCGGCGCAATCGTCATGAACGATGCACTGGAGCCAGCCTATCGCGCAGAGATGTTGAGACTGCCGTCGCCTTCCGATATCGCACGCGTGATTGGTAAGAACGTCGACCCTGCGCTCATCCATAGCGCCCACCGCCAGCTTTCGACCTTGGTTGGGCGCACGCTTGGCCCGCTGCTGGAGGACATCTACGACGAGATGGCGGAAGACGGCCCCTTCTCGCCCGATGCCGAAAGCAGTGGCCGGCGTGCTTTGCGTAACGGCGCATTGACGCTGCTGACGGCGCGGCGCTCCAACCGAGATTTGGCCCGGCTCTCGAAGCACTACTCAAAAGCCTCAAACATGACAGACCGTGCGCACGCCCTGTTCCTGCTCGCAGCCCACGCCGGATCAGAACGCGAACGTGCGCTTAACGACTTCTACAAGAACTGGAAGGGAGACAACCTCGTCATTGATACCTGGTTTGCGGCCCAAGCCCTGTCACCGCTGGCGGCAACGCTGCGTCAGGTCAAGAAACTGACCGAGCACACGCTGTTCTCGCTGGCGGCTCCCAACAAAGTACGTGCGCTCATTGGCACGTTCGCGATGTCCAATCCTGTGCAATTCAACAGACCCGACGGCACCGGCTATGCGTTTCTTGCCGACCAGGTCTTAGCGCTCGACCGCCTCAATCCTCAGATCGCCGCCCGAATGCTGAGCGCATTTCGTAGCTGGCGCGCGCTCGAGACGGGTCGCAGAGGACAAGCTCGCAAAGCCCTGCAACGCATTGCCAAGACCAAGGGCTCCTCGCCCGACGTACAGGAAATCGTGTCCAAGATGCTCGAATCGTAACATTCAAAAAATTTATTGCATTGATGGACTTATTCCCTCTCGACAGGCGATTCGCGATGGTGTCAACTAAGGCTAGGTGATTCGGGGTAGCGGATTCGCTCGGGTCCGCAAGGCATTTTAAATACAATTTGGCAAGGAGAGAGGAATGGCGTGGACAACGTCCGCCAGCCTACGCGTGCGGCCTATTCTCTGGGGGACCGCCAGAACGCAGACGAAATATGCCGCGGTCCTTGTTCGGGCTCTCCTGCGATCTCTACATCGCTGTCATCCAAGCTTCGCCCTGGCCCTCCCCCTTGTTGCTCTCGGTCTTCTCTCTCCCCTCCTTCCCTATGGTCTTCTCGCCGCCCTGCTGCTGACAACCGGGGCCGCAATCGCCACCCTCAGCATGCCCCGCCACCGCACAGCGCCCGATCGCGCTGGCCAGCCACAACAGGCGGGGCCACCACTTGATTGCTCCGTTGAGCAAGGTTCCGCCCAGAACGTTGCCTTCTTTTCCTCTGAGATCGCACTTGAACGCCGCGCCCAGCGCCTCGCCGAGAGGGACTGCGCGGCAACGCGTTCACACAGTAACAACGAGCAGAAAAGCAAGAACTGGGCGGAGTTGATGGCGCGGGTCAATCACGAGTTGCGCACCCCCCTCAACGCTGTCATCGGCTTTTCTGACATGATGGCGCTCAAGCTCTTTGGCCCGGTGGGCGACCCGCGCTACGAGGACTATGTCCGTCATATCCGCGACAGCGCCAATGAGCTGCTGAAGTCGGCTGAAGATACAATGGCACTGACGGCGCTCGTAGCTCACCCAAGCACCTCTGATAGTTCCAAAACGTCCGAACTGGAAGAATTGGCGTCAGAGGCCTGGGCGTTTCTTTCGGCCAAGACCGCCACACGCGAGATCGAACTTGAGTTGCGCATTCCGGCTCAACTCGAGGTCCTGGGCGAGCCGCGCGCCCTGCGCCAGATCGTTGTCAATATTCTTTCAGAAGCGATTTCCCGCGCCGACCACGGTGCCAAGATTACAATTGCCGCGTCTGTCGAAGAGGAACTTGTCCAGCTCTATTTCACTGTTTCGAAAGAACGCCGCATCTCGTCCCGCAATGGTAGCTCGCTGGCGATATGCCTGGCGCGCGCACTGCTTGAGATGCAGGGCTCGTCACTCTTGGAGATTGAGTGTCCGGTGCGCGGATGGGGCGCCGTCACCGTGCTTGATCGCGCCGCTCAGCCCGACTTCTTCATGGACGGAACTGTTGCGTCGGCGCACACCCAAATACCCGCCCTTGTGAGCTAGTGCCTGATCGTTCTCGATGAAATCGCTCACCAAGCCCAGAAGGTTTCCGGCAGATAAGTGAACCTTGCTCTAGCGCTTAGCCGGCTTGTCACCGCCATTGCGCCAGCGATGACGACGATATTTGTGGCGCTTCCCGTGACGCTCCAGCCATTCGTATAATTCTTGCCGCTCTGCATCCGTAAGCTTCGCCGCCGTATCGGCAAAAATCGCCATCTTTGTGCGCTGGTAATCGGCGTCAGCGGCGACGACCGCGTCGAGTGCCGCGTTGAGCTGCCTCCTCGAATGGCTCGTCGGTGAGGTTTTGCGCGCGGCCTTGCGGGCGGACCAGACTGTCTTTGCGCAGTGGCTTGAGCTTCGTCCAACCATCCTTGATAGCGGTGCGTATCACGTCGCGCCGGTCCTCCGGCAGCGTACGCGCAAAGCCATAGAGCCCAAAGTCTTTGCGACCGTGCCAGCCCCCGCCGTGACCATGCCGTGCAAACAGTAGTGCACCGCCCACCGCACCAATGATCAGCGCATTGAGGGCGAGAGAGAAGATCAGCGCCAAGCGCAGCCGCCTACAGCCAGAGCCCTTGGTTACTACCGCGTTATCGCTCGTCATAGCAGTTCCTCTCCGGCCCACGCAGCCGTGTCCTCATTCAACATAAGCTGCGACTCAACGCTAAGGCTTGAGCTAAGCCCGGCCACCTCGGCCACCTCCTGCATCGTGGAGTCCAGCATTCCTGCTGATCCCAACATCACACCGAGCACGAGTGAGGCTGCGAGCAACCCCGCTGCTGGCCAATCGCTCGCGCCAAAGGCTCGGGCAATTTGCGGCCGGCCCACCCACGCAGGCAGCTTGACAATATTCGAGATCGCCGGTGCCACCTGGCTTGCGCTAAGGGGTTTGTGCTGCTGCACCCGCGCTGCGGCCACGATGCGGCCGGTCAGCCCATGCTCCTGCTCCGTCCTGGCCACTGGCGCCACATCGAGAAGCCGATCAAGCGCGACCGCCTCCGCCATAAGCCGCTGGGCCTCAGGCTCATCGGTAATGAGGCTCGCAAACCGCAAGCGCTCGCGCGCCGGCCAGCGCGTTCTGTCGGCCCCATAGACGTCCCGGAGGCGCTCTAGCGCATCCAATTCCTTTAACTGTCTGTCCCGCGTGCTCATCTTCTTAATCTCGTTTCTCGCAATCCGTTCCTTTGCCACCCCATCACTGCGTTTCATCGCTCACCAGCAGCTCGCGCCACTCATCGCGCAACGCGACCTTCAAGCGTCTTCGGGCGCGTGCAAGAAGCGACTCCACCGCTTCGTCCGAAACGCCCATGATCCGCCCCACCTCGATCTGGCTAAGCCCCTCGTAGTGGAAGAGCGTCAGGGCCATGCGCTGGCGGTCGGGCAAGGCTTTGATTACCGTGTCGACGCGATCGCTGGCATCCCGCTCTTCGACTTGCGTCAACTGATCGGCAGGCTCTGCCTGTTCCGGCACGTCGTCCGTGACCGTGAGGCGGCGGCCTGAGCGCATCTTGTCGATGCACAAGTTTGACACGACGCGCCGCAGCCACGGCCCTAATCCATATGGCCCTACCTCGAGGGCATCACGAGAGCGCCATAGCCTGAGCAGCGCTTCTTGCGTCACGTCCTCAGCTTCGGCGGCGTCGCGCAGCATCCTCCGCCCGAGAACAAGCAGGCCGGAAAGATGGCGCTCGACAAGCAACCGAAACGCAGCCTCATCCCCATCGGCGGCACCTGCGAGCAACGCAGCATCCCCCGATTCTTGTGAGCCGCCCACGGGTGAACCGTGTGGACCCGGCACGATCCGTTTTGCCGCCACGTGAAGCCTCGGCATGGCCATCGAACACTTTTTCCACTCTAGCGCCGGACGTGGGCGTTCTGCGAGCCCTTGTTCCGACCCCAGCCGGCTCGGCCGTCTAATGGCCTATCAAAGGGGAAAACGGGCGTTTGGTGCAAATCCGTCGCCTGCGGAACGAAAACCAGTCAGGCGATAATTTCATCAAATAGGCCGTGAACGTTGACGAGCGTCTGTTTAAGCAGGGTTTCCAGTTCATTGAAGCTCTGTGCGTCACCTGCGCGCGCCAGAAGTTCCTTCAATTCATGCGGCGCCGTCTCCGGGTCGAACTTCTCCTCCAGGCACAGCCGCACGACTTGGGTCAGATCGTGGAGCAATCGTGTTGCCGGGATCAGGACTTCGGCGTGGGCGGGGCTTAACACGCCTGCATCTCTGAGTTTTCGATAGGCCTCGACCGTGTTCTGATCGAGAACAGATGGGTGTGTCGCAGCGTTTATGAGTTGCAGGTACTGAGCGATAAACTCCAGATCAACGAGGCCGCCGCGCACCTGCTTCATCTCCCAGATGTCCACCGTCCCCTTTTCCTTGGCGATGCGCTCGCGCATGTCGCGCACGTCGGCTGCGACCTTGGCAGCGTCATGGGGCCGTACGAGCACCTCGCGGATGGCGGCCTCAACGCGCGCTCTTAACTCAGGTGGTCCTGAAATGACTCGCGCGCGCGTCAACGCTAAATGCTCCCACGTCCAAGCGTCATTGGCCTGATAGTCAATGAAGCTTGTCAACTGCGTCGCCACCGGCCCCTTCTGACCCGAGGCCGCAAGCGCATATCCACTTCGTAGAGCGTTCCTTCCGCCGTCGCAGAGGACAGCGCGGTTATCAGGCGCTGCGTCAGACGCGTGTAATACTGGGTGGGAGCCAATGGGCGTTCCCCGTCCGATTGCGTCGCGTCCTGCGAAAAATCGTAGATGAGGATCAGATCGACGTCTGAAGCCGCCGTCATTTCATGGCCGCCCAGCTTGCCCATTGCGATCACAACCGCGGCCCCATCGGGAATGCGCCCGTGCGCGCGGGCCAGCTCGCGCTCGGCCTCGCTCTTGAGCGCGTTGATCAGACGCTCGGCCAGAAGCGCATAAGCGCCACCGGCCTGATTGGCTTTGATTGCGCCGGACAGCACGCGGATGCCGATCAAAAACTGCTGCTCGCTCCCGACAACGCGTGCACGGTCCAGCACATATTGCATATCGTGATCGCCGCTGCCGATTTCGGCTCGGATCAAGCGATCGAGTTCGTCGGCTGCCGGCAGCATGCCAAGCGTGCCCGGATCCAAAACGGCATCGAGCAGACGCCGTCTGCGTGCGAGGATGCCTGCAAGCCGCGGTGCGGTCCCCATAATGTTGGCGATGAGGCGCAACAATGCAGGATTGGCCCGCAGAAGTGAGAAAAGTTGCACGCCCGTTGGCAGCTCGCTTAGAAACCGGTCGAATCCGATCAGCGCACGATCGGGATCCGTGGTGTCGGCGAGGGCAGTAATGAGCGAGGGCTGCATTTCGGTTAGCCGTTCGCGCGCCCGTGCGCTGCGCACGGCGCGATAGCGACCATGGTGCCAACCACGCACCATCTCCAATACGCCGGAGGGTCGCGAAAATCCCATGTCTTTAAGGGCGGCAACCGTATCGGGATCGTCCTGCTCACCGGCGAACACCAAACTCTCGCTGCCTGTCGTCAGCTCGGGGCTATCCTCAAACAGCGCCGCGTAATGGCGCTGTACCGTCTCCAATCTAGATATGAGCTCACGCGAGAATGCCTCCACGTCCGCGTAACCACAAAAGAGCGCGAAGCTCTCCAGGCGTTCAGGATCATCGGGCACGTCGTGCGTTTGCTCGTCGGCAACCATCTGCAATCGGTGCTCAATGCGTCGCAGGAAAAGATAGGCCTCTGTCAGCTCAGCACCGACGGTTTCCTTCATCCAAACGCGCTGACCAAGCCTCTTGAGCGCGTCAATCGTCTGTCGCACGCGCAAGTCAACTTGACGGCCGCCGGCAATCAGTTGCTGCGTCTGCACAAAAAACTCAATCTCCCGAATGCCGCCTCGCCCGAGCTTGATGTTGTGACCGGCAACCGCAATCCCACCGAAGCCCCGGTGCGCATGGATTTGGCGCTTCATGGCGTGGATGTCGTCAATCGCCGCATAGTCGAGATACTTGCGCCAGATGAATGGCGATAGATCCTGAAGGAGCAACTGCCCAGCTTCCAAGTCACCGGCGCACGCGCGCGCTTTGATGAGGGCAGCGCGTTCCCAGTTCTGGCCAAAGCTCTCGTAGTAGATCAGAGCGGCTTCTGTCGACAAAGCAACCTGCGTGGCGCCCGGATCAGGCCGCAGGCGCAAATCGGTCCGGAAGACATATCCATCGCCCGTGCGTTCTTCCAAAAGCTGTACCAGGTCGCGGGTCAGGCGGACGAAAAACGGTTGCGGCTCGATACCAGGCGCAAGTTGGATGCGCTCTAAATCGTAGAAAATAATGAGGTCGATATCGCTGGAATAGTTGAGTTCACCGGCCCCATACTTGCCCATGGCCAAGACGATGTAGCCTGAGGGCGCAGCGGCCCCATCAGTTCTCTTGCCGAGCCACTTGCCGGCTTGCGTGGCCTGATGAAAAAGATAGGCAACCGCACCTTCGACAGCCGCATCTCCTGTCGCGGTCAAAACATCTGTGACCTTCATCACGTCCCAGACGCCGCCAAGATCGGCAAGCGCGGTGAGAAGCGCCACTTCGTTCTTAAAGACGCGCAAGGAGCGCATTGCCTCCTCACGCGAGGCCGCCTGGCCGAGATCATGCTCAAGGTGCCCTTTGAGCTCCTCGAAATAGACTTCGGGAACACGCGTGAGGACACGTTGCAGGCGCACAATATCGCGCTCGACGAGACTTGATAGATATGGCGACCCACAGAAGACGCCAGCCAGGAGATTCGAAACAGAGCGTTTCTCCATAAGCCCCGAAAGCGCAGCGAGCTCGGGCGATCGCCTTCGCAGCTTCGCGCAGGCCAACAAGCGCGCCAGAAACACGCTCGTTGTTCACCGCTAGCGGCGCATCGCAGATACGCTCAAAGAATGGTTTCGCCTCCAGCTCGCTTGCCGCCATTGCGCCTGCCCGTCCTCGATCGAAAAGCCACCTTCTGACTCTACTCGGCCAGTCGCCGCGGCAACGTCAAGACTACACGCAGGCCCGGCTCATTGCCTTCCAGGCGGACACTGCCCCCATGCAAGCGCGCCACAGCCTGCACCAGGCTCAAGCCCAATCCTGTTCCAGGTTCGGTACGGCTCTTCTCCAAGCGCACGAAGCGCCTCAAAACCCGCTCGCGATCGGCTGCGGCAATGCCTGGCCCACGGTCGCCGACACCGATCTCTATTCCCTCTTCACGCGTGGCCAAACTGACGGTGATCTCTGCGCCTGAGGTGTGCGTTTTGGTGGCGCGCGCCGAGTATTTGATGGCGTTGTCGATAAGATTGGCTACGGCCTGGCCTACGAGCTGGCGGTTGGCTGTAATAACAGGACCATCGCCTGCATCGATCTCAAGCTTTAGCTGGCGCTCCTCAGCCACCGGCTCGTAGAGTTCCGCCACATCGCGCACGACACGGCCCAGATCGAAACGTTCAGCGTTGTCCTCCAGAGCGCCGGCTTCGAGCCTAGCGATCAGCAACAACCCGTTGAAGGTTTTGATCAGCTCGTCAGCTTCTTCGATCGTGTGCTCTAGTCCCTTCCGGTAAGCGCCTTCCCTGGTTGGATCGCGTAGCGCGGCTTCAGCGGCGTTGCGCAAGCGGCTGAGAGGTGTCTTCAAGTCGTGGGCGATGTTATCGGAAACCTCGCGCAAACCGTTCATCAGCGCTTCGATGCGATCCAGCATGGCATTGAGATTTTCGGCCAAATCGTCAAGCTCATCACCCGAGCCGCTAAGCGCAATGCGCCGCGACAGGTCGCCGTGCATGATTGACCGGCTCGCGACATTGATCGTCTCGATTCGTTTCAGCACAATGCGGCTGATGACGAACCCGCCAGCAAGACCCGCTAACGACAACAAGCCGAATCCGATGAGAAAGATGCGCCCCATCTCATCGGCGAAACGCCGTTGCTCCTCGATGTCACGCCCCACAATGAGGCGCGCGCGCCCATTGAGCTCGACAGGAATGGCAACACCGAGATGCGCATTCTCTCCGGCTTTGGCGCCTTTGGCATAACGAAACACGCCACCCGAATTGCTCTCGGCGATCTCTGGCGGCACGTGGCTGAGATTGCCAGCGAGCTTTACGCCGCTGGGACCGGCTAAATAGTAAAGCCCTAATCCATCAGGCTGGCTGCGCGCTTCAACGGCACGCGTGAGCGCGGGCAAACCGCCGGTCTGCGCATCAGCTTTGAGCAACTGCGCTTCTGAGCGCAGCGTTGTCAAAACCTGATTGGTAAGAATACGGTTCGTTTGCCAGAACAGCAGGCCGACGATAAAGCCCGCACAAATGAGGTAGGCCGCCACCGTCACCGCGGCGAGCCGGAATGCGGTCGTCGAGACCGCCCGGCTTAGGAGATTAGCCTGGGCCATCGCGGATCGTATAACCCGCCCCGCGCACGGTGTGCAAAAGAGGCTTGTCGAAGTTCTTATCGATCTTTCCCCTGAGCCGCGAGACGTGCACGTCGATCACGTTCGTCTGTGGATCGAAGTGATAGTCCCACACGTGCTCCAAGAGCATTGTGCGCGTCACGACCTGACCTGCATGCTTCATCAGGTACTCAAGCAGACGGTATTCACGTGGCTGGAGCTGAATCGGCTCGCCGTCGCGCGTCACGCGATGCGAAAGGCGATCCAAAACCAGGCCGCCGACAATATAACGCGTCTCCTGCTCCGCCGGCACAGGGCGTCGCGCCAACGCCTCGACGCGCGCAAGCAGCTCCGAGTAGGCATAGGGTTTCGTCAGGTAGTCGTCCCCGCCGGCCCGCAACCCCTTAACCCTGTCATCCACATCGCCGAGCGCGGAAAGGATGAGGACGGGCGTGCGCATGCCTTTTGCCCGCATCTCCTTGATGGCCGACAAACCATCCAGACGTGGCAGCATGCGATCGACGATCAGCACGTCGTAATTGCCCTCTTGCGCAAGGCTCAATCCCGTCTCGCCGTCCTCGGCGATATCGGCCGCATGCCCGCTTTCCTTCAGCGCCTTTCGCAGGAATTGCGCCGTTTCACGGTCGTCCTCGATTACCAGAACGCGCATTAGTTCACCGGGTTGCCAGGTTCGAATCTGAGATGAGGCTAACATTCTGACGTCTCACTTGCACAACGTCGAGGCGGCCCGTCCCCTTTTTTAAGGAGACGGGCCGCCTCGTATCCAGCCTAGCTCCCCTACTCGTCAGCTCTTATTGATCTGAACGGGGATAAGCCTCTTCTGATCGCCGGTCTTGATGTGGAGCAGCACAGCGGTACGGCCCAGTTCCTTCATCTTCTTGAGGGCCTCAAGAACGTCCGCAGGTGAGGAGACGCTCTTTCCGCCGGCCTCAAGGATCACGTCGCCCGACTTTAAACCCTTCTTGGCGGCGTCTGAGTTGGGGTCCACTTCAGCAATGGCTACCCCTTCCGTAGAGCCACCTGAGCGTGCGGGCATTAACGTTAGACCCAGCTGCTTCAGGTCAACTTTCTCAGGTTTTTCCTCGGCCTCATCGTCATCGAACTTGCCCAAGGCCACCTTCGTGGAGTTCGGGAACTTGCCGAGCTTGACCTTGAGGGTCTTCTCCTTGTCATTACGCCACACCTTGACCTTGACGGTCGCGCCCGGCGCAAAGTCGGCGATCTTGCGAGCAAGGTCACGGCTGTCCTCAATCTCCTTACCGTTCACTTCCAAGATCGCGTCCTGAACCTTAAGGCCGGCGTCGGCAGCCGGACCATCGGCCATCACCTCGCTGATGAGGGCGCCCTTGTCCTCGCTCAGTCCGAGGCTCGCAGCAGTGTCATCATCAATGTTTTGGATCTTGACGCCCAACCACCCGCGGCTCACCGAACCACTGTTCTTGAGCTCTTCGATGACGTCTTTCACCGTGTTGGCTGGGACCGCAAATGCAATGCCGACATTGCCCCCGGTTGGGCTGTAGATTGCCGTATTCACGCCGACGACTTCGCCCTCGAGGTTAAACGTTGGGCCACCCGAGTTGCCGCGGTTCACAGCCGCATCAATCTGCATGAAGTCGTACGGGCCCGATCCGATGTCGCGCGCAAGCGCCGACACGATGCCGGCCGTCACGGTCCCACCGAGACCGAACGGGTTGCCGACCGCCAACACCCAGTCACCCACGCGGGGCTTCTTGTCGGAGAACGTCACGTGCGGGAACTTCTTGTTGCTGTTCTTGATCTTCAGCAGCGCAATGTCAGTGCGCGCGTCCGTGCCGATCAGCTCTGCCTCAAGTTTTTCCTGCTCATCGAAGCTAACAAAAACCTCTGTTGCGCCATCGATCACGTGGTTATTGGTCACCACATAGCCGTCGGCAGAAACGACGAAGCCAGAGCCAGTCGCTCGCCGCACACGTGGACGCGGCTGCTGGGGCTGAGGCGCGCCAAACTCTTTGGGAAGATTTTTGAACAGATCGTATAGCGGATGATCTTCCTGCAAGTTGGGGAGACCGCGGCGCGGACCCTTCCCGTTGTCACGGCTGGCAAGCTGCGGTCCAACGGTCATGGTCGAGACGGAGACGACGGCCGGCTTCACACGTTCCACAATATCGGCAAACGACCCCGTGCCGGTCATTGGAGAGCCTGGTTGCAATTGCGCAACCGCTGGCGACGGCCGCTCGGCCACGCCCAGCGCCAGTAGGCCGGCGCCCAACACGGTCACGGCGGCAAGACGCCCAAATCTGCGGCCCCGGGTAATCGCTGGTCCGGTCGTTGCTGCGCCCTCAGGCGAGCCGGGTTGAACGTGCATGCGAAGAAACCTCCATCGCTCAGGCAAGGATTGGAATTAAGCCCTATTGCGTATCTAAGCCGGCATTACGGCAGCCTTTCGATTGCCTTAACAGTTGGTAATGAACGCATCTTTTGCCCGGATTTCTCACGAGTACCTTGGAGAAATGGGGTGTACAAGCCGCCAGCTCCCATCGTTTTTGAAGGCCGTTCAAGCCATGATTGCCGTCGGGCTCGCGCCAACCGCTAACTCTTCTTGCTGCTTTTGTCCGCCTCAGCCAGTAGAGCGCGCAGCTTTTCCTCTTCCGCGCCGGTGAGCGCGGGTGCCCCTGTTCGCCCCGAGCTAGGCGGGCGCCGTACAAATACTCGAACCGCGATTGTGATCGCGGCGAGCAGCACAAGAAGTGGTGCAAGCCAGAGTAACACCGTGCGGATGTTGAGTGGCGGTCGCAACAGGACAAACTCGCCATAGCGCGAAACGATGTAGGCGCGGACGTCCTCATCACTGTCGCCGGCTTTGAGCCGATCGCGTACGAGCAAGCGCAGGTCCCGCGCAAGCGGTGCATTACTGTCGTCGATCGATTGATTTTGGCAGACGAGGCAGCGCAAACCGCCAGAAATGCTGCGTGCGCGCGCCTCCAGCGCGAGGTCAGACAGGATTTCGTCGGGCTCGACCGCAAATGCACTCGAACATACAAGCATGGCGATGATCAGTGCGGTCGCGAGTCGATGCCATCGGGTGACCATGGCGCGGCTCACTCGGCCGGCGCGGGCGCGATTGCACGGCCTGTGCGCCGTGGCGCACCAACCCGCAGTCGTCGATCGGAAAGCGAAACCGCCCCGCCCAGAAACATGATCAAGGCCCCTATCCAGATAAAGCGCACCAGAGGATTGAAAAAGATGCGCACGGTAAAGCCGCCGCGCTTTTGTTTATCGCCCAACACCACATAGAGATCACCGCGCCAGGCCGCGTGGATACCAGACTCCGATGTGGGCTGCGGTGGCACATCGTAAATGCGCTTTGACGGCTCGAGCACGGTAATTGCGTTCCCGTCGCGCATCACGTCGAATGAACCGACTTCCTCGCGATAGTTTGGACCTGTGCGCGGTGCCGCGCCGCGGAAGGTAAGCGCATATCCTGCTAGCTGTGTCGTCTCGCCCGCCTTCATCACGAGGATCTTCTCCTCGCGATAGGCTGATGTCGCAACGATGCCCACCACCATCAGCCCCACACCGAAATGCGCCAGCGTTGTCCCAAAGGCCGAACGCGGCTGCCCTTTGAGGCGGCGCAAGCTTTCGCGCCAAGGCACTTCGCCGAGCCGCACCCGCGTCACGAGCTCTGTCATCGCGCCCAACATCACGAACACGCCGAGCGCCAGACCGAACGGTGCCAGGATCGGTCCGCGATGGAACGTGGCGTAGGCCAGCACCAGTACGACAACGGCTAACACCGCCGCAAACATGAGCCGCTGCGCCGCGCCCAGAATATCCCCGCGCTTCCAAGCCAGAAGCGGCCCAAAGGGCAACGCGATGAGCAACGGCAGCATCAGCGGCCCGAATGTCATGTTGAAGTACGGCGGCCCAACCGAGATCTTGGCGCCGGTCAGCGCTTCAAGTAGCAGCGGATAAAGCGTCCCAATGAGAACGGTCGCGCACGCCGTCGTCAGCAAGATATTGTTGAGGACGAGGGCACCCTCGCGGCTGATCGGCGCAAAGATCCCACCTTGGCGCAGATTGCGCGCGCGCAACGCAAACAGCGCCAACCCGCCCCCTGTAAACACTGTCATGATCGCTAGAATAAATATGCCGCGCTGCGGGTCGACGGCGAAGGCGTGCACCGAGGTCAGAACGCCCGAGCGCACCAAGAACGTACCCATCAAAGACAGCGAAAACGCCAATATGGCGAGTAACACCGTCCAGACCTTTAGCGCCTCGCGCTTCTCCATCACCACCGCGCAGTGCAACAGCGCGGTTCCTGCAAGCCACGGCATCAAGGAGGCATTCTCAACAGGATCCCAGAACCACCAGCCGCCCCAGCCGAGTTCGTAATAGGCCCACCAAGACCCCATGGCGACGCCGATCGTCAGGCACATCCAGGCCGCCAGCGTCCACGGTCGCACCCATCGCGCCCAGGCCGCATCAAGACGCCCCTCGATCAGGGCTGCAATGGCAAAGGAAAAGGCGATCGAAAAGCCGACGTAGCCCGCGTAGAGAAATGGCGGATGGAAGGCGAGTGCCGGGTCTTGCAATATGGGATTTAGCCCATTGCCGTCGGCCGGCGCGGGGTCGATCCGCAAAAACGGATTGGAGGTGAGGAGAATGAAGAGGCAAAAGGCAACCGCAATCGACGCCTGTACAGAAAGGACATTTGCCTTGAGCGTTGCGGGCAGATTGCGCCCGAAAGCAGCGACCGCCGCCCCAAACAGCGCCAGGATCAGCACCCAAAGGATCATCGATCCTTCATGGTTTCCCCACACGCCGGAGATGCGATAGAGCAGCGGTTTGGTGGAATGCGAATTCGCAACCACGTTGGCGACGGAAAAATCGGACGTAATAAAGGCGTTGGTGAGTGCGAGCGCTGAAATCGCCAGAAGCCCGAACTGACACAATGCCGCCGGTTCGGCAACGCGCATCAAGCGCTCATCGCCGACGTGGGCGCCCCATGCCGGCACGACCATCTGAAAGATGGCAACCAGAAGCGCCAACACCAGCGCGAAATGTCCAACCTCAACGATCAAACCGCTCGTCCATTTCTATTGTCATTCAACGAAGCTCGCCTCATTGGCTTTATTCCCCCTTAGGATGCGCAGCACCCTGACCCAGCTTCACACCCCTCTCCTTCAACGCCTTCGCCACCTCTGGGGGCATATAAGTCTCATCGTGCTTGGCTAACACGGTATCGGCCACGAAGACGCCCGATGGCGTCAGCGTACCTTCCGCAACCACGCCTTGCCCTTCGCCGAAAAGATCGGGCAGCACCCCCTCATAGGTGACCTGCAAAGTCTTTAACGTGTCCGTCACGACGAACGCGACTTTTGCACCCTCGCCGCGCTTCACCGATCCTTCGGCGACGAGACCACCTAAACGAAACCTTTGCCCCGGCGCGATGTTCTTCTCTACGACGTCACTGGGCGTGTGAAAGAACACGATTGAGTCGCGCAGCGCAAACAATACGAGGCCCACGGCCACGGTGAGCACCGCGACGCCCACTCCGATCAAGACACCTCGCCGTTGCTTGCGCGTCATCTCATCGTCTTCCCACGCATCGACCGCATCCTCACGAGCCTATATCTAGGCTTTGCGCCAGCGCGTTTAATTCGGCGAGCGACGTCTCGTCCCCCGCGAAGTTACGGCGCGCATCTGCGAGCGCTGTTGAGGCTTCGCTTGCACGGCCTTGCACGCTATAGGCGCGGACAAGTCGCATCCAGCCCTTGAGATCCTTTCCGTCCTTCTTCAGACGCGCTGAGAGCCCATCGACCATCTGATTGATGACCTCTTGGCGCTCTTGCGGGCTCATGGCCCGATACTTCGCCATTTCGCCGGGTTCAATTTCAGGTGCGGACGGTGCAGTTCCCAAATCAGCTTCGCCGCCCTGTTGTAGCGTAATGTTCGTCAGGCGCTGTTGGAGAATCTCACGCCACGGTCCTTGGGACCCCACCTCGCCAAGCAGTTTACGGTATGCGGTTTCAGCGGCGGCAAGTAGGCCCTCCTGCTCCTTGGCAATGGCAAGCCATACTCGCGGCTCGATCGATTTTGGATCGAGCTCCAGCATCCGTTCAAGCGCGCGCTGCGCGTCTGCTGTGACGATACGGTCGCGCGCCATGATCGTCGCCCGGGCAAAACCACCTAATCGCTCCGGGGTTTCGCCCAGTAGACGTATCGCCCGCTCGAAAGCCTCGGCCGCTTGTTGGAATTTGCCCTGTCTCATATAAACCGGTGCGATGACGTTCCAGCCGCGACCATCTTCCGGGTGCTGCCTTAAGTGGGCTTCGACCTTTGCGACAAGATCGGCTTCGCTGGCTTGCTCCAGCGGTGCCTGAAGTCGGGCTTCATAAGGTTTTCCCGGCAACATGGGCGAGCCAACCGCAAGATAGATACCAAGTGCGATGACGGGCAAAGCTGACGCGCCATAGAGCGCAACTTGGCGCACAACCGATGCCGTCCCCGCACCCCCAGCCGACTCCTGCTCTTCAGAGCGCTTAATGAGGCGGCGCGCCACCTCGGTCCGCGCTGCCTCGGCTTCCGGTTCGCCAATCAATCCTTGCGCTTTTTCTGATTCAATCTCGGAAAGCTGGTCACGATAGACGGCCAGATCCCCATCGGCGGGACGTTCCGATGTCGTGCCGGTCCGCAACAGTGGCCGCGTTACCGCCCACGTGACGGCGGCCGCCAGTACCGCAAAACTAATCCAAAGCACCATGTCGTCATCCAATCCCTGCCGCGAGGCTGGAATAGGGCTGACGAGCTAAAGAGACAAGCCCCGTGCCCGCTAACGAGATCTTGTGCCGCGGCACCACGCTCCAACAGTTAACGGTGAATTGAGCCCCTCATCCCTATTAAGCGACGTTGCGCCACGTGCCGTCGCCGTTACGGCAAGCAGTGCCCTGCATGACCCGCGACTTGCCGTCTATATAGATGGTGTGGGTATAATCGCGGCAGTCAGCAACACCACGTTTGTAAGGACGGCTGGGAACAATCTCTCCGTAATGGCCGTTATCAGGATTGTCCCAGCGCCGGGGCTTGCCCGACGTGCCTTCCTCCAGCGCCGCGTATTCAGCCCGCTGCGCAAGCATGCGATCTTGCTTGTCCATGGAGCGGCCGATCTCGCTGCCCACGATGCCGCCAACCACAGCGCCGGCAATGGTAGCAAGCACGTTACCGCTGCCTTTGCCCACTTGATTGCCGATGATGCCACCGGCAACGCCACCGACGATCAAGCCCGTATCCGCCTTGCTCGGGCCATCGGGACCACAAGCCGTCAGTACCATTGGAATAAGCGCAATGGCGATTAAACGCGCAGGGGACATGGCGGACTCTCCCTCGTCTCTTTTTCTCGAAGACACTTCAAACATAGTCCTTCCCACTTGGAGCGCAGGAAAGCCCCTTAGCCAGGGAATGTGCAAAGCCCATGACGGAATACCGGCATCAATGGGGCGAAGCATGCATGATTCACAAGAACACAGACATCACGCCGCTGGAAGCTGGAGGCATACGGAAAGTCCCCCCTTCGGCCCTCGCCCCAATTCGCATGTCCCGCCATAGGACTGTGCCAAATCTGTAACGATCGAAAGCCCAAGGCCGGAACCCACCTTTGTCTCATCAAGACGAATGCCTCGTTTCGCGATGGTGGCGCGCTGCTCCTCCGAAACCCCTGGGCCATCGTCGGAAACCGTAATCGTTAATCGTCTCCGGTGCACGGGACCAGAGTCAGATGGCACCTCTACGCTAAGATCGACATTTCTACGCGCCCACTTGCATGCATTATCGAGCAAATTACCGAGCATCTCTTCCAAGTCCTGCCGCTCACCCCGGAAGCACGCATCCGGCGGACATTCTGAGGAGATTTCCACGTTCTTTTCGTGATGGATGCGCTGCAACGTGCGCACCAGCGGCCCGATAACGGGCGCCACGGGCGTCACCCGGCCGATCACATTGACGCGTGCCGCCATGCGTGCGCGATCAAGGTAGTGGTTTATGTTGTCACCCATGATCTGCGCCTGCTTGGCCACCTTGGCACCGAAGCCGCCTTTTTCTTCGCGCGCCTCATTCGTGATGACGGCAAGCGGTGTCTTCAAAGCATGAGCCAGATTACCCACGTGCCGGCGGGCGCGATCAACGATCTCCTGGTTGGAACGAATGAGCTCGTTGAGCTCGAACTGCAGCGGCTCGATTTCGGCGGGCAATTCGCCTTGCAGCGTATTGGCTTCACCTGAGCGAATATTTGCCAAGCCGCGTTCGATCCGGCGCAGCGGGAGGAGGCCGAACCGTACCTGGAACAGCGTCACAGCGACGAGACCAATTCCGGCCAGCGCCAGTGCCGTGGTCAACCGGTTGCGAAAGTTGGAGACAAGGTGTTCCAGCCAATCGAGCGGTCCCGCGACGACAATAGAATAACGCGGCTTGTCGGGCTCATGCCCAAGCGTATCGATCACCTCCACCACGCGCAAAGGCTCGCCCTTCGGGCCCATCACGTCCATCCATCGCGCGCCGGAGGGATCGGGCGCAACGTTCTTGGCAGCGGGGGAGGTAAGAGAGGCAGTGGCAAGCGAGGGAGAGACCAGCTTGTGCGCTTCAGGCTCATCAAGCGGCGTGATCTGCCAGTACCAGCCCGAGTGCGTCACCTCAAACAGCGGCTCGTAAAGATTCGCTGGCGCCTCAGGCACGGAACCTGGGCTCATGGAGTCAACGGTGATGGCGTTGACGAGCTTTCGCAGTTGGCCATCGAAGCTTGCCTGCACGTCGTCGCGGTAAAGCCCGTAGATGATGAGCCCCGCCAGCGGCAGCACCACGAGAGTCCAGGCTGCGGCGGTAGCAAACAATCGGAACGCGAGGGAATTAAACCGCATGGGCATCAGCCCTGCTCAGGTTCATCGCTCAGGCGATAGCCCAGCCCGCGTACCGTTTGGATCAGATCAACGGGAATTTTCTTGCGCAGCCGGCCGATGAACACCTCAATCGTGTTGGAGTCACGATCGAAGTCCTGTTCGTAGAGGTGCTCCACAAGCTCGGTGCGCGACACGACACGGCCGTTGTGGTGCATCAGGTAGGCGAGCAGCCGGTACTCGTGTGAGGTGAGCTTGATCTGTTGGCCGTCGCACGTCACCCGCGCCGTCCTCGTGTCGAGCATTAGTGGCCCACACTCGATCTCGCTCTTGGCATGGCCGGAGGCGCGCCGCACCTGTGCGCGCACACGCGCCAGAAGCTCCTCCATATGAAACGGCTTGGCAAGATAATCGTCAGCGCCGGCGTCCATGCCGGCCACCTTGTCGCTCCAACGATCCCGCGCGGTGAGAATGATAACTGGCATCTTGCGATCGGAGCGCCGCCACTGCTCGAGGATGGAAATGCCGTCCATCTTCGGCAGCCCGAGATCGAGGATCACGATGTCATAGGGCTCGGTATCGCCAAGAAAATAGCCCTCCTCCCCGTCGTCTGCGCTGTCGACCGCGTAACCGGAGTCGGATAGCGCTGCCACGAGCTGGCGCTTCAGGTCTTTGTCATCTTCTACGACAAGCACACGCACGTTTGCTCTCGCAATGCTCCCTGCTCCCGCAACAGGTTCGACTATAGCGGGCCGCGTCCCATCATCCTAGCGCTTGAAGGGCTGGCGCGCGTCAACCTTTTTATTCACGAGCCGCCCGTTGGGATTGCGCACCACAAGACGGTAGACGAACCTGCTCCTCTCCTTACACAGTGTCGTCTTCACGATCTGGCCCAAGATCTTGGATTGCGCCAGTTTCCAAAGCGACTCGACAGTCGTCAGCCCCTCCTTTCTCACGATCGGCGCCGCCACCGACCAGTCTGCATAACAATTGTCGGCGCCAGCGCGATCCGTCGCGAAGGCACTTACGAGAAGCAAAAATGTGGCAGTAATTCGCAGCATGGAGGCCTCAGTCGAAAATTCTGCGGCACGCTAGCGACCGCCTACTGAACTGCCCATGAATGCTCGCGCACGATTTCAGAGCTTGATCATCATGCTGCGCTGTTCCAGAGGCTGGCTCGCGCGAAGGCGTCCGTAAATGGTCAAGATCGTCCCGAGCAGTCCACCGAACGCCTGCACTGTCTGCACGATTTGCTCACCGGCGTCGCGCTCATAGTCTGACGAGTTGAGTTCTCCGCTCTCCATGCCCTTCTCCATCTGATCCAACTTCTTAGTGATCGCATCGCACAGCCGGTGTGCGAGCATCGCCCGCGCCTTTGGTGTCGATGGCTGGCCTCTGCGTGGTGAGCGGCCCATCAGCTCACCGCGCGTGGGCCAGCCGCGTTGGCGTGCCAGCTTGCAAATCGCTGAGGGCGAAACGCCGAACTGATCGCCGATCTGGGCGACGGTTACTTTGGTGTCGGCATAGAGGCGCTGGATCTCGGCCACCGCTGCGTCGTCGAGCGCCATGCCGTCTCATCGTCTTCAGGTTGTTTCTGGGAAAACAAAAAGGGCGTTGGGCCGTGTTGGCCGCGCCCTCGTACAATTGTCGGGTTATACAGCAAACTTACTGTAGAACCGTTACGCTGTCAATGATAATTGCTTGCCGTCTTCAATATTTCTGTCCATATCTACTGTATATCTAAGAAAAACATTTCAGTATATCAGGGCAGCGTTGGCCGGGGATAAGTATTGATAAGCCGGGCGCGAACACCCACTATTTGTTGCGGACAATCCCTGGCTCGTCTCCATTGACGGGGCGGACATCAAAACCGCCTTAACTGGGCCGTCGCCAGCAGGTATAGGACGCTATAAACCGCATATCAGTTGAGTCGTGATCACCCCATCCCCTTAGCCGGGCAACGAAAACTGGGCAATTGACCGTGCAGGACTGGTTCTTCAAGCCTGGCAACCGCCGGCCATACATCGATTGGATGGGGCTCGATTCCAGGATCGATTCGACGCTGGCTGAGTCCTGGGCGTCGGTCCAAGATTATTGGAACGCCGGCACGAGCTTTTTTGCTCGCTTCCGCCTCAAGGGTTGGCGCCGCCTTGCCAACGAGGTCGCATCAGAGTCACTCACCATTGGCGCTGCCGGCCTCGTCGTCATGTTCGCGCTCGCCATTCCGGCCTTTCAGGAATTTGACGAAAGCCGCTTCCTCACTGGGCGGTACGCCGTAAAATTCCTTGATCGCAACGGAAACGAGCTTGGCAAACGCGGCATCCTCCACAACGATGCGGTGCCTTTAGAGGAGATCCCCGACTCCCTCATCAAGGCGACGCTCGCCACCGAGGACCGCCGCTTCTTCGAGCATTGGGGCATCGACGTCATCGGCACTGCGCGTGCGCTCGTTACAAACCTGCAGGCCAATGAGGTCGTGCAAGGCGGCTCCTCGATTACCCAGCAGGTGGCGAAAAACCTCTTTCTTTCGTCAGAGCGTTCGCTTCAACGCAAGATCAAAGAGGCGTTTCTGTCGCTGCTGCTGGAGAGCCGTTTCACCAAGCGCGAGATCCTGAAGTTCTACTTCGATCGCGCCTACATGGGAGGTGGCACCTTTGGCGTCGAGGCCGCCTCGATTTATTATTTCGGCAAGTCGGTTCGCCAGATCAACCTTGCCGAGTCAGCCTTGCTTGCAGGCCTGTTCAAGGCACCTACCCGGTACGCGCCGCACGTTAACTTGCCGGCCTCACGCGCGCGCACCAACGACGTACTCTCCAATCTCGTCGAAGCCGGCTTCTATACCTCCGGACAGGTGCACCACGCCCGCCTCAACCCCGCGAAGACTATCGAGAATAATAATCCCGATAGCCCCGACTGGTTCCTGGATTGGGCGTTTGAGGAAGTGCAGCGCATCGCGGCTGGAAAGGGCGAGTATGTTCTGACGGCGCGCACCACAATCGATCTGGATCTGCAGAAAGCCGCCGACGAAGCCCTTATCTCGGCCATCAAGCGACGCGGCCGTGCGCATCGCATTGGCACAGGCGCCCTTGTCGCCTTAGAAACGGACGGTGCGGTGCGCGCGCTCACAGGCGGACTCGACTACGGTGAAAGTCAATTCAACCGCGCCGCCCACGCCAAGCGCCAACCCGGCTCCTCATTTAAGATCTACGTGTACGCTACTGCGCTCGAGAACGGTTTCAAGCCGAATTCGACCGTACGCGATTCCTCGCGTTCGTGCGGCAGATGGCATCCGCAGAATTACGGCGGCAGCCACGGTAGCGGAGCACGCATGCCGCTGTACCGCGCTTTCGCGCGCTCGCTAAATGTCCCGGCGGTCGAGCTCTCATTCAAGGTCGGACGCGAAAAGGTCATCGAGTTGACGCAGCGCCTCGGCATCAAGGGCATCCGCAAATCCTGCTCGATGGCGCTCGGCGACCGCGGCATCACACCGCTGGAGCATGCCGGCGGTATCGCCACGTTTGCGAACGGCGGCAAGCTGGCGCGGCCCTACGGTATCCTCGACATCGTCAACTCGAAGGGCGAACTGATCTACAGCCGCGACCGCGACGAACCCGAAGCACCCCAGGTCATCAAACGCAAAGTGGCCGAGCAGATGAATTGGATGTTGCAGCAGGTCGTCGAGAACGGCACAGCTAGGCGCGCCCAACTCGGATTCACGCACGCTGTTGGCAAGACCGGCACCAGCACTGGACCGAAGGACGTCTGGTTCGTCGGCTTCACTGGCAAATATGTCGCTGTCGTCTGGCTTGGCAACGATAACAATCGTCCCATGTCTGGCACGACGGGCGGCGGTTACGCCGCTCCTATTTGGAACTCTTTCATGTCCGTTGCTCATAAGGATATGAATTTCCCCACCATCCCCGGCTTGCGTCCCCACCCTGTCCAGGTCGCAGAGCAACAGCGGATCGCTGCACTGGGCGGACCTCGCGCATCACTATCGGGCCGCAATGGAAAGGGGTCTTCGCGGCTCATGTCCGACGCGGCGCGAGACGCACTTAGGCGCGTCGCAAGAGCCATGCGCAAGGCCGCCGGCATAAAGGAGCCAGAACCGGCCGATACAGGCACTTCGCCGACAGGACAGCCAGGTCCGCCTGGTCGTCGCGCTGGCGACCGGCGTAGCACCACATTCGGCGCCGTGCAGCCCCGACCAGGCGAGGCATCACGCCGTGCTCTCCCATAGCTCGCTCGGCCCCGCTCATCTCGTCCTGCACAAGGCGCAGAAGCAAGTAGTAGCGCTGCTCAATCTGCTGGGCGACTGGGCCGCCTTCATTGGAGCGGTGTTGATCTTGGGACTGGCTGTCCTGTCGGCGAAGTGCCTGTATCGGCCGGTTCTGGCTCCTTTATGCCGGCGGCCTTGCGCATGGCTCTTGCGA
>PVMK01144904.1_pt1 | contig 28373 bp, 23 predicted proteins | sample 1853481 | NCBI WGS metagenome assembly PVMK01 (sample SAMN08533507, study PRJNA380276) | Marine sediment metagenome, whole genome shotgun sequencing project. | reverse complement strand
TCACCGACACCCTGGATCTGACGCCAACAGAGGCCGTGTTCGAGTCTATCTCCGGCCTGACCACGACCGGGGCAACAGTGATTGTGGGCCTCGATGACTTGCCCCGGTCGATTCTTATCTATCGCCAACTACTGCAGTGGTTGGGGGGTATCGGTATCATCGTGGTGGCCGTGGCGGTGCTGCCCATGCTGGGCATCGGCGGCATGCAATTGTACAAAGCGGAAACCCCGGGCCCGTCCAAAGACAGCAAGCTCACCCCGCGCATTACCGGAACAGCCAAGGCACTGGCATCGGTATATGTGGCCCTGACCCTGGCTTGCGCGGTGGCCTACTATCTGGTGGGTATGTCGGAATTCGACGCTTTGTCCCACGCCTTATCCACCGTCGCTATCGGTGGCTTTTCAACGCACGATGCCAGCATGGGTTATTTCGAAAGCGACGGTGTTCTACTGGTATGCAGTATTTTTATGTGCATCTCCGCCATAAATTTTGGCCTGCACTATATTGCCTGGCGAGGGCGCACGGCGAGTGTTTATCGCAGAGACTCCGAAACGCGATTTTTCCTCAGTGTGCTGGGCGTATGCGTCGCTATCACCTGTGCCTACCTGATGATTACCCACACGATGGAGCCGGGGGAGAGCCTTGTCCACGGCATTTTCCAGGCGATATCTATCACCACAACCACCGGATTCACCACCCAGAATTTTGCCGCCTGGCCGTCCTTTTTGCCCATTATGCTGTTGATGTTCTCATTTATGGGGGGCTGTGTCGGCTCCACCGGCGGTGGCATGAAAGCCATGCGCCTGATGCTGATTTACAAACAGGGGATACGGGAGCTGAAACAACTGGTACACCCCAACGCGGTGATCCCGCTCAAAGTGGGCAGCCGCCGGGTCGAAGCCTCCGTGGTCAGTGCAGTGTGGAGCTTCTTCGCGGTTTATACCACATCGTTTATCGTGATCATGCTGCTGCTGATGGCCACCGGCCTGGATTTCACCACGGCCTTTTCCGCCGTGGCCGCGTCCCTGAATAACCTCGGCCCCGGCCTCGGTGAGGTGGCCGCCAACTACAGTTCGATCAACGAAGTGGCCAAGGGCCTGCTGTGCTTCACCATGTTACTGGGTCGTCTGGAGGTGTTTACCCTGCTGGTTCTATTTACGCCGATGTTCTGGCGAATCTAGTGCTCCAACTACCTGACCCTGCTTTACCAGGTAGATGGCGCACTAACCCGCGGGGCTATTTTCCAATGCCGCGGCTGTTGCGAATCATCTCATAGGCGGCCTGGATTTCCTGGGAGCGCTCGGTCGCCAGCTTTATCATATCCTCCGGTACACCCTTGGCGATCAGCTTGTCCGGGTGGTTTTCGCTCATGAGTTTGCGGTAGGCCCGCTTCAAATCCTTGTCACTCACACCGCTGCTTATGCCGAGGGCAGCATAAGCATCATCGAGGCTGGTTCCGGGCTGGGCGGTAAACCCCCCTTTGCCGTGAAAATGTTCCTGTGCCTGGGCCATACGCAGCAATTGCTCCAGCTGCGCAATACCCAGGCCCATTAACTCGGCGATGCGCGCCAGGGCCTCGTGTTCGGCGGGGTCGATTTTGTGGTCTGCCAGCGCCACGGAAATGAGAAACAGCATCAGGGTTTGTTGCAGTTGGCGCTGCGGACCGCAGGTCTGCAGGAAAGCGGATACCGCCGGTTCCACCTGGAAATCACTGGCTGAGCCTTGCCGGAACAGCTCAATGGCCTGTTGGCGCTGGGCCGCGCTCAAACCCATCTGGGTAAATATTTGTTCGGTGTGCTCTATCTCCTGATTGGAAACCCGGCCGTCGGCCTTCGCCAGATAGCCGGACAGCAAAAACGTTGTTTCAAAAAAACTGGTCTTGATTCGTTCAATGTTCTCGGGCGAACCAAACCGCAGCGTTTTGCCCAGGCCCTTGTCGAAGCTGTGACCAATTAAAACGCCAATAACCAGACCAACAATGCCGCCAACCAATAGACCAAGCAGGCCTCCTACTATTTTTCCGTAAATCATGTGCTTCCTTTGTGTTTGTTTGCAGCTCGGCGGGCTCCGGGTGGGAGAATTTCACTTTCAGGGAAAGCGCGTATTATGCCGCCAAAAGAGGCTGTATAATAGCCGGCTTTTTGCAGTGACCTCACAGGCATACCGGTGGCACAAACACAAAATAATACTCTTACTTTTCAAGATCTTATATTAAAGCTGCAGCAGTTCTGGGCAGATCAGGGCTGCGTGGTCTTACAACCCCTCGATATGGAGGTGGGTGCGGGAACTTTCCACCCGGCCACTTTTTTGCGTGCGCTGGGTCCTGAAAGCTGGAACGCCGCCTACGTGCAACCCTGTCGCCGACCCACCGACGGGCGCTACGGGGAGAACCCGAATCGCCTGCAACATTACTATCAGTTCCAGGTGGCCATGAAGCCTTCGCCAGAGAACTTCCAGGAACTTTACCTGGAGTCGCTGGCCGCCCTGGGCATTGATTCCACCATTGCCGACATACGCTTTGTGGAAGACAACTGGGAGTCACCCACCCTGGGCGCATGGGGTCTGGGCTGGGAGGTCTGGCTCAACGGTATGGAGGTCACCCAGTTCACCTATTTCCAGCAGGCCGGCGGGCTTGAGTGCTACCCCGTGACCGGCGAGATTACCTACGGTATCGAACGCATCGCCATGTACCTGCAGAGCGTCGACAGTCTCTACGACCTGGTGTGGGCCGACGGCCCCGCGGGCAAAGTGAGCTACGGCGATGTTTTTCACCAGAACGAAGTGGAGATGTCCCGTTACAATTTCGAAGAGGCGGATGTGGAGCATTTGTTCAGCTTCTTCGACCAGTGTGAAAAAGAAGCCCTGCGCCTGGTGGAGAAGAACCTGCCACTGCCCGGCTATGAAATGGTAATGAAAGCTTCACACGCCTTCAACCTGCTGGATGCCCGCCACGCCATCTCGGTCACTGAGCGCCAGCGCTTCATCCTCCGGGTGCGGACCCTGGCCCGGGCGGTGGCCCAGGCTTATTTCAACGCCCGCGCAGACCTGGGCTTCCCCCTGGCGACGGATGCCTTGCGCCAGGAAGCTCTGGACCGAATTCAAGCAGAGGCGAAATAAACCATGAGCACTGAAACTCTTCTAGTGGAACTGGGGACTGAAGAACTCAAAGCGCTTAAATCACTGGGGCTGGCCTTTCGCGACGGCATTACCGCTGGTCTGCAACAGCGGGAATTGGGTTTTGGCGAGGTACAGTGGTTCGCCTCACCACGACGCCTGGCTGTACTGATTTGCGAGGTAGAACTGCAGGCGCCGGACAAGGACATCGAAGTACTGGGCCCGCCGCTGGACCGCGCCCGGGACGCATCCGGCAACTGGACGCCCGCCGCCAACGGCTTTGCCAAAAAGCAGGGGGTAGAACCGGATCAGCTACAGACCATAGACACTCCCAAGGGTCCAAGACTGGGGCTGCGCCGCACGGTTCGCGGCGTTACCACCAAAAATTGTCTCAATGATATTATCCAGGGCAGCGTGCAGGCTTTACCCATCCCCAAGCGCATGCGCTGGGGTGACAGCCGGATAGAATTCGTTCGGCCCGTGCACTGGATAGTGGCAATGCTGGGGCAGGACTGCGACCACGGCGAAATACTGGGCCTCACTACCGGCAATACTACCCGGGGCCATCGTTTCCACAGCAGTGGCGCCATCACGCTGGAGCGGCCCGAAGATTACATCAATGCACTGGCGGATGCCCGGGTGGTAGTCAGCTTCGATCACCGCCAGCAGATGATTCGCGACCAGGTTGAAATCGAAGCCAGCGCCCTTCAGGCGACGGCTGTGATTGACCAGGATCTGCTGGATGAAGTGACTGGCCTGGTGGAGTGGCCAGTGGCGCTCACCGGTTCTTTTGAAGAGCGCTTTTTAGAGGTGCCGGCGGAAGCCCTGGTGTTATCCATGAAGGAACACCAGAAGTACTTTCACCTGGTAGACGGGGAGGGCAGGCTCAAACCCAACTTCATCACCATCTCCAACATAGAAAGCAAAGATCCGGTTCAGGTTATCGCCGGCAATGAACGGGTAATCCGACCGCGCCTCTCGGACGCGGCTTTTTTCTTCGAAACCGATAAGAAGATCCCCCTGGCTGACCGTGTAGCACAGCTGGACAGCATCGTGTTTCAGCAAAAGCTGGGTACTTTAAAGGACAAAACCCAGCGTATGGTGAAACTGGCCGGAGCACTGGCCGCCCTTATCGGCGCTTCTGCGGAACTTGCTGAGCGCGCCGCCCTGTTGAGCAAAACTGACCTGATGACCGACATGGTGCTGGAATTTCCAGACATGCAGGGTATCGCCGGCTCCTACTACGCGCTGCACGATGGTGAGGAGGCGGATGTGGCCTCGGCCCTGGCCCAGCAGTACTGGCCGAAATTCGCCGGCGACCGGCTGCCGGACACAGCAACCGGCTGTGCACTGGGATTAGCCGACAGGCTGGACACCCTGGTGGGAATATTCGGTATTGGCCAACCTCCCACCGGCTCCAAAGATCCCTTCGCCCTGCGCCGGGCCTCGTTGGCGGTATTGCGCATACTGGTCGAAAAGAGTCTGGACCTCGACTTGCGCGAATGCCTGGAGCTGGCAGCGGCCCAATATCCCGAAAGTGTGATCGCCGACGGCACCCCCGGGCAGGTGCTCGACTACATGATCGAGCGCTTCCGCGCGTGGTACGAAGAAGAGAAAATTCCGCCGGAGGTATTCAAGGCGGTCAGCGCCAGAAATCTCAGCCGGCCCCTGGATATCCAGCGCCGGGTGCACGCGGTACACGCCTTTACCCAACTGCCACAAGCGGCGGCCCTGGCCGCAGCCAATAAGCGTGTTTCCAACATCCTGGGTAAGCTGGATGACGACCATCAGTTTGGCGATGTAAGTACTGACTTACTGGTAGAGGCAGAGGAAAAAGCGCTTTCAGAGCAACTGCAGACATTAGCGCAAACCTGCCAGGGCCATCTGGACAGGGAGGAATACACCGAAGCACTGGCCTGCCTGGCCGGTTTGAGACCAGCGATAGACGCCTTTTTCGACGGTGTTATGGTGAATGCGGAAGATCGGGCGCTGCGCAACAACCGACTCAACCTGTTAAAGGATTTACGCGACATATTCCTGCAGGTTGCCGACATATCCCTGCTAGTTGTCAGCAAGTAGCCTATGCCCCTGCTAATCCTGGATCGAGACGGCGTTATCAACCAGGATTCGAACGATTACATTCGTTGCGTAGACGACTGGGTGCCGATTCCAGGCAGTATCAGGGCCATTGCCGAGCTGTCACGGGCCGGTTATCACATCGCCGTGGCCACCAATCAGTCCGGGCTCAGTCGGGGCTATTTCACTCTGGATGACCTGGAAGAAATTCACGCCCTGCTATGTCGCCAGGTGGAAGAGTGCGGCGGCGCTATCGCGGGCATCTTCTATTGCCCGCACCTGCCAAACGAGGGCTGTAGCTGTCGTAAACCCGAAACAGGCCTGGTGCGGGCGATAGAACGGGAGCTGCAACAGTCGGCGCAGGGCGCGTTTTTTATCGGCGACAGTATGAAGGATCTGCAAGCGGCAAGCGCTTACGGCTGCAAACCGCTGCTGGTGAAAACTGGCAAGGGTGCCGACACTCTGGCCAGCCTGCAATCGGGTGCAGCAACGCTCGATTACCCGCAGGAGGTTCCCGTGTACCAGGATCTGGCGGACGCCGCTAAAGCCATCCTGAGCACCTGACTTAACAACGACGCCACGGTATGCCCGTTTACGCGACACACCTCGGTCAGATCCGCGGATAACTCTCCGCCCCCGCCACATATTGATTTAAACTGTCAGGCATCCACCGGGGAGGGGCGATGAAACTCACAGCTGACACATTGATAATGGCGGGCATGGCGTTGTGTGTCGTCGTGTTGATCGGATTGATTGTGAGTATCTGGCGCGGGATCACCGCCAGGCGGGCTCTGATGAGAATCCAGAAAAAACTGGGCGACCGGGAAAAAGGACTGCATACCCTGGTGACCACCAACCAGCAACTGGTACAGGAATCACACCAGCGCGACCTGAAACTGGGCGCCCTGGATGCCGAAATTTCCAACCAGAGGCACCGCCTGCGGGACCGGGACGGCCACATCGCACAATTGTTCGGCGAGCAACAAAAGCTCAATACCAGCCTGGATCAGCTGCGGGATGACCTGGCCCGCTCCAACGCCGACAATCGTGGCAAATCCGTTGAACTGGAACAGGCTCAACTGCATATGCAGGAGAAATTATCTGAACTCAAATCGTCCAGATCCGAACTGACAGCCTTAAACACCCGGCACAACGGCCTACTTAACGAGCATACAGAGCTGCAAACCCAGCAGCGTGAGCGGGAAGACCGCCATGGGGAACAAATAGAGTTGTTGAACGAAGCCAGGGAGAGCATGAAAAAAGAGTTCGAAAATCTCGCCAACAAAATTTTTGAGGACAAAGGCAAAAACTTCACCTCGACCAGCAAAGAGTCGCTGGAAGCAATGCTAAAGCCCTTCCGTGAACAAATTAGTGGCTTCCAGACCAGAATCAATGAGGTTCACACAGAATCCGTCCGGGGCAACACCGCACTGGAGAAGGAAATACAAAAAGTACTGGATGTGGGCCTGGAGATGAACAACCAGGCCAGCAACCTGACAGTGGCTTTAAAGGGCGATAAAAAGACCGCCGGTAATTGGGGTGAGGCCCAACTGGAACGCACGCTGGAGCTGGCGGGCTTGCAGGCGGGCGACCACTATGAATCGCAGACGGCCTTTAGAGACGAGGACGGCAAACGGAAGCTGCCCGATTTTGTCATCAGGCTGCCCGACGACAAAAACCTGGTTATCGATAGCAAGGTGTCTCTGGTGGACTACGACCGGGCCATCGCCGCCGAGACCGACGAGGAACGCACCACCGCCCTCAATGCCCACGCCCAGGCGGTACGCAACCATATCGACGACTTGTCTTCCAAGGATTACGCCAATCTGCCGGGCATTGGCAGCCCGGACTTCGTATTGATGTTCATGCCTATAGAGCCCGCCTATATAGAGGCGATGAAGCACAATAAAGGCTTGTTCAACTACGGCTACAGCAAAGGTGTAATCATGGTATCGCACACTACCCTGATGCCCATTTTGCGCACAGTAGCCAACCTGTGGATGATCGATCAGAGCAACAAGGAAGCCAGGGAAATCAGCAGCAGGGCAGGGGATATCTACAATCAGGTCTGCCTGGTAGCCGAGCGTTTACACAAATTGGGCAACACCTTAAAAGCGGCCAACAACCACTACAACGACACGGTAAAAGGGCTGGTGGGCAAGCAGGGACTGCACGGCAAAGTCGAACGTTTTCAGCAACTTTCCGCCAGGGCGAACAAAGAGATGGCCGCCCTGCAACCCATTCACGACGATATCGAAAATGACCGGCTCGAGTCTGCAGCCAATCTTGGTGAAGGTGAGAGCGGGCCCAAACTACTGGATAGCGGTGGGTCCCGGCAAACTAAAATCAAGTCAATAAAAGCCGAAACCTAGTGCTCCAGCCACTTGATAAGACACTGTTGGATTTCAGGCTAAGTGAAACACAGGGGATTTATAACCCCTGGTATCGGCTTTGAATTTCCAATTTGGGTTGAAGCACAAAAAACTACCCTGTCAGACATCCAAATTCGCCACCGACAGCGCGTTTTTCTCGATAAATTCACGACGCGGCTCCACCTGGTCACCCATTAGTGTGGTGAATATCTGGTCGGCGGCAATTGTATCCTCGATGGTGACCTTTAGCATGCGGCGCACCTCCGGATCCATGGTGGTTTCCCATAGTTGCTCCGGGTTCATTTCACCCAGCCCCTTGTAGCGCTGGATGGAATAACCCCGGCGCGCCTCGCTCATAAGCCAGTCCAGCCCCTCGGCGAACCTGCGCGTTTGCAGGACTTTCTCTCCACGCTGAAAATAGCCATCTTCTTCGATCAGTCCGTTGATAGTTTCACCGAGAGCAATCAGGCTGCGGTACTCACCAGAGGAAAAAAACTCGTGGTGATATTCAGTCTCTGACTCCACGCCATGGGCCAGCAGTTTAACCACGGGGAAGTAGAGTTGCCGCTCGTTATCCTTTCGTACAAGAACAGTATATTCGCTACCCTTGGCCGCTACCGATAGTAAGCGCTCACTTAGTGCTTCCGTAAAGGCCGTGACTACCTGCTCCTCCTGCATCTGGTCCAAAGCCAGTGCGCCGCCATATACCATTTCCCACAAAACTTCTGGTGCGTACAAACGACTCAATCGATCGATAGTCGCAGCGACTCCGCGATATTGTTTTACCAACTCCTCCAGGCCACTACCGGAAATAGGAGGGGCGTCGGGGTTGACGAAAATCGATGCGTTTTCCAGGGCTGATTGGGTCAAGTACTGATTCAGAGCCTCGTCATCTTTCAGGTACTGGTGCTGCTTGCCCTTGGCTATTTTATATAGCGGCGGCTGGGCAATAAAAATATGCCCACGCTCCACCAACTCACGCATCTGCCGAAAAAAGAAGGTCAGTAACAGGGTGCGAATATGGGAGCCATCAACATCCGCATCAGTCATGATAATAATGCTGTGATAGCGCAGCTTGTCTGCGTTGAATTCTTCTTTACCGATACCACAGCCCAGAGCCGTCACAATAGTGCCAACTTCCGCTGAGCCCAGCATTTTGTCAAAGCGCGCTTTCTCTACATTAAGAATTTTTCCTTTTAGGGGCAGGATGGCCTGGTACTTACGGTTGCGTCCCTGCTTGGCAGAGCCCCCCGCTGAGTCGCCCTCCACCAGGTATATCTCCGACAGGGCCGGGTCTTTCTCCTGGCAATCTGCCAGCTTTCCTGGCAGGCCGGCGATATCGAGGGCACCCTTGCGGCGGGTCATTTCCCTGGCTTTACGTGCGGCTTCACGCGCTCTGGCCGCATCGAGCATTTTACCGACAATAGATCTGGCTTCTGAGGGGTTTTCCATCAGGTAGTCATTGAATTGGGCATTCATGACCTGTTCTACAGCAGTTTTCACCTCGGAGGAGACTAATTTGTCCTTGGTCTGGGAGGAGAATTTGGGATCGGACGCTTTTACGGAGACAATTGCCGTCAATCCCTCTCTGGCATCATCCCCGGTAGTATTCACCTTGGCCTTCTTGGCCATTCCTTCCTTTTCTATGTAGGAATTGAGGCTGCGAGTCAAAGCGGCGCGAAACCCTGCCAGGTGCGTACCACCATCACGCTGGGGAATATTGTTGGTATAACAAAAGATATTTTCCTGAAAGGAGTCGTTCCACTGCATAGCCACCTCCACCCCAATACCGTTGTCGGTATCAAACTGGAAGTGGAAAGCCTTGTTAACCGTTGTTTTGTTCTGGTTCAGGTAGTCTACAAACGCTCTTAGGCCGCCATCGTACTGATAAGTCTCCTCTTTCCCGCTGCGCTCATCCTTCAAAAATATACACACCCCGGAGTTCAGGAAGGCCAGTTCGCGCAAGCGTTTGGCGAGTTGCTCGAAGTGAAATGCGATATTAGTGAAGGTGCCCGGGGAAGGCTTGAAGCGTACCGTTGTGCCCGTGGTTTCAGTCGCCCCTATTTCCGCCAGGGGGGCATCAGGCACACCGTGGCGGTACACCTGCTCGTACATTTTCCCTTCCCGGCGAATGGTCAGCACCAACTCTTCCGACAGGGCATTGACTACTGAAACCCCCACACCATGCAGGCCACCCGAGACTTTGTAGGTATTGTCGTCGAATTTACCGCCGGCATGTAGTACCGTCATAATGACTTCTGCAGCGGAAACGCCCTCTTCGTGCATTTCAGTGGGTATACCACGGCCATCATCGCCCACTGAGACTGACTCGTCCGGGTGGATAACGATATTAATCGCACTACAGTGGCCCGCCAGGGCCTCATCGATTGAGTTATCCACCAGTTCGAACACCATATGGTGTAAACCGCTCCCATCATCGGTGTCGCCGATATACATCCCCGGCCGTTTTCGCACGGCATCCAGCCCTTTCAGCACCTTAATGCTGGACGAATCGTAATTTTGTTCGGTTTTGCTCATGAATTAACTCTCGATACTGCGTCTATTATTAACCCCCAGCCAAATCATCGCTGGGAATAACGTTGCACTGCACCATGTTCCACGTGGAACATGGCCAGCTCTTTGGTTTTTGGCCAGGCTGACTCTATATCCTGCCGGTCCACACAGGTGATAAATACCTGCGCTTCCATCGACGCCAGTAGAGCACAAACCAATTGGCTATGTTGTTGATCCAGTTCGGAGGGCAGGTCATCTATCAAGTAAGTACAAGTTCCCTTACCCATCTCTGACATCAGCTGCCCCTGTGCCAGCTTCAAACCGCATACAACCAACTTTTGCTGGCCCCGGGACAGGGTTTCAGCTGCCAGATGTCCGTTATACATAACTCTCATATCGGCTCGTTGAGGGCCAACATGTGTATATCCTTGCTCCAGATCCGCTGATGCACTATTTTGAAGTGCATCCTCATAACTTAGCTGTTTATCCCAGCCCTGCCGGAAGCGTAACTCCAAGCCTTTTAGCGATGGTGCCAAACGGACTATAATCGCTGAAAATCGCGGTTTTAGAAGCTCAAAATAGGCTTTACGATAAGCATTTACGGCTTTGCCCGACTCTGTTAAATCGCGGGTCCAGACCGCCAGTTCCCGGTCGGCTATTTTACCACGGCGGAGTAATTTATTGCGCTGTTTTATACACCTCTGAAAGAGTTGCCACTGACCAAAAAAGCGATGTTCCACGTGGAACACACCCCAGTCCAGGTATTGTCTTCTTGCTCCTGGGGAGCCCGTCAACAAGTCGAAGCTGTCTGCCGTAATAACCTGTAGTGGAAAATGCTCCACCAGTTGGGCGACTGTCCGAACGGCCTTTCCGCTAACTTTAATCTGAACCTCTCCCGCCATATTTCTCTGTACGCCCAGAGGCAACCCAGCGCTTGCTGCTGCATTTGGGAGTGAGGGAAGGGTCACCATGCCGAATACCGTACAATCGGCTTCCTGGTGAGTAATTACGGACTTGATGCTGCTACCGCGAAAAGAACGGGCCATACCAAGTAAGTGGATAGATTCCAGCACACTGGTCTTACCACTGCCATTGCGCCCAAATAAAACATTTACCTGCTGCAGGTCGTCCAGACTGACCTGCTGCAGGTTTCTTACATGGTTTATGTTCAATCTGGATAGCGCCACGTTGGGCGAAGACCTCGGGCCCGCGAGGGCCTTACTGATTATAAGAGTGTGGGCGTTAGCGCCATGTACCCATCAAAGCATCACAGACGCATGGGCATAACAACGTAAAGAGAGTCACCTTCGTCGGATTCTTCCAGCAGCGCGCTGCTGTTTGAGTCTGCTAGCGAAAGCTTGATTTGTTCACCACTGAGCACTCCCAATACGTCCAGCAAATAGCTGACATTAAACCCGATCTCCAGTGCCTCCCCCTTATAGTCTACCGATACCGTTACTTCTGCCTCTTCCTGCTCAGGGTTGTTGGCGACAATATCCAGTGTATTTTCGGTTAGCTTTAAGCGCACGCCTCGATACTTTTCATTGGACAGGATGGCCGTACGAGTAAACGCCTGGCGTAGCTCCAATCGGGAGCCCTGTACGATCTTGTCGGGTGAGCGGGGCAGAACTCTCTGGTAGTCAGGAAATTTCCCGTCTACCAACTTTGAGGTGAAGGTAAAGTCATTGGTGGTCGCCCGTATATGGTTGCTGCCGATTACAATAGCAATCTCAGCGTCTTCTTCCAGTAGCAACCGGGCCAATTCCAACACGCCTTTGCGCGGAAGAATAACCTGGGTGTCGCCATCGACTCCCACTTTCTCCGACAGGGTACACATGGCCAGGCGATGGCCATCTGTAGCAACTACCCGTAGTTGCTTGTCGTTCAACTCCCAGAGCATGCCGTTCAGATAATAACGAACATCCTGCTGCGCCATGGCAAAACCAGTACGATCGATCAGGCGCTTTAACTGCCCCTGTTTCAGGGTAAATTTGTGTGTTCCCATGCTGTCTTCAATATTGGGAAACTCTCTGGCTGGAAGGGTAGACAATGTGAAGCGACTGCGCCCGGACTTCACTGTAACCTTACTGTCCTGCGCACTAAACTGAATATCACTTCCCTCAGGCAGGGACTTACAGATATCGACCAACTTACGGGCTGGAACCGTGACTTCACCCGATTCACCCGCGACCGGTAAATGTACCCTGCCCACCAGTTCAACTTCCAGATCTGTGCCCGTCAGGGATAGGCGGTCTCCATCCAGTACCATTAAGACATTTGCCAATATCGGCAAGGTCTGGCGGCGCTCCACAACACCGGCTACAAGGTTCAACGGCTTGAGTAACGCCTCCCGAGAAATATTGAACTTCATATAAAATTATTCCCTTCCCTGTTATTGCTTCATTATTATTGTTTCCAGCAGGCTCAGGTCGTTTCCTGGTATAGCCAGTTATAAAAACAAAGCTTTCTATCTGTATGGTTAGGTTGTCAGTGATCTCAACAAGTTTTTATAATCTTCGCGGATATCCGAGTTAGTTTCACGAAGTTCCTTGATTTTACGGCATGCGTGAAGAACTGTCGTGTGATCTCTGCCGCCAAAACTGTCTCCAATCTCCGGCAGGCTGTGATTGGTCAACTCCTTGGCCAATGCCATTGCCACCTGCCGCGGTCGAGCAACAGAGCGACTGCGGCGCCGGGACATCATATCCGCTACCTTGATCTTGTAGTACTCAGCTGCTGTACGCTGAATATTGTCCAGGCTAACCTGTCTGTCCTGCAATGCCAGTAGATCTTTAAGGCTCTCCTTAATCAGGTCTATATCGATGGGCCTGCCAGTGAAGTGTGCGCTCGCTATCACTCTTTTCAGTGCCCCCTCAAGCTCCCTGACATTAGATCGAATCCGCTGGGCAATGAAGAAGGCCGCATCCGGAGCCAGTTCAATACGCGCTTGTGTGGCTTTTTTCATCAGAATGGCAACCCGGGTCTCCAATTCTGGCGGTTCCACGGCCACGGTAAGACCCCACCCGAAGCGCGATTTCAAGCGCTCTTCCAGACCGTCGATTTCTTTCGGATAACGATCACAGGTCAATATCATTTGCTGGCCGCCTTCAAGCAGGGCATTAAATGTATGGAAAAATTCTTCCTGTGAACGATCTTTCCTGGCAAAAAATTGAATATCGTCGATCAACAGAGCGTCCACTGAACGATAATAGCGCTTAAAGTCGGTGATCGCATTGAGTTGTAACGCCTTGACCATATCCGCTACAAAACGCTCGGAATGCAGGTAAACCACCTTTGCCTGCGGATTGTGCAACTTCAGCGCATTTCCCACCGCGTGCATCAAGTGAGTTTTACCAAGTCCAACGCCGCCGTATAGAAACAGGGGGTTATATGAGTCTCCCGGGTTCTCAGCGACCTGCCGTGAAGCCGCCAGCGCCAGTTGGTTCGATTTGCCTTCGACGAAATTGTCAAAGGTGTAGTGCTCGACCAGGTGTGACTGGTGCTGCAAGGAGCCCTCTATCTCAATCCGACGAGACATTTGTGCTCGTGGAGTCGCTGTTTTGATTGGGGTAGCCTCACCCGTGCGAGGAAATCCAGAAATTGCCGCTCCAGACAGACCTGGCTGCATGCTGTTTTGCGCTGGCGCAGGCGCCGGGCTGTCCGATGACATACCCGAGCCTGTGGCAGCAACACCTCGTCCTGCACCTATTTCCAAAACCACATCCGTGGCATTGTCTGGTTCCAGTTCCCTGACCAGTTCTGAGATGCGTTCTGCAAATTTGTCCGAGACAAAATCCTTGATAAATCGGTTAGGCGCCGACAAAGTGAGCATCTGCCCATTCATTCGGGCCTGTAATGGTCTGATCCAGGTATTAAATTGCTGCGAGGGTAGTTCATCCTGCAACCGGTTGATGCACTGCTGCCATACTGCTTCGGGCAAGGAAACCCCCTCAAAGGTGGGTGAAAAGCCCAACTTTTAAAAAAGTGTAATGATAATAAATTTTTTATTTACCGAGCCTTTTTGCCAGGCCAGTCAACGCATGATACTCTCGTACACGTAAGTTATCCACAAATAAAAGAAGAAAAAGCTATTTATTATAGTCGTTTATAATCAATAGCTTAGCTTGTTTTTGCTTACTAATTGTACGCCTCCTGAAGAATAAAGATTGGATAACCCTGCCTGTGGATAAGCTGTTAATATCTTTTTAGGAACGTGTGGGAAAATGCCCGAAATGCCTTTAGCTGCTGCCTTTGCTTTTTTTCTGTGTCTATTTTCACCGGCATCCAAAAAATAAATAAAATATGCACCAGCAGACACAATATCAGGTGGAAAAATACCCTACTCTCGATTAAATCAGGAAACCGCAGCCGGATCACGAAAGTCTGTGCTTACCAGGTTGAATTAAGCGCCGCATTTCAATAGAATAGCCCACCTTTTTTCTGGCCGGGAAGCACACTAAAGCCAAATGGCGGTATGTGGCTTCCGGCTTTCAATTATCATGGAACACGACTATGAAAAGAACATTTCAGCCCAGCGTCCTGAAACGCAAGCGCACCCACGGTTTCCGCTCTCGCATGGCTACCAAGGGTGGCCGCCACGTATTGAACCGTCGTCGCGCAAAAGGTCGCAAGCGCCTGGCGGCCTAAGGTAGTCTGATTGAGTGAACGAACAGGCAGCTGATGCCAGTTTCGGCAAAGCCAGGCGCTTACTCAATGCCAAAGACTACAGCCGGGTTTTCGACGGCTCCGAGGTGCGAGCCTCACATAAGCACTTACTGCTTCTGGCAAAAAAAAATAACGGGCCCTGGCATCGTCTGGGTTTAGTAATAGCCAAAAAAAATGTTCGATTGGCTGTACAGCGCAATCGAATAAAGCGGGTAGCTCGGGAATTTGTCCGTACCCTGCCGCAGAGTGAGGCGCCCCTGGATGTTGTGCTGCTTGCTCGTCGCGGTATTGGTCAGTTGGATAATGCCGAGCTATCCACTATATTGCAGCAGCAGTGGCAGAAACTGGTTCGCCACGCTTCCAAACCAGAATCGAGCACCAACCGGGACTCCTAATGCGTCGCTTGTTTATTTTTCTGATCTCCTGCTACAAAGCCTGCCTGAGCCCGTTCCTGGGTAACAACTGCCGGTTTTATCCCAGCTGCTCCACCTACGCCCAGGATGCAATTGCTGCGCACGGAGTAATAAAAGGAAGCTATATGGCACTGCGCCGACTGGCCAAGTGCCACCCCTGGCACGAGGGCGGTATAGACCCCGTCCCCCCCTGCCCGCACTCACACTAAGTAATACATAGACACTATTATGGATTTGCAACGCTCTCTGCTCATAGGCGCTATTGCCGTACTGTCCGTCATGCTGCTCACCGAATGGGTGGCCTTCAAGGAAGCCAGGACGGCAACTGCGGCCCAGGAAACTTCCCGCCTGATAAGCAACGCAGGCGATGCACCATCCGCACTGCCTGAGTTGGAGGTTGAAACACCTGCGGCCATGGAGGAAGACATACCCGTAGAGCCCGACTCAGCAAGTGAAGCCAGCGAGACGCTGGAAGCCCCGGTAGCAAACAGCGGCCGTATCATTGAGGTGCATACCGATGTGCTGCAGTTGGCCATCGATTTACAAGGGGGCGATATCATCGAGCTGGGCCTACCCAAATACCTGGAGAAGCAGGACAATCCCGATGCACCCTTTATACTGCTGGAGCAAAACCAGCAACTCACCTACATTGCCCAAAGTGGGCTTATCGGTACTAACGGTATCGATAAAGGCGGTCGCGCTACCTACACTGCAAGTGCGCCACGCTTCGACATGGGTGATGGTGAGGACTCACTTACGATAGATTTGAACTGGCAGGATGACACCGGTGTGAAAATCACCAAGCGCTTCACCCTGCGCCGCGGCGACTATTTGGTCAATGTTGACTACCTGGTAGAAAACAACAGCAGCGCCCGCTGGCAGGCAAACCTGTTCGGCCAGATAAAGCGCGACAGCAACCCTCCACCATCTTCCGAGTCATCCGGTATGGGCATGCAGCCCTTCCTGGGCTTCGCTGTGACACAAGCGGACGATCGATTTACCAAATTTACTTTTGATGATCTGGCGGAAGAGTCTTTCAAGACGCAGTTACACGGTAGCTGGATAGCCATGATCCAACACTATTTCCTCAGCGCCTGGATTCCCAACCCGGAACAAACCCACACCTACAGCGCCAGAGTGACGCGCAGCGGTTTCAACATTGGAGGATTCACCAGCCCGCCACTGGTCCTGGATCCCGGTCAATCGGGAACAGTTGGCGCCGGGTTCTACGCCGGCCCCAAGGATCAGTACCGCCTGGAGGAGATATCTCCCTACCTTGAGTTGAGTGTTGATTACGGTTGGCTGTGGTGGATAGCGCAGCCCCTATTCTGGCTACTGACAAAAATACACTCCCTGGTAGGCAACTGGGGTGTCTCTATTATTTTACTGACTGTCTTGATCAAGGGCGCCTTTTTCCAGCTATCGGCAAAAAGTTATAGGTCCATGGCTAACATGCGCCGCGTACAACCCAAGATGGCTGACATCCGGGAACAGTTCGCCGATGACAAGCAGAAACAGTCACAGGCCATGATGGAACTCTACCGCAAAGAGAAGATCAACCCCATGGGGGGTTGCCTTCCCATTCTGGTGCAGATGCCGGTGTTTATTGGTTTGTACTGGATGTTGATGGAGAGTGTGGAATTGCGCCACGCGCCATTCATCTTGTGGATTAAGGATTTGTCGGTAATGGATCCTTACTTCGTCCTGCCCCTGATGATGGGCGCCAGTATGTTTTTCATGCAAAAGCTCAATCCGCCGCCACCGGATCCTATGCAGGCCAAGATCATGCAGTGGATGCCTGTGATGTTCACCTTCTTCTTCCTGTGGTTCCCGGCGGGGCTGGTACTGTACTGGGTGGTCAACAACCTGTTGTCCATGGCCCAGCAGTTTGTCATTACCCGGCAGATCGAGGCAGCGGCGGCCAAGTCCTGACATCACGGCCCTTATTTACGTAATATGAGACCACCTTACCTTCTTGGATCTGGTCGGAATTAGCGAGGATTTATTCCTCAGGACCCGCCGTGAACCCATCCATGGGGGCTCGGGCTGCGGATGGCCGCCCCCGACCTCCATGTCTCGCACGGTCCTGAGGAATAAATCCTCGCCAACTCCTCGTCCGTCTGGATTTCTGTTTGCAATAATGGAGCAAGTTTTCGCACCATGGCCCAACTCTCTGCACTCGACGGTGACACCATTGCCGCAATAGCCACCCCACCGGGGCGTGGTGGCGTTGGTATCATCCGTATTTCCGGTGAGAAAGCCCAGGATATAGGCAGGACAATCACCAAACGGGATATCAATCCTCGTTACGCTCATTTTTCCTCTTACTATAACGGCGACGGAAGCCTGCTGGATTCCGGTATCACCCTGTTCTTTCCCGGTCCCCATTCATTTACCGGTGAAGACGTGGTGGAACTACAGGCGCATGGCGGCCCGGTGATCCTGGATCTATTGTTAAAGGAGGCCTGTAGGCTGGGTGCGCGCCAGGCCAGACCCGGTGAGTTTTCAGAACGGGCCTACCTGAATAACAAGATCGACCTGGCTCAGGCGGAAGCCATTGCCGACCTGATCAACAGCACCACGGAAAAAGCGGCGCTCAATGCCAGCCGCTCATTGCAGGGCGAATTCTCTCGCAAGATCGATGAACTGGTTGCCATGGTGACTCGACTGAGGGTTTATGTGGAGGCCGCTATCGATTTTCCTGAAGAGGAAATCGACTTCATTGCCGATGGCAAGGTGAAGGAACAACTGCAGGGAATTATCGACCAGTTGCAGGCGGTGTTAAGAGAAGCCAGGCAGGGCAGCCTGATGCAGGAGGGGATGAAGCTGGTGATCGCCGGCAAGCCCAATGCGGGTAAATCCAGCTTGCTCAATGCTTTGTCTGGTCAGGACACGGCCATTGTGACCGCCATAGAAGGCACCACCCGGGATGTACTGCGCGAGCATATACAAATCGACGGTATGCCGCTGCATATTGTAGACACAGCCGGCCTGCGCGACAGCACAGACGAAGTGGAGCAGGAAGGTATCCGCCGTGCCTGGCGGGAGATGGAATCTGCGGATCGCATCCTGCTGGTAGTGGATGACAGTGCCACAGCAGGCCAGGACATAGACGCCAACACCATTTGGCCAGAGAAGAACCTGCACCTCACCAGAGATATCCCGGTTAGCATTGTTCACAATAAATGTGACCTGTCCGGGCGCACACCTGCCATCGACAATAGCCATGACTGGGCGATTATTCATCTTTCAGCAAAGACAGGTTCAGGTATGAACCTGCTGGCACAACACCTCAAATCCTGCATGGGTTATGAAGAAGGTGGTGAGGGCAGCTTCAGTGCCCGGCGCCGTCACCTGCAATCACTGGAGGATTCGGGAGACCACCTGCAAGCGGGTCAACGTCAACTTTTGCAGGCGGGAGCGGGTGAGTTATTGGCTGAAGACCTGCGTCAATGCCAGAACAGCCTGGGAGAAATCACCGGAGCTGTCAGCAGCGACGAACTACTGGGCGAAATATTTTCCAGCTTCTGTATTGGCAAGTAAGTCTCGCTACACTGCATACCCTCAAGGCACGCACGGCCTGTCCACAAGTAATCAATAGCTTTCCCATTCATCAACAGGCAAATCAGAGCTAATCCACAGCACCGACCCTGGAACACCTGCTAACAGCAGCTCTTGTGGAAAAATCCTGCACAAAGATTGTATGAACAGAGGGTTAAATGGGCCTGAATATAGCTTCTCATCACAGGTGAATAATCTATCCACAAAAAAGGGCTATTAATCCACGGGTAAGACACGTGTTTTCACCGTCGGTTGCAGGGTTTTTGCGCCTACTTATACTTTCCATAAGCTATTGTTTTAAAAAAGGAAATAGATGATTTACACAGGGAGAGAGGGTACTAATAATAATAACAACAATAATCCTTATATATACATATCTATATATATTTACATAATAACTATTAAATCGAAAAGACAGTTGCTGTACTCAATGAAACAACAAGGCTCCATCGTCCCAGCCTTCTTTGGCGTACATTTTTTGTCTCTTTTGTAATTCTGGGAGTTGATCCAGGGTGCCCTGTCCCCCTGTTTGGGAAACAGGTGCATGGCGCGCTCCATGTAGCCAGAGGAGAAATTATCAACCCAGGGCCTGCCTACCTACCTTTATCGGATACCCTTAGCTCAGGGACCACCTGAGGCGCTCCGTGTTTATCCATATGATTGACCAGACGACAAAAGTATTCGGCAATGATATCCGCTCGCAGAGTCCAGTAGGCGTTAATATAACCAAAGGTATTGACCAGGTTAGGAACCCCCGAATACATTTACCCCTTGTAAGACCATGTATCGGCAAAATCCACTACCCGGCCATCTACGGTAAATTCGATACTGCCGAGTACCACCATGTTCAAACCCGTGGCGGTCACGATAATATCCGCTTCCACCGTTTGACCCGATTTCAAAAGAATCCCGGATTCTGTAAAACGGCTTATGTGATCAGTCACAACAGAGGACTTTGCGCAGGGAATTGGCGATCACATCGGTGTCGGGTCGCGATATGACATAGGTGGGTGAACGCTGCAACATGACGATATGTTCCACATCCTTCGCCATGGCGGGAATCAGCGTCATGGCGGTTGCCCCGGAACCGATGACAACCACGCGTTTTCCTGAGTAATCCAGGTCTTCGCGCCCCTCTAAAATCAGGTAGCTCTTCTTTGGGCATTGTTTATGAAGGTGATATGCCGCGCCTATTCCGGAAAGGCCTGCGCCAATAATTAAGACGTCTACATGCTCTATGCCATGCTCGATTCAGCCGGTTTTTATTTATCTTATAAGAGCATAGGACTTTCTGGGCAAATAACCAAAAAATGCGTCAGGATGCTTGTTCCAATTTTTTCGCCACTTTTTCCAGTCGCCTGCAGGCCTGCTCCAGTCGCCGGTCCAGAATTACAGTAGTGTTGTCTGGTCGGTCGCTCAATGTCTGCATACTGTCCCACAGTGGATCGACAATGGCCTGTACATAGGTGGAGATATCATCGGTGTTGTTTTTCCCCAACAGGGTGCGCATGCCGTATTCCAGTCCCCCGAAGAACAGGTCGCGGATAGCGGGGAGCTCGAGGTCAGGGTTGAGGTCACCGCGCTCGATCCCCTCACGGATTACAGCGTTGAAAATTCGGGTGTACTCGTAGTTCAAATCATGAATATACGTGTTTTTATAATCGGTGTAGTAGTTGATATCCACAGACAGGTACACCTGGATCAATCGAATCATCAGCGCCTGGTTGTTGAGCAGGACGCGAAGGTGGTTTTTCGCCAGGAACAGGAGGCGCTCCCGGGTATTCATTATCTCCTGCGTGCCCTCCCGGGCGGACGCAGTCAGATCTTCGTAAAATTCGTCCAGAATGGCCAGCAACAGGGCGTTTTTGGTGCTGAAATAGTGGAAGACCGTGCCCTCGGATACACTGGCGGCAGCGGCAATCTTGCGGGTTGAGGTGGCGTGAAAGCCGTCGCTGGAAAACAGCCTGGTCGCCGCTTCGCGGATATCAGATTCCCGCTGTTCCAGTCGCGCTCCTGGTTTGTTTCTGGCTGAATTTCCCATCTGCTTTTGACTACTCTGCCGCCGGACCGGGGAATTGATCGCGCAATACGCGTTTGAGGATTTTACCGCTGTGTTTGCGTGGTATTGCCTCTACAAAAACGGCGCCCTTGGCTCGTTTGATTCGCGCCGGCCTGCCGTTGCAGTGTTCCAGCACCTCGGTCTCGGTCAGGCCGTCTTCCTTTTTGACTAAGACTGCCAGGGGACTTTCACCCCATTTTTCGCTGTCCTGGCCAATGACCGCGGCGTCGGCGATAGCGGGATGCTGTAGCAACACGTTCTCGATTTCCGCCGGGTAGACGTTCTCACCCCCCGATATAATCATGTCCTTTATGCGATCCGCGATGGTGACGAAGCCCTCTTTGTCCATCACCGCAATGTCGCCGGTATGCAGCCAGCCGTCTACGATAGCTTCCGCTGTGGCCTCCGGGCGGTTCCAGTACTCTTTCATGTTGTGGGGGCCGCGCACCAAAATCTCGCCGGCCTGGCCAGCGGGGAGGTCCTTGCCCGACTCATCGACTATGCGCACCCGGGTGTGAAAGAAGGATTTTCCGGTTGAACCGATTTTATGTACGGCGTCGTCCGGGCCGATCAGGCAGGCGGGACCACAGGTTTCTGTCATGCCGTAAATCTGGTGTACCTCGATTCCCAGATCCATGTATGCATTGATGGTTGTCACCGGCAGTGGCGCCGCGCCGCTGATAATATAGCGTAGGCTGGACCAGTCGAAACGCTGGAAATCAGGCACCTGCAGCATAATACCCAGCATGGCGGGTACCGCCAGGGTGGTGTTGATCTGTTCTTCTTCTATCAGCGACCAGACCTTCTGGGGATCGAAGTTACGCAGGATCACCATCGAGTTCCCTTTGTATATGGCGGCAATCATGGGGGTGAGGGCCCCCACATGAAAAAGAGGTAGCAAGAGCAGGTATTTATCACTAAAGCGAGTATCGGCGGTATTACCCAGGGTTAGTAGGGCCCACAGGACGGTGTTGTGGGTGTGCACCACGCCCTTGGGATTTCCGGTAGTACCCGAGGTGTACATGATGAACAGGTTGTCATCATCGCTGGCTTCTCCCCGGGGCTCTTGTGGGCTTTGCGCGTCGAGCAAAACCTCATAGTCCAGGGCGAAATCGGGTGGATTTTCACCAATACAGATCCAGTGTTCAATGTCGCTGCCCTCTTTTCCCATATTGCGAATCTGCTGTACAACCGGTGCGAAGTCCTTATCGAAAATAATCGCTTTGGCGCCACCATCTTTGAGAATGAAACACAACTCGTCCGCCGTCAGGCGCCAGTTCAGGGGCATGATGACAATGCCGGCCTTGGCCGGACCGAAAAAACTCTCCACGAATTCATGGCTGTTGTATGCCAACAGGGCTACCCGGTCACCTTTGCCCAGCCCCAACCCCTGCAGGGCGGCGCAGTTCTGGTTTGCCCTGGCGTTGAGTTCGATGAAGCTATACCGCTGCCCGGCAGTTACGTCATACAGAGCTTGTTTATTCGGGTTGAGATACGCGCGGGTGGTGAGGGCGTCACCGATATTGATACCTGTGTCCATAGTATTTTCTCGTTACGGTTTTTTGTGAGGATCGTACGATTCGCTTACAGGGTGATTGGTGATATCTACTATAGTAGTACAGGAACAATACACCTGATGTTTTTCACCCATGTTGTCCTCAGTGATGGCTCAATAAAGTGTTTGAGTGATACTTAATATTAATATAGTACCACATTATATTCAGCGGGTACCATGCCCTGATTGAGCAAGTGCCCCCGGCAACTCTTTTTGGAGCAAGAGAAATGAGTAAAACGATTACCATTGGCGGCGCATCCGGTTTCTGGGGCGACGCCGCCCTGGCCACGCCCCAACTACTGGCCACTGAAAAACTGGACTACCTTGTTTACGATTATCTCGCCGAGGTCACCATGTCGATTATGGCCCGGGCCCGGGCAGCTGATGACAGCAAGGGCTATGCAGCGGATTTCGTATCGGTAGTGATGGCGCACAATTTGCCGGAGATAGCCCGCCAGGGCGTTGTGGTCATTACCAATGCCGGTGGTGTGAATCCACAGGCCTGTGCCGCCGCGGTGCGGGAGTTAATCAAAGCCCGGGGGTTGGATTTGAAAGTGGGCGTTGTTCTGGGTGACGACCTGATAGCAAGGAAAACTGAATTCGCCGGCAGCGGTGCTAGCGAAATGTTCTCCGGCGACGCTTTTCCCAATCCCGAAACCATTGCCAGTATCAACGCCTATCTCGGCGCGTTTCCAGTGGCAACGGCCCTGGATCGCGGTGCCGATATCGTTATCACCGGTCGCTGTGTAGACAGCGCTGTGACATTGGGCGCTTGCATCCATGCCTTTGGCTGGGACAGGGAGGACTACGACAAACTGGCCCAGGCCAGCCTTGCGGGACATATCCTGGAATGTGGCACCCAGGCCACCGGTGGCAACTACACGGACTGGGAATCAGTGGTGGATACCCTGCCGGAAGCCGGCTACCCCATCGCTGAAATCAGTGACAATGGCGATATGGTCATCACCAAGCCGGAGGGCTCCGGTGGCACCGTAACCATAGGCACTGTGGCCGAACAAATGCTGTACGAAATTGGTGATCCCCAGGCGTATTTACTGCCGGATGTGGCCTGTGACTTCTCAGCTGTAAAACTAAAGCAAGTGGCTACCGACAGGGTATCGGTGCACGGCGCGCGCGGCTGTGGTGCACCTGCGGGTTATAAAACCAGCGCTACTTACGCCGATGGTTTTCGCTCCGGCCAGGTGTGGACCATGTATGGCCGCGATGCGGATATCAAGGCGGAGAAGTTGGCAGAGAGCGTATTTGCCCGCTCGCGCATGATGCTGACAAAGCTTGGCCTGCCCGATTTCCTGGAGACCAGTTATGAAGTGATCGGAGCGGAGTCCCATTACGGGCCCGCCAGGCAAGTGGGGCGCGTGCGGGAGGTAGACGTCAAGATAGCCGCGAAACACGCCAGCCCCAAAGGTATCGGGGTTTTGCTTAAGGAAATGATCGGTATGGCGTTGACCGCTCCTCCGGGGCTGACCGGTTTTGCCGGTGCCAGGCCCAAGCCGTCCCCGGTGGTGCGCTTGTTTTCAATGATTGTGCCGAAGGAGGAGGTAGAAATTCAGGTTGAGGTGGAAGGTGATGTTGTCCCATGCAGCGATATTACAGGTGAAATTTTTGACCCCGGAGCCTATGACAGGCCTGCGATACCGCAAGCAGAGCCAGTGGGTGACGAGGTAGACGTTCCACTGGAAGCACTCGCCTGGGGGCGCAGCGGTGATAAGGGCAATAAGGCCAATATTGGCATTATTGCCCGACAACCAGAATTTGTGCCCTATATCGCCAGCCAACTTAGCGAGGAGCGGATTGTCGATTTGTTCTGTCATTTCCTCGCCGCGGGTCAGGACAAGCCGGTGGAACGCTTTTATATGCCGGGCCCTCACGCCTTCAATTTCTTGCTGCACGATGTGTTGGGGGGCGGCGGTATCGCCAGTCTGCGCAGTGATCCCCAGGGCAAGGGATACGCGCAAGTGTTACTGGCTGAAACAATACAGGTGCCACGTGAATTGGCCGAGCGTTTCGACCTGGTTGTTTGTAGGACGTGATTCTGTGCCGCCTGGCGGTGTATGAGGTTTTTGTATGACGCAATTTTACTCCCATGTGAATACCGGCGCCGAAGGGTTTGCCAACAATCACCAGGAAATGTTGGCACTGGTGGACCATTTGCAAGAGATCTGCCAGCGCTCGGCCCGGCTGTCGGATAAAAGTTTGCCCAGGTTTGAGAGACGCGGGCAACTGCTGCCAAGGGAACGACTCAGCCGCGTGCTGGACCCCGGTATGCCTTTTCTGGAATTGCATAATGTGGCGGGCTACCTGACTGACACAGACGACCCTGATACCTCCATTCCCGGCTGTAACTCCATCAGTGGTATCGGCTTTATCAATGGTGTTCGGACCATGATGTTTGTGGATGATTCCGGCATCAATGCCGGCGCAATGACCATGTTCTCTGCCAAAAAAGCGATCCGCGCCATGGATATCGCCCTGGACAAGAAGTTGCCCTTTGTCCACCTGGTGGAAAGCGCCGGTGCTAACCTGTTGGAATATCAGGTAGAAATGTGGATGGAGGCCGGTGGCGTGTTCGCCCGGTTGGCGCGCCTGAGTGCCGCGGGAATACCCACCTTTGTCGTGCTGCATGGAGCATCTGCTGCCGGCGGCGCCTATATGCCCGGGATGAGTGACTACGTTATCGGAATAAAGGGCAACGGTAAGGCCTACCTCGCGGGGCCTGCGCTGTTGAAGGCGGCAACCGGGGAAGAGGCGGACGATGAAAACCTGGGCGGTGCCCAAATGCACTCAAGAATCTCGGGGTTGGTGGAATACCTGGCCGAAGATGACGCTCACGGTCTTTCTATCTGCCGGGATTTGATTCGTCACCTGGACTGGAACCGGCTCTGCCCGAATATGCCGCCGCGGGACTATGAGGAGCCGCTCTACAGCCCCGGTGAGTTGCTCGGTGTTGTCCCCGAGGATTACCGACAACCCTACGATGTGCGCGAGGTGGTGGCGCGTATAGTGGACGGCTCCGACTTCCTGGATTTCAAGCCGGCCTACGGTGTGGCAACCCTGTGCCCGCACGCCAGCGTTTACGGTATCCCCGTAGGCATCATCGGTAACAACGGACCCATCGATACGGACGGTGCCACCAAGGCGGCGCAATTCATCCAGCTTTGCGACCAGTCTGATATCCCCCTGGTATTTTTACAAAACATCACGGGGTACATGGTCGGTACCGAGTACGAGCACAAAGGCATGATCAAGCACGGCGCCAAGATGATCCAGGCGGTGACCAATACCCGGGTGCCGCGTATCACCTTTATGATTGGCGCCAGCTTCGGTGCTGGCAATTACGGCATGTGCGGCCAGGGCTATGACCCGGACTTTGTCTTCAGCTGGCCCAACACCACAATCGGCGTCATGGGCGGGGAGCAAGCCGCGAAGACAATGTCGGAAGTCATGCGAGCGGGCGCCAAACGGCGTGGTACCGATGTCGATGAGGCGCAGCTGGCCGAGCAGGAGGCGCGCGTGATTTCACTGTATGACGCCCAGGCCGACGCCTTCTACACCTCCGGTCGCATGCTGGACGACGGCCTGATCGATCCGCGTGACACCCGCAAGGTACTGGGCTTTGTGCTGCAAACCTGCTGGGAAGCGCGCAACCGCAAGGTGAACCCCAATACCTTTGGCGTGGGCCGGATGTAAATCAAATTGAGAAGAGACAGTCGAGCTGTGCCGAATAGGTTCCTGTACTCGTTAACCAGCTGATCGATCACACGAGAGCCGTAACATGAAACACTTTGACAGTATTCTGGTAGCCAATCGGGGAGAGATCGCCGTCAGGGTTATTCGCTCCGCGCAGGAGCAGGGTTACCGCGCCATTGCTGTGTACTCTGAAGCCGATGCCGATGCGCTTCACGCAAAGATGGCGGATGAGGCGGTACTGATAGGCACCGCTCCAGTTAAAGATTCTTACCTGGATGCGAAGAAAATCCTGCACGCGGCCAGGGTGACGGGTGCGCAGGCCATTCACCCCGGTTACGGCTTCCTGTCGGAAAATGCAGAATTTTCCCAGGCCTGCAGTGATAGCGGTCTCGTGTTTATCGGCCCTACGCCGGAAGCCATCGAGGTCATGGGCAACAAGGCGACTTCCAAGCGGCGCATGCTGGAAGCGGGTGTGCCCTGCATCCCCGGGTATCAGGACGAGGACCAGTCCGATGCAGCATTGCTGGCCGCGGCGCGGGAAATCGGTGTGCCTATTATGGTGAAAGCCGCCGCCGGTGGTGGTGGTCGCGGTATGCGCCTGGTAGAGAGTCTGGATGACCTGCCTGTGGCTTTATCCTCTGCCCGCTCGGAGGCTGAGAATGCCTTTGGCAGCGGTGAACTGATCCTGGAAAAAGCGGTGATACAGCCACGTCATGTGGAAATCCAGGTGTTCGGCGACAGCCAGGGTAACGTGATCCACCTGGGCGAGCGTGACTGTTCCGTACAGCGCCGTCACCAGAAGGTGGTGGAGGAGTCGCCCTGCCCGGTGATGACCCCGGATTTGCGCGAGGCCATGGGACAGGCGGCGATCAATGTCGCCAAAAGCGTCAATTACGTGGGTGCAGGTACGGTGGAGTTCCTGTTGGACCCGGCGGGACATTTCTACTTCCTGGAAATGAATACCCGCCTGCAGGTGGAGCACCCGGTCACGGAAATGGTTACCGGGCTGGATCTGGTGGCACTGCAGTTCCAGGTCGCCCAGGGCTATTCGCTGCCACTGGTCCAGGACCAGGTGCGCCTGGATGGCCATGCCATCGAGGTTCGCCTTTATGCGGAGGATACCGCCAACGACTTTTTACCAGCTACCGGCACCGCCCACATCTGGCAGCCCCCCAGCGGTGAGGGCATCCGGGTGGATCACGGCCTGTTGCAGGGTCAGGAGATATCGCCGTTCTACGACCCGATGATTGCCAAGATCATAGCCTGGGGCGAAGACCGCGATATCGCCCGCCGCCGCCTGGTGCGCGCGTTGCAAACAACCTGCCTGTTTGGTCTGGCCACTAACCGGGAATTCCTGATCGATGTGCTGAACAAACAGGCTTTCGCCGATGGTGAGGTGACCACGGCGTTCATTGAAGAAAATTATACCGCCGACGATTTGCAGCATACTCCGGCCACGCCGGCCCATGCTCTTGTGGCTGCCTGCCTGCTCTATCGTGATGCACTTTTACACTCACAGCTATCGGCTGTCGGCACCTCCCCGGAGCTGGCCGGCTGGGGTGGCACCCGCGACCGGGTCACCCACTTCCGCTTTGGCGAAGAGGATGAGCAATGTATGGATGTGTTCGTACGAGAGACCCTACCCGGAACCTACCTGGTCAAGGTGGGAGAAGACGCGCATGAGGTTCGCTGGCTTGGCGATAAAAACAACTGCGTGCGCCTGGCCATTGATACCGTGCAGCAATCGGTGCAGTACGCCCTGATCGGACGGGGCGAGGTGGCGGTGCAGATATTGGGCTCTGCCTGTTTGCTCACCAATCAATTGGCCTTCACCAAAGGGGATGAGGAAGAGGGTGGAAGTGGCACCGTCACCGCGCCCATGCACGGCAATGTACTGGAGATCATGGTGGCCGTCGGTGACCGGGTTGAACCCGGTCAGGACCTGATGGTAATGGAAGCCATGAAAATGGAACACCGATTGTCGGCCCAGGTGGCCGGAGAGGTGGTGGCGGTTCACGCCAGTGTCGGTGAGCAGGTGGCCGCCGGTGCGGTGGTGCTGGAGATTGCCGCGGACGAGGAATGATGGTGCGACCGGTGATGACGGGAGATAACAGGCAGTGATATTCAATGAACAGCACGATGAAATTCGCCTTACGGTGCGCAAGTTTGTCGAGGGCAAAATCAACCCGAATGCGGGCTCCGACGAGACCATGCTGGCGCTGCTGAGCAAAATTATGGGCATTTACCCCTAGACAACAGGACACCCACCAATGAAAAACCCATTCGAAACAGAAGAACGACGGGCCTTCCGGGAAACCATCAAGCGCTATGTGGAA
>PVMK01168333.1_pt1 | contig 28379 bp, 29 predicted proteins | sample 1853481 | NCBI WGS metagenome assembly PVMK01 (sample SAMN08533507, study PRJNA380276) | Marine sediment metagenome, whole genome shotgun sequencing project. | reverse complement strand
ATAGCAACCGTTTGAAACGAGGGCTTGACAGTGACGCCCGATTAAGGGAGCAGTCACTCATTCGAGCCGGTAGCGGATTCCCCTGTGTCGCGACGCCAAAACAAAACACCCAGCGCCATCATCCAAATGAGAATCAATGAACTGGACGGCATATTGATTGACATCGCCAGCCCGGAAAAGCCAGTGTAGGCTATGACTACACCGGCGATCGCTGTTGGAATCCCACCAATGATCGCTAACCAGCCCAACCATGTAACGAAATTGCGATCAGAAATCAGCGCGACGCCATACACGCACATTGTGAGGCCAAAGAGCAGACCCAGGATGCTTGCCAGACCCACCTCAATCTGGCGCACTCCGTAGGCCGAATAAAACAATGTCGTTTTGTCCGGTTCTGCCGCTGCAGCCCAAACATTCACCATCATCTTCAACGCAATTCCATCGACGGCCTGTACAGCGCATGCGACTGCTAGACTAGCTATTGCGCTAGCCGCGCCGATCCACGCTAACCCCCTGGCGGAACCTCTCGCGAGAAGGCGCGACAACTGAATCAGAGCACACACTATCAGCGCTACGCCCAATAGCTGCGTTAGGTGACTAGCAATCCAAAACTGATCATCGGCGTATTCGCTGAAAGCTGCGACTGCGTCGTTGGGATCGACCCCTGATGGATGCAGAATCGTCCCGGCAAATAGTAGTAATGCCCCGCCCACCGCAGCTACAGATGCGCCCCGCAATGGATATCTCATTTGCTTTATTCGTGGTCATTCGTGTCGGCTCTATTGTAATACGTACATTATTTTTCTGCTAATCAAGACCAGTTGAGGTGGTAGCACAAACCGAACGTTGCTGTTGTTTCAAGCAACTTCAGCAACGTACCAATACAGAACGTCGTCAAGATGAATTGACTACCTAGCCAGCTTGACAGCCGGCTCGAGATACCCACCACGTGATCCGCATCCGGCGAGTATGGCAGTCTTGAGCCAGTAGCATTTGGATTGGGGTTAATATTTCCGTTAAAACTACCAAATTTTTTGATAGTATGCTCCGTGAGCGAGAAGACGCTGGCGCCCTGAGAGTGATACCTGTCTCTCAGAAACTCGCCACTGGCTGTGTCAGGGTGTGAATGTAAGAACAGAACGAGGGTCGTAATACAATGACCGAGACACGATACAATCTGATATTCGAGGGCAAGATAGAAGCCGGCCACGACCAGAATGAGGCCCGTCTTACCCTTGAAAGTCTGTTTGAATTCGACCCCGAGAGCCAGGCTGATTTATTCGGCGGGCAACAAGTCGTCCTGGGCGAGGGCATGGACGCTGCGACAGCCCATTCCTTCAAACAGGCACTGGCCGCCGCTGGTGTCACAACGCATCTTTTACCGACTAATAACACGGCCGCAGTAGAACGGCGCTCGATAAACCGTCGTACAAACACCAAGCGCCGGGCACGCATCCGCAGCAACGCGATTCTGGCCGATCGGCGCCAGGGTACGGATCGCCGGGACTGAGAAAGGTAATGCTTTTTGTTCGGTGCCTGAGAGCTGAATCGAACCATCGGCACAATGTTACTGCTGGACAAAAATAAAAACCTGCTCCGCGTGCATTTTGCCGGTGAGCGCAGTGTTAGGCAAAAATGAATATGCCCAAGTTTATTTCAGAGTTGGCAGAAAAATTTGAGAACGTTCCAAAGGAATGTATTGTAAGTGCAAAAGATTTTACCATTTCATTTTTATTAGCAGTTCTCGGATTCATAATCGCAGTTAGTTTCAGCAAAACCATCGGAAAACCTATCGTATTCATCTGCATCTTTTTACTAATACTCTGGTGGAAGTATAACGAGCATCATCGAATATGTCCGCTCAGCACTAAGCGGCCTCTGGTTTCGACTAAATGAGTGTCCACTTTTAGCTAGGGGTGCAATCGAACTGCCGGTTCTCAATATGCCGTGTAACGAGGCCCCGTAATTAGTTATCTCTGTGCGCTTTCGATGCTTCTATCAACCAGTCATGAAAGTCATCGAGGGCCGGATTAGGACGAGCATCGGTTGGCGTTACAAAATAGTAATGATTACGGTACTGGTAGATTTGCTCGCTAAGGGTTTTCAGCTTTCCAGTTTCCACTTCATCCTCGCACAAATACATCGGCGCCAGTGCGATACCCTGACCATGAACGGCGGCAGTGAGCGACTGCAATCCATCCGGATATACCAGGTGCTCAATTTGCATTTCCTCAAGATCTCCGTCAACGATGTCCCGCCAGTGCACATGCTGTGAACTAACACTCTTTGAATCATAGTAGAAGTCGATCAGGTGATGGCCGCTCGGATTTCCGATTGATTCCAATTGTCCATGTTTCTCGATGTATGCAGGGCTGGCAACCGCATAAATCTTTAAAGCGATGAGAAGGTCGGCGTTCAGATTATCGAACTCTCCATCGCCAAAACGGATCGCCCCATCAAATCCATCGTTCTTGAAGGTAACCAACTCCAGGCTTTCGTCCAGCACCACGGTAACACCGGGGTGGTTCTCGTAGAAGTCCCCGAGCTTCGGCATCAGCCACTTGAGTACGATAATGGGTGGGGCTGAAATTTTAAGCGTATGCTGTGACCTTTCCCTGGCGATATTGTTGGCCGCCCCAGCAATTTGCTCCAGCGATTGCTGAACCACAACGGCAAAGGCCTCACCCTCTTCGGTTATGGTGAATGAATTTGCGCTGCGGTGAAATAACTCCTTGCCGAGGTAATCCTCAAGATTACGCAGCTGCTGGCTTACTGCGCCTTGGCTAACACAAAGTTCTTCGGCAGCTTTGCTGACGCTATCGCGTCTCGATACTGCTTCAAAAGCCCTCAAGGCATTCATTGGCGGTAATTTCACGAAGCCTCCCGATAAAAACTAATGAGCCTATCCGAAATTCTGCATGTACAAGCAGGGAAACAAGTCCGAGTATATACACACATCCGGAACAATAATATTTAAAGAGGTGAAACAACAATGCTTCAAAATGACTCAACAACTGCGAACGCAGTCGCTAGCCTGGCGAGAATTTTCGGATATTTCGGACGATCACAACAAGCGAATCAATCCGACAGCGACGCTTATAGGGACTCCAAATGGGAATCGATCGACGAACGGCCAGAATGCGGCGGGTTTAACGAGGCATTCGTAATACAGCATTGGGCCAGTTACAGCCCTCGTCATTGAACCCCGGTTTAGAGTGACTGAAACCAACAGTTCCGGCAAATTGTCATCCCGAAAAGCGATAATTGTTGGCGCCAATGGTGGCATCGGCAGTTCCGTTGCTGGATCAGACCCGTGTAGAATAGCATCACTCTGCTGGTTTGTGGAGATCTGTCCCGGTTCCAATGCAGAAATTTGTGCAGAGCATGCCGGATTCCAGGTGGATACGGCGAGGATATATTACTTCACAAAAGCGCGTTGGGGTGCCTTTGTTAAATAAGGGGGATAAATAAAGGGCAAGGCCTCCTTTTAAGCTATCCTAGCTTGTTTCTCGCGAGCGTTGCACCTGCTGCCAGCGACCGGAGTTTAGCTGTTGCTACCGATTTTGGCATCGGTGCGAGCCCGCAATTCGTACAAGGCATGATTTGTTCCGGGGCAACAAATTTACAGGCTTCACTGATAACGGCAGCGACCTGTTCAGGGCTCTCGACATTATTGCTAGTAACGTCGATGGCGCCTACCATTACCTGCTTATCCTTTAGTAAGCCAATCAGGGACATTGGGACATGTGAATTTGCACACTCCAGCGAAACCTGATCAATTTTACTGGCGTTTAATGCGGGGAAGATCTCTTCGTACTGACGCCACTCATTGCCGAGTGTTTTCTTCCATTTCAGGTTTTGCTCGATACCGTATCCATAGCAAATATGCACGGCGGTTTTACAGTTCAAGCCTTCGATAGCCCGATGCAGTGCTTCGACCCCCCATTCCTTGACATCGGTCATAAAGACATTAAACGCTGGTTCGTCAAACTGGATCAGATCTACCCCAAGTTCAGCTAACTCCCTGGCTTCCTCGTTTAGCAACTCGGCAAATGCCATCGCCATTTCCGGTCTATTGTTATAATGATCATTCGCAACCGTGTCACATATCGTCATCGGTCCCGGCAAGGTGAATTTCAATTGATTGTCGGTATGTGCGCGACAAAATTTTACCTCGCTCCCGTGCACGGAGGAATTCCGTTTGAGAGCTTTAGTGACTGTTGGCACATCGGCATCGTAGCGATTGTCACGAATACCCATTGTAGTCATTTTATTCCAGTCTATGCCCTCTATTTCTTTTAGAAACCCGTGTACAAAGTGTTCTCTGAATTGCTCACCGTTGGTAACAATATCAATTCCAGCACTTTCCTGTTCTTTGATCCAGACTAACGACGCATCACGTTTACCTCTTTCCAGGGCTTCACCACTGAGACGCCAGGGTGCCCAGAGTTTCTCGGGTTCTGCCAACCATTCTGGTTTTGGCAAGCTGCCAGCGATAGTGGTTTCAAACATTAATTTCCCCTTTGCTAGTAGATTGAATTAACTGAACACGAATTGATAATACCATAGGGAGTAGAGGTAGCCATGGAGCTAATTCCAACTCCAGCTTCCCGGGAAAATTTAAATGAACGCCATGTTGATTTTAACCAGTGGTATTTAATCTTATTCGCAAGCAACCAGATAAATAAGTAAAATGTCTGGTAACTGAAATATATCGGAGCGCAGATGATGGCCGGTGGTTGGTCCCGCGACGGGGCTGTACAGGATCAAATAGACGCCAGCGTGGAAGACGCTGTCGAACTGGCTCGAAGCCGCTTACCGAAGGGCAAAAGCCTGCTTCACTGCGAGGAATGCGCGGCTAAAATTCCACCCGCCCGTCGCAAAGCTATCCCCGGTGTACGCTTTTGTGTCAGTTGCCAGAGCACTCTTGATGAACAGCAGGCGCGTCTCGGCGGCTTTAATCGTCGCGGCAGTAAAGACAGCCAGTTGAGATAATATTCAATGGTTTCACCGTGCCGGCAAGATAAAACTGTCACATGACTTAATACAGGGGAACAGCCAGTGGCAAATAAAAAACGTATCCAGCCATTATTCCAGTTAGACGGTAAAATCGCCCTGGTCACCGGTGCGAGCAAAGGCATCGGCGAGGCAATGGCGCGAGGCCTGGCAGAATTTGGTGCGAAGGTCGTAATCAGCAGTCGCAAACAGGATGTGCTAGATACCGTGGCCGGGGCGTTTCGTGCCGACGGGCTGGAAGCCGTCGGTATCGCAGCAAATATGAGCAGTATCGAAGACATCCATCACCTGGTCGATAAATCAGTTGAGACCTACGGCGGCCTGGATATCATTATCAGTAACGCCGCGGCCAACCCGGTTTTCGGTCCGATTCAAAATACCGATGAAGGCGCCTTCGACAAGATCATCGGGGTTAATCTCAAGGGTCCGTTTGAACTGTGTAAAAAGGCCTACCCCATTCTCAAACAACGGGGTGGCGGATCGATCATCCATATCAGTTCAATTGGCGGCCTCACGCCCGAAGCGGGCATTGGTATTTACAGTGTCAGTAAGGCGGCAATCAATAACCTGACTCAGGCCATGGCTCAGGACTGGGGCGACGATAATATTCGCGTAAATGCCATTTGCCCCGGATTGATCAAAACAAAATTTAGCGAGGCACTGTGGAGCGACGATAAAATTTTGAACAGGTTTATAAAACATATCCCGCTCGGGCGAGCCGGCACAGCCGACGATGTCGCTGGACTCGCCGTATTCCTGGCCTCGGATGCGGCAGCCTATTGTAGCGGCGGGATTTATACCGTCGATGGTGGTTACGCCGCGAATTAATTTACCCGGGCATCGATACCCCACAATTCCCCCTGTCGAAATATTAACGCTTTAGACACCGGGTCGAAGCGAATCATGGTCCCGGGAACTCCCCAGGCAACTTTAGCCGCTCACGAGGCCGTCTTAAAATTTCCGGGTAGGTTGGCGCGATCCTGGTGCTGGACTTTTGGGAAAGGGGCTTTTATTCTTCCTCTACAGGTAATTAATGGGGTATTACCTTTTATTATGGGCATCTGCCGCATTTGGGCTCTCGAGCGACGCATGCAACACTTTATTTCCAGCAGCGGAAATTTAATCTTCGCACGGGAACAATTCTACCGGGCCTGATCGGGCTCGTTCACCAGTAGGTAATTTTACCAAGGGGTCACGATGTCTTCAGTGGATCAGTTAAAAGCCGCGCGTAACACTGCCGTAGAAGCAACTAAGAGTGGTCCACCGGCGCGCACCATCAATCAGTTTTTTGGTGTCGGACCCATCACCGATATGACATCTGATGAGGTCGATAGTCGGCGAATGAGGGTCGATTTCGAGAACTGGCTGGAAAAAACCTATCGCAAGCTTGATGATAAAGGCAATGACCTTGGCCCGTTCACCGCAGCCGAGATTGGCCGTTCCATGCACCGGGGTTACCCGGCGGATGCGATACTGCTCGATATGATGGGTGAAATTCACGGCTACTTCGGGTTCCCCAAATCCAACAAGCTGGCCGTTGGCCTGGGTGGCGGTCATTCCGGTTTTACCGTTGCCATCATGCACATGATGGACGCCAACAACCCCGATCAGCACGTGTTCGTCGACACGCCCGCCCCGGAAACTGAAGCCGGCAAAGCCGGTGGGTTCTTCCGCCAGAGCTGGGGTACCCAGATCATCGAAATGCAGCGCTTTGCCGAAAATGGCGATGAAGCGCGCATCCATTTTACCGGGGCCGAGGGCACGATCCCGTCGGCTGATGAACTGGGCGCCATGGGCGTCAAGCTGTTTGTCGGCGTTGGCCATGAAACCACCGGGGCTACTACTTATACCGAAGGGGATGTAACCAACCTGCTGGCCTGGATCGACCTGGATCCGGCCAACCACCACGCCATCATCGACGCCACTTCGATGCTCGGCGCGATGCCCTGGAGCCCGAAAATCGTTGCAGCTTTCACCCAAAAGGTGAATATGTTTATGCCATTTCAAAAGGCCGTCGGTGGCGTATCAGGCTATTTCACTATTTCGTTGACACCGGCCGCGTTCGATATGATAGAAGGCATCCAGGCAAACCCGGCCTGGGCGATCCCGCGCCAGTTGAAAATGGTAGTGCCGGTGGACAGCAAAATGCCACTATCGGGTAAAAAAACTATTAGCCTCGGTCCGATTTACGACCCTGAAAAACACGCAATGATGGGTGGCATTATCAACACCTATTCTACGCTGGCCTTTGCCGAAACCACTTTCGGCCTACGACGCACTGCGACAATGGTTGGTGACGTATCAGCGATGAACGCCCGTTCAATCGAAAATCGCGATGAAATCAATAGCTGGGTTGAAAGCCAGGGCTTGCTGGAACTGGGTGTGGTCGACAAGGCCCGTCGTGGTGCCGCCGTCACCTTGTTGCGGATCAACGATCCTGATATTAGTGACGCGGATATACACAACCGCATTATTGCGCGATCCAAGCAGCTACTGGGTTACGAGGGCTTGATCCACCCCAACGGCGATCGTGAGCCAGGTCTTGACGTGGCGCGCTATGTCAACGCGTTTCCGGGAACTCCGGGCGATTACCGAGCCTGGATTGGCGGCATTCGACCGGTTGCTGACATTACCGCGCTACTGGAAAATCTCTCTTACGCCTACCAACGCGCCAAGATTGTAGTACTGGAAGAAGAACTTTCGGCACTGGGCGAGCCTGTCGCCGCAAGCACTAACAGCGAGGCTACAAGAACCCGCGTTGACGACCCGGCCAGGGCTTACAAGGTGCTGGTCGCTGATCTGGTGGGTCTGAAATTTGATGCCAATGGTATCCCCGATTGTTCCGCGGTCAAGGCCCATGCCGAAGACCTCGGTGCCCACTGGCACGACCATTCGGCTAGCGAGGCAAACGATCTGGCGGCGGGTATCCACTTTTTCTATCAGCCCAGCCTGTCCACCCATGACGAGTTGATGGCAGAGGCAGGTGATGGCCAGTATGACGCCACCATTGCCGCCGCTACTGCCTACCCCGCCGATACTAAATTTCAATTGGGTGGCGTTCGCATTGGCGCGGGTACCGGTAACATGGGATCGACTAGCTGGGGTGGTGGTAATGGCGATGGCGGGGACGCACCACTGATGAACACGCCATCATTCAATTCCCGCGCCACAGCGCATATGGCTATCAAGGGATTGTTGAAAGTAGCCCCCGATCTCGATGTAGTACGACTGCACGAACGGGTTTGCGCGGGTGATTTCGATACTGGCAAGAACCTGTGTGAGTACCCAACCGAAAAACTGGAAGGCAAGACCATGGCGGTTATAGGTTATGGCAACATCGGACGCGAAGTCGCACTCCTGGCCCAGGGTTTTGGCCTAATAGTAAAAATCCACGCCCGCGCGCAACATAAAGACTGGATTGAGAGCGAAGGCTTTATTTACGCGGCTACCCCGGTCGAGGCCGCCACTGGCGCAGACTTCCTGTCACCCCATACCGGTCTTGGTGCCGCAACCGGCGATGGCTTTGCCAATGCCGGACTGGTAGGCGCCGATGTGCTTAACGCCATGAACGACGGAGCGGTGATCGTAAACTATGACCGCGGCGAAGTGATAGATACGAACGCGCTGGATGCTGCATTGTCGTCAGGAAAAATCCGTTACGCAGCGATTGACGCCGATCTGTTTAAAAATTCCGAAACCGGCAAACTCTCTGGTCCAATGGTGCCGTATCTGGCAGTGGAAAAGAATCACCCTGGCAAACTGGAATTGCTGCCCCATGCTGCGGCCGATACTGAGCATCTGTCGCGTGTCGAAGGAGCCAAACAGGCCGTCAACCAGATCCTGGATGCTATCCGCTTTAAATCGGTAATGAATCTGAAAGGCGATCTGCCTGCTGGATATATTAACGCGGGCGCTGTTACCGTCAACGGCGTTGGCAAGGTTAATATCAACACCCTGACTGCCGCGATTACCGATGAGGCACTGACCGCCAACTTGCGCCACTTCGCCGAGGAACTGGCAGCACTGTGGGGGGCGATTGACGCCACAAAAGACACCGATCGCCGGGCTGAACTGTTACAACGTTATGGTGCAGATCTGGTGCAGGCTGGCAATAGGTTGGCATCGCTTTCCAGTGCCAATGGCCTTAAGGGACCGTTTGCCTGAGCAATGAGGGTTAGATGTCGTAGCGATAGTCGGTACCCCTGCTAGTACCTTAGTAGGAAAATTTCCATCCCGCGATCTATCTGATTCGAGACAGGGGAATATGTATCTTGTCAGTTTGTGATTCAAATCGGTGGGTAATTTCCTTTCTTTTAAAGCCGGGGGCCTCAACCGTTATTAAATGTGCCCCACTGCCAACGCTGTCAAAGCTAAAGTTTCCAGCGCTATCGGACCCCTGAACGCGATAAGATAAATACTCTATCGCGCCCGCCTTGATTTCCGAATTAAGTGTCACCAGAGCTTTGGCGACCGGAACCCCGCTTTCATCACTCACCCAACCTAGTAAATAGTGATCTCCCTTGTCAACGACCAGTCTCAGGTTTCTATACTCGTTGGGCGCCAGGGTCAAACCTTTAATTTTAAAATATTCCGGTCCCTGGGTTGACAATATGACTTCCCCTGCCGGAAATTTTCGCAGGCTGAAAAACCCGGACGAATCGGTCTCTAATTTCCTCGCATGGGTACCGGTAGAAATGTTACTAATGTAAATTACGAAATTGGTACCGGTTCGGTCTTTGGATTAACTATCATGCCGTCGATATCAATAAATTTGAGGGATTCAAGGACAATATTTATCTGCGGCGAATTATGCGATATGCTAAATTCCTCATCGACGTAATATAAATATTCGGGTGGTGATAATACTGTCAACCGATAAAGATCACCTGACCTGATACCTTCAAAAGTAAAAAATCCCCTGTCATCACTAAACGTGGTGTAGAAAACTCTGACTACTCCAAACTTGTCCCTGCTACTAATCTGAATTTTCAAACCTCCCAGGCTGGCACCAATATCATTGCCAACCCAGCCATCGATCCTGATCGAGTCGGGGTCGTCGTCAAGTACCACATCGAGTTTCAGCACCGATTTCTGTTTTAATACCCCGGCACCAAGTTTAATTCTTTTATCCTGGAAACCGTTGCGCAGGAAACGCATAGTGGGGTATTGATTTAAGGGCATACCAACGAAAATTCTATATTTCCCGTCGGCATCAGACCGGGTACTATGAATATATCGTTCTTCCGTAACAATCACGTTTTCTATCGACCGGCTGTGTTTATCGACAATGCGACCAAAAATTTCCAGACGCCGATCAATATCAGCAGCCTTCCTGTCACTCCCGGTAGCAAAGACAGGAATCGGTGCTTCGCCTTCAATCGCGAAATTATTGTTAACCGACTCACTACTGCCGAAATCGTGAATATCTTTTATATTGCTTTCCGATCCTGTGATTATCGGATCAGATTCTGGTATCGAATCGTTTGACAGATTTTCTTCAAAAAAATGGAGGGGGGCCAGCAGGAAGTAACCAGATGTAATTGTTACTGCGATCAAAATTAGTATTTTGAGCTGTTTCACTCTTTTGAAATCTGAATGATATGCGATTCAATATCGAATACGTGCCGATCATTCAAACCCAGTTCTCTTAGCGACCTGGCCAACTCGGTTAAATACTCACAATTCGGCCCGCTGGCGCCTTTAGCACAACATATTTGCTGAGCAATATCGCACTCGCTGGCCTCACCCAGATAGGCTTCGTTATTCGCGTCCGCGATATACACTATACCCTTGTCCCGAGATCCGTCAGCGAAGGTCATTTCGGTAGTAAACCGGAGATAACCATTTTTTTCCCGCACATCAAGCTGTTCGAAAACCGACGCATCGACTAGAAAGGCAACACCACCACAAATTGCCTCCGCTTCCTCAATCAGGGTAACAACACGACCAGGATTGTTTTCCGTGCCACGATGATCGTACGAACCCTGCCAAAAACGTCGACTCCACCCGCAGATACTGGCCGGTCTGGATTCCAGATACGGAAAATCGACTTTGTAAATCAGCGATCCATATCCAAACAGCCATACCCGGTCACCATCCATTATCGGGTTCCTGCGTCGATTCTCCTCAATAGTATTAGCGGGCATAAATCTCCTGTCTACTCGGGATGCTCCGATAATAACACCATAAAATAGATTTGTCGGGTATGGTATCGGAGGGAACAATAGTGTAGAAAACCCGGATTTTTGCTGTATCACTGGTGTCATTCCGACTACTCCGTCCTCTCGCGTTAAAAGTTAAATAATTCGCCTTAAAAGGGCCCGATTGATAGATTTGTCATCTAGATAACGACCAAAAACCTTCTATGCTTTATATCACGGGAAATAAAATCAGTATTCCAATTCGACAAGGTCGTATACCCGGGTGATAGCAGCGCCAATCAGGCTTTGGGATTGTCCGAAACCTGCTATCGACGAACCAGGATATAACATGCAATTTAACGAACAAATCAAAGGTCCTACCTACCACGATGGCAGTACCGTGGTGTACGAGTCGGTCAAGCGATTCGCATTGAAAGGGCTTAGCGACCTAATTCGTGTCTTGATGGAAAATATGGACGATGCTTTATTTGAGCTGTCAGAAAAGGTTGAAAGTGATCGACAGCGCAATATGTACTTTGAGGCCATGCGCGAGATCAGGCTTAAATCTAGCCTTCTACAGATGGGATTCGACCAGGCCATGGATGATTCCTTTGGCCAGTTTTCACAAGACCAGGCAGTCGATGATCCGGACGAAGAAATTGAAGAACTGACCCTGGTAGAACTGGAGGATCTGGAAGATACCATCGCCATAAACAATATGATCTCCAAGGCACGACCTCATTTTGAAGATGAGTTATTTGCAGTCACTGAAAGACTGAAGGTGGTATTACACCTGACAGAAATTGACGAGGATTTAAACCCGCTGGATCCAAAAGCAATTTGCGAAAGCTTTCACAAGGCATCCGAAGTGATCGAATCTGAAATTCAGATCAAGCTGATTTTTTACAAGCTATTCGACAAATACGTAATGAATAACCTTGGCGGATTTTATCACGAGTTGAATAGCTTATTTATCGACAAAGGCGTATTGCCCGAATTCCAGGCTTCGAAGGAACGCATGAACCAGGTCTCAAGCTTCATGGCTAACAGGATAAGAAATTCTGCGAATCATGCGGCTACTGGTGAACAGGCTGTACCGGGCTCCGAACCTGCCCCGGTTACCGGCATTCAACCCGATGAAGGAAACCTCCTGTCAATGTTACGACAGGTAATTACCCCGACCTATTCTGATCAAGCTGTTCCCGACTCAGGGCTGCCTGGCACCAGGCAGCAAGGAGAGGAGTCTGTCGATACCCGGGAACTAGCCACAGTTATTCCGATCACTCAAAATCTCGAATATATGTCGGCGCTTACCAACCTGCAAAATCACGCCCTGCAGCCCCAACCGCTGGAATCGATAGACCCCGAGGATGCCAGGGCCGAAACGCATCGGCAACTGCTGGACTTCAACAGGTTAAACGCTGACCAGGCAAGCCCCGCGGAAAATCAGGTTATCGATATCGTTTCGATGATATTCGATTTCTTTTTCGATGATGAAAGCTTACCGGCATCGATTAAGGTTCTTATTGGTCGCTTGCAAATCCCGATTCTAAAGGTCGCTTTTCTTGATGAGAGTTTCTTTAATCATAAGAAACACCCGGCACGCAGACTGCTCGACAGTATTGCCAATGCATCGCTAGGTTGGGGAGAAGATCTTAAGCAGGAAAAGGTACTAGTCGATAAGATCGAGCAGGTGGTTAACTCCCTGGTTAACGAATTCGAGCAGGATATTGATGTTTTCGAAAAGGCATTGGAAGACATCAGGCAATTTATTGCCGACGAAAATGAAAAAGCTCAAATAGCAGACGAGTTGCTCAAACAACAGGAACTGGAACTGGAACAACTCGAAACCGAGGCACGGGATGCAGCTTCCAGGCTCATTCAAAAGCTCACTTCAGATCGAGAATTGAGTTATGAAGTAATACAGTTCCTTGATTCGATCTGGAACCCGGTATTGTTCCATATATTTATAACCATGGGGGAGTCATCCAACCACTGGAAGAATATCAGGCGCATTTCGTCAACCTTTATCTGGACACTAATCCCTAAATATAGCAAAGAGGAAAGGGTGAAAATTCTGGATACATTACCGTCCTTGTTACGAGCAATATCAAAGGGTATGGATTTGATAGCGATAGACGCTGAAGTCCAGAACGAAATATTTCAAATGTTGGCGCAACAGCATGCAAAAACGGTAAAACAGACGAGTAAAAATATAGTAACTCGCATCGATGACAGTACCATTTGGCCAGAAGGCAATGTCGCTGATGCATTTGCTGCGTATACGCAAAGACTGGCAGATCAAAATAATTACATCGAAACGACCGCTAAGGAGACAAGCGCAGTTCAGGGGATCGAGAAGGAAGATGATTCTGATGCAATTACGATTATTACCGATTCAAGTACAAATGAAGTCATTAAAAATCTGGACGACTTTACCTCCGCCGTAAAAAAGGGCGAAATTATAGTAGATCAGGAAATTACGATGGAATCCGGTGAACAGGCCGCGGATTCCCAGGATGCCGATATTTTTTTAAAGCATGCACAGGAAGTTGAGGTTGGCGACTGGGTGGAATTTTTGACAGAAGAAAATAAGGCTTTTAACGCCAGGTTATCGTGGAAAGGAGAGGTTTCCGGTAAGTATGTTTTTGTTAGCCGCCTGGGTCTTAAATTAAGGGAAGTAACCATGTACGGATTTGCCACACAACTGAGATCAGGTCGGGCAATATTGTTACGGTCTACCTCTCTGTTTGATCGCGCTATCGATACCATCATATCGAAAATCAAGCATTAAAATCCTCATCCGGAATTGATGGCGTCGCTGGTTGAATTCGTGCCTGGCTCAATTAAGTCCCCAGTCCTTATTGTGATAACGGACTAACTCACCCGGTATTATCTGATATGATTATGTCATACAGGTTCTACAAGGTAATGGTTATGGGATTGGGCAATTTTTTCAAATCTATTTTCGGTGGTAGGCGCTCGGTGTCACGATCTGCCGAGGAATTTTCCGAACCAATGGAATACAAGGAATTTACGATTCAGGCGGCACCACTCAATACTGACCGCAGGTTTCGTACCGCTGGTTATATCAGCGGTGAGTTCAAGGGTGAAATCAAGCGCGTACATTTCATTCGGGCCGATCAAAATGTCGACCTACAGGTCGCGATCGACCATTCGCTATCAAAGGCCAGGCAGATTATCGACGAAATGGGTCCAAAGTTACTGGAGAAGTCCCAGCTCTAGCCCGGCATCGACTCAAACCGAGCTCTTGTTTAACTCCTGTTTTAGAAGTTCGATTCGGGGTTTTGCATCACGTGAGTTGGGTTTTATTTCCAGCAAACGTTCGAATGCTGTGATAGCCCCACTAAAATCGCGATCCCGCCCGAGGATCATGCCGAGCCCCCAGATCGCACCAAAGTGGCGCGGTTCCAGTGCCAGGGTCTGACGGATGTCTTCAATCGAGCCTTCGTAATCTTGCCGATAATATCTTACGGTTGCGCGGCGATTCCACCCTTCAGAAAATCTGGGTGCCATTTTGACAACCTGTGAATACTTTTCCTCGGCTTGTGGCAATTGTCCGGATTGCATTGCCACACCGCCTTCTTCCATCAGCCTGTCAACCTCATCCCGGCCACTCTCGAACCAGATCGCCCAGATGTTAACCTCGGCCTCCTGCAACTCACCGCTAATTTCACTTGTCTTCAGGGTATAGAACAGTGCGTCCAGTCGAGCGTCTGTTTGATCTGAAACCCCGGATGCCGGGATCAATAACGCCATCCCCAGTATCAGTGGTATGAGTTTCATTTTCACCTCCAGAGTTATTAAAAAGGTGCTGTTGTCACACGGGCACAAAATTCAAACCTCCAATAGTGCCGAAATAGTTTTCTAGCTCGCCTTGACGTGCGCTTTGACACGATTATTGACGAGATCCGCATATCCATAGGGTTCGGCTTTTTTGAGCATATCCCAGAATTCGTCGACCCAATGTTGGTCCCCGTGTCGAGGGGACAATTTAATCACTGAATCGGCATCAATCCAGTAATGACCTTCCTCAGCGCGGGTCGCCATTGCCGAGAATGTCGATGATCTGGTGACATCACTATTTTCAACAATCGAGAAACTCGTCAAATTGTCGACATCCTCCAGTGAAAGCGTACCATCCGTTGAAATTAAAATGTACATTAGTAGTTCCCCAATAACAGCTTACTATACTAGTGAGCCTGATTCACCGTGAAAGAATTATTTTATATGCTATGATTTTTACTACTTCCAGACTACTGATACATGGGGATTTCGCATGAGTGATCAAAACCCGTATTCGGCGCCCGATGCCTCGCTAGAAACCGAGCAGGCTGAAGCTTATCAACCCAAAATATTTACTTTCGAAGGTCGTATTGGGCGGCTGAGATACCTGGCCTATGGAATAGGTATGACGTTGATTCTAATGGTCGTCTTTATGCCGTTAATGGGCGGCTCGATGGCTTTTTCTGGCCCTGGCGGTATGTCAATTATAGTGATGATCCTCATGGGTATCTTTTATCTTGCAGCGATTATCCTGTCGTTTGGGTTTGCCAAGCGCCGACTCAATGATTTAAATCGAGCTGGATGGTGGATGCTGCTTTTTTTCGTACCAATAGCAAATATACTGATAACGATTTATCTTATATTCTTCCCAGGGAGCAACGAGGCAAACCACTATGGCCCGCCACCGGTCGCTAACTCTTTAGGCGTGAAAATACTGGGAAGCCTGCTACCGGTAATCTTTGTACTTGGTATAATCGCCGCAGTCGCGGTACCGGAATATCAGAATTATTTGACACAGGCAGCACAGATGCAGGGCCAGTAGCCAGTAATAATCCGGAATCTAGTACAGATCCGACCGATCAGATTTTGATTAGAATGGTGGGTTCCGAGCCGTATACCCAGTTCAACTGAGAGATCATATATTTGCTCGATACAAGCTACCGTGTGGAGATACCCGGCGGTATCGAACTTGAGGCGCAGGTAGTGGGGCCTATACCCCGATGTCTCGCATTCAGTATTGATTTTATCATTCGGTCGCTGGCTCTCTTTATCGTTTCTCTCGCCCTGCTACCCTTCGGCAAGCTGGGTGTTGCGTTCTGGTTAATCACATTATTCTTAATCGAATGGTTTTACCCGGTTTTGTTCGAAGTATTCAGACGCGGCCAGACTCCGGGTAAAATAATACTCGGTATTTCTGTAGTTCTCGACGATCTGACGCCGGTTAGCTTTGGTACCTCCCTGGTCAGAAATTTATTGCGTACCGTCGATTTTCTTCCCTTTTTCTATTTATCTGGACTGGTGACGATGGTATCCAATCCCCGCTTTCAACGACTGGGTGATCTCGCTGCCGGTACCCTGGTCATTAGTATTCGGGAATCCGCAAAACCAGCTGCAATTGAAAACATTACCCCAATTGCTCCGGCCACTTCGTTGCTGAGAAACGAGCAATCAGCAGTAGTTGATTTCCTGCACCGAAGCCAACACCTGTCGGCTCCGCGACAGGAAGAACTGGCCAGCATTCTGGATGGAATTACGCACGATAAGAACGACCAAAGAGTCGATCAATTACAGCGCATAGGCGCCTGGTATCTAGGTGTGCGATGAAGCAGCAATTATTTGAACAGCAGCATCAGAAAACCTGGGACCTGGTCGAGCAATCGCTCGAAAAACCAGGAAACGCGCCAAACAGTATACTGTTTGTCGAACACTACATGCTGTTATGTCAGCACCTGGCACTATCCAAACAACGTCTTTACGACACAGCGCTGATTGAACGCCTGAATAAACTGGTGATGCGCCTTTATCGTGAGTTGTATCGCTACCGCTCCGGGTCACGATTAAATTTTTACCGCTTTTTAGTGCACCAGTTTCCACTCTCGATTTACCACCACAGACGTTTTATAGGCCTGGCGATGCTGGTATTTATGTTACCAGCCCTGGTTGCCGGCATCTGGACATATTTCGATGAAAACGCGATATACAGTATCCTCGATGGCCCGGAGGTGCGAGGAGTCGAGCAAATGTACGACCCGGCCGCGCTCAAGCTGGGCCGGGAACGTGAGGCCGATACCGATGTTTATATGTTTGGCTACTATATTGAAAATAATATCAGCATCGCGTTTCGCTGCTTTGCCGGTGGCCTGCTTGCCGGCATTGGTACAATTCTCGTACTATTTTTTAACGGCCTGGCTATCGGCAGTATAGCTGGTCACCTAACACGACTGGATTACGTCGATACCTTTTACCCATTTGTTGTCGGCCACGGCGCATTCGAATTGACCGCTATTGTATTTAGTGGAGCGGCTGGCCTGAAACTCGGTTACTCGATATTGAATCCTGGCCAGTACTCGCGACTCGATGCCCTGCGGTTGGCCGGACTGGACGCGATACCGATGTTATACGGAATTATATTAATGCTGGTTATCGCGGCATTGATGGAGGCATTCTGGTCATCAAACACCGACCTCGCGATCAGCTTAAAATATCTGGTCGGGGCAATATGCTGGTTGCTGGTATTGCTTTACGCATTTTCGGGAAAAAGATTTGGATCTCGATAAACTACAATTCAACGCCAGCGTACGATCGGGGTGGCAGGCGATCGATCTGGGTTTCCTGATGGCGAGCGGCTGGTGGCGATCGCTGTTCATTGTCGGGGCAATACCGCCTACTTTCCTGTTTATCCTGTTGTTAATTATCTTATCAAACCACCCCTACTGGGCGGGATTTATTATCTGGTGGTTAAAACCCTTCTGGGAACGCCTGCCACTTTTTTTCGGTAGTCGCTACGTGTTTGGCGAGGAATCAGGCCGGGATACCAAGCCATGGCCGGCCAAATCCCTATACCTGAGAGATGCGATTCCCTGGCTGTTGTGGCGACGCTTTTCTGTTCAACGAGCCTTCGATGCGCCGGTGACCGTTCTCGAAGGACTGACTGGAAAAGCACGGCGCAGCCGGCTCCATGTATTACGAGGCAAGTATGGCGATATTGCACTGAGTAATCAGGTTATCAATTTTTGTTTTGAATGGATTCTTTGCTTCGGTATCGTCACTCTGGTTTTGTTTTTCACTCACGACGATTTAAGTTATGGAGTCTTCGACTCGGTCGAAGATCCGAACCTGTACGGCCAATGGTTTTATACCATTTGCTGGTTTATTGCGATGACGCTGGTCATGCCTTTTCACACCATGGCTGGTTTTGCCCTTTATTTGAATCGGCGAATTGAGCTGGAGGCCTGGGATATCGAGATCACCTTCAGGAACCTGGCACATCGCAAGCAGCAATCGACGAATAAGCACGTACGGCTTATGTCGGTAGCTCTACTAAGCCTGGTGATCACTATTGGCACACCACCAAGCAGTTACGCGGATGTCAATCACGACAAGGAATCGGCAAGCCGCCTGATCGAGGAAGTATTACAAGGGGAGGATTTCGGGCATGAAATAACAGTCCAGCGATGGCGTTTTAGAGACCTGGTCGAAGAAAACGAAGACAAGGTTCCCGAGTGGCTGATCGACTTTATCGAGTGGCTGATAAAAAACATCGCTTTTTCTGGCCCAGATGATTCCATTATTACCACAGCGACCTGGCTAAAAATATTGCTCGTAACATTGGCGGTATCCTTATTTGTTTATCTTTTATATCGCTTTCGAGGCCCGCTGGAAAGACTAGGGCGCAGTGAAAAATCGGTCTCGACGCCGGAAGTCATGTTTGGCCTGGATGTCCGGCCTGAAAGCCTGCCGGATGACGTTCCCGCACAGGTTATGTCGTTCTGGCGCGACCATCGTCACCGAGATGCACTCGGATTACTATACCGAGCCTCGCTCTCGCGCTTGATCGAACAATACGCTCTGGGTTTTAAATCCAGTCATACCGAGGCCGAATGTACCGCGCTGGTAAAGTCATGTGGGATAGATTCTCTGAGCTACTATTTTGCCGGACTCACCCGGACCTGGTGCCATCTGGCTTATGGCCACGAAATCCCGGCACAGGAGGCGATAGAAAAATTGTGCGACGAGTGGACAACGGAGATGGCCCATGCACTCTAAAATTGGCGCTAAGCTGTTACTCATAGCCGGTCTCGCAATCATCGCGGTTCTGGGCTGGGGCATTTATTCCAGCATTGAGTATTACGATGAGCGCGAGCAATCCCCGTGGTCGTTGCAGGCGTTACAAAACCCGTATCTGGCCGCGCAACAGTTTATGCAACAAAGCGGTATAAACTCGGTTGAAGCAGGCAGCCTGGTCGAACTCAATACCCTCGACGAGATTTCCACGGTACTTATCACTAATGCGAATCAGGTGGTTAGTCCGCGTCAGCTTGAGCAGGTACTGGCCTGGCTTGATAATGGCGGCAACCTTATTGTTACCGCAAATTCGATTGGCGGGTCTGATGACCTGCTACTGAAAGAATTTAATGTCGGTGTAAGCTGGAGAAGCCGAACCGATATAGCGCAGAGTAATGACCCGGTAGATAACCACCAGCATGAGGGTGGAAATGCGGATAACGATCCTGAGGAAAATGCACAATCGATCGGCGAATCACTACGCGAATACAACCGTCAAATTGACGAAGGCAAAAAACCCAAAGAAATTGCGTTACTCGCAAGCGAGAAATACCCATTAACAAACATAGATTTTGGCGACGATGCCGGCAGCCTGGAAATAGCATTTAAGCCGAATCGAATATTAACTCACCCATACATCGACGGCGGTGAGCACGACGAGTCTGACGCACAACCATCAAGCTGGGCGGCAACCGAAAATGGCATTCACCTGATGCAGTTTGACGTTGGAAGCGGGTTGTTGACAATTATTTCAGATCCAACGATCTGGGCTTCCAACCGGGTCGGCCAACACGATCACGCTTTCCTGCTCTGGGTGCTGAGTTCAAAAGACGGCGACTTCGCAATTTTGCATCCAACTGTGCGCGATTCAATCTGGGTTCTGATATCGCGTCATGCGCCTGAATTTCTCATCGCGTTGACATTGTCGATTGCTCTTTGGCTCTGGTATCTCGGTCATCGATTTGGTCGCATGGTACCGCGTGCCACAGGCAGCGGACGCGCTTTGAGCGAACATTTTTCCACCACTGCAAACTATTTATGGCACCGTAAGGCCAACGACCAACTGATTGATCCGGTACGACAGCAAATATTTCGTCGTGCCAGCGTTGTTTTGCCCGGATTCGCCGGTGCCAGTAACGACCCGGCTCAACAGTTTGAACTAATCAGCCGTCATTGCGGTCTCGAAGTTGCGACTGTGGCTAGCGCTCTGAATGCCAGAGATTTCAACGAAACATCGTTTGTCAGTACCGTAAAACTACTAAAATACATTGAGCAATCATTATGAATGAACCCCGCGAAAATCTCGAAACCATATCGGCATCCCTAAACCAGCTGAAACAACATGTTAACCAGCATTTAATCGGTCAAACGAAAGTAGTCGAACAGGTATTGGTTGCCATACTCTCGGGTGGACACGTACTCATCGAGGGTGTGCCGGGGCTCGGTAAAACCTTACTCGTTCAGGTGCTGGCATCGGGTATCGGTGGCAGCTTTAAACGCATCCAGTTCACACCCGATTTAATGCCTGGTGACATCACTGGCCACGTTATGTTCGATATGGGGCAAAGTAAATTTATACTCAAACGGGGGCCGGTATTCACTAATCTCCTGCTCGCCGATGAAATTAACCGGGCGCCAGCGAAAACCCAGGCAGCGCTATTAGAGGTCATGCAGGAGTACCAGGTAACACTCGATGGTCAGTCACTCGAGGTCGAAAAACCCTTCATGGTACTGGCAACACAAAACCCGATTGAGCAGGAAGGCACCTATGCCCTGCCCGAAGCCGAGCTTGATCGATTCCTGATCAAGATCAAAATTGACTATCCGTCGGTAAGCGACGAAATTCAGATAGCCTCGCTTTACGCTTCTCAGACAAGCCCGGACAAAATCAGCGCACCAGAAAACCTGATCGATATCACTGCAGCTCAAAAACAATCTGCCCGCATCGACGTTGACGCGAGCGTTGCCGAGTACGCCGTCAACCTGGTACGCGAAACACGAAACACGACGCTGTTACGCCATGGTGCAAGTCCACGTGCCAGTATTGCCCTGTTGAAATGTGCGAGGGCAGTCGCGTTGATGAATGGGGAACATTTTGTTACCCCAGACGATGTGAAGTTATTGGCACTGGCAGTGCTCCGGCACCGGGTAATTCTCGCACCCGAGGTGGAAATCGATGGTCTACAGGTTGACGATGTGCTACGCACGCTACTGGAAAAGGTCGACGCACCACGCTCATGAGACCCTCGTCGCGTCTTTTACTACTGTTCTCGATTTGGATGTCTCTCGGCCTGCTCACCGCTGTGGCAGGGCTTGTCGACTGGGATAAAACAGTAGAACTCAAGTTTGGTTTCTGGTTATACGCCACGGTACTGGGGATATTGGCCCTGATCGACTACCTCATCGCCAGGTACACCCGGCCAAATTTGAAAGTGACCCGAACACTTGATCCGCATCTAGCCCTGGGGGTGCGGCAAAAAGTAACGATCAGGGTGAGTAACCAATCGTCCCGGACACACCTGCTTTGGTTGACTGACTCACCACCATCGCGATTAGAACTCCGGGGTCTACCGGTAAAAATTCAAATTGCACCCGGCGAGCATGCTGATATTCGTTACCACATCATTCCGCTTCAACGCGGGCTAGCCGAATTTGGACGGGTCTGTTGTCGAATCATGTCGTCCCTGAAACTTTGGGAAAATAATACCTACTATTGCGAACCCGAAGCGGCAAAAATTTATCCTAACTACAAACCGCTTTTTCAATCATCTTTTATTAATAGCGAACTGCTGTATGGTGACTGGGGCGTGCGATTGAGCCAACGCCGTGGTGAGGGTACCGATTTTCACCAGCTACGCGACTTTCGTGTGGGTGATTCCCTGCGCCAGATCGACTGGCGCGCAACCGCCAGGTTCAACCGACCGATCTCGCGTGAATACCAGGAAGAACGCGACCAGCAAGTTATTTTTTCTGCTCGATTGCGGGCGACGAATGCGTGCCAAAGACGGTGATATCAGCCACTTTGACCATGCCCTGAATGCATTGCTGCTTTCCGCTTTTGTCGCGCTTCGACAGGGCGACAAGGTCGGGCTACTCAGCTTTGCCGGGCAACCCAGATGGGTGCCACCGTTCAAGGGTCGAATTCAGATCAGCCACCTGCTCGATCAGATCTATGATCTTGACAGCACCGTGGCAACCAGTGACTACCTTGATGCAGCACAACAATTGATGATGCGTGAGCCAAAACGGTCGCTCATTATATTGATTTCATCGATCGAGCCCGAAGACCGCGATGACTTGTCGAAGGCGGCAAAAATGCTATCCCAACATCACCTGGTAATGGTCGCCTGTATGCGCCAGCAGGCATTAAGCAAAGCACAACACAGCGAGATCGCATCGATCGATGATGCATTGGCATACTGTGGCGCAAGCCGGCAAATGCAAAAACAGGCTGCGATGCTCGCGGCACTTCGAAGCGATAACGTCATTGTCACCGACACATCCTATATGCACTCGGCCCTGATCAGCGAATATATGGCGTTAAAACGTGGTGGCGCTTTTTAGACTTCCCCGAAATTCGCCACTATTACGCTTCTCTAGCGGGTGCTATTACACTTTTGGGTATTTCCCTGGTTGTTGCCAATAGCGGAGGAAACGGGTGGAAATCGTCAGTTACAATATTCAGTTTGGTCGGGGTCTGGATCGAATCATTGACCTCGAACGGATCTGTCGGTCTATACAAGGCGCCGATATCATATGTCTGCAGGAAGTCGAGGTGGGTTGGCGACGAAGCGGTGGGGCCGATCAGCCGAAACTGATTTCTGAAATTCTGCCAGAGTATTACACCGTGTTTGGTTCCAGCTTCGATGTCGATAACAGCGTTAAAAATGGAGATGGAAAAGTAGTTAACCGACGCAGACAGCATGGAGTGATGATTTTGTCGGCATGGCCTATTTTAAGTTCGCGCACCTTCAACCTGACAAAATTGCATTATGCCGATAAATTTAATATGCAAATGAGTTTTGTCGAGGCGGTGATCAAGACTGAAAATAAGGTGATTCGTGTATATAACTACCATGCAGGTTACCTGGAACCCAAAGAACGGCTGGAACAGGTGAAGCTACTGGCCAGGGTCTATCAAAGATCGCCACGCGAACATGGTGCCTGGTCCGGTAAGCCAGATATTGATGACGATGACTGGAGCAACCGCATGGAAACACCGGAAATGCCCGATTCTGCGATTGTTTGTGGTGACTTTAATTTCTCACCCGATTCATCCGAATACCGGTATTTAATCGAAAACAGTGACCTGGTCGATTGCTGGTCGGTGACTGATCCAGATAATTTAAATACCTCGACCCGAAGGCGGGATATCACCGAGGATATAAAAGTTGCAGGGAAAATAGACCATATTTTTGTATCGCAGGATCTGGAGGACACTGTCCAGCGAGTGATGATCGATCACGAGGCTGATGGATCTGATCACAAACCGGTTCGTTGCTTTATGAATGGACAATAGAAATAACGACGGAGTCTATGCTTTGTTTCCCCATTTACCCTGTGAAGTAGTATATTGGTATCTTCGGTGTTCTGGTGCCAGTTTTGTAATGTAGGGCCAACGAAAAATTTGCATTTCAATGATTTGATGTTGAGGAATGATCCGTGGTGAAACCCCCTAAAGTTACCCTGGTAAACGAAAAGTTCCATCGTATTTCCGACAATATCGGTAATTTTTTAGTCGACGCATTTCATTACATGGCGTTGTTTGCCATTGGTGGCGCCATCGTATGGTCGGCCGTAGTCGCATTTATTGCGATGGGTTCTCAAGGTCGTGCTTCGATCGAGGATATTCTGTTGCTGTTTATCTACCTGGAACTCGGTGCGATGGTGGGCATCTACTTCAAGACAAATCACATGCCGATTCGATTCCTGATTTATATTGCTATTACCGCTTTAACTAGAATGCTGATCGGCGACATCCAGGCAGATCATGAGCCGGATCTGGGCATACTTTACATATCGGGGTCAATTCTACTCCTGGCCATTGCGGGTCTGGTAGTAAGATTCGGCTCCGCCCGATTTTCTTCGTCCAGGTCTGGCGAGCCCAGTCAAGAGTGACCCTTGCCTGGCTACTCAATACCTGGTTATTGCTTAACGAATGCCCCTGTAAACCAGACCCGCTATAATCACAGTCTTTCCTGACGCTCTACAGCCCGACAAAACCGCTCGACTTCTGCTTCGCTATTAAAATAGTGCACCGACGCACGGGCTAGTCCGACCCTGCCTGCTGGCGATTTTGCCTACCTTTTCGGCCGGGTTGACCAGCCCACTCTGGGTCGGAATATGATTGATCGAGATAAGGCGTGTACGTTCATTGATCATCGACTCGAGCGCGGCCACGTCGATTTGCCCAAATTGATCGGATGGAACGACATCGACCTTCAACCCGCGACGGCGGGCCTGTTGCAGGTACGCCAGGTAGTTGGAGGCATATTCACTGGAGTGGGTGAGAATCTGGTCACCCGATTCGAGCGGCAGCGAGTAAAATGCCATATCCCAGGCACGGGTCGCGTTCTCGATATAGGCTATCTCATCCCGCTGGCAGGAAAGCAATTCTGCAATCGCATGATAAAAATATTCTAGCGTTGTGGTTGCAGCTGCCTCCGCTTCGTAGCCTCCGATACGCCGTTCAAGATCGAGATGCTCGATAACTGCATCATAAACGGGTTTGGGGACGAGCGACGCACCCGCATTGTTAAAGTGAAGCAAGCTTTCGCAGTTCGGCGTATCGGCCCGCACAGCCGCCAGGTCAATGGTCATAATTGGTAGTTCAGATAAAAAATCGGAGCAATAGGTTAAACCATTAATTAAGTATTGTGTCCCCGGAATTCCGACTGGCGAAATCCCTGGATATACAATAGCGCTGTGAGGTCACCATGCTCGATTCGGGCATTGGCCTGATCTCTCAGGCTGCCGCTATGATCATGGAATGCCACTCCCAGTCCAGCCGCCTGGATCATCTTCATATCGTTAGCCCCGTCTCCGACCGCCAGTACTTCCGAGGGTGACAAATTTTTTTCATCGCATAAGGCCGTCAGCGTATCCAGCTTTGCCGAGCGTCCCAGTATCTGGTCCTGCGCTTTTCCGGTCAACTTTCCCTGGTCAAAAATCAGCTCGTTGCCCTGATGGTCGTGAAACCCTAATCGGGCTGCGATACGGCTGGTAAAATAGGTGAAACCACCAGACACCAGGATACAATATGCCCCGTGCTGACGCATGGTCTGAACTAGCATTCTTGCACCTGGTTTCAGCGTGATGCGCTGCTCATAGACGCTTTCCAGTGTTTTAATGTCCATGCCTTTCATTAATCCAATGCGTTTACGCAAGGCTTCGGGAAAGCTGATGTCTCCCCGAATAACAGTCGCGGTTATCTCACGTATCTGCGGACCGATACCGATGGCATCGGCCAGTTCATCGATGCATTCCTGGTGAATAATGGTCGAATCCATATCGGAAATAAGCAATTTCTTGCGCCGTCCTTCCGCAAGCGTGCAAACCGTATCGATAGATTTCCCGGCTAAAACATCCCTGGCCTTCTCGTTAATAGACTCAGGACTTAAACTGGAATTGATAAAAAGGTCACAGGCCTCCCTTTCTGCTAGCCAGTCCGTCTCGGCTGGCAATTCCAGGCACTGTAGTACGCGATCTATATGCATCGGTTCCAGCGGCACCGATTCCGCATTACCAATCAAGGTCAGCACGTAGGAAGTCATCAATTTTTCATTGGTTAAAGGCTATCCTGTTGTTTGCCAGGGTATTAACCGGCAGGCGAGGCTATTAATCGTACCGGACCGATAACCGGGGCACAATACCCGATTTCGTTTCCTGTTGAAGGGAGGAATATTCTAAGTTAGTATGAAATGCGGAGTAACATCGTGGAGTTGTATTTTAATTACGACGCCATGACCGGAAAACCGAAGGTAAGTAAAAAGTATCTAATAACCTTCCATAATATTAACAAAGGAGAAAATTAAGAAGAAAATTCTCGGCGCAGTTGCAGCATTTGTTATCGGTATCTACTCAGTATCAGCACTAGCCGTGACAGAAGTGCAATGGTGGCATGCAATGGGAGGCACCAGCGGCGAGCGTGTCAATAAAATCGCCAATGACTTCAATGCATCACAGTCCGACTACAAGGTAATACCAAGTTATAAGGGTAATTACACCGAAACCATGACCGCTGCGATCGCCGCATTTCGCGCTAAAAAACAACCCCATATAGTGCAGGTATTCGAGGTTGGCACAGCAACCATGATGGCTGCAAAAGGCGCTGTATATCCGGTTGAGCAGGTAATGAAGGATGCCGGAGAGACATTTAACAAGTCGATCGGTACTGACAAGTTAACTAGTGAGGGTGGGCTGGGGTGCCACATTGAGTGGTGTTTTGGCATGGATACAGGTTTAGAAACCCCACATTGACTCATAATTCCGATTTTCTGATGTATCAAATGCCCACCTGACAGACACGAAATTGGTTAACTTGTCAGTACCGGCCTGGACACCGCTCGCTCACGGCAAAATCGCTTGCTTCGAGCGGGGACTTCGGGTTCGATGAAAAATTAAAAGGGGGAAACCGGGGTTTGTTTGGGCGTTGGCATACCCATTTGTTGCAAAACTCCGCGCAGGTGGTCGGGGTAATCGGTAATGATACCATCGACCCCCATGTTGATCAGCGTCTCCATCTGTATTTTTTCGTTGACGGTCCAGACCTTGACCTCGAGACCCAGATCATGAGCCAGTTTTACCTGGTCGGAAGATACTTCCCGGTAGTATGGCGACCAGACGCGTCCACCGGCGGCCTGGATCATATGCGGGATGCTACCGTCGAAAGTGTTGATATCGTAGCCGGCGGTCCAGGGTGAGGGGCCAGCTCCATCACTATGGAGATTGTCATACCAGTCCTGCTGAACTGTCAGGTAAGACGTCGGCACGCTGGGAGCCTGGCGTTGTGTTTCCTGCAGGGTGCGCCAGTCGAAAGACTGGATCGTAATACGGTTGATGAAATCCTGCTTGTAAGCAACCTCGAGAACTGCCTCGACGAATTCTTTCGGCTCAGGAAAAAGGTCCGCATCCATCGGTTTCAGTTTTGTTTCGATGTTGAGGCGAACGCTTTCATTTCCCGAACGCTTTACCAGCAGCATAACTTCTTCGAGGGTCGGAATGCGGGCTCCATCGACTCCAACCTGGTGCGGGAAGCGTTCGCTATAGCGAGTTCCCGGATTAATACCACCGACATCGAATGTTTTGATTTGATCGAGGGTTAGTAAATGGATTGCCGGACCCGTTTCGGTGAGCCAGTTACCTCCACTGTCGCGAGTTGTTTCCGGTTCCAGCCTGGGGTTATGGGTGACGATAACGATGTCGTCACGGGTAACGCCGACATCCAGTTCCAGCGTATTGACGCCAATGGACAGTGCCCGCGCAAAAGAGGCCAGAGTATTTTCTGGCATAAGACCACGCGCACCCCGATGGCCTTGTGCGTCAAGCGCATGCACTGCGGTCACACTACCGAGGGCACTTACTGTCATCATCACAACCCCGAATTGCCAAGGTTTAAATACCATATGCCATTGTCACTAGAGTCTTTTGCCGGTTTCGGTATCGAACACGTGTATATGCCTCGGATCAATGCTGAGGGGTAAAATTTCACCCTGGTTGAAGGTTCTAATGCCTTGGAGACGAACGGTTAGTATGGAGTCGCTGCTACTGAAGGTTCCATGTAGCAGCGTATCGGCTCCGAGATGCTCTATCATATCCACTTTTAGTGACGTCATTTCGGTGTTAGCCTCGGCCTCCTGCAGATGTTCGGGTCGTATGCCGACATTTACGCGATGATTCGCATGCGTGGAAAGATCATTTGAAAGACTGAGGATATCGCCGTCCGTAAACACGGCCTTTTTGCCATCCTCGCTGATGTGGGCTTCGAGGAAATTCATCGAAGGGGAGCCGATGAAACCGGCTACGAATTCCGTCGCGGGACGTTCGTAAAGTTCGATCGGGGTTCCGAGTTGTTCGACGTATCCGCCATTGAGGACCAGCAGCCGGTGTCCCAGTGTCATGGCCTCGACCTGG
>PVMK01128673.1_pt1 | contig 28384 bp, 28 predicted proteins | sample 1853481 | NCBI WGS metagenome assembly PVMK01 (sample SAMN08533507, study PRJNA380276) | Marine sediment metagenome, whole genome shotgun sequencing project. | reverse complement strand
CCCCTTTTGAGGCAACGGCAGTCAGGTCAATGGTAAACCGTTCCAAGGCCTGAAATTTGTCTTCAGGGTTTTGATCCGTGATCCTCTGGCCGCCGCGGATATCAACCAGCGCCTGTAAAATGGTGTCCCTTGTGATTCCGGCCATTGCAAGTAGGTGCGAGGCTTCCCCTTCTTTTTCCTCTGTCACCGCCAAAAGGATATGCTCGAGGCTTACGAATTGATCCTTCATCTGCTCTGCTTCGGAAAAGGCCTTGTCCAGGACAGATTTGGAGCGGGGCGAGATGTAAGGTTGGGCCATCCCCGACCCTGAGACTCGGGGAATCTTTTCCAGGGCCGCTTCAAAAGATTGTGTAAGCTGGCCTTTATCGGCACCGATTTTCCCGAGGAGCGGGGGTATCACACCTTCGGTTTGGTCCAAGATGGTACGTACCAAATGTTCGGGTTCGATCTGCTGGTGACCATATTTCTCGGCCAGTTGTTGGGAGGCTTGAATAATTTCCTGTGTCTTTAAGGTAAATTTGTCAAATTGCATTGGGGGACTCCTTCAATATCATAAATGTTTCTTTAGCCGAACTTTCACAAAATTAAGTATAATCAAAACAAATTTAAGTTCAACCGTTGGTTATGTCAAGATTTGAGTTTTCGGTAACGAGGGTAAGCCGGTGTAAACGGCCGAGTTTAAGAGAGGCATAAAGATCTCACTCGGTTTGAAAAGGGTTTTGGTACATTCAAAAGGACTCGAAGCCATCTTCTGATTGCGATGAATAAAAACACCTGAGGTAACTACTCAGGTGGATAGGCTGAAGGCTGAAGACTGCTAGGAAAAAGCGCATTTTAAAGCCATGTTTGATGCAAGAATCAGATATTTCCACCAAAGTACGGCAATCGTGCTTTTCTAACCCCTTCAGCCTTCAGTCTAAACAGCTTCAGCCTGACTACGTGAGTAGTTACCACCTGAGTTCCTTTTGAATTAAAACAGGTGAGCAAGTCAATAGGGCGGGGGGTTGAAAAAAGTTTCACAGGAGCTACTGTGTTTTTGATCGGGCACCGGAAAATTCTTTCTTGCTAAAGTTAAGGCCGGTGAGATAATCTACCTCTATGGCAATATTCGGGTCCAACAAAATGTCTCGGCTCTTTATCCTTTTTGTAGCCATAATCTGTTGTTTGGTGTTGGTGCCGGCGGGTTTTGCAGACATCAATAAATTGCGGCAGAGTATTATCGATTGGAATCTCAAGCAGCACAAGAAAAGCCTGGCAGATGGTTCCTACAGAGGGGACGAAGGGGTTCTGAGGATTAGCCCCGAGGTTGCCCGTTCGTTTGGTCTTAAGGTGCCGATGGATCCGGGGTATCTAAAGGCAATGAATCTGTTCAAAAAGGCCGAGGAGTATCGTGAAGATGCGATTGAGGCAATTACTACACAAAAAAGGGAAAAAATTAAGGGAGAACATGCAAAAAGGGCAGGAGACTTGGCCCTCCTTTCCAACAAAGCGTTTAAATCGGCACAGGGATATATAAAGGCATATAGATCCGACCTGGATCCAGAGTTGGATGAGCGGCTGGACAAAGAGAGAGGCTCCAGGCTGATGGATAAACTGCTGGCATCAAGCCTTGAAAAAATGTCCAATAATCTGAGGGATGGGCTGGGTCTTTTTTACAACCGATCCCGGGGGCTGGACGCGAGGGTTCCCTCGTTGACCCCTGAAAATGTAAAATTTGTCAACTATGTGTTTGGGGCTTTTACAAAAAAGGCCTCGGCGGAAGCGTTAAAAACGTTTGATCTTGACAAGCAAAGACCCAAAAGCGGGTCAGATCCAGCGAAAACGTGGCAGAATGTTGTTGGGTGGCCGGGCTCCCGCTACTCATCACTGGTCGCCGCGGTGCGCGACAAACAGAAAAAGGCCGGATATGATGTGGATCCGTTGCTTTTTATGGCCCTGATGAAGAGGGAATCCAATTTTTCTCCCAAGGCCGTGTCCTATGTGGGGGCTGCGGGGTTGACCCAGATTATGCCCAGGACCGCAAGGGGGCTGGGGATGAAAAATGTCTTTGAGCCGCCCCATTTTGGCCAGGCTGTATCCCTTTTGAAAAAAGAGCGAAAGTTGAAACAAAAGGCCATAGGACTCATTTCACAGATTACCGAGAAAAACAGAGTGAAATTTGCAAGACTTGCCAGAAAGTATATGCGGATGTCGCGTGATTGCCGGAAAGAACGTGTCCAGTTGTTTTCCCGATACAAAAAGGAACTGTTGGACAAGGCACAGGATGACCGCCTGGACCCGGCCAAGGCTATTAAACATGGCTACAAATATTTTTCCCAAATGATGAAGACTCAAAAGGGAGATATGAGCCTGGCACTGGCTTCGTATAATGCGGGTCCCCATCGGGTCAAACAATATAAGGGCATACCGCCTTTTGCCGAGACTGTGTCTTTCCGAAACAGCGTGTTGCGGTATTACAGGGAATATCTGAAAAGAATGATAGGAAATGAGAAGAAAGAAAGTAAGTAGGGGAGCCGGTCCCCAGGCCTGATTTAAGAGAATGGACTGTTCAAAGGAGATACGATTATGAGTTCAAATGCCATGAAAGCTAGTGACTTTAAAGACCTGACCCTTTTGAGACGGGGCAAGGTAAGGGATGTTTATGAGATCGATGATGAACTGCTGATTGTGGCAACCGACCGAATGTCCGCGTTTGATGTGGTCATGGAGGAGCCGATCCCTGACAAGGGGAAGATCCTAACAGGGATATCCCTTTTTTGGTTTGAGAAACTTGAATCGATTGTTGAGAATCATCTGGTCAGCAGTGATCCTTATAAATTTCCGGTTGTCTGTCATCAGTATGCTAAACAGCTTGAGGGACGGAGCATGCTTGTAAAGAAAGCAAGGCCATTGCTTGTCGAGTGTATTGTGCGAGGATATATTTCAGGCTCAGGTTGGCTGGAATACCTTCAAAACGGACATGTATGCGGGATATCGCTCCCGGAAGGCCTGGGTGAGTCGGATAAATTGTCCGAACCCCTTTTTACACCCTCCACCAAGGCGGTCGATGGTATGCACGATGAAAATATCCCTTTTGAAAAGGCCGTGGATATCCTTGGAAAGGAGATGGCAGACAAAGTCCGGGAGATCAGTCTCCGGCTGTATAAGTTCGGGAGGGATTTTGCGGCCGGCAAAGGTATTATTGTGGCAGATACAAAATTTGAGTTTGGGATCGTAGATGACAGGCTGATCCTGATCGACGAGGCACTCACCCCGGATTCTTCAAGATTCTGGCCGATGGATGAGTATGCCCCCGGTGGACCACAAAAGAGTTTTGACAAGCAGTTTTTGAGAGACTATCTGATAGAAATAAACTGGTCAAAAAAACCACCCCCCCCCAGACTGCCATCTGAAATCATAGAAAAGACAAGGGGGAAGTATCTGGAGGCCCTCGAGAAACTCACAGGACACGGGTTGTAGTGGCTGATTGTTTGAAATGCAAGGGTTAGGGCGGGATCGAAAATGAAACCCATTGTATGCTTTATAGACGACTCCGACTTTGAACATGATCTTGTGCGAAATGAAATCTCCCCCAGCGCCCCTGATATGGAATTTCTTCAGGTTTACACCTTTGATGAGGCCATGGCGGAACTGGGAGAAGAGGCACCGGGCCTTTTTTTGCTCGATTTGTGGGGGAAAGATGAAGATGTGGTCGACCCCTCCCTAAAACCAAAAAAAGAGCTTGAGGAGCAAATAGCCTGTTTTCCCAGCCTGGAACAGGTCTATGAGGGGCTGGAGGACCATGATGGGGACGTCACAAATGAATATTTGAGAAAGTTGTTTGCCATTGTAGACGGTTGGCGGACCCTGTTTGAAGATGTTTCCAATAGAATCGGACAAAACAGAAAGTATGGCCTATCAAACCTCAGACGGTCCAGAGAATATTATTCTGATGTCCCCGCGGTTTTTTATACCAGAAAAGCCTTGATCACTGACGCCGTGGCAATATTCAGGGCCGGCGCTGAGGGTCTTTTTATCAAACCCACCGGATCCGACGACGCAGAAACGCGTCGTCTTACCAAAGAGTACGCCCCCCAATTGATAGCTGAGCTCAGACGGAAAATGGAGCCGACAAGAGGTGTCTCCAGGACCCCAAGGGTCTCTTGACAAAACTTTTTTCGATGCTTAATGTTTCGGATAGTTTTGCGGAATTAAATGAATGACTGTATTGATGAGGAGTGGCTGTGGTTCAACCTGTCATGGAAAAAGAGGAACAAAAGGTCAAAGAGTTTTCTCAAGAGGAATCAAAAGAACAAACCAGGGGGGAAGATGAACTGAAAACTCATGAGAAAAAGGAAGTCCCCCTGGAGAAAATGACCAAAGCGGAATTGATTGAAAAGGTCAAGGAAGTCAAGACGTTGGTAGAAAAGAATTTTGACCTTTATCTCCGCTCTCAGGCGGACCTTGAAAACCAAAAAAAGAGAACACAAAAAGAAAAGACGGAGTTGGCGAAATTCTCAAATGAATCGCTTATCAAACAGTTGTTGCCTGTGGCGGATAGTCTTGAAAAAGCCATAGCCCACAGCGAAGAAGTCAATTCAATTGATGGCCTGAAGGAAGGGGTGGAATTGACATTGAAGGGGTTGATGGACACTCTGGAAAAGGCAGGGTTGAAAGCGGTCAGGTCCGTGGGCGAGTCCTTTGATCCCAATTTTCATGAGGCTGTATCACAGCTGGAAGAAAGCTCTGTTCGGCCTGGGACAGTTATCCAAGAACTTCAAAAAGGGTATCTTCTCAATAAAAGGCTTATACGGCCTTCAATGGTTATAATTAGCAAAAACAAGACCTAGAATATATGTCTTGATCAGAAAAGGCGAGCGATGCAGGATAGATAAATGAGTCATGTCCCCTGTATCTAAAGTCCAAAAAGTCGTGGTTTTAAGGAGGCAAAGAAATGGGAAAAACAATAGGAATTGATCTTGGGACCACCAATTCATGTGTGGCTGTAATGGAGGGTGGCGACCCCGTGGTGATTGCCAATGCAGAGGGAGGCAGGACCACACCCTCAATGGTGGCCTTTACGGATAACAACGAGAGACTGGTTGGGCAGACCGCCAAAAGACAGGCTGTGACCAACCCCGAAAATACGGTTTTTGCAGTTAAGAGACTTATAGGAAGGAAGTATGATTCCCCTGAGGTGCAAAAGGATATCAAGGTACTTCCATACAAGATCGTGAAGGCGTCAAACGGAGATGCGGGTATTAGCATCAAGGGCAAAGACTACAGCCCTGCTGAACTGTCCGCCATGGTGCTCAAGAAAATGAAGGAGACCGCCGAGGATTATCTTGGGGAAAAGGTCACGGAAGCCGTGGTTACGGTTCCGGCGTACTTCAATGATAGCCAGCGGCAGGCCACCAAAGATGCCGGAAGGGTTGCGGGACTTACGGTGGAAAGAATTATCAATGAGCCGACGGCGGCATCTCTTGCCTATGGTCTTGATAAAAAGGGGGATAGAAAGATCGCGGTCTTTGACTTGGGCGGCGGCACCTTTGATATTTCTATCATGGAAATAGGTGAAGGTGTGTTTGAAGTGAAATCGACCAACGGTGACACGCACCTGGGTGGCGAGGATTTTGATCTCAGGATAGTCGATTTTTTGGCAGATGAGTTTAAAAAAGATCAGGGGATTGATCTTCGAAATGACAAAATGGCCCTTCAGAGGTTAAAAGAAGGGGGCGAAAAGGCTAAGGTAGAGCTGTCCGGGTCGATGGAGACGGATGTGAATCTTCCCTTTATTACGGCTGATGCCAGCGGCCCCAAACATCTCAACATAAAATTGACCCGCGCTAAACTCGAGGCCTTGGTGGATGACTTGATAGCGAGAGTGGAAGGACCCTGTAAGATGGCTCTCAAAGATTCAGGCGTCAATGCGGCCGATATTGATGAGGTGGTCCTGGTGGGCGGTATGACCCGGATGCCCAAGGTCCAGGAAAAGGTTAAAGCCATTTTTGGAAAAGAACCAAGCAAAGGCGTCAATCCCGATGAGGTGGTTGCTATCGGTGCGGCCATTCAGGGGGGCGTATTGAAGGGTGATGTAAAGGATGTGCTTCTTCTGGATGTGAGCCCTCTTTCTCTGGGTATTGAAACCTTGGGCGGTGTGTTTACAAAACTGATCGAAAAAAATACCACTATCCCCACCAAGAAGAGCCAGGTTTTTTCAACAGCGGCAGACAACCAGCCCGCGGTGGAAATCCATGTGCTTCAGGGTGAACGGGAGATGGCCACCAATAACAAGACCCTTGGGAGATTTCAGTTGGTAGGGATACCTCCGGCGCCAAGAGGGATGCCCCAGATCGAGGTGACCTTTGATATTGATGCTAACGGGATAGTAAATGTGTCTGCAAAAGACACGGGGACTGGAAAAGAACAGTCCATAAAGATTACTGCCTCAAGTGGCCTCAGCGAAGAGGAGATCGAAAAACTTGTAAAAGATGCAGAACTGCACGCTGAAGAAGACAAAAAAAAGCGGGAGCTGATAGATGCAAGAAATGCTGCGGACTCCCTAATTTATTCCACGGAAAAGTCCGTTAAGGAAGTTGGCGATAAGGTGGATGAAGCCACAAAAGGGGGCATCGAACAGGGTATAGAGAACCTCAAAAAGGCTATGGAGGGTGATGATCTGGAAGAAATCAAGCGCCTTACAGAAGAGTTGACCCAGGCGTCCCATAAACTGGCAGAGGCAATGTACTCCCAGGCCAGTCAGCAGGAGGCCCAGGCAGAGGGTGCGGCCGGGGCCGGGTCTTCGCCGGATTCCTCGGGTGATGAAGATGTGGTTGATGCGGATTTTGAGGAAGTTGAGAAGTGATCATTAGGTACGTCTTTTCAAGCAGGGCTATCCCCGTCATAGTGATGGGGGTAGCCTTTTTTTTGTCCGGGTGCCGGCAAAAAGCCCTGCCCCCGGCCAAAGTGGAGATAAGAAAGGAAGTCGGTAAAGATGTTCTTGCCCTGGCAGCGTTCCAACGGGAGCAGGGGGAATTTGCGCAAGCCCTGGAGAGCTACCGGTCATATCTGGGGCAGAAACCGGAGAGCAAGAAGATTCCGTTTGTACTTACCCAAATGGCGGAAATATATCTGGAAAACGGGCAATACCATAAAGGTTTAAACGTCTTAGAAAAGATTTCAGAGGGATATCCTGACTATAGTGAGCTGCCCTCGATAGACTATAAATTAGTGCAGACTCTCCACCGAATGGGCGACTACCAGCGTGCCATTGATGAGGCCGTGAAATTGCTCAACAAATACCCCAATCATTTTGCCAGAGGGGATGTCTTGCTGTTGCTGGGGGACAGTTGTGTAGCCTTGGACGAGCGGGTCAGGGCTTTTTACTGGTGGATAAAGGCCAGGGCAGAATTTACGAATGATCTTCAAAGGCAAACACAACTGGACAAAAAACTGGTGAAAATTATAAAGGCCAGCAGGGGTGAGGGAGAGCTTGAAGCGCTTGCGGGATATGCTGGAGGAACTGGTTTTGCACCGGAAATCTACTACAGGCTCACAAACATCTATATGGAGAAACATGAGCTTGAAAAGGCCCAAAGATCGGCCATGTCAATTGCGGCATCAACCACGGATACGTTTTGGGGTTTGCTTGGTCGTCAAATGGCGGAGCGAATCCAGGACGAGATGTCAGTCAAAAAGGGTGTAATCGGGTGTCTTTTGCCGCTGAGTGGGACTTTTGCCATCTATGGGGAAGAGGTCCTCGACGGGATACAGCTTGGGATGGAGAGTGGTGACCCGAAAGGGGGGGGGCCTATCAAAGAGCTGGTGATCAAGGACACAAAGGGGAGGGTGGATGTGGCCCTGGCAGGGCTTGAAGAACTGGTCAAAGAGGAAAAGGTCATGGCTGTCATCGGCCCGCTTTCCAGCAAAACGGCTGCAGTTGTGGCCAGAAGGGCGCAGACATTAGACGTCCCTTTGATCGTTCTTACCCAGAGGGAAGGGATTGTGGAGGAGGGGAATATGGTGTTCCGCAATTTCCTTACGCCTTCACAGGAGGTCAACAAGATCCTGGACGCCGCCATCGGTGAGATGGGAATAAAGCGATTCGCAATACTCTACCCGAATAACAACTATGGTCAGTATTTAACAGATCTTTTCCTGGATGTGTCAGCGGCCATGGGCGGAAGGGTAACCGCAATGGAGTCGTATGATCCGGAGGCAACGGATTTTTCCGATCAGATAAAAAAAATGACCGCTCTTTACCACCCGAGGCCCAAATCCATGCTCAAGCGGTTTGAAGAAGAAAGGACACCGGAAGCAGAGGAAAGTGAGTTATATCCCAGCGAATCTGAACCCATAGTAGATTTTGAGGCGATCTTTATCCCAGATAATTACCAGCGGGTTGCTATGATAGCCCCCCAGCTGGTTTATCATGATGTCCTGGATGTGAGGCTGTTGGGGACAAGCCTCTGGCAATCCCCTCAACTGCTGGAAATGGCGGGGGACTATGTCCAGGAAGCCATTTTTCCCTCAGGCTTTTCAGAGGAGTCTCCGCAGCCGGGAGTTATGGAATTTCTTGCAGGCTACCGGGTAAATTTTGATTCAGTCCCGGGGGTTTTGGGTGCCACAGGTTATGATACTATCAGGTTCCTCATAAAGGTGATGTCGGAGGAGGATATTCGAACCAGAAAGGATCTCCGGGAGGCACTGCTTAAGAAAACCGGTTTTGAAGGTGTAACCGGGCGAATATCGTTTGATCGTCAGGGGGAAGTGCTAAAGAAACCGCTGTTAATGACCATTTCCGGCAACCGTATGATACCCTATCAGTAGCCTTTAGTTGAAAACCCACAATAGAAATCCATGCCATAAGGGCTTACGTAAAAATAACTTTACATTTTCGCATCCCATCTTCAGCCGTACCTCAATCGGCGCAACCAAATCTGACCTAAATCTGGGCGCCAAATCTGGGAAGTTATTTTTGCGCAACCCCTAAGTCTTCAATCGCAATTCTTAATCTTCCGGTTCCTCCTTCTCTCTTTCCTGTTTTCTTTTTTGGGCAATTGCGGCAACCAGGATACCGATTTCATACAGTATTATCAATGGGAGTGCCATCATACACTGTGTGATCACATCGGGGGGGGTCAAAATGGCTGCCAGGACAAAGGTCAACAGTATTGCGTACTTACGTTTTTTCCTCAAGGTGGCAGTGGTAACGACCCCAATCTTTGCCAAGAAAAAGATGACCACCGGCAGTTCAAAGACAAGCCCGAACGCAAAGAGGAGCTTTATTGAAAAGGAAAAATACTGTTTTACCGAAGGGAGGGCTTGTACATAATCATTGGCAAACCCGATAAAGAATTTGAAGCCGAAGGGGAAGACGACAAAGTAGCCAAAGAGTGCTCCTCCTACAAAAAGGAACGTTGAAGACACAACAAAGGGGAACAGATATTTTCGTTCTTTCTGGTACAGGCCGGGTGCCACAAACAGCCAGAGTTGATAAAATATGACAGGGGCCGAGGCCAGGACTCCAGCAATAAAGGCCACCTTTAGATAGGCGAAAAACATCTCAGGCAGGTTGGTAAAAATGAGCTTATCACCTTCCGGCATAACGTCCCTGAGCGGTAAGACCAGTAATTGGAAAAGGTGTTCCGAGAAGATATAAGCAATGACGAATCCGACACCCACTGAGATGGCGCATATAATAAGCCTCTTGCGCAACTCCTCAAGATGACTCATAAAGGGCTGTTTTTCATCGCTTTTCATGATCGGCCTTTTTGTTGGGCTGTTCTGTTTGGGTCAACTTCTCCCCATTATTTTCGATGGCGTTGTCGGCCTTTTTATTCTCCTCCGGCATTTCCACAACGTCTTCGTGTTTTTCGTCGTTGTATTCGGGGGGGTCAAAGGATTCCAGATCAATGGGGTCATCCAACCCGCTAATGGAGTCCACCAGATCCTCTTTTACCTCTTTTAGTTCCCCATTTATATCCAGGCTTTCCTTGATTTCCTGGGTCGCCTTCTTGAATTCCGACATGCCTTTGCCAAGGGCTCTGGCCAGATCCGGCAGTTTGCTCGGACCAATGACTATCAGCGCGATAACCATAATAATGATCAGTTCGGGCATCCCTATTCCAAACATTTTCTCCTCCTTGCCCGGTCAAACCGGACATTCAAAATCTTGAGCCTAAAGCTCAATCATCAAGGCTTTCTCATCACAATCCGGAAATTTCGGACATTTGAGGCAATCGGCCCATATCTTGTGAGGCAGTACCGATTTTTCCACCTCTTTAAACCCGAGTCCTTTAAAAAAATCTGAGACATAGGTGAGGGTAAAAATATTTTTCAGCCCAAGATCCCGCGCTTCGTCAAAACAGGTCTCAACAAGCTGAGAACCCAGCCCTTTACCCTGGTGCGCCTCGGTCACTGCCAGGGACTTTATCTCGGCCAGGTCTTCCCAACATACACCAAGCGCACAAACACCCTGAATCGAATTGGTCTGGTAACCGATCTCCATAACAAAAAAGTCTCTCATGTGATCATAGAGTTGGCTGAGTGATCTGGGGAGCAGCAGTCCCTTATCTGCATAGTGATTCAGGATCTTGTGAATGGTTTTAACATCTCTTGTAACAGCTTTTCTTATAGACATGGAAATCGTCTCTTTCTTAGTGGTTGAACAAATCGTCTATTTTTTTACTATTCCCTGACCCTGATCACAAAACCATTTATTTTTTCTTCCTTGGCAAGAAGGGCCTTGTAATAATTAGCCTCTTTCCTTGTCTTGAATGTCCCGCACCGAACCCTGTAAAAGACCTTGCCTTTTACGCGAACCTTATAAGAATAGACGGGAAAGCCTTGGTTAGTCAACCGCGCAATCATCCTGATTGCTTTGGCCTCGCTTTCAAGAGAGGCCAACTGGAGCGCATAAGACCCGCCGGTCATCGGTGCCTTTATTTGTTTATCCTGTTTCTTGCCCTTTTTTTTTCTCGCCGCCGGGGTGGTGCCTCCGAGATGATTCTGTTTTTTGGGGACCTCTTCCTTCCTGGCCCCAAGTTCATCATAGAATGCAAATTTTGGCTCCCTGTCCGATTGCTTTACCCGTTTCTTTACCCGTTCCAGGGCCGGAGGTTCCTCTCTGGTGAGCATCCTCTGCAATGTGACGATTTGGGACTTCAGTTCGGTCAGGCCCTCGATACCTTCGGGGAAAACACCCCGGCCGACCAAAATGCCCAGTACAAATATCCAGGCCAATAGAAAGAACATCCCAAGACACCAAAAAAGCACTGAAGTGCGAGAAAATTCAAAGTGATCCTTCCTTCCTTTCTTGGGGGGTCTGCTTTTTTGGGGAGGCATATCTCGTCAGCCTTTTTCACATCTTTTGGGGGGCACTGATACCGAGAAGCCTCAGCCCATTTGCAATGACAGTCCTCACCCCCGTAACCAGGAGCAACCTCGCCTGGCTCAAGTCTTTTTTAGAGGTAATTATTCTATTCTCGGGGGTTTTTGTGCCTAAGTTGAAATATTTGTGAAAGGATGAGGCCAGATCTGTCAGATAATAAGTGAGACGGTGAGGCTCCGTTGTTCTGCAAATCTCCGTCAGGATTATAGGAAATTGGGCCATGGTTCTTATGAGTGCCATTTCCTCATCTAACGAAACCAGATCGAGAATCCCGTCTGTTTTCTCCGGCATCGTAATCCCCGCCTCCGCGGCCTTTCGCAAGATACTGCATATCCTTGCATGGGCATACTGGACATAATAGACCGGGTTGTCACTGTCCTGTTTTTTTACAAGATCTATGTCGAAATCGAGCTGTGAGTCATGGCTCTTTGTGAGAAAAACAAACCGTGCCGCGTCCACCCCTACCTCGTCCAAAAGTTCCTGGAGTGTGACAAAGGTTCCGGCCCTCTTTGACATCCGTATCTCCTGACCGCGCCTCCAAAGTTTTACAAGCTGAATGAGCATGACGGAGAGCCAGTCTTCGGGAACCCCACAGGATACGAGTCCGGCCTTCATGCGGGGAATATACCCGTGGTGATCCGCACCCCATATATCAATGGCCCTGTCAAAGCCCCTGTCGTGCTTTTCAAGGTGGTAGGAAATATCAGATGCAAAATATGTAAACTGCCCGTCCATTTTCTTTAGGACCCGATTTTTGTCATCTCCAAAATCGGCGGTCCTGATCCACAGGGCCCCGTCTTGTTCATAAAGCAGGCCATTTCCTTTGAGAGTCTCAAGGGTGTTTTTCAGCAGGCCGGATGACAAAAGGTCATTTTCACTGTACCAGAAATCAAAGTCGACCCCAAAACGTTTTAAGTCTTGTCTGATTTCCTTCAACATAAGCTCTTTTCCCATTTTTGAGCACTCATGGACGGCGTCCCCATCCGAAAGAGTTTCCAGATCGATCTGTTCAGATATGGTTTTGGCTAAACCCAGGACATAATCACCGTGATATCCATTTTCCGGGAATGGATATTCAGGATTATTCATCTGTTTGAATCGGCTGAAGATGGATTCCCCCAGGATATGGATCTGTCGTCCTGCGTCATTTATATAAAACTCTCGGGCCACATCATACCCACAAAAGGAAAGCAGCCGGCACAGGGTGTCCCCAAGGGCTGCCCCTCGGCCGTGTCCAAGATGAAGAGGGCCCGTGGGATTTGCACTGACAAATTCCACAAGCACCCTTTGCCCGCTTCCCGCCCCGCTGCGGCCATAGTCATCCTTGAGGTCGATAATGGATGATAAGATGCGGTGCCACTCCCTGGCGTTTACAAAAAAATTTATAAAACCAGGGCCTGCTACCTCTGCGTTCTCAAGAAAACCATCTTCATTTTTCAGGTGGTCACGGATGACAGATGCGATTTCCCTGGGTGAACGGTGCTGGACCGAGGCAAGTGTCATCGGCAGATTGGTGGCAAAATGCCCGTGTGCCGGGTTATTGGGGATTTCGATTACATAATCCGGGAGGGGTGTTCTCTTGAGTACATTTTTTTCAAAGCACTCATCAATGGTGGCCTTTAACAGTCGGTCAAGTCTATCTTTCATGTGATAAAAGCTAACTGATCTTTCTTGATAGATCAAGCACTATACACTCGAAAATCATCTTTTTTAGTAGGTTTTTGATAAACTCGGGTTTTGGCGAGGGTCGGCCTTTTGTCTCCGCCGCTCTCTGAACCCGTCAAGGTTGACACGGGGGGTTGGGGGGGGGTATAAGTTTTGTGCCTCAATTCAAGAAGAGTCAAGCGACGGTCTCCTGTGGGGTCGTGGGGCTCTATTTTTTTAGCAGGTCTTTTCTCTGCCCTTTTGGGGCGCTGGCGGCCTTTTTCAGGTTTTGGGGAAAAGAAAAATTGTTTGACTTTAAAAAACGTGTCGTCTAAAATGATCTGTTTAAGTATCTAGATGTTTGAAATAGAGGATTACAGCTACAAATTGCCTGAAAGTGCCATTGCCCAGGTTCCGACGGTCCAGCGGGACGGTTCCCGGCTGATGGTGGTGGATCGACAGAAAAGGACCTTTTCTGATAATGTGTTTTGCGACCTTCCCGGGTTGCTCAGACAAGGCGATCTCTTGGTTGTAAATGACACCCGGGTGGTTTCCGCAAGACTGTTTGGCCAAAAAGATAGCGGGGGCAAGGTTGAGATTCTGGTGTTGGGACAACAGGATCCGGCCGATAATGAACCTGACACTCGCTGGTGTCTTTTAAGATCATCAAAACGACCCAAGAAAGGGACTGTCTTGTTCTTTGGCGCCGCTCTTTCGGGTCAAGTTAGAGAAGTGGGTGTCAAAGGGCTTGTCAGGATTGAGTTCAAGGGGGATCGGTCCGTCGATTCCCTGATTGAACAAGAAGGACAGTTGCCCTTGCCTCCATACATTAAGCGAGACAGGAACAACTCCTTTTCAAGGCTCGACAAAGAGAGATACCAGACCATTTTTTCAAGAAAAAAGGGCGCCGTGGCAGCCCCTACGGCCGGGCTTCATTTTACGGAAGCCTTGATCGAGAGGCTTGCAGTGGTGGGAATTTCTCTCGTAGCGCTGACCCTCCATGTGGGATATGGGACCTTTCAACCGGTCCGAGAAAGGGACATCAGAAAACATCGGCTGGAAAAAGAATTCTACTCTGTCGAACAGAAGACCGCAGAGGCCATTAACAAAGTCAAAGAGAGAGGTGGAAGGGTCGTCGCCGTGGGGACTACCGTGGTGAGGGCATTGGAGACGGCAGCCGGTCCAGAGGGTAAGATAAGGACCGGACAAGGAGAGACCGATCTTCTGATCATCCCCGGGTTTTCCTTTAGGGTGGTTGATGCCCTGATTACCAACTTTCATCTGCCCAGGAGCTCGCTTCTTTTCCTGGTGTCCGCGTTGGCGGGGCTCAAATTAGTAAAAAATGCTTACGAGGCGGCCATTGAGAAGAGGTACAGGTTTTATAGCTATGGCGATGCCATGCTGATCCTGTAGATGCTGTGTGTCGGATATTAGGTGCTGGTTCAAGGCTCTTTGGAATTCAGGATACGCCATAAGTGTACCACGGCCAGGGGGAGAGTGGGAGAGATCAGAACCCCCCACGGGTCATTTGACACCCCGGTCTTTATGCCGGTTGGCACACAGGGGTCAGTGAAGTCGCTCTCACCCGAAGATCTGGATGATGCGGGTGTCAGAATCATCTTGGCCAATACTTACCATCTTTACCTGCGGCCGGGTCATCGCCTCATAAAGCGGCTGAGGGGGCTTCATGGGTTTATGAACTGGCCAAGACCCATCTTGACCGATAGCGGGGGGTTTCAGGTATACAGCCTGGCGGGGCTGAGAAAAATTTCCGAAAAAGGGGTGACTTTTCAGTCCCACCTTGATGGGTCGAAACACTTTATCGGCCCGGAAGAGGCCATGGAAATCCAGGAATCCCTTGGGGCGGACATCATAATGGCCTTTGACGAATGTGTGCCATATCCCGCTGACTACGATTATGTATTGGATTCTGTGAAGTTGACAAGTCTCTGGGCACGCAGGTGCATAGAGAAAAAGAAAAACACGGACCAGGCGCTCTTTGGGATCATCCAAGGCGGCATGTTTAGCGACTTGAGGGAAAAGAGCGCCGAGGATCTGACCAAGATGGATTTTGAAGGCTATGCTATCGGCGGGCTTTCAGTAGGAGAGGATCGGGAGACCAGGGACCGGGTTATCAGGGATACAAGGGATTTTATCCCGGATGACAAGCCCGTATATGTGATGGGTGTAGGGACGCCGGAGGATCTTGTAGAGGGGGTCATGTCCGGGGTGGATATGTTCGACTGTGTTATGCCAACCCGGAATGCCAGGAACGGCACCCTTTTTACTGCCACTGGCAGGGTTAACATCAAGAACGCCCGATATGCAGATGATGAAAAACCCATTGAAGAGGGCTGCCAATGTTACGCCTGCAGCCATTTTTCAAGGGCCTATTTAAGACATCTGTTTATGGCAAAAGAACTCTTGGCCTATCGCTTGAATACGATCCATAATATTTATTATTATGTTCATCTGATGGAAGAAATGCGGCATGCTATTGAAGAGGACAGGTTTGACATTTACCGCCGTGATTTCTATGACCATCAGAAAAAAAACAGTTATTTGTCTGATTGAACCCCCATCGAAATAGATCGATTGTTTGTGAGGGTAGACTTTCGGGCATATACACATCAACCAACAGGAGGTCATAAAATGAATTTTTTGGCTTACGCATTGGGCGGCGGCGGCGGTGAAGGCAGTTCAGGCGGGTTTGGCGCTTTCCTACCTTTGATACTGATGTTTGGGATTTTCTATTTTCTGCTTATCCGACCCCAGCAAAAAAAAGCCAAAGCGCACAAAGAGTTGCTTTCGGCCCTTAAGAAAGGGGATCGGGTTATCAGTTCCGGTGGTCTTCATGGCGTGGTAACCGGAATAACCGATGATACTGTGACAATGGAAATTGCGCCCAAGGTGAGGGTAAAGGTGTCACGGGGTTCCATTTCCGGGGTAACGGGCAAGAGTTAGCCCACGGGTCAAGACAGTCCCGGGTGCATTGTTTCACCCGGTAATCTTATATCTGTCAACTATAGATGGAGTAGCAAGTGTTCAAGAGCTTAGGCTGGCGTGCTGCGATCGCTTTGTTTGCAGTGGTGATGGCATTGGTATATCTGATCCCCTCCCTTTCTGACGACCTTCCCGTGTGGTGGTCAAGTGTTCTTCCAAAGGAAAAGATTAGCCTTGGACTTGACCTGCAGGGGGGAATGCACCTTGTGCTGGAGGTGCAAGCCCAGAAGGCCATAGAGAGCCATCTGGAACGGGTTGTGGATGAATTGAAACACGAACTGCGAAAGAGTAAGCTGAGATATCTGACGCTCAAACGGGTCGGTACCGAAGGGCTTTCCCTCACACTCATGAGACCGGAAGACAAGGATGTCTTCCTGGATACGGTGAGGATCAACTTCCGTGATTTTGAGGTGAAGACAACCGTTGACAATGAGGGCAGGGAGGTGTTTCGACTGGTTTTGGCCCCCACGGCAAAGACTCAGTTGATGGAAATGGCAGCGGACCAGGCCCTGGAAACCATCAGAAACAGAATAGACCAATTCGGGGTCAGCGAGCCGGATATCAGACCACAAAAAGATTACAGAATTCTGATCCAACTCCCCGGGATAAAAGACCCCAAAAGGGCCATGGCCCTGATAGGCAAGACGGCGCTCTTGGAATTCAAACTGGTCGACGATGATCGAAGCGTTGAGGAGGCCCTGAAGGGAAAAATTCCTCCTGGAGAGGAAATTTTGTATCAGGTTACCGTTGATCCGAAAACGGGTCTGGAAAGAAAGGTTCCCTATCTGCTAAAGAAAAGGACCGTCCTCACAGGGCAATATCTGACAGATGCCAGGGTCCAGATCGATCAACGGTATAACGAACCGTATGTATCCCTTTCATTTGACGCGAGAGGCGCGAGAATTTTTGAACAGATCACGGGGCAAAACATCAAAAAAAGACTTGCCATTGTCCTGGACAATAGGGTGAATTCGGCCCCTGTGATACAGGATAAGATCTCAGGGGGACGAGCACAAATCACGGGGCGCTATACCATGGATGAGGCCAGGGACCTGGCGATAATCCTCAGGGCGGGGGCTCTTCCTGCGCCTGTAAAGATAATAGAAGAACGTACGGTGGGACCTTCTCTTGGAAAAGACTCGATAGAAAAGGGTTTTAAATCCATGCTCATCGGAGGTCTGATCGTCGTGTTGTTTATGGTGGTGTATTATAGGCTTTCGGGCGCCATAGCCGATCTGGCCCTTATTCTGAATATTTTTTTTATTATGGCAGGCCTTGCGTTTTTTAGCGCCACCCTTACCCTCCCCGGGATTGCAGGGATCATCCTGACCATCGGCATGTCTGTTGATGCCAATGTTCTGATCTTTGAACGAATCCGGGAAGAACTCAGGTTGGGAAAGACCCCCCGGGCATCTATCGAGGGAGGCTATGGCAAGGCTCTCGTAACGATCCTTGACGCCAATGTAACCACGTTGATTGCAGCCCTTGTGTTGTTCCAGTTCGGAACCGGTCCGGTCAGGGGTTTTGCAGTGACCTTGAGCATTGGCATTGTCGCCAGTCTGTTTACGGCCATTTTTGTAACAAGAATTATCTTTGACTATCTTTATGTAAAAAGGAAAATGAAAAGGATCAGCATTTGAATTGTCCCAAGTGCAAGGCCCAATGTCCAAGATTCAGGATAAAAGATGCAAGACCGATCGTCTGATCTGATATCCGCGTTGAGACTGACTTACAACTGATCATTGATTTGGAGCTATAACATGCAATTCATCAAGCCCGGAATCAACATTGATTTTATCGGCAGACGAAAAATCGCTTTTTCCTTTTCCGCCCTTATGATTATCGGGACGATTGTCCTCCTTATATGGAGGGGCGGGCCCAATTATGGTGTTGATTTTTCCGGGGGCGTCATGGTCCAGATCCAACTGTCTGAAAAACGGAGCCCGGCTGATATAAAGAGGGCCTTGAGGTCTGTTCAGCTGCAAGACAGCATTGTCCAGGAGTTCGGAGAGGAAGGACAGTTTGAATATATGATTCGGATCAGGCAGACTGGAGTCCAACTGGCCGGTCTGAGCGACAAGATCGAGAAGGCCCTGGTCACTGAATTTGGAAAAGGCGTGGAAATGAGAAGGGTGGAGATGGTTGGACCCAAAGTGGGGAAGGACTTGAGAGAAAAGGCCCTGTTTGCCATTTTTTATGCTATCCTATTTATTGCAATATATATTTCCGGTCGGTTTGAGCTAAAGTGGTTGATGAGTATTATAATGGCCTTGGCTCTGGCCACGGTGGTCTATATAGCGTCTACCCTTGGCATGAGTGTCACCTGGCTCATAGTCATGGCTTTGCTTGTGACCCTTGGCCTGTGTTTTCTGTTGAAATTGAAGTATGCGCTGGGTGCAATTATTGCGCTGATCCACGATGTTACCATAACGATCGGGGTTTTTGCTCTGACGGAAAGGGAGATATCTCTCACGATCATTGCCGCCATTCTTACCATTGTTGGGTATTCATTGAACGACACCATTGTCGTCTTTGACAGAATCCGTGAGAACTTGAGACGTTTCAGAAAACGTTCATTTGAAGAGACCATGAACACGAGCATCAATGAGACTCTCAGTCGTACCATCCTGACTTCCGCTACCACCCTGATCGTTATCGTGGCCCTTTTTGTCCTGGGCGGCGGCGTAATCCATGATTTTGCGTTTGCAATAATGATCGGCGTTATCGTAGGAACCTATTCCTCCATTTTTGTGGCAAGCCCGATCCTTTTAATTTGGGAAGGGAAGTATAGTGAAAAGATCAAGGGCAAGGCATTTCCTAACAAGCAGTTTGCAAAACCAAGGGCGTAAGCCGGCACAAATTTTTGATCCTCGAATCGTCAACCCCTAACCGATCGAGTGCTGACGATTGCTGACAAGGCGAAGGAAAAAACCAGTATACCGAAGACCGGCCTTTTGGGTCACAATCCTCCTGCTAGTTATTGTTTTGGCGGTGGGCTGGAATCTTTTTTCCGGCATTAATGACCCCCTCTCCCCCAAGTTTGACCATATCCTTTTTTCTGTAAATGGTAAGTCTCAAGAGATTTTCTCAGGGGAAACCCTCACTCTTCATCCCAAGGACAGGGTCAAGATTCTCAAGATGTCGGCAAGCATCTTCTTTGATTTGGGTGTCCGCGACATCAAAGTTTTGAAGACTTCAACAGACATTCTTTTCAATCTCGGCTTCCGGTTGGTATCAGAACATTTGGACGTGAACGCCCTCAGATACAAGGAAATTACCGTTTCGTCCCTTTTGCCAAACCAGAACATTTTTGAGCATTACAAGTTCCGGGTTGAGATAAAATACCGTAATCAGGGCCTGGGGTATATGATCTTGGATGTGAGACCTCTTCCCGCGGACTGGCTTGACAAGGCCAACAGGACTATCAACAAGGAGCAGAGGATAGCTATCCTCAGACGTGCGGTTGATATGTTTCCCAAAAATGCCGGGCTTGAAAGGGGGCTCCTTCGAGAATATAAATCTCTCGGTCATTTGGATAAAGTCATAGAGATGCTCGAAAAAAAGGCCGGGAAAAAACCAGACAAGAAAACACTTACAGAACTTCTTGGCATTTATACGACCACCAAGGCAGCCGACGGGAAAATATCGGTCCTAAAAAGGCTTATAAACCTGGACCCGGAAGATCTGGAAACGAGGCTCCAACTGGCAGAGCTTCTGGAAAAAAAAGGGAAATTAAAAGAGGCTGCGGAAGAATATGAGGCCTTGGTCAAGCGGATGCACGAGAAGGATAGGCTGCCGGTTTACGAACGCTTGGGATACCTTCATACAGAGACAGGTCAGCTGAAAAAGGCCATTTCCAATTATTTGGCTGCTGCAAACATGAATAAAGAAGATGCCAATATCTATTACAATCTCTCTTATCTCTATGAAAAAACGGGTCAGAAAAAAGAGGCGGAAAAATATCTGAAAAAGGGGGTGGCGCTGAGAACAGAGGATTTGGAAGGACGGATAAAGCTAGCAAAGAGCCTTATGGGCAAAGGGAGGAGGGGCGAGGCCGAGAGATACTTGTCGGAGGTCTTAGAGGAGAAGCCGGACTCCCTCAAGGCTCTCATGTTGATGGCCAAGGTGTTGGCAAAAGGTGGCAATAAAGAAAGGCTCAAAGAAATCTATGAGAAGATTCTTTCCCTGGATCCAAAAGACGAGACCATCATCTACAATATGGGTATACTCGAATATGAAGACGGAAACTTGAAAGGATCTTTGTCCTATCTGACAAAATATATCAAATTGCACCCAAAGGACGCGGCAGTCAGAGAAATCCTGTTCGATATCTATATGAGGCAGGGGGATCAAAAAACAACCTTTAAACAAGCGCAGATCCTTGTTGACCTGAAGCCAAGAGAACTGGATCTCTATGATTTTATCTTTGAATACCTTAAGGGGCAGGGTGATTATGAAACGATGATTCCCATTATGGAAAAAGGTGTCCAAGAAAACCCAAAACAGGTGGTTATTAGAGAGTACCTGACTGTAGCTTATCTCAAGACAGGAAAGGAAAATCTGGCGATAAAACAACTCGAGGGGATGCACAGGCTTCGGCCAAAGGATATGGACCTCTTGCTCAACCTGGCAAGGCTCCAGGATAAACGAAACCTGCGTGAGGCGGCCCTCAAGACATACAAGAAGGTCCTTGATCTGTCACCAGACCACGAGGAGGCCTCGGAGGCCTATTTGAGGTTACGATTCAAAGGGGTTCAGAATGAAAACACCCAGTAGGAAACCCCATTTTCATGTTACGGCAGGTCTGGTGCGGGAAAATGGGAAGGTCCTGATAGCAAAACGGTCGAAAGGAAGTCATCTTGAGGGGCTGTGGGAATTCCCGGGGGGAAAGAAGGAAGATGGTGAGGGGCTTGAGGATTGTATGGAGAGGGAAATGGAGGAAGAGCTGGGGCTCAGGGTCAAGGTAGAAAAAGCCTTTCTGACGGTCCGTCATGAATATTCCGCCAAAATAATCACACTCCATGTTTTTGACTGTATCCGTCTGAAGGGAGAAGCGAGACCATTGCAATGCCAGGAGGTAAGGTGGGTTGACCCAAAAGATCTTGCGGGGTTTTCCTTTCCCCCGCCTGATATGAAGGTAATCGAGGTTCTTACACCTCTCCGAGCGTCTTGAGTTCTTTTTGAATTTTTTTCCGAAGGGAGGGGTTTTTGCTGGATAGCTTCTTTGATTTTTCGAAATGAAACCTTGCCTTCTGGAGTTGCCCCAGTCTCCTGAAATAGCGCCCAAAATAGTAATGGGCAGGCGCCAGTTTTTTTTGCCTTCCGTATGAAATGCCCAGGTGATAATAGACCTCGTTTTTTACCGGCCCGAGTGCGGCCAATCTCTTAAACAGGCGGATGGCATTGCCATACTGCCCCATGTTTTCATAAGAAAGCCCAAGCAGATACTCGGTGGCCTTGTCTTCTTCATCCAGTCTTAGGGCCTTTTTAAAAACCGTCAGGGCTTCTTTGTCCTGTCCATTTATCTGATAGGCCTCTCCAAGGGTTCTCAATAGCGGGACAAAATCGGGTCGTCCCTCCAGTGCCGTTTTAAGTTCCTGAATTGCCTTTGAATGTTCAGATTCCCTCATGTAAACGATCCCGAGACCAAAATGGGGCAAAAAGGCCTTGGGGGCCTTTTTTAATTGGCGGTCAAACATCCTTTTTGCATCTATGGGAGCCAAGCTCCTGGCGGTTACCACTGTTTTGAAGATTGGGAAAAGTCTCCTTAATTGTTCCGCTTTCGCCTTCACCGATCCCGGGGTATAGGTGCTCAACATGGCATCAAGATTGGACATTCTTTCGGGGCCGGTGGGATGGGTCAGAAGATAGGATGGGATCTTATCGGACCCAAACCAGCTTCCCTTTTGGATCTTTTCAAGGGCAGTGATCATCCCATCAGGGGCAAACCCTGATGTTTTCATATATTTGAAACTCAGGTGATCTGATTGGCGTTCGTCCGCTCGGCTGTAATGGAGCTGAGCCTGAATTCCTGCTGCCATGGTTCCTGCCAGAAGGGGTGCTGCGGCTTCACCGCCGATAAGAATTGCTGCCAGCGCTCCTGCCAGCTGGGCGAGCCCTATGTTTTTGGCCTGTGCCATCCTCTTTGCAATGTGTCTCGCCGTAACATGGCCGATTTCATGACTCATCACCGCTGCCAATTCATCCACCCTGTCCATGACCGCTATCAGACCGGAGAAGAAAAAGATGTGTCCCCCGGGGCCCGCAAATGCATTCAGGGCGTTCGCCTTAATGATATAGAAATGAAATGGGAAGGGTTTTGTCTCAACAAACAAAATAAGATATTGGCCCAGGTAGTTGATAAAGTCATTTGCAAAGGGGTCATCCAGCAGTTCAAATTGGTTGCTTACCGAGCTATAAACGATTGCCCCATGGCCTTTTCATCCTCTATTGAAAGGGCAAGGGCCTTGGTAGTAAAGGGACCGGGCGGGCAGAACAACAGAAACAGGGCTGTTGTCAGGGCCAATGTTATTTTTTGGATAAGGCCGCCGTATTTCTTCACGGTTTATGCTCCCCCGCTCTCCTGATTTTCGAGGCTGATTCTTGGCGCCTCAACCCAGAGGCTCTCCAGGTCATAGAATTCCCTGATGGGTTGATAAAAGAGATGGACGACAACGTCATCGTAATCCAATAGCACCCAGTGCCCTTCCTTTTCCCCTTCCGCCCCGCTATGTCTGAAGCCTGCCTCCCGCATCTTCTGCTTCACATGACGGGAAATGGCCTGGACCTGTCTGGATGAATTTCCACTGGCAATGACAAAATAGTCCGCAAAGGAGGTAAGTTCTCCCATCTCCAGCAGTAGCGGATCAAGGGCCTTTCTTTCCATGATAAGTCCCAGGCATAATTTTGCTTTATTGAGAGTCTGCATCGTTGGTATACAATCCGTTTCTTATGATGTGATTTGCCACCGATTCGGGTACCAGAAACCGAATGGATTCCCCCGCACGGACCATTTTCCTTATGCGTGTGGACGATATATCCATGGGAGTGGTCTCCATAAACATTATCTTGTTTCCTGATGGTGCAGAGAAAACATGGGACCGATCGGTTTTTTCCAAACCCAGATCCTGGAGAAGGGCCTCAAGGTTTTCAGGTTGAAACCCTGCCCTTTGAATGATAACAAAATGGGCATAGTCAAAGAGACGTCGGTAGTCCTTCCAGGTCTTGATTTCAAAAAAGGCGTCTGTCCCCAGTATAAAGAAAAGTTCACTTTTTGGGCTAAAGGCATTGCGGAGTTCTTTTACCGTTTCAATTGAATATGAAAGCCCGGCGCGTCTGTTTTCTAAGTCCAGGGTTTCTAGTAAACCGGAGCCCCCCGCACCCATCCGGGCCATGTCCAGCCTGTGCTGGAATGAGGCAAACGGTTCCCGACTTCTATGCGGCGGGTAAGCGGAAGGAATCAAATAGACCTTTTCGAGATTGAGGTTATGGCCTATTTCCTCTGCTGTTCTCAGATGGCCCAGATGAATCGGATCAAAGGTCCCGCCAAGGATACCCAGTCTCAAAATAGCCTTCCTAGTTTCTGATCTGTCCCTGTCCATAAACGATAAACTTTGTGGTTGTCAACTCTTCGAGCCCCATTGGGCCAAAGGCATGCAGTTTGGAAGTATTGATCCCGATCTCTCCGCCAAGCCCCAACTGGTTTCCATCGTTAAATCGGGTAGAGGCATTGACGAGAACTACCGAGGAATCCACTTCTGCCAAAAATCGATTGGCCAGGTCGTAATCGTTTGTGATAATGGCCTCTGTATGGTTGGATCCATATTTTTCCATATGGTCAAGTGCCTCGTCCATGTCTGGGACAATCTTGACAGCGAGGATAAGGTCCAGAAATTCGTCAGGCCAGTCTGATTCTTCTGCCGGTGTCGCGCCTGAGACCAGTTCAACGGTTCTTGGGCACCCTCTGATCTCCACACCGGCATCCTCAAAACGTCTCGCCAGGGGGGGGGAGAAAGTCCCGGGCAACAGACATGTGCACCAACAAGGTCTCCATTGCATTGCAGACCCCCGGTCTCTGTACCTTGGCATTAAAACATATATCTTCGGCCATCCGAAGATCTGCGAGTTTATCCACATAGATATGGCAAACCCCTTTGTAGTGTTTCAATACGGGAATTCGAGAATGAGATGCCACAAAACGAATCAAACCCTCTCCACCTCTCGGTATAATAACGTCCACGTGATCATCCAGGCTGATCAGGGTCTTTACCGCCTCCCTGTCGGTGGTTGGTATGACTTGGATGGCCTTTGGCGGCAGATCCGTTTCGATAAGCGATTCCGTCAGAATACTGCCGAGGACAACATTAGAACGGATTGCCTCAGACCCGCCTTTAAGGATTACGGCGTTGCCCGATTTGAGACACAAACCGGCAGCATCGATCGTGACGTTGGGACGAGACTCATAAATAAATCCGATAACCCCGAGGGGTATCCTGACACGTCCTACAAGAAGACCGTTGGGTCGTTTCCACATGCCGGTAACCTGGCCCACCGGATCTGGTAACCCGGCAACCTCTTTAAGACCTCCCGCCATTTCTCTTATGGCTTTTTCATCCAGCCTAAGGCGATCGATCATTGCGGGGGTTAGCCCCGCCTTTATTCCTCCGGCGAGATCCTCTTTATTTTCGTGAATTATCTCCCGCTCTTTTTCCATGAGTTTTTTTGCCATCAATTCAAGGGCAGCGTTCTTTTTTTCGCTATTAAGTCTTCTCAACCCCCTTGAGGCCTCCCTTGCCTGCCGGGCCATCTCCTCAATCATTTCTACGGACGACATGTCTCTTCCCACTCCATCAATTGTTCTGTCAGGACGAGGTTATCCCGGTGTATTACCTCGTCATCATGTTTGAAGCCCAATCGGGACTGTATCTCGGTGCTCTTCGCACCCAAGATTTTTTTTATATCCCCGGAATGGTAATTGACCATCCCCACAGCGATCTCTTTACCCGCCTCATTTGTTAGTAGCACAGAATTGCCCATACTGAACCTTCCTTCCACATCCATAATGCCTGATGGCAGTAAACTTTTCCCCTGGTTCAGAATTGCCTTTTCTGCGCCACGGTCAATAACCATTTTCCCTTTGGGTGATTTGGTGAAGGCTATCCAGTGCTTTCGGCTGCAAAGGGGCACTGCACGCGGCACAAATAAGGTCCCCTCTTTTTTGCCTGAAAATATCCGGGTCAGGATACCGGGCTTTAGGCCATTGGCGATTATGGTGGGGACGCCCCGGAGAGCCATGTTCTGGGCGGCCTTCAGCTTGGTTGCCATCCCTCCTGTACCCAAGAACCCGGGTATGGTGCTGGCAGACCTTGCCAATTTTCGGTCCACTTTTTCCACCACATCAAGGAGGATGGCATCTGCGTGGGTTCGGGGATCCTTGTCGAAAAGCCCATCAATATTGGTCAGGTTTACCAAGACTTGAGATTCGGTCAGATTTGTTACCATGGCGCTGAGGTTGTCGTTATCACCAAATTTTATTTCATCCACCACCACGGTGTCATTTTCATTGATGATCGGAATAATTTTCCAGGACAGGAGTGTAAAGATGGTGTTTCGTGCATTTAGGTAGCGGCGTCTGTGGGTGAGATCATCTCGAGTGAGCAGTATCTGGGCGACCTTGTAGCCACGACGGCCAAAGGCATCTTCGTAGGCCATGATAAGGCTACTCTGCCCAATGGCTGCCATGGCCTGCTGCTGTGACAGGGATTGAGGCCTCCTGGACATACCAATTTTTCTAAGGCCGGCCGCTATGGCGCCGGAGGATACAAGGATGACCTCAATGCCCTTTTTCCTGATAGCGCATATATCGGTGGAGAGATGGTCAATGACCGTTGTGTTCAGACCGTCTGACCCTGTCAGCACACCACTTCCTACCTTGACCACAATCCTTTTTGTGGAGCTGAGAAGTCTTTTTCTCAAGATATTTCCCAATTTTTTTGCCAGACTGCTGAACCGCTGTCCAAGCGTTGGTCGCATTTTTTCAGGATCATCATTTCTAGTTCTTCCAAGCCCTCACCGGTTAACGCCGAGATGGCCAGGCAGTCCAACCCCAGGCCCTTTATTGCCTTTTTCAACTCCTTTGGATTTCTGTGTTCGGGGCAATGGAGATCCATCTTGTTGATTACAACCATTTGGGGCTTTTGGGTCAATGACAGCTTGTAGGCCTTCATCTCATCTCTGAGCATATAAAAGTCCTCGAGAATGTCGTTTTCGGGCTGATAAGTGATGTCCAGGAGATGTAAGAGAAGGGTCGTTCGCTCGATGTGTTTAAGAAACCGATGACCAAGCCCGCGGCCTTTGCTTGCGCCTTCGATCAGTCCCGGGATATCGGCGATGACCAATTTCTTCTCATCGTCAGAAGCCATGATACCCAGATTGGGAAACAGGGTTGTAAAAGGATAGTTGGCCACTTTGGGTCGGGCCATGCTGAGACGGGAGAGCAGGGTCGATTTGCCGGCATTGGGAAGCCCGATCAGACCTACATCTGCCAGGAACCTGAGGGAAAGTCTGATTCTTTTCTCGGCCCCCGGGAGACCGGGTTGCGCGATCCTGGGGACTCTGTTGGTGGAAGTGGCAAAGTGTTGGTTCCCCTTTCCCCCTGTTCCGCCAGCTGCGAGAACTATTTCCTGGTTTTCACGGACCAGATCGGCAATTACCTGGTTTGAAAAAGGGTCTTCGACGGTGGTGCCCAGGGGGACTGGAATAACGAGATCTATACCATTTTTTCCGGTCCGATTTTTTCCCCTACCAGGTGCACCATTCTGTGCCCTGAAGTGTTTGCGGGATCTGTAGTCGCTTAAGGTGGTAAGCTTTCTGGTTGCCTTTACGATGATACTGGCGCCATTGCCACCATCGCCCCCGTCAGGACCCCCCTTTGGTACGTATTTTTCTCTCCTGAAGCTGACACAGCCCTTTCCCCCATCCCCTGATGCTACCGTAATTAGCGTTTCATCCAAAAAGCCCATCTTCGATTTCAAGAGAGGAACAAAAGCCTCTTTTTATCTTTCTCCATGTATTGAAGTCTTTGAAGAGCGCTTCCCTCGGTCGGTATATTCAAGAACTGGAAACGCGAAGGTCTTAACCCTGTGGATATGCTTTTGGAATCTCGAGTCCCGCCGTACGGCGGGAGGGGGATGACGGAGAAATTGGGCAAAAAGGGGTTCTTTAAATGGCTGACGCTGTTCAGGCGTTGTATACGCTCACCTTTTTTCGGGTCTTACCAAGACGTTCAAAGGTAACGATCCCGTCGATCTTGGCGAAGATAGTGTAGTCCCTTCCAAGCCCCACATTTTCGCCCGGGTGTATCTTTGTTCCTCTTTGGCGGACGAGAATGTTTCCTGCACGTACCGTTTGACCGGAATACCTCTTTACCCCGTATCTCTGACCGGCGCTGTCTCTCCCGTTCCGGGAACTTCCGCCAGCTTTTTTATGTGCCATTTTGCTTATTACCTCTTGTCTTAAATGTTTTCGGGCTAGGTTTCAATATCTTTGATTTTGACCAGGGTAAACTGCTGTCTGTGCCCTTGTTTTCTCTTGTAACCCTTTCTTCTCTTGTATTTGAAGACCACGATCTTTGCATTTTTTCCTTGTAGGGCGATGTGTCCGGTGACCTTTGAATTTTCCAGGTATGGTCTGCCAACCTGTACGTTTTCGCCATCAGAGGTCAGTAGGACCTTGTTGAATTCCACAGGGTCTCCTGCCCATCCTGACAGTTTTTCAACCCGTATTTCATCGCCCGAGGCCACCTGATACTGTTTGCCACCCGTACTGATAACCGCATACATAAGTGTTCACTCCTTAAAAAACTTAAATGCTAAGTATAAAAAAATCCGGCGTGTTGTGCAGCCCTCACCCCGCCATCTCACCCCGCCATCTCGCCCAGTCATCCATCACCGCACAAAATTAGGGTTGACTTGGGTAAGTTATTTTTTTATACTCAGTATTTAAGTTTTTTAAGGAGTGAACACTTATGTATGCGGTTATCAATACGGGTGGCAAACAGTATCAGGTGGCCCCGGGCGATGAAATACGGGTTGAAAAACTGTTAGGATGGGCAGGAGACCCTGTGGAATTCAACAAGGTCCTGCTGACCTCTGATGGCGAAACCGTACAGGTTGGCAGACCATACCTGGAAAATTCAAAGGTCACCGGACACATCGCCCTACAAGGAAAAAATGCAAAGATCGTGGTCTTTAAATATAAGAGAAGAAAGGGTTACAAGAGAAAACAAGGGCACAGACAGCAGTTTACCCTGGTCAAAATCAAAGATATTGAAACCTAGCCCGAAAACATTTAAGACAAGAGGTAATA
>PVMK01118436.1_pt1 | contig 28384 bp, 35 predicted proteins | sample 1853481 | NCBI WGS metagenome assembly PVMK01 (sample SAMN08533507, study PRJNA380276) | Marine sediment metagenome, whole genome shotgun sequencing project. | reverse complement strand
TTTCCCCAATTGACCATTGTCGTAGAAGAACTCCCAGAGACCTTCTTTTTCCCCGTCCCTGTAGTCCCCCTTTTTTTTCAATTGACCATTTGCGTAGTAGGCTTCCAGGGGTCCGTGCAATTGACAAAGACCATGCAATTCACTGCATGTGTAGGTGCCTTTTTCTTTCAACTGGCCATTTTGGTGGAAATTCTCGAACGGACCATTTTTTTCGCCGTCTTTATAAGCCAATTTTTCCTTTAACCGACCGCTTTCGTAGTACTTCTCGAAAGAACCCTCTGGTCTGCCGTATCTGGAGCTCCCTCTGACTTTAAGCTGGCCGTTTTCGTAGAACATCTCCCAGGAGCCATCTCGCCTACTGGCTCTGTAGTTCCCTTGGAATTCCACTTGGCCGTTTTCGTAGTACATCTTCCAGGGACCGTCGCGTTGACCGTCTTTGAAGTTCCCTTCGGATTCCAATTGACTGGCTTTAACACCCCAGATCCATGGACCATCCGGGAGCAAACTTATTACTCTCAACCAAAAAGGAGATTTAGCGTTCATGACTGGTCATCCATAACGATAGAGTTGAGGCTTATCAAGCCATTCTATATCTTTTCCCTTTATTGAAGAACTCCGTCTTCATACAACTCGTACGGTCCATCCAGGAAACCGTTCTTGAAAACCCCCCTGGTTTTCAATTCACCGTTTTCATCGTACGACTCGTAGGGTCCATCCTGTTTACCAAATTTGTAGTTCTCTTTAACCCTTAATTGACCATTTTCATGGGACTCCTCGAAAGGACCCTCTCGTCTATCGCTTTTGTAATTCCCTTTGGATCTCAACTGACCGTTTTCGTGGAATATCTGCCAGGGACCCTCTCGTTTTCCGTCCCTGTAGTTCCCTCTCGATTCTAATTCACCGTTTTCATGGAACCGTCTCCATAGACCATTTTTTTGCCCGTCCGTGGAGGTCCCTTCGGATTCCAATTGACCGTTTTCATGGTATGACACGTAGGGACCGTCTCGTTTATCGTCTTTGTGATTCCCTTTGGATCTCAGCTGACTATTTTTGTAGAAGATCTCGAAGGGACCATCGCGCTTGCCGTCATCGTAGTTCCCTTCAGACTTCAACTGACCGTTTTCATAAAAGAACGCCCAGGGACCATCTTTTTTGCCGTCTTTATAGGCCTGTCTTTCCCGCAATTGACCGTTCGTGTGGAACCACTGTTCGGGACCATCCAATTTGCCATCTTTGTAATTTCCTTTGAATTTTGTGTGACCGTTTTCGTGGTACCGCTCCCATAGTCGATTTTCCAGCCCACGGTTGAAGTTCCCTTTAGATTCCAGTTGACCGTTTTCATGGTATGACTCGTAGGGACCGTCCAGTTGACCGTCTTCGTAGATCCCCTTGGATTTAAGCTGCCCGTTTTCGTAGACGAACTCGAACGGACCGTCCGAAGGAACGCTTTTAAGCAGAGATTTGAACCACGAAAAGATTTCCATCTTCATCTACTTGAATCTCCAGACACCGATTTCGATCCCCTTGCGGGACGCCTTACCGGAACACCCAGTCGTTCTCTGTGCCTTCGTCTTGAGTCACCAGGCATATCCAGGCAAGCAAATGCCTATTTTCTGCCTTAAATCGGAAATGTTTATACGTAAATTGGGAAACGTTTATACGTACTTATACGTACTAATACTGGCGATCGGACTGCTCATACGCGCTAGTACCTATATACGCAGATTATGGCATTGGATACGGTCTTTACCGTCTACAACAGTAGCTGGTGTTTGTCATATGACTGACACGGAATCTACGGAATTTAGGACCCTTATCGGCATGTATGGAGCCGCAAACCCGAGGAGCCGAACATGAGCAATCCAAATAGCACAAGCCTAGGTTTGTGGTTAGTGAACAAGAAGAACTGGTTAACCCACTTCATGATTGTCGCCGGGATCAGCATCGCTGGGCTGATTTACCTTGGTGGAGCGACCTATTCGGGTGCTCCGCCGCTGGTCGATTACATATCGTCCACCGGGGAGACAGTGATTTCCCAAAAAGAAATCAAGCGCGGCAAGGAAATTTTCCACCTCAGGGGCCTGATGAGTTGGGGCTCCTTCTGGGGCGACGGAGCAGAACGCGGGCCGGATTTCACGGCCGATGCTCTGCACCGAACGGTTCTCGGCATGCGAGAGTTTTATTTAGATGAGTTGAAGACTCTTGCCGGGACTCTGTCCATATACGATGCGGATGCGGTCGCAGCAAGGGTGATACGAGAGGTTCATAACAACACATACGACGAGGAAACCGGGGTCATTATCATTAACGACGCCCAGATTTCCGCGTTCGGTGATTTGAATGAGCATTACACGCGGATGTTCAACGATCCCACGTATCCAGAAAAATATGAGCCGACCGGGCTTATCACCGATCCGAGCGACCTCCGTGCCTTAACGGCATTTTTCTTCTGGGGAGGTTGGGTTTCTGCGGCGGATCGACCAGGTGAGACATACAGTTATACACACAACTGGCCGGGCGATAAGGACGCCGGTAACTATCCCACTGCAGCGACCTTTTTCTGGAGCGTTTTTTCGGTTTTCGCCCTGTTCGTTGGTGTCATGATTGTCCTGTACGCATACGGTCAAATGAAAGAACTGCCCGTTGATGTATTCGACCAGAGCAACGGAAACGGAAACGGCGGGCAATCGCTGACCACGTACGATCTCGAAAACGAATACGTTCGTCCCACCCAGAGGGCCACGTATAAATTCTTTGTCCTGGCGATGATCGTATTCGGAGTTCAGATTATAGGAGGCGTTATCTCTGCAACCGATTTCGTTCGTCCTTTTGGGCTGAATTTAAACGAACTTATCCCCTTCAATGTTGCCCGCAGCTACCATACTCTGCTGCAGATATTCTGGTTCTTTATGTGCTGGGTCGGTTACACGATCTTCTTCCTGCCCAGGATTTCGAAGGTCCCGTCCGGGCAGAAGGCCCTGATTAATGTGCTGTTTTTCCTGTGTGTCGTCACGGGTGCAGGCGCGCTGGTGGGGATCTACATGGGACAGACCGGCATGTTGAGTGACAGCATGTCGTACTGGTTTGGAAGTCAAGGCTGGGAGTTCATGGAACTCGGTCGATTCTTCCAGTTCACCCTGTTGGCCGCATTTGCCCTGTGGATCTGGATCATCTACCGCGCTGTGAAGCCGTGGCTGACGAGGCGGAATGTTTGGTCCGTTCCGTCGTGGCTTCTTTACGGTAGCGGCATCATGGTGGCGTTCCTGTTCTTCGGGTTGTTAGTCCAACCGGAGATGAACTTCGCCATTTCAGACTACTGGCGTTGGATGGTCGTGCACATGTGGGTTGAGGTCACTTTCGAGGTGTTCACAACCGTCATAGTCGGGTACATGCTCGTTCAGATGGGTCTGATCACCCGGATGATGGCAGAACGGGTCATCTTCCTCGCCGTGATGCTCTTCCTTATCACCGCGACGATCGGCATTTCCCACAACTTCTACTGGATCGCCAAACCGACGGGAATCATCGCGCTTGGAAGCGTGTTCTCGACCCTGCAGGTGTTGCCGCTGCTCTTGTTGACCCTGGATGCGTGGACAATGCGCCAGGCAGGGCGCACGGCCGGTAAAAACCTGGTCGAAGGCAAACAGACGATGGTGATGGAAGGCGTCTGGTTGTTTATCCTTGGCGTCAATTTCTGGAACATTTTTGGAGCGGGAGTATTTGGCTCGGTAATTAACCTTCCGATCGTCAACTACTATGAGCATGCAACCTACCTCACTGGTAATCATGCTCACGCAGCGATGTTTGGAGTGAAAGGAAACATCGCTCTGGGCGGAATGCTGTTCTGCTGCCAGCATCTGTTCCACAAATCCGCTTGGAACGCGAAGCTGGTTAGAACATCGTTCTGGAGCCTGAATATCGGATTGGCGCTGATGATGTTCCTTGATCTGTTCCCGGTGGGACTGTACCAAACCTGGGTCGCCTACACGGACGGTACCTGGTACGCACGGTCACAGGAACTCGTAACGGGTCCGGTGTTCACGTTCCTGACTTACTGCCGCACAATCGGTGGGATGGTGTTCATCTGGGGCGGCTTGTTACCCATGATGTGGTTCATTTTGTCGAGAGGCACGAAGCTTCGCCGCAAGGAAGAAGACGTCGAGGAAGGCGAATGGACAGTCTACGAGACCGATTGGGCGGACCTGGAAAACCCGGCACTGGGAGGATAGGAAGGCTAGATACTCCCGGGGCCCTGTTAAAGGGTTCGTTAACCGAGGGCCCTGTAGGGGGTTGTTCAACAGAGTTGAATAACCGTCTGCAGGGCCCACTTTATTTCTGCCAGCTGCATCGCCATCGATGGTCCTGACTTGTCTGGATTCCTATTCCGGGTTAAAAGTGGTGAAGCCATATGAGGAGGCCTGAGCAGTGAATTTTCCGAGTTATCGATGCGTGCCTCGACGCCTGATGTTGATTGTCATCGCAGGTGGCGCATTGACCTTATGCCCGATGGCGCCGGCAACCGAAGCCATCACTCCGGAGGACACGCCGGCTGCGGAGAACGCGCTGGCTGCGGAGAGCATGCCGCCTCTGCGAAGCAGCCCGGTCGGTCTGGTGGTTACGGGTGCATCGGCCGGCATCACCACTGACTATTTCGAGCAGGCCGTCACCGACGCAATTGTCACCAGTGGCATTTTTTCCGGCGTCGATAATACCGCTACCGACGATGAGATCGAAATGGACATGATTCGTTTCCGTGGTGCTTTCCCCGGTATCGCAAATGACAGCAGCGCACCGTATTTGCTGGATATCCGGGTCATCAAGATCGAAGCGCCGTCATTCAGTATATGGATGACCGTTAGCATGAGGGTGCTCTGGACGCTTTATCGCACCACCGGGGAGACTGGCGCTGCCGGGAAAACTGCGTTACTGCGGGAAAGTATTTCCTCGACTTATACCGGGGGAGCGTTCGAAGGCGGAGTCCACGGCGCTAACCGCGTGCGTGTCGCGGTGGAAGGGGCTACACGGGAAAATATCCGTATCGGTATAGAAATGCTTGAGTCTTTCGATCTCGAGCAAGAATAAGAATCAAGTCGAAGCACGGGAAACCGGACCAGATGACGACTACGATATTCGAATTTATGAGCGTGGATCACGATAGATTGGACAATACATTTGAGGAGTTTAAAAAGCTCAATAAAAATGACATGAATGGGGCCAAGACGGTGTTCTTGGATTTCAAGGCCAGACTTCACAAGCATATTGTCTGGGAAGAGGATATTTTGTTCCCGATCTTTGAGCAGGCAACCGGCATGCACGACGCTGGGCCGACCGCGGTAATGCGAATGGAACACCGTCAGATCAAGGATTTCCTGGAGGAGATCGGTAAAAAAGTCCTGGCGGGGGAATTGGAAGGAATCGATGAAGCGGAAATCGGCCTACTGGAAGTTTTGGGATCACACAATGAGAAGGAGGAAACGATCCTTTACCCAGCGATAGATAACCTGACCAGTGAGCAGGAAAAAGAAAAGGCGATTACCAGAATGACGGAAATGCCTTCCGAAAACTAAAAAAAGAAGGCGGTCAAAGTTTTGACCGCCCCTTCTTAAGCGTTTGAAAACAATAACTTAGCCGGTTGCCGCCTTCAGCTCTTCAGCTACCTCAATCAGCGGGACGGGATCGAGCACCCAGTTGCCCGACGTGCGCCGATCCGGACCGGGAATGGCATAGGCTACTTTTCCCCGGTTTCGATTCAGTTCGTCAGTGTCGATGCGCCAGCCCTGGTTCTCCCAACCTCTCAGACAGTCGCGATAAGCAACGACTATTTTATCGGCCGGCATCAACACTTCTTTCGTGGTGCTTTCAGGTGTGAGGATCGGATCGACTTCATCCAAAACTTCAATATCTTGCTGCGCAATAGCCAGACACCGCTTGCGAATACGCTCATCATAATCTGCATGGAGCAGGCAGTTACGCATATTGACAAAGTAGATCCGTGTGCGCTTTTCGTTAATCGGTGCCTCGAAAAAATACTGGCAGAATGCGTTTTCCGCCGTGAAACGGATCTTGGTGATCAGGACATTTGGTGCGTAGGTCCCACCGCCCAGATTTGTTTGACCTTCAGACTGGCGTACTTGCTGCATGGTGTCATCTTTGAACGATGACGATTCCATGATGTAGTCAAACCAGCAGCCGTAAGGCACCTGGTCAACCGTGAAGTCCTTGACGTGATAGTCGGGTTTTATACCGGAGAAACCGTGCGTCGGATGGACGAACTCATTGTGTGCCGGGTCGATGCCATTCTCGACGGACCGTTCATAGTAATAGTCCACCTCAAAGACTATGAGCTGGTTTGCGCGCCAGCCTTCCTGATCATATTCCTCGATTTCATACAGTGGCGGACGTTCTTCCTCGGGTAAATCGCCCAGAAATGCGAACACCATGCCGTACTTCTCCTGGACGGGGTAACTGTCGACCTTGGCGCGCGGTGGTGGTTTGCCATCGTAGCCAATGGAGGGGATGGTTGTGCATTTGCCGTCGCCCGCGAAATACCAACCGTGGTAGGGGCAGACCACGCAGCCATCCTTCATCCAGCCTTTGCCCAGGGAGCCGCCGCGGTGGACACAGGTGTCGCTTAAAACGTGGGCCTGGTGATCTTCGTCACGGAAAGCAACGAATTTAAGGCCCAAAACCTCGCTTCTAAAGGGCTCGTAGGTCTTAACCTCCTCGCTCTTGGCAATCGGATACCAGAAATTGATATACATAGTGATAACTCCCTCTCACAGTGTTTCTACTTAGTTATCAACTAACACATTTGTTGCGGCACGGTTATCTGGGAATGTACCTACCGGGGTTGAACCGAGGTTTTTCGTCCGGCAAAAACCTCGGTTCGACCCCGTTTTTTTGATTAAATAGAGTAAGAAAGCAAGGAGGGGTTTATGCCATTTATTGAAGTTAAGACAATTAAAGGCGTCTTCTCAACTGAAGAGAAGTCCCAGATGATTGAAGAAATAACTAGTGTTTTTTCTCGGATGAAAAGCGATGAATTTGCAGCAGGAACATGGGTTGTGGTTAATGAACTCGATGATGGAAACTGGGGTGAAGGTGGCTCAGTCTTAAAGGCTGAACATGTTCCCAAATCAAGTAGCCGCTAAATAGCGGCTGGTTTCCTAGTGCTTTAGCAATCGCGGCAGCATGGTGTGGGCACCTTCTGCTTCTGTTAGCCTATTCTTGATTATCGATTTGATAGGCTCAAGATTATTAATAACCCTCAATGCAACTTGTCTAAGGATTTTGGTGGGTAGTCTGTCGTCTGTGAACAAACGCACGATTTCATTTGTTCCAACGTACATAGGCCGAGTAGTGCGCATATGTTTTGACTGGTAATTGGATAAAAGGCTTGCACCGCCAATATCTTTTCCATTTGATAGTGCATATCTGATTTCTTTGGCAAGGATATCCTGGCCACTCAGGCCCAGATTAAAGCCATGCGCAGTCACGGGATGCATGCCGACTGCGGCATCGCCAATCAGCGCAAAGCGGGTCGTTACAAATTTATCGGCGTGGACAGCTACGAGGGGGTATGAATGGAGCTTGCTAACCAGTTTCATTTTGCCCAATCGATTTTCAAATCGCATGTCCGCACATCTGCATTAAACTGCTCTTCAGTCATATCCCAATACAGTGTTGGCAACATCCGTTGGCGCCGTTATGACTACCGACGACTGGTTTCCGGACAGCGGCAATACAGCCAGTGTCCTACCATAATGGAAGCACTCAAAGGCAATGTCGTTATGAAGTTTGTCATGCTCCATGCGGCATACAATGGCGACTCGCCCAAAATCACGCATTGAAGTAGGGAATTCCCATCATGCGACGCGTTTCTGAGAAACGGGCATCGGCTGCGACGATCAAGTGGGATTCGATGGTTTCGCCGTTAGACAAAACAGCCAAAGCGTTGTTACTGTTCGTTGCCACGGACGTCACGGCTACATCCGTAATCATGTCGACGTTGGCGGCAGTTTCTACTTCTTCATAAAACGCCTTTCGAATCAGATGGTTAGAAATGATATAACCAAGAGGGCTCGACAAACTCATTCCCCCTGTCAAAGTTTAGACAGTATGGAGATGTACCATCCAGAACCCTGGCTTGCCTGATCGGACCAATCGCATCCGCATCGATACGCGACCATATCCCAAGTTCTTTTAGTATCTTGACTGATTTGTGGGTCAGGGCGATATCACGGCCGTCAAAAGCAGGGGCACTGAGTTCGGTGTCAGATCGCTTCTCGATTATCAGCACTTGCAAGCCAGTATCGGCAAGTGAACGAGCGAAACTAAGGCCCGCAGGACCGGCTCCAACGATAGTGACATCGTGCTTCATGTAATAGCCCTCTTTCCGAAAGGTGAGTGCACTACCCCTGGATTCACGCGAGCGCCAGCGCAAAGCAAATACCCTTCAAGCAGCAACCGGGCATTGCTTCAGCAGCGCGTTCCAGCTGCGATGCGCCAATTCAAATTGCTCTTGCGCCTCTACCAGCTTTTGCCGTGCCGATTCTCGTACCGCTTCTGAGTAATCGGCGACCTGGCGTTGCAACACCGTTGTGTATTCCTTGGCGGCTTCTTCCCAGTTGACCAGGTTCTGCCTGAGATAGTCATACTGCGATTTGAAGACTTTGTCTAACGTCATGAATTGCATGGTTTTTTCGACCAGAGCAAGCCAATCGGTGACACGCCGGTTTTCGCCGGCCAATTGAGCGGCAAGAATGCGGAAACCAGAAACCCGCTTCAAGTCCCAAGCCAGGCCTGTTTTTCCCAGAAGCGCGATAATCCATTTACTCGGGTCCCATTGGTACCAGCGCACGCCATTGCGATAGTCACCGGCGAAACGATGGTGAAAGTTATGGTATCCCTCGCCAAAGGTGAGAAAGGCGATAAACCAATTATCCTTCGCTGTCGCGTAAATATCGTACGTCGATCTGCCAAACATATGGCATATGGAGTTAATAAAGAACGTGCAGTGGTGAACCACGGCGAGTCGCAGGCAGACGCTCATAAGCAAGGCACCTAGCAGGTGACCAGTCAAAGCGCCGATGAATAGGGGCGTGACGATTCCCGCAAGAATGGCCCAGACCATGTAATACCGATGCTGGTGCCGGATCAGCGGGTCTTTTGCCAGGCCCTTGACGTTGTCATAGTCGGTTTCGTGATGCCAAAACAGCATCCAGCCTATATGCGCATAGAAAAATCCCTTCTTTATACTGTAGGGATCCTGGTCGGTGTCGACATAGCGGTGGTGGTCTCGATGCTGCGAAGTCCATTCGAGTGCTGATTGTTCAAACGCAGCGGCCCCGAAAAAAAGCAGGAGAAAACGAATCACCGCATTGGTTTTGTAGGCCGCGTGGGCAAACAGCCGATGGTATCCAACGGTGATACTCAATGGAGTAATGACAACAAAAAACACGCACAAAGCGATTTCTGAGCCAGTGACTCCATAGTGATAGATATACACAGCGGTGCCGATTAATCCCACCAAGGTGGTTACGGCGAAGAAGACAATATTGCCCCAAAGATTTTTCCGGATCGCGTAAGGTGCTGTTGCCATGAGAATGCTCCCTTGAATGCCGGTTGCCAGATAACATTCAACATGGCCAACGTTATATAAGTAGTTGTACGTATGCAGTGCCGGGGAGCGTATGGATGCGCGGGAGGGGCGCGGCCCCGCCCCTGTCAGACGCCTCACCAGCGGGTAAATCGACCCAATAGAAGCCCCCTGTGGACGCTATCTCGACTGCGGAATACCATGGTTCAAACTCACACCAGAGAACCGCGCATGACGAATCCGGGTGTTACTGATCGCGATCCGCAGGATGTGCTGCAGACGGCGTTAGAGTGGCACGAATCGGGAAAATCCGTCGCGTTGGCCACAGTCGTTCAGACCTGGGGTTCGTCGCCCCGGCCCGCAGGCAGTAATCTCGTGATCGCCGATGATGGCTCGTTCGAGGGATCGGTGTCGGGCGGTTGTGTCGAGGGTGAAGTGATTCGTGCCGCCAAGGAAGTGATGCGCAGCGGCAGGCAACAGATGCTGGAGTTTGGTGTCACTGACGACGAAGCCTGGGACGTTGGATTGGCCTGTGGCGGGCAGATCCAGATTCTGGTGGAGCCTGTTGAATGAAACTCGAAATGCTGCAGCTGCTGGTTGCGGCGCGTCGCAGAAATCAACCCGCGGTGCTGGTGCGTGGGCTGGCCAGCGGCCGCCAGGTGCTGATCGATGACACGGGTGCTCATGGCGACACGGGCGATGTCCCCGACCAGCTTCTGCAACGTGCCAGAAAAGCGTTGCGCTACGATGGCGCCGTCACACTGGAAGTTGCACAGGAGCGCTACCTGCTACAAACACTGTCGTCGCCGCCTCGGCTGATCATCATAGGCGCTGTTCACATCGCCCAGGCGCTGATCCCGATGGCCCGTATTGCCGGGTACAAGGTACAGTTGATCGACCCTCGTGCGGCATTCGCTTCTCCTGAGCGTTTTCCAGGCACCGACATCGTCAACAAGTGGCCTCAGGAAATAATGGAGGAAGTGTCATGGGATTCCCGCACTGCCGTGGTTACGCTCAGCCACGACGCCAAGATCGACGAGCCCGCACTGAAGGCTGCTCTGGAATCCGATGCTTTCTACATCGGGGCCCTGGGCAGCAAGAATAATCACGCCAAAAGACTAAAGCGCCTTGCAGAACACGGTTTCGACGACGCAGCACTGGCGCGTATCGCCGGCCCGATCGGCTTGCCAATCGGTGGGCGATCGCCGGCCGAAATTGCCGTCTCCATACTCGCGCAGATCATCCAGTCTCGCCGAGGGGTTGTACAAATCCCTGACCTGGAATCGCGGCAAGGAGTTAGCGGATCATAAAAGGTTCGCTTGTGTTGTTTGTATGGCCGGACAAAAATACCGGCGCTATTCAACGATCTCTTGTTTCGTGCTCTCAATGAACGCCAGGACTTCACTCGTTTCCTGCTCGGGTACGTTGAACGAGCCCAGCGTCTCAGTCAGATGACCGATCAGCCGTTCCCAGTCCTCCTCATCGATCTGCATGCCCTTGTGCGTACTCAGCATGTCACGCCCGGTGTAGAGCAGGGGACCGCCCGACTCGGCAGAAAGAAAATCGATCAAAAACTGCTTTTCGCGTTCAATGCCGTCGTCGCCACGATGGTCCCAGAAACGACGTAATTTGTCGTCGCTTTGCAGGCGCGGCAACAATGCATTCGCCACCGCCGCTAGCGCGTCATACCCGCCGAGGCGCGCGTACAGGGATTCGTTGGACACTGACCTTCTCCTTTATCATTTCTTGCTTTGGCCATCAGAGCCACACTACACCTGAACTGGGATGGGGTCGAACCGAGGTTTTTCGTAGGGTGAAAATTGCCGGGTAGCGACCCCATCGACACAACTCTGGCCGGTGAGAAAAACCTCGGTTCGACCCCGGTTTTCCGGCATCTGGAAACGACGGCGAAGTGATGCGACAATCGTGGGCAGAATTCGAGCCTGATCCGGTTCAGGGACCATAAACAATAGCGCCCGAAGAGAGTGGACGGGGCCTTCGGTTATCACCTATCGCGATTGAGCGGGTCGATCACTAGACTTCCGGCCGACCATGAGGCATCCGGCGCAACACGGGAATTTTTAACCGGAGGCGGTAAATCCGATAGATTTTGCGGCACATGAGGAAGTTTACTGCTTTCAATCCACGGCCTGTATGCGAAATCAGGCGAGGCCACGATGTTTGAACCCGTTGAGTTAAACAACATACTGATCGCGGGCATAGCGGGCGCACTGGTCGTACTGTTCGGCGCGCTCTATGCACTTGCTTTCGCGCTCGGCCGGCTGAATAGGATGCCGTGGCTGACCGGCCTGGCCTACCTGTTTTTTGCCTTGCTTACCGTATCCGTGTTCGTGTTGGCGAACACGCTCAATTTGAACGGAATATGGCAGGCGGTCACTGCGACGCTTTTAGCCGGCTACCTGCTGGCGCCCCACGGTATCTGGAAACTGTGCACTGGCACTCACTCCGGGGCAGACGAATCACCAGCCCTGACCCTGCACGCGACAGGAGAAAACCATGAGTAATACACCACGTTGGGCCAGCGAGGATTTCTGGCGGAAGCTCGCGATTTGGGTAACCGCCGGCATGTTCGTCGTGCTGATTATCCTGACCCTCGATACGACTGCTAGCATCGAGGCTGGCTCTTCGCGCGTCCCCGCCTACAGCGTCATCAACCACCGCATCTATTACCGCTTCGATAAGGACCGCGACAAACAGATTCCGGTCATCGGTGACGAAGCGCCACTGTTCGGCGAAGTCTTGTCCGATGAAGACGCCGAGGCCCTCGTGAACAAGGGCAAACTGACCCTGCAGGCGAAGAACTGTATCAACTGCCACACAATACTCGGCAACGGCGCCTACTACGCACCGGACCTGACCAAAGCCTGGCTGGATCCCGCCTGGGGCGCCGAGGTGGTGCGCGAGCAGTTGATGATCGCATTCCTGATGGACCCGACCTCCAACGCTCGTGGCTTCGGCACCACGCGCAGAATGCCCAAGCTCGGCGTCACCGAAGAAGAAGCCAGGGGCCTCGTCGCATTTCTCAAATGGACAGCGGCAATCGATACCAACGGGTTCCCACGCAATTTCACGCCCATCGCGCAGGAGGGTGACCAATGAGCACCGACATTCTCGGCAAACTGGATAGCACAAATTTAACGGGCGGGCAGCGCCTTGCCGTCAAGTATTTCATTGTGGCCATGGTGCTGTTCCTGGCACAGATCGTTTTTGGGTTGCTTGCTGGTTACCAGTACCTGGCACCGGAGTTCGGCTACGAAGTACTCGATTTCAACGTCAACCGCATGGTGCATATCAATGCGATGATCATTTGGATGCTCTACGGCTTCATGGGCTCCGTTTACTGGCTGGTCGAGGATGAGGCCGGTACCGAACTGGTGGGACTAAAGCTCGCCAACGTGGCTTTCTGGGTCCTGACGGTTGCCGTGACCATCGTCGTGCTCGTATTCCTGTTCGTGCAGACCGGAGCGGGTGAAATCGAGACGATCTGGTTCATCAACGAAGGCCGGGAATACATCGAAGCACCACGCTGGGCCGACATCGGTATTGTCGCCTGCATGCTGGTTTTTCTTTACAACGCCACGGCCACGTTCATGAAAGGTCGCTGGAGCGGCATATCGGGCGTACTGGTGCTGGACCTGATTGCTTTAGCGGCTATCTATTTGGCCGGCATGTTTTACACGACCAATGTGTCGGTGGACCAGTTCTGGTGGTGGTGGGTGATTCACCTGTGGGTCGAAGCGACCTGGGAGGTGCTGGTTGGCTGCATCATGGCCTGGGGCCTGATCCAGACGCTGGGTGCGCGCCGCAAAATCGTCACGACCTGGCTGTATATCGAGGTCGCACTGATGCTCGGCGCTGGCATCCTGGGCTTGGGTCATCACTATTTCTGGATCGGCACGCCCGAGTACTGGCTGACGATCGGCGGCTTTTTCTCGGCTCTCGAACCGGTCCCACTGGTTGCGATGGTCGTACATGCTGTCTATGACTCCGGTAGGCATCGATTCAAGAACTCGAACCATCCGGCACTGGCCTGGCTGATCGCACACGCGTTCGGCAACTTTTTCGGCGGCGGAGTCTGGGGATTCATGCATACGCTGCCTCAGATCAACCTGTACACCCACGGGACGCAGTGGACATCGTCTCACGGTCACCTGGCATTTTTCGGCGCCTATGCAACCATAATCATCGCGATCATCTATTTGGTGTTGCAGAAATGGCGCGGTGACGTACACATGGCCGCGGATTTGCCGGATAAAGGCTGGAAATGGAAGTGGTCACTGGCATTGCTGAACCTCGGGGTCGTCGGAATGACGATCGCTTTGCTGATCGCAGGTTACGAACAATCATTCGTCGAACGGGCGCTCGGCGGTTCGACCTGGGCGGCCTATTTCGAAGCGCAACAGACGACCTGGTTTATGCAGGCAATGTTCTGGCGCCAGGTGTTCGGTTGGGTAACTGCTGCAGGCCTCGTTCTGCTGTTCTGGGACCTCGTCACGATCGGCAGCAAGGAGACCCGGCGGATGGTCAGGGCCGTCGAACCGGCCGGCGCAACCGCCGGAGCTCATTGAGCGGTGGTCAGCATCCAGTATCGTCACGGAGATTCAAGATGAACCATGCAAAAGGATTTGTTTTACTGGCACTGTGCCTGACGTTTCCAATAGGGAGTCAGGCCGGAGACCCAAAGGCTGCCGAGACCCAGGCAAAGACACTGTGTGCAGGATGTCACGGACCCAACGGAGTCAGCACGAATCCGCTGTGGCCCAACCTCGCCGGTCAGCAGGATCAGTACCTGATTAAAAGCATGCAGGATTACCGTAACGGCGTGCGTAATGATCCGATCATGGCGCCGTTGGCAAAGACTCTGACCGATGAGGCAATTGCCGACCTGGCCGCCTATTTCACGAAATTGCCCCCGGGCGGCTGAGAATAATCCTAACGCCTGGAGGCTTGCAACCGTGAAACCCATCATCCTCGTTTCCGTCATTTCCATTACCACGGCCCTGGTGCTGTACACCATCGTGGTGTGGCGCAACTGGCAGCTGAAACTGCTGACCACGGCGCAGATCATTCTGCTGTGGCTCGGCCTGGCGGCCGATGCCCTGGCTACACGCATGATGGGCCTGTCCGTGGAAGTAACCACCTGGGACCTGCATACGATCAGCGGCTACGCGGGGCTTGCCCTGATGGCGGGCCTGGCGGTGGCGGGCACCTGGGCGAAGTGGTCAGGTCGCCAAGCACTGCTGACGTCCTTTCACCGCTTTGCGATACCGATCTGGATTATCTGGGTCGTGTCCTACGTGACCGGTGTCGTGATCGGCATACAGCGCGTCTAACCCGGTCGTTTCCAGATGCCGCGCTCAAATACGCGTTCGATGGCGGCGCGCACGACCTCGTCGTTCTCGGCATGCTTCAGCGGCGGCTTGGTCAGACAGCGGTTCTTTTCATACAGCGGCTGGTCATAGATCAAACGGTATTGCTCGGTTCGCAAATCCTTTAACCAGTTACCCCACAGCGTGCGGGCCCGGTACTCGCGCAGCGCTTCGATGTTGATGATCGCGCCGGCGTACGAGGCTGCACCGCCGGACTTGTGATTCGCAATCAACCGGCCCTGGTAATCGACAATCATCGACTGGCCGCCAAAGGTATCCAGCGGAAACGCGCTGTCCGCCGACGGCGCGTACGCGGCCGGATTCGGTGCGACCACATAGGAAGTATTATCGAGCGCCCGGGCGCGATTCTGCACTTCCCACAGGCCGTTGCTGACGTACGGTTCGGGATAGCTCGGCCGGTAGATCAATTCCACGCCGTTCATCGCCAACCCCCGGGCCGTCTCCGGATAACTGCCTTCCATGCAGATCAAACACCCAATCCGCCCGATCGCGGTATCGGTCACCGGGTAAAACGCATCCAGACCGTCGCCATACAGTTCCACCCATTGATCCCAGACGTCGTGGGGGACGGTGGTGTGCTCGCGGGCAAACACCTGCAACTTGTAGTGTTTGTGAATCACCTCACCCTGGGGGTCGATAACAAACGCGCAGTTGAAAAACCGTTCGGGAATCTCCGGGATTTTCACTTTGGCCTGGGCAATGACGAACGCATCGAGCCCGCGTGCCATATCACCGAGGTACTGCGTCTCCGGGCCCGGAATGTCGAGCGCCATGCGCTCGACATATTCGGTGTGGCTCCAGTCGAAAATCTCATCGGTAAAACCCTGCAAAGCGCCTTCGGGGATGGCATACAGCCGCACCGGCAATTCAATCTCGGTGACATTTTTCGCCGCGAACGCGAGTTCCGCGATGTGATCGAGGTTGCGGGTGATGTCGGCACGTTCGTGCGCGCCGACCATGACCGGCTGCAAGGCCAGCGCCATGTATTGCTCGATCGGTGAGTTCTCGTTGGCCATGTTGATGTTCTCCTTCGGGCCGCGCGATTTATCGGTTCAGCATAGCAAAATAGGGGTCGAACCGAGGTTTTCGCAGGGTGAATATTGCAGGGTAGCGGCCTGATCGATAGAACTCTGGCCGGCGGAAAAACCTCGGTTCGACCCCTATTTGCTTCAGCGCTCCTTGACCGTGAATTCGATGGTCGCGCGAAGGTAGAAGTCAAACGCCTCGCTCTTCTGCAGCGTGCCGATTTGCTGCTCCAGGTCTTCCCGCCAGCGAACGCGTGCCTCGAGCAGTGCGAAGCCTTTCGGGCGCCACTGGTAGCGAATCTCGAAACAGCTCTTCATTCGGACGATACTGCGGCGACAGCAGCCAACCCGCGCCCGTCTGTGCGTAGTTGATGCCGATGTTATGGCGCGGACGGAAATCCATGATGCTGGCGACGATATTCCAGGCCAGCCCGCTGACACCGGTGTCGAGGTTGGCGGCCGCACTGGTCGCGGTCTCGGGCGCGTAGCCTATCTCCGTGCCACCGCGGAACCGTGCGCCGTCGGAGCGTTGCGGCCAGCGGAACATCAGTCGGCCCACGAAGCCCCAGTAATCCTCACGGCGCCCGTTGGGGTCACCGTCCTTCAGCAGCGACTTCGGCAGGTAAGACACGTCGAATCCGCGCTGCGCGACCGGGCCCCATCTCGTGATGTTCTCGAATCCCACAAAATACGTATTGCGCGCCTTGCTGTCGTCAAAGTCGAGTTGACCGTGCCGGATACTGCCGGTGCCGTCGCGGGCATTGCGCTCCAAAACGAAACTGGAGTTCCAGCCGTTTCGTGCTCGATAAGTCGCCTGCAGGCCATCGGTCCAGTTCACATTGACATTGTTACTGTTGTTCCGGTCGAGCGATTTGGCGTAGACGCCACCGCGGAGCACGAACCGCGTCTGCAGCCGGCCAAACGCGAACGCACCGCGTTCGGTTCGAAACCATTGCAGGTAGAGCTCATCGAACGTGATTTGCCCACCTTTGAGACCGCTACGCGTGGGTATTGGTGCTGTCGAGGACGAACTCCGGATCGCAATCGCCGGTAAAGCAAACGCCCGCCAGCCGGGCTCCGACGTAGACGCTGTCTGTAATGCCGAGGTTTGCGCCCAGCCTGACCCGGGCGCCGAGTCGTTCATCGCTGAGCGAGGCACCGTCACGATCATCGACGTCGAAGTAATCGACAATCGGCCGCACATCGCCGTCGATTAGCACACCTTCTTTTGCATCCGAGATATCGACCGTGGTTTCGACGTCGTAATCGGCCGTGTCATCCTGATCTTCGTCGATGTCCTCAGCGTCGTACCCGTCGCGTCGATCGCCTCGCTCGGGGGGTTTCCGCACTGTTGGTCGCGGGAAACTCGCCGGCCACAACGCTGCTCAGTGGCAGCCAGAGCAGCAGCAACGCCATCACGGCCTGGTGTTTCGAACGATGCATGAACCTCCCCTGTGCAGTTATTGCCGAATTCTGCGACCGCGAATAAGTTATCATGTCGGGACAACGATCCGTGTCCAGCAGAAAAATAATGAGCTGGCTTTTACGCCGTACAAAGAAATAAAAAAGAGGCCGCATAGTGAGAATCTTTGATTCCCGGAGCAACCACGCTACGCGTAGCATCATTCAGTCGAAAATTCCGGCCGCTTTTCTGGCCGCAGCATTGATGTCTTTAAGCGCGAGCCCGGCCTGGGTCCTGGCGCAGGAAATTGTGGTGACCGAAGAGGATTTCGACGAGCAGCCGGTCTACTCGCCCTACGCGGGCAGAGCCTATGCCGACCAGGTGTTCTTTCGGCGACACGCATTTACACACGAATCTTTCGCCCGACGCGGGCCTGATCGGCACGACGCTGACTGTCAGCGATGCCTACCGCTCGCGCGCGGCGAGCAGGTCAATGGCAACACCGGGCAGCCCGTGCAGCTGATCCGGCCGCTGGATTTCCTGGTCGTCACCGATCACGCCGAGTACATTGGCCTCGCGCCGATGATCCGCGAAGCCAACCCGATCCTGTTGTCGGACCCCCACGGCAAGTGGTTGTACGAAAACTTCACGGCGGGTCCCGAAGGCGCGATGGCGGCCTTCCGCTCGATCCTCGACGACGCGGTGTCGGGGAATAATAGCCTCAGCGAGTCGGACATGGTCCCGAGCATCTGGAACAACTTTCTCGAGATCGCGGAAACCTACAACGAGCCCGGCCGCTTCACGGCCTTGACCGGGTTTGAGTGGACGTCTTCGCCGTCGGGCGACAACCTGCATCGCGTCATCGTGTTCCGCGATGCGGTCGACAAGACGAGCCAGACCCTGCCGTTCTCGCTGTTCGACAGCCAGGACCCGCAGGATCTGTGGAGATATCTCGAGGGCTACGAGGCGCAAACCGGGGGTAACGCGCTGGCAATTCCGCACAATGGCAACCTCAGCAACGGGATCATGTTCTCGGACAAGACCTTCGACGGTAAGCGCATGAACCGCGCCTACGCCGAGATGCGGATCCGCTGGGAGCCGATCATCGAGGTCACGCAGATGAAGGGCGATGGCGAGGCGCACCCGGTGCTGTCGCCGGACGACGAGTTCGCCGACTTCGAGAACTGGGACGTCGCCAACATCGACGGCTCGGTTCCCAAGGAAGACTGGATGCTCGAGTATGAATACGGGCGCTCTGCACTGAAGGTCGGTCTCGAACTCGGTAAAAGGCTCGGCGCCAATCCCTACCAGTTTGGTTTGAGTGCGGCCACTGACTCGCATACGGGGCTCGCCACCTCGCGCGAAGCAAACTACTTTGGTAAATACGCGAAGACCGAACCGTCACCGAACCGGCAGAACCACGAGGTCATCCCGGCCGACGACCCGGCGCTGCGCATCATGACGGGCCAGGAAGTCGCGTCCGGTTTAACAGCCGTCTGGGCCCGCGAGAACACACGTGGCGAGATCTTCGACGCCATGAAGCGCAAGGAAGTCTACGGGACGACGGGCACGCGCATCATGGTGCGCGTGTTCGGCGGTTGGAATTTCGAACCCGACGAAGTCGTTCGCCCGGATTTCATCTCCCAGGGTTACCGCCGCGGCGTTCCGATGGGCGGTGTGCTGCGCGATGCACCTGAAGGCGGAGCGCCGCGGTTCATGATCCGTGCGCTACGTGATCCCGACGGCGCCAACCTTGATCGCATTCAGGTCATCAAGGGCTGGCTCGATGACGACGGCGATGCGCAGGAGCGCATTTACGACGTCGCCGTCTCCGACGGTCGTGTGATCGCCGCCGATGGTCGCGCGCGCGAACCGGTCGGCAACACTGTGGACATTGCCACGGCTACATTTACGAATTCCATTGGTGACGCGTTCCTCGTCGCGCATTGGCAGGACCCCGACTTCGATTCCGAGGCCGATGCGTTCTACTACGTGCGCGTGCTCGAGATCCCGACGCCAAGATGGACGACCTACGATGCAGCGTTCTTTGGCATCGACCTGCCCGACAACGTGCCGGCAACGCTGCAGGACCGCGCCTACACGTCGCCGATCTGGTACACCCCCTGAGGGGTCGAACCGAGGTTTACGGTAGGGTGATGATCGTCAGGCAGCAGCCTTTCGGCGCAAAAACTGCGGTTCGACCCCAATAAAAAATGATGAACCGCTTCAATCGACGCCTGATGTTCATCCTGGTGCCCGTCATTGTGCTCGCGATGGTGCTCGGCGCTTTCTTGAATTTTTCTACAAGCCGGGCACTGAATCGCGCCGAAGCGTTTCAATTCCGGCGGATGTTGGTGACGCAGCAAGGCGAGGAGGGCGAGTACCGGTTCTTTTTCGTCACCAACCGCTCTGTCGAACAAGCAGATGGCGCGTATACGGAACGTTTCGGCAACCAGCGGGAAGCCCTGACATTTGGCCTGTTCGATACCGCGATCGAACCGTCGCTGGGTATCGGTATGATCGTCGATCCAAGCGACTGGTTCCAGAACGAGGAGATTCAGATCAGCGGCGTGCGAGCGCTGGAGCGTACTGCGTTCATCACAGAACTGCGCAGGCAGGTCCACGCCTCACCGCATCGATCGCTACTGATCAGTGTGAACGGATTCCGCGAACGGTTTCCGTCGGCGTTACGCAAAACCGCATTCCTGGCCCACGTGCTCGACATCGACTCGCCGCAACTCGTGTTCGACTGGCCCGGGGACCAGGGCTCGACGCCACGCGGCTACCGGCGTGCACAAACTATCGCCCGAGAATCGGGCGAGGAGCTGGCGCAAATCATCAAGTTCGTCATCGACGAGGTCCAGCCCGAGCGTTTGTGGGTACTGGCGAACAGCATGGGCGGCGAGGTCGTCGTTCAGGCGTTCACCACGCTGTATCGGGACCCCGAGTTCAGCGATGCCGAGACCGAGATCGACGGCGTGGTGTTGACGGCACCCGACGTCAGTCACGAACAGTTTGGTCAGCAGTTCCGCGACGAGATCATTGCACTGGCCCGAAACTTGACCGTGTATGTGTCGTCCAACGACCGCGCCTTGTTGATGAGCCGCGTTGTCAATCGAGAGCGACGCCTGGGTGAGAGCACTCTCAACATATCGAATCCGGATCAGTCCGATGAAGCCGCCAAGGTATTCGAACTGGTCGAGCCGGACAGCGATCGCATTACCGTCGTCGATGTCACGCCGATCAATCGCACCCGAAACTTTCACAACTTCAGCCTGGAAACTCCGGAGTTCTTTGATGATCTGTACCTGCGTTTCACCAACGAGGACATGCCCGCCAGCCGGCCGCGCTACCGGGTCCGTACAACCGATGGCACCGAGTACTGGGTCCTGACCCGGGGCCGCTAGCATCGATCCATGACCGGCATGTCCTTGCTTGCCACATCCGACTCCCGGTACCCGCTTTCGGGTTTACTGCGGCTTGCGACGATCGCATCGTTGTTATTCGTCCAGGCCTGCAGCGGTCCACCACTGAAACCCTGGCACACCGAAAAACTGACGGAAGAGTTCACGGCCACCCAAGCGGCCGAGGTCCAGAGCTTCGCCGACTATCAGCAACTCGAGCAGCGGCTGTTCAATCAGCTTGAAGAAAAAGTCTACGCTGAAGTCGAGACCGGACCCGAATATGCGCTCGTCCGCTACAGTGCCGGCAGTGCCGCTGATCCCCAAAGCAAAACGCCGAACTGGAATCGCAGTTTCGAACTGACAAGCGAGGCGCCAACCGGCGGGGTCCTGCTGCTGCATGGTATGTCGGATTCGCCGTACAGCCTGCGGGCACTCGCGCAGACACTGAACCAACGTGGCTATTGGGTCGTCGGCCTGCGTTTGCCGGGCCACGGCACCGCACCGTCCGGACTCAAATACGTGAGCCCGTCGGATATGATCGCCGCCGTGCGCCTGGCGATGGCACACCTGGACGCGACGCTCGGTGGAGGGCCAGTTCACATCGTCGGCTACTCCGCCGGTGCTTCGCTGGCACTCGACTTTGCGCTCGATGCGCTCGAGGACACGGCATTGCCGGTGCCGGTTAGTCTGGTGCTGATCTCACCGGCGATTCGCGTTCACTCAGCCGCAGGAATGGCGCGTTTCAAAGACGGGATGTCGGTCGTGCCCGGTCTGAAAGGCCTGGCGTGGCTGCAGATTCAGCCCGAGTTCGATCCATACAAGTACAACTCCTTCGCGACGAATGCCGGCGACGTGGTCCATCGCCTGACGCGCTCGGTCGACGCTCGCATCGCCGCGTTGGGCGCATCGAAGCCGGTACTGCCGCCGATCCTGGTGTTCAAGTCGACCGTCGATGCAACGGTTACGACCGAAGCGGTCGTCGACAATTTGCTCGCCGTACTCGCGCCCGACCGCAATGAACTCGTGTTATTCGACATCAATAGAACCGCGGCCAAGTCGACGCTGTTGATCGACGACCCGGGACCGCTAACGCAGCGCTTGATGGACGATGCAACGCTGCCGTTCGCCGTGACTTTCATCACCAATGAAAACCCGCAGAGCACCGCCGTCGTCGCGCGTCACAAGGATCCGTTCACAGCTGACGTGAGCGACATCGAGCAACTCGACCTGGCGTGGCCAAACGGCGTGATCTCCTTGTCGCACGTGGCCTTACCGTTCCCGCCCGATGATCCGCTGTACGGCGGCGCCCGCCAGACAACGATGATGTTCTTTTTCTTGGCGAGATGGCGATGCAGGGTGAGCGCGGTTTGATCAAGCTGCCCGACGACTGGTTGCTGCGCCTTCGTTATAATCCGTTTTATAAAGTTATCGAAACACGCATGCTCGAGTGGTTCGATACGGTCAATAATCGTCCAGGCTTAGAAGAATAGAAAGAAAGAGCATTCAAACCCCAGGAGCTCGTGCCATGAATATAACAATCAACGGCTCTCTGAAATTAGTCAGACTCGCCGCTGCGACTGCTATCGTAATTCCTGTGCTATTCATTGCTTCCGCGTCGATCGCCCTGGCGCAGGAAGACGATGAAGAGATCTATGACGATGGCGAGATCAGTTTCGACGGGCTCGAGCTCATCGAGGCCAGCAACGTTGCCGTGGCCTACATCGATCCGGAGGCAGATTTCGGCGTTTTTCAACGCGTCGCGATATTGGATCCCTTCGTCGCATTTCGGAGTAACTGGCAGCGCGACGTGAATCGTTCCCGACGTCGTGGCCGTATTAACGCCAGCGACATGGAGAGAATCAAGGCGGACGTGGCTTCGCTTTTCAAGGAAGTGTTTACCGAAAGACTCGAGGCTGACGATGGATTCGAGGTTGTGGTTTTCGCGGACTATGATGTCCTGTTACTACGACCAGCAATCATCGACCTCGACATCACCGCGCCGGACATGAGGACCGCTGGCCGTTCGCGCACGTACATTGCGTCAGCCGGTGCCGCAACTCTCTATATTGAACTCTTTGATTCGCTAAGCGGAAACATCATCGGTCGCGCAATTGATAGACGAGCGTCTCGCATTCCTGGCCGCGCCGCATGGGCCGGTCGGGTCACCAACACAGCGGAAGCGCGGCGCATGTTTCGTGGTTGGGCCGATATCCTGCGGGACTTCCTCGAGCAACATTACTACGAGTACGAGCCAGAAGCAGAAGCAGAAGCAGAAGCAGATTCTGATTCAGATTCAGAACAATAGGATTGTCTTGTACCGGCCCCGCGTCGCCCAATAGTCGACCGTACAGCGTTTCAGACGACGCAGTTATGCTTTCGGCGGAAAGTCCTGCAGAATTCGTTTAACCGCATTGTTGATTTGCTTCTCGCTTTCCTGCGGGGTACTCGTCGGGTCGATCGTTTGCGCACCCGCCGCTTCCCAGACGAGCTCTTTGTCGCCGGTCTCGAACACCGCGATGACCAGTGTGCCTACCGTGTAATTGCGCTGCGTCGTCCTGCTGGTGCCGGTGCTCGTCCCCCAACTGGCGCTGCTGGAGTGCATGCCGCTGCCGCTCCAACCACTGTGCACGGTCTGATAGCGGGTGCGGCCTTCTGTCGCGATCTGGTATCCAACCGCCAGGTCAGCCCCGTCGAGCGAGTCGACCTGCCGCAATCCCGCCTTGGTTAAATTCGCAACCACTGCATCCGTGATTCGCTGCTCGATGAATCGGTTGATCCCCGGAATGTCGTTCTCGAGCAGCACGAAGGTCTGGGATTCCGAAAAGTCGAACCCGGGATCCCAGTCGCTGGTGATCGTGATACTGGGCGCACAGGCTGCAAGTGCAGCAATCATGATAATCGAATGAACAAGGGTAATTTTTTTCATTATTATCTCCCCGGCGGAAAGTCCCGCATCAATTGTTGCACGTCTTCGTTCATGCGTTGCTGGGCCTTTGCCTCAGCGCCACTCCCTTGAGTCACCCGGCGATTACCGGCTGCCTCAAAGACGAGCTGCTTATCCGTCATCTGGAACATCGCGACGACCAGCGTGCCAATCGTGTAGGTGCTTGGCACCGACCGGCCGGTTCCGGTGACCGAGCCCCAACTGGAGTTGTAAGAGCGGAATCCGTTGGTCCCCCAGCCGTCATGCAGGGTCCGATAGGCCCTGCGCTCTTCGGTCGCGACCTGGTATCCAACCGCCAGATCGGCCAGATCGGGCACGCCTTCTTGCCGCAGCCCTTTCGAGGTCAGGTCCGCAATAATGGCGATCCTGATCCGTGCATCGACCAGGTGACTGACGCCGAATTCATCATTGTCCAAAATCGCAAACGTCTGGAATTGAGAGAAGTCGACGTCCGGGTCCCAGTCGCTGGTGAGCACGAGGGTGCTACACCCGGCAAGCCCGGCAACCGCAAGCAACAGCGCAATTATTTTCAAGACGACGCCTCTTGTTTATCGTGGTTTTTTTAGGGAACGGCGTAGTCCCCTTGATCCGGCCAGTCTACCTGAGCGTGCCCATCGGGGCCAGCACAGGCGGCCGTGGCCCTTTACTTAAGCTTGCGCAGATCGAAATTGTGCGTGTAGAAAATCTGCAAACGCCAGAAGTCCTGCCTTTTCTTGGCTTGCCACAGAAGGCCGAGCTGCAGGTTCGAGTGCTTGGTGAACTGCCAGCCGTAGGCGCCGTAAAGCCGGTTCTGATCGAAGCTGTCCGTTTTGTTGCTGCCGAAATTCAGAAAAATCTCGTCGTAGAAATTGAGGAAATGCGCGCCCGCGCCCATCGTCGGCTGGTTCAGCGGCACCGTGATCTGCAAGCGGTAACGAAACCGGTTTTTATAATTGGTAACGTCGGCTTCTTCGATCCAGCGTTGCTCCAGCCGGAACCGATGATCAACGACCGGGCGCTGCCAACGATTTTTCAGGCTGAACTGCTCGTAGATACGATTCTCGGTCGACTCCTCGCCGGTTTCAAACGGCTCGACCCGAACTCGCGTGTAGGCCAGCGATACCGCGCTGTTCTCCGAGGTGTGGTATTGCCCCGCCGCGCGCACGAACACCTCGTTGACGTTGGACGCCACCTCCCACAGACGCACCTGCGCCTCGGTGAACATGCTCCAGCGATCCGAGAAGACGACAGTGCCGTTCCAGATCCACCAGTTACCGAGTTCGTTCTCGGGGTTGTGTGGCCGCCGTGGCCGGCATGACGCTCACGAGGCCGCAAACGAAGACGGCCGCTATGGCTCGCTGACAGTCATGCCAGGACAGGGGCAGGTGCGACATGATGGTTATGGACGTTCGCGCATTGCGCGCTTATCTCAGCGCCGAATCTTGTGCCAGCTTTGCGTTGGCGAGCGCCGCTGGTGCCAGCCGTGGTACGGGTGCTTCGCTAACAGCTCCGGATCGCGAAACAGCAACACCAACAGCATGCCGCCGACGAATCCGCCGACATGTGCCCAGAACGCGACCCCGCCGCCGCGCACGCCGAGCGACCCCAGTCCGCTGATCAGCTGGATCAGGAACCAGTAGCCGAGCATCCAGACAGCGGGCACAGCCATCCGGGTAATAAAGAACCCGAAAAAGATCAGCATGTGCACGTGCACCTTGGGATATAAAAGAATGTACGCGCCCATGACGCCACCGATTGCACCCGAAGCGCCGACCATCGGCACCTCGGAGCCCGGATTCGTCGCCATCTGCACCGCGGCGGCGGCCAAACCACACAGTACATAGAACAGCACGAAGCGCACGTGCCCCATCGAGTCTTCGACGTTATCGCCAAACACCCACATGAACCACATGTTGCCGATAACATGCAGCCAGCCCCCGTGCATAAACATCGACGTCAGCGGCGTGTACCAAACCGACGTGTCGCCAATGACGCAAAAGCCGGTGCGGCTGATCTGAAATTCCGTCCCGGGTGGCACGGTCCCGAGCAATGCGCCGGGAATCAGGCCAAGCTCGCAAACGGAGCGGGACAGCATCGGGTCGGTACCCATTCCCTGGACCAGGATCCAGGTCGCGGCGTTGACCACGATGATCACGTAGGTCGCGTACGGCGTCAGAATGGTGGGATTGTCGTCACGGATCGGAAACATGCACTACTCTTTAATATAGACGTCTCACAAAGGCCACCCCGTCAGTTGAGTCGATTCGTACTCAGCGTGCAAGGGTTCCTGCCTCACAAGACATTTTCCATTGCCGCGACGATCTCGTCGACTCCCTGCGGCGACACTTCGCCCTTGAAAAACTGCAGCGGTACTGCGTCGGCCGTCGCTATGACGATCGTGGCTTGATCATCGAGCGGGAGCCCGGCGGACCCGGCGAACGCAGCCAGATCCTTTATAAAGAGTATGCCGGCCTGATCGAGCGGCACCTTGCCTTCATAGGTATCCCGCATCGCGCCATTAATCATGCCCTTGACGAAGAATGGCACGCCCGCCAGGACCGGGAAGTGATAGGGCATGACCGCATCGGAAAACACGCCACGCTCGGCCAGCGCCGCATGCCAGTCGATCAGCGCAAGCTGCTGTGCTTCGCCGGCGTCGCGGTCTGCACCCATCGCCAGAAAGAAAATGTTGAGTTGCGTGCCACGGACGTCATCCGGGAATATGAATTTCTCCTTGTCGAAAGTCTTGGACTTGACCTGCTCGAACGAACCCATGTCGGTTTCCTGCCCGACAGCGACAAAGGTTCCAAGCGCGCAGGCCGCGATAACAATCGACAGCAGTATTTTTCGCATCGTCATCGTTGGAAGCATTCTAATCGGCGAGGAGCATCATTGTAGATGATGCGCAGTCAGACTTTGCCTAAATTAAAGGACCTAACTCTACCTTTTTCCGTCGATCGGCTAAAATGGCACTCGCACCGTGCTGGCGCATACAAAAAGGAGAACAACATGTTTGGCAATCCCTCCCTGATCACCCGCATCACGATCGGAAAAAGCATCGGATTTGTCGTTGGGCTGATCGGCCTGATCGTTTGGCCCTATTTCCTGCCCGATGTCGGCTGGTTGCCGCGCTGGGGCATCTTGTTCTGGTACACCACGGTCGGTGCGTTCATCGGCATGTTCGGCGTCATTACCTGGCACCCTATTTTGAAGCTTCCGCTGCCCTGGTGGGTTCGTTCCAGCTACATCGGCGCGTGGATGAATTTCGTGCTGGTGTTTTTTGCCTATGACATTATGAAAGCCACCATGGTACATACCTTCGGCGCCGACGGGGCATTGAGCTCGCCATTCTGGTTCGTGCTCGAAGGCGCCATCATAGGATTGATCATGGGCTATTGCGCGACGCGTTTCGGTGGCGAAGGCGAGGAGACCGTTGGCCGATAACAACCGGGCGGATTAGGATTCGCACGATATGACAACCGTGACCGCACCACCCGGCCTCCGCACCGGCCAGGGGCTGCATACAGTTTGCCTGGTGCTTCTGCTCGCCACTGTTTGGGGAATTTGGACCTGGCTGGGCAAGCCGTTTCCGACCGCTTTTTGGATCGCCATATCCTTTCCAATCGTGCACCAGGTCTTCGTATGGGTGGCATGGCGGCTTGAATTAGTATCCTCAGCCACGAGCAAGACCATTGGCTTTGGAGGATACATCGCAGGTTTTTTCCTGCTATTTGGTGGTCGCTTCGTTTCATTGTTTGCATTGGCCTGGATGGACCGCGGCAGCCTCCACCTTCCGATTCTTCCGCGGGTTGTCGTAGCCGGAATTCTTACTGCGCTCGGTGTCTACGCCATGTACAGCGTCATGCGATTCTTTGGTATGGCGCGAGCGGCAGGCGCCGATCATTTTGATGCACGTTATCGCAGCATGCCTTTTGTAAAGGAGGGCATTTTTCGATTTACGAGTAACGGCATGTACCTCTACGCGTTTTTATTGTTCTGGGCCATCGCCGTTGGTTTCAATTCGTCAGCGGCGCTTACCGTCGCAGCGTTTAGTCACGCCTACATTTGGGTGCATTTCTATGCCACCGAGAAGCCGGATATGGATTTTCTATACTCTTCGACTTGATGGGCTAAAAACAAAGGGGGTTCCTGATGCTGGTTCGACAGGCTGGCTTGGCGCCGATCGACTTCGATGGCCTCAAGATATTCGACTACACGGCCAATTCAAAGTTGAGGTCTTCATTAGCGATTATCGAAGTCCCGGGTGGATCGAAACACGCCGAGGCGTGGTCGAAACGCTCGGACAAGTATTACCTGGTTATCGGTGGACAGATCCAGTTCACTCTGGATGACAAAGAGTTCACTTTAGCCGAGGGAGATTTTTGCTACGTGGAGCAAGGGCACCATTTCAGTTACCGGAATGACAAAGCGGAGCCAGCGACGCTGGTCCTTGTTCACACGCCCAGCTTTGACCCCGATGCCGAGAAATTCGCCGGGTGACTGCGTCTGCCCAAAAGCGACCGGACATTCACAACGGCACAACACACTGACCAATTGTTCCTAGCTGATCCAACCTTTGCTCTTGGTATGCATCGAATACCAGATCAAAAACGCCGCCACC
>PVMK01120685.1_pt1 | contig 28385 bp, 18 predicted proteins | sample 1853481 | NCBI WGS metagenome assembly PVMK01 (sample SAMN08533507, study PRJNA380276) | Marine sediment metagenome, whole genome shotgun sequencing project. | reverse complement strand
CAACTTTTTGCGCTCCCACTGGTACTTAGTACGGGTGAGGATGACTCAGGAGGGAATACCGACTCATGACAACTCTTAGTCAAAAGGGCATTGTCGGCTATGCGGTGTTCATCCTTGCTGTCCTGATACTCATTGCCCAACTGACGGGGTTTTCGATTAACCCGGATCCCGCCGCGCAAGCTGTGGAGACTACTCAGGACATGCGGGGTGACACCGCCACCGACTAGCAAGGGCAGTTTAGCTGTATCAATCAGGGGGATCGTTTATTTAGGGGGACAGTTTACTTATGTCTGGCAGATAGAAGTAAACTGTCCCCTTAGTCGAAGTAAGGTGCTTTCTAGCCGATCGATACGTCGCGGTCCGCCCAGAAGGGTGCCCGGAGCTCGCGCTTGAGCACTTTGCCTGGCCCGGACAATGGTAGCGGCTCATCCCAGATATCGATCTCCTTTGGCGTCTTGTAGCCGGCAATGTGTTCGCGGCAGAAAGCGATTAACTCGCTGGCTTCGACTGGTTCCCGCAAGACAACTGCTGCGCGGACTGCCTCTCCCCATTGCTCGTCGGGCACGCCAAAGACAGCGGCCTGGAGCACGGCAGGGTGTTTGTAGAGCGCCTCCTCTACTTCCGTGCAATACACGTTCTCACCACCGGATACGATCATGTCCTTAGCCCGGTCCATGAGGAAGATATAGCCTTCGTCATCCATGTAGCCGAGATCGCCGGATCGATACCAATCACCCCGCATCACTTCGGCGGTCTGCTCTGGCTTGTTCCAGTAGGCCATCATGACATTGGGGCCGCGAATTTCGAGCTCCCCTACTTCGCCCGCGGCCAGTACCTTGCCATTGTCGTCGGTTATTCGTATGTCGACGCCCGGGATCGCCGACCCGCAGGACCGTGAGCGTTCGCTGTCGAGCGTTTTCTCTTCATGACGAAGACAGGTAGATAACGGTGCTGTCTCGGTGGCGCCATAGACATGCATCAGTTCCGCTTGCGGGAACTCCTCGTGTGCCCGCCTGACAACCTCTGTGGCGATCGGCGAACCACCATGCGCCACCAGGCGAACGCTGCTTATATCTCTGGGCCGGGCATGCTGCTCTTCACAGATAGCGGCGATCATTGTCGGTACGCCCAGCGTCACCGAAACGTGTTCCCGTTCGATAAGATCCAGCGCCGTACGCGGATCGAAGGTTGGCAAAACAATCTGCGACCCGCCGGTCCAGATGCTGCCCACTACCGAGTTACTGCCAGCCGCGTGAAACAACGGCGCCATGACGAGAAAGGCGTCTTCCGGGACCGGATTCGCTAGCGTACGGAAATGCCTGGTATTGGCGGTGAGATTGCCATGACTAAGCATGACACCTTTCGATTTTCCGGTCGTGCCGCCGGTGTAGAAAATACCCGCAAGGGTGTCCGCCGTGACATTCTGGCCGAACTCGATCTCTTTTGCGTCCGCAATCAACTCCTCATAATCAGCCGGCATACGGATGACACGTTGAACGATTGAAGCGAGTTCTCCGGGATCCTGGTCTGTCATCAGAACGCGTGTGCCCGAGTCCTTGAGCGCATAGGCAAGTTCCGCGCTCGCGTGGCGCGTGTTGAGCGGCACCACAACAAACCCTGCGGCCGGAACCGCCAGATAAGACTCGATGTACTGATGCGAGTTTGCTGCGAGTATCGCGACACGATCGCCGGGTTCGATCCCCGCTTCGACAAGTGCGCCGCCCAGCCGGCGGCAACGGCTCACAAACGCCCTGTAATTCAGACGCGTCTCGTCGCAGACGACAGCCAGTGACTCGCCGTAGTGTTTCGCCGCGTAATTGATCGCATCGGCAACTGTATTCATCGTTTCATCCATATTGGGGCCGAGCGTAGCCGATCAGGAGACGTCTTGCGAAGAAATTCCCGAACAGGCCGGGCACCTGTTATTGCATCGTGAGCAAGTCAAGACGGTCCTGTACTTTTATGTCCCGGGCGAATTTGTTTTCAAGTGTAGAATGTATTGCACGAGGACTCACGTGATATGAAGATCGGAAGAAATGCGATTTGCCCGTGCGGCAGTGGCAAGAAGTACAAGAACTGCTGCCGGAACAAGTCTGCGTCGATGCCCTTGTCGCAGAAGCTGCTCATCGCCCTGCTTGGATTCATCCTGGTTGGCGGCCTGATGATCGGCATCGCCACGATGAAAAGCAACGAAGGTCATATGGGTCTCGATCCTGGCAAGGGCCGGGTCTGGTCGGACGAACACCAGCACTGGCATTGATAAAAAGGGGTCGGATCTGAACAAAAGGGGTCGGATCCAATTTCCTGAAGAAATTGGATCCGACCCCTTTTTTTGCGTTATCCCTTGGCCAGATACGGAATGGTACCCGCTGCATCGGTGTCGTCGATAACACGAAAATGGCTGACCGACCCTGCTTTCCTCGCCGCACCGTATGGCGCGTAGTCCGGGTCCGAGCCAAAGGCTTTGACCGCATCCATGGATGGGAACTCGATCAGAGCGACCAGTGTTTCGCCGGATGGCTCCCCCTCGATGGTCACAATATTTCCGCTTCTTGAAAGATACTTGCCGCCATGCCGATGAACGATGTCATGGACCTTCTCCGCATACTCCGCGATCCAGCTGTCGTCGGTTACCTTGATATCGGCGATCACGTAGACGGTCATGATTCAACTCCTCGCATGCTATCTGGGCGGGTTACACCGTTGGCTTGATATTTGCATTCAGACGGAAAAGATTGGTCGGGTCGTACTGGTTTTTCACCTTTACCAGGCGAGCGTAGTTGTCACCGTAATTGGCTATCGTCTTCTTCTCGCTGGCATCCATGAGATTGACATAGAAACCGCTTGTATAAGGCTCCAGTTTCGCCCAGGCCGAGCGGACGGCAGCGATATTGGCATCCGGATCGATCGGGCCGTCCCAGTGTGAGATAACCATCATGTTGCTGTGTGCCGCGCGATGCGGGAACGCCGTATCCGACGGCCCCAGCCGTCTGACCGCACCGCCGGCCTGCATGAAGAAGATCCGGTACGGAGCATTCGGACGACCCGCCTCCATCACCTGATCGACCAGATCGGTTGGCATTTCGTTAATAAAGCTCGACTTCATGTAACTAAAAATACCGTGTCGGTTCGTGGTGTCATGCCGCTGCTGGAAGAGTGCGTACTTCACCGGCGCGACGGTATCGGCGATGGGTTTTCCCAGCTTGCGCAGTGGCGCCAGGACGGCCTCTGCCTTGTCGTGCGAACCACTCCAGACTACTTCGATACTGACGACGCGGTCACCTTCCGGTGTGCCTTGAACGTTCAGATTCATGTTGAGTGGTTCGGGCATCTCGTCGCCCTTGTCGCCGTAAAACTCCAGCACTTTCCTCACGTCCTTGTCGGACCAGACGATATCTCCGGCGATCACGGTTGTGTCCATCGGGTGGAGCTGGAATTCAAATGCCGTGACAACACCAAAGTTGCCGCCACCACCACGCAGGGCCCAAAACAATTCGGCGTTCTCCTCCGGGCTGGCGTGGCGCCACTGTCCATCCGCGGTGATGATGTCAACCGACAGCACGTTGTCACAGGCCATGCCAAAGTGGCGGCACACACGGCCGAACCCGCCACCCAGAGTCAGACCGGCGGCACCCGTATGGGAAACAACACCCGCCGTCGTGACCAGACCAAACTGTTGCGATTCGTGATCGATATGACCCTCAAGACAGCCACCATCGACACTTGCCGTCCTGGTCTTTGGATCGGCACGCACCGTGTTTAGCCCGGACATATCGATCATCATGCCGCCCTCGCAGACCGACTTGCCCGAGATGCTGTGTCCGCCACTGCGAACAGAGACCAGAAGCTCATGTTCGCGTGCGAAGTTGACCGCATTGACGACATCGGTCACGCCTTCGCACTGAACGATGAGCGCCGGGTGTTTATCGATCATCGCGTTCCAGACTTTTCTGGCATCGTCATAGCCCGCATTGCCCGGCATCATCATCGGGCCGCGGAGACTGGCGCCTAATTCATGGAGTGCTGCCGGCTCCAGCGCTATCTCTTTGCCGTCTCCGGTCACCGCTCGCACGGCGGCTGTGACCGTCGTCATCGCGTGTAACGCGGCGCTCAGCACCTGCTGACTCGCCAGAGTTACAATCGAGCCTGCTGCAAAAGCAGACCGACAGAAATTGCGTCTGTTCATCTTGTCGCCCCTTCCTGTGAAATGCCGGCTCTTCGCCTGTTATCCAGCAAAGCATAGTCGATGCAACGGCCTGTCGTGGTTTGCCGGGCGTGTGCAGGATCGCTCAGGTCGATGGTTCGGGCACCGATCGGGCGAGTTCGGCGATCCGGTCTGCGATTGCAGCTGCATTGTCCTCCTGCAGAAAATGTTTGCCCGGCACCGTATGGATCGTCTCAACACCGACAGCGTGTCTGGCCTCCTTGCCGTAACGCGCCATTTTCAGGGCCGGGTCACGCTCACCCCATATCACCTGCGCCGGATACGCTCGCTTGCGTAGCGTATCGAGATACAGGGTTTCCTTGGCGGCCGTCGTTTCGTAGCTGCGCATGATCCTGAGAAAGGCGCGACCGCCGTCCTTGCGCTTGAGCAGGTCCACGTAGGCATCGATCTCGGCGGCGGGCACCGATCGAAAATCGTTGATGCCCTGCCACGCCATCAGCTGCCTGAATACCGGCTTGACCAGCGATATCAGCCAAAGTTTGCCAACGAACGGCACCGCGAATGGACGCATCACCCAGGGCTCGACAAACGACTCCACCTTGATCAGGGTGTTGAGGACTGTCAGAGACAGAATCTTTTCGGGTAAGGCTGCCGCCACCTCCAGGCCGACCGGACCGCCGATATCATGGATAACAAGATGGAATCGGTCGATACCCAGCGCCCCAATCGCGTCAGTAGAGAAACGACCCAGCCCGGTCCAGCTATAGTCGAATTCGGTAGGCCGGTCGGCCAGACCCAGGCCGGGAAGATCGAACGCCACGCCACGCAGACCGCGCTCTGCAAGTGCGGGCACCAGCTTGCGGTACAGGAAACAGGATGCCGGCACGCCGTGCATACACACGACCGGCGTTCCTGTGCCCTTTTCGAGTACAAAGCTTTTTGTGCCACCGACGTCGAAGTGCCGGCCCGATGCCGCATGCCTGTCGATTACTGCTTTGGAACTCATCACCAGAGTGTAGTTGGCTTATCAGGTACCGGTGTGCACGTGGTGCGACAAGCAACTAGACTGTTTACTGATCTGTAGATAACAACGCCAACGGCTTCACAGCGCGAAGCCGTACACCAGGGAGAGCGCATAGTGAACCGCAGAATATTTATTCAGTCCACACTGGCCACTGCCGCGGCCACCGCACTACCGACTGGCAAAGCGCTTGCGGCCATCTATCATGCGCTCGCCCAGGTGACGGCGGATGTTCGCGCGGTGAACCCAGCCGGCGGTGAGGTCGTGTTGGCACAAACCGATGTTCAGGCCTTGAGCGACAGTCTCCGCGGTCGATTGTTGCTACCCGGAAGCGATGGCTATGACGTTGCGCGCGGCGTGACCAACGGTTCGATCGACATGCACCCGGCGCTGATAGCGCAATGTGCCGGTGCGTCGGATGTCGTGGAAGCGGTCAACTTCGCGCGCGAAAACAATCTGCTGCTGGCGGTGAAGTGTGGCGGCCACAGCTATGCGGGCAAGTCGACCTGCGACAACGGTCTGCAGATCGATCTTTCGCCGCTGCAAGGCGTGCGTGTCGATCCCATCGCCCGGACCGCGCGTGTTGCTGGGGGAAGTCTTCTGGCTTCTATGGATCAGGAAACGATGGCTTTTGGCCTGGTCACCACCGCCGGAACGGTTTCCCATACCGGCGTCGGCGGGCTGACCCTGGGCGGTGGATTTGGCCGCGTTGCAAGGAAGTTTGGTCTCGCTCTCGACAATGTTCGTGCGGTTGACATCATCACCGCAGACGGCAAATTCCGCCGTGCGAGCAAGGATGAAAATGCCGACCTGTACTGGGGTGTGCGCGGTGGTGGCGGGAATTTCGGCGTCGTGACGTCCTTTGAATTCCAGCTACACCCAATGGACCGACAGGTCATCGGCGGGGAAGTCATTTTTCCCATCGAACAGGCGCGCGACGTGATGCGCTTCTACGCGGATTATGTGGTCGACGCACCTGACGATCTCTATCTCGATCTCCAGATGTTGAAGGCACCCGGTGACGCGCCGGGCATGGTTATGCTGCATGCCTGCTATTCGGGCCCCAAAAATGAGGCGGACAAGGTGCTTGATCCGGTTCGCAAAGCGGGCACACCCATACGCGATGGTCTCAAGACGATTGACTATGTCGCCATCCAGCGGAGCTGGGACCAGTCCGATCCGCGCGCTACGGGAGAGTACCTAAAGTCAGGTTTTGTCGCTGAATTAAGTGACGATCTGATCGATGCATGGGTAGTTGGTTTCGAGGCGAACCCGACACGCCGAACCATTAATTTCTTTCAGCATTGCGGTGGTGCGATAGGCAGGGTCGCTGAAGATGTCACTGCTTTCGCACAACGGGACGCACAGGCGAACATGTTTACCGTGGTCGCCTGGGAGCGCGGCGCAGACCCGGCAGAACACATCGCCTACATCCGTAAGTACTGGGCGACGCTTGAACCGCATACCCGTGGTTTCTACACCAATGAAGTCAGCAACGAGAGCCAAAAAATCGTCAGTAAGAACTACCGGGGCAACTACGACCGCCTGGTCGAGGTCAAGAATGCATACGACCCGACCAATCTGTTCCGGCGTAACGCCAATGTCGTTCCGACCGTTTGATTGCATCGGATCGACCCGGACCACATGCTGCAGCGCCACGGGCGAGGTATTGCAAGCGAGACGCGATCGCCTTAAGTTGCCTCGTCTGGACACGCTGGATGGGGCAAGCCAAATGAGCAAATCATCATGCGCCTGCGGGCGAACGGCAGCGGCGATTGTGCCCGCGCGCGCATCAGCAGCGCGAATGACCCGCCTGGCGATCGTGCTCGCCTTGTCACCATGCTTTGTTGCGACTGCCGGGGCGGCGGATCCGCGGCCTTTTGACGTTCGCGACCTCGTCATGTTGGATCGGGTCAGCGACCCGCAGCTTTCGCCCGATCAGACCCGGGTTGCGTTCGCGCTGCGGCAAACCGAGCTGAAGGCCAACAAGGGCATGAGCGGGGTCTGGATGGTCGCTGCCATCGGCGGTGATTCGAAACGGCTCACAAAGAAGGGGCGTGACGCCAAACACCCAAGATGGTCGCCGGACGGCGCATCAATCTATTTCATCCGCAAACACGAGGATTCGACACAGATCTGGCGTGTCGAACTCGCGACTGGAAAATCAAAAAGGGTGACCAGATACCCGCTGGACATCGGTAGTTTTGAATTGAGTCCGGATGGATCGGCGATCGCGCTTACCATGGAGGTGTTCCCCGATTGCGACACCCTGGCGTGCACCCGAAAACGACTCGATAATCGTGGCAAAGACAAAGTTAGCGGCGAATTACACCACCGGCTATTCATGCGGCACTGGGACAAGTGGAAGGATGGCAGGCGATCGCAGTTGTTTGTCGCTGCTATCGACGACAAGGGCAAAGTCGACGAGGAGCCGGTTCATGTCAGCAGGGGCATAGATGGAGACGTCCCATCCAGGCCCTTTGGAAACGCATCGGAGTATGCGTTCTCCCCGGATGGAGTTTCGCTGGTGTTTGCCGCAAGGATCGCCGGACGGACCGAGGCCTGGTCGACCAACTTCGATCTTTTCTCGACGCCTGTCGATGGCAGCTCGCGGCCTAGGAATCTGACGGCGGATAACATGGCGCTGGACACCAAGCCACTGTTCTCCCACGACGGTAAGACACTCTACTACCTGGCAATGAAGCGTCCCGGATTCGAAGCCGATCGCCGGGCCATCATGGCGAAAGAACTGTCCTCGGGTGAGACTCGGGAAATTGCGCCGGACTGGGATCGTTCAGCCGGCACGCTTAGCCTTTCCGCGGATGGCAGCACGATCTATACGACAGCGGATGACGATGGCGAGAAGCCATTGTTTGCGATCGATCTTGCATCAGGCGCTGCCCGACGCGTCGTGGCGGAAGGCAACATCAATGGCTTTAGCATCGTCGGTGACAAAATCGTATTCGGTCGCGACACGCTCAGGTCGCCATCCGATCTGTTTGCCATGACGACTGACGGCAGCAACTCCGTACAGATCACTTCATTCAACAGCAAGCTTCTCAGAGCAGTGGCGATGGGTGACTTTGAATTCTTCGATTTCCCGGGTTGGAACGACGAGCGCGTGCAGGGTTACGTCGTCAAGCCCTATGGCTTTGAGCCGGGCAGGAAGTACCCGGTCGCTTTCCTGATCCATGGCGGCCCCCAGGGTGCGATGAGCAACGATTTCCACTACCGCTGGAATCCGCAGACCTACAGTGGCCAGGGCTTTGCCGTCGTCACCATCAACTTCCATGGCTCGACGGGTTACGGACAGGCGTTTACCGATTCGATCTCCGGGGACTGGGGGGGCAAGCCGCTGGTCGATCTGCAAAAGGGTCTCGCGGCCGCGCTGGAGCGACACGACTGGCTGGATGCCGAACGCGTCTGTGGGCTTGGCGCCAGCTATGGCGGCTACATGGTCAACTGGATCGCCGGCAACTGGAGCGAGGCATTCCGGTGCCTGGTCAGTCATGACGGCATTTTCGACAATCGGTCGATGACTTATACGACCGAAGAACTCTGGTTCGATGAATGGGAGATGGGCGGCACTCATTTCGAACACCCGGAAAATTTCGAAAAACACAACCCGGTCAACCATGTCGCGCAATGGTCGGTACCCATGCTGGTCGTCCACGGACAACTCGACTACCGCGTACCCGTCGAACAGGGCATCGGCGTCTTCACGGCGCTGCAACGCCGCGGCATCGAGAGCGAGTTCCTCTACTTCCCGGATGAGAACCACTGGGTCCTCAAGCCACAAAACTCAATCCAGTGGCACGACACCGTCAACAACTGGCTCGAACGCTGGCTCAAATAGCGCGGACATAATAGGGGACAGTCGACATCGGGATCGAGATCGAATCAAGACAGAATTTGTGTTTTGCTCTCCTGGCGGGAAGATCGCTGACCGGGATCTGTTTCGCTTAGGGAGATGTTGCAACGCACATCGCTGAAAATCGATACAGCGACTATAAATAGACAACCAACAAATCGGAATTATGGAATCTCGTTTCCGTTAACAGTTCGCGGATGAGAAGACCAATCACAATCCAGGGAGTGAACAGATGATCGACAGGCGTTTTTTTTGCAAGTCCGCCGTGGCAGCCGGTGTCTCCGCGGCCATTCCTTTTCACTCGGCCACGGCCTCCGCCTTCCACGCGCTGAGCAAAGTGGTGTCGGATATACCCGCAGTGACCCTTTCCGGAGCCAGTACGACCTTGAACAAAGCCGCTGTCAGGGAATTGGCTGATGAAATGAATGGCCCATTGCTTACCAGCAGCGATCCCAGCTATGACGATGTACGTAAGGTATGGAACGGCATGCACGACCGGCGACCTGCCCTCATCGCGCGCTGCGCGGATATCCAGGACGTTGTTCACGCAGTCCACTTCGCTCGCGACCATGGTTTGTTGACAGCGGTCAGGGGCGGTGGGCACAGCTTCCCTGGCAAGTCAGTGTGCAACGGCGGAATCATGATTGATCTCACCGACATCAAGGCGGTAACGGTCGATGTAGCTAACAAGCGAGCACGAATAGGCGGCGGAGCCGTGCTCTACGACCTCGACTACGCAACACAAAAGCACGGACTGGCGACAACAGCCGGCGTCGTCTCCCATACAGGAGTCGGTGGTCTTACGCTCGGAGGTGGCTTCGGCCGTCTGAATCGCAAGTATGGGCTGACCATCGACAACCTGATCTCCGCGGAAATGGTGACAGCCGACGGCAAGGCGCACAGGGTCAGTGCAAACGAGAATCCCGATCTTTTCTGGGGCATTCGCGGCGGTGGCGGTAATTTTGGAGTGGTCACGAACTTTGAATTCAGACTGCATGACGTGGGACCGAAAATGCTTGGCGGCGCGATCGTCTGGCCGGTATCCAAGGCCCGCGAGGTTCTCGAATTCTGGATCGACTACGCACCGGGCCTGTCGGATGATTTGTATATCGCGCCATTCATGGTCGCGGGGCCGGATGGTACCGGTATCGTCGGTATAGACACCCTTTATGCGGGTGATCCGGCGGCAGGAGAAAAGGAACTCGCGCCCCTGCGCGAGTTGGCGAGTCCGGCGGAGGATGGCATCGGGATGGTCGAGTACATGACGACCCAGACTCAGTTCGATCAGGACAGCGCACCCGGCCAGCGCAACTACATCAAGAACGGCATGATCAGAAAATATTCACAGGATCTCGTCAACGTTATGGTCGAGAGTTTCCGTCCGATGCCGGGTTTCGAACAATTTTTTCACACGGCCGGCGGCGCAGTGTCGCGCGTCCCGCAGGATGCGACGGCGTGGTCACATCGCGACAGCCAGACGATGATCGGCCTGTACGCCGCATGGCAGGATCCGGCCGAGGACAAAGCCAGGATCAGGGAGCTGAAAACCTGGTGGGCGGAACTCGACACGGTCACCAGCGGCTATTACGGAAACCTGCGCGAGGAAACGCCAGATCGGGCAGTCTCAAACTATGGATCCGCGTACCCGCGTCTGGTCGGGCTCAAGAATCGCTATGACCCGACGAATCTGTTCCGTCTCAATTCCAATATAAAGCCGACTGTTTAGGGACTGAGTACCCGCGTCATGACGACCAGCAACACGAAAACCCAGCTGTATCCGGAAATCGATCCCTACGCCGTTAGCAAGCTCGAGGTCTCAGACCTCCATACGATTGTTTACGAGGAGGTCGGGAATCCCGAAGGAAGGCCTGCCCTTTTTCTACATGGCGGTCCTGGCGTCGGGATCCTGCCGGACTACCGGCGCTTCTTCGACCCCGACTTCTACCGTGTCATCCTGGTCGATCAGCGCGGTGCGGGTCGCAGCACACCCCATGCCGATATCCGTGAAAACACGACCGCAGATATCGTCGCCGACCTGGAAAAGATTCGGCAACAGCTCGATATCGACAACTGGCTTGTCATGGGTGGTAGCTGGGGGAGCCTGCTGGCCATCGTCTATGCAATCGCCCACCCGGATAGCGTGACCGGCCTGATCATTCGCGGTGTTTTCCTGGGACGCCCTTTCGAGATCGACTGGTTGCATGGTGGCGGTGGAGCGGCGGAAATTTTTCCCGACGAGTGGGAGCGATACCGCGCGCCGGTGAGCGACAGATCGGTCGCAGATACTGTCGCCGCCTATGTCGACCTGCTTGGTTCCGAAGATGAGGGCGTCGCCAATGCTGCCGCTGCAGCGTGGACACGCTGGGAGGCGGCATCGATGACGCTGATCCCGGATCCCGAGGAACTGGAAAAGTTGATTAACGGACCCACCGCCCTGTCCATCGCCCGTATCGAGTCTTACTACACGAACAATGGTTTCTTTCTGGACGGCGACAATTTCGTTCTGGATAACACGCACAAGATAGCGCACATTCCATGCAGGATCGTCCAGGGGCGTTACGACATCATCTGCCCGATGATCTCGGCGTGGGACCTGCACAAAGCTTTACCCGACTCGGAACTGCGGATCGTGGCCGATGGCTCTCACTCACCGATGAGTTCGGGCATGGTCGGCGAACTGGTGCAGGCATCAGAGGACTTCAAGTCGCTGTGAGCGGGGATCAGAAAAACAGGTTCAGCATCAAGAGCGAAACAATAAGGAAAAGCACCGTCATGATGCCGCCGACGCGGAGAAAATCCGCCACCCGGTAACCACCGGGGCCCATGATCAGGGCGTTCACCTGGTGGGTCGGAATCAGGAACGAGTTCGATGTGGACACCGCGACCGTCAGGGCGAACATGGCGGGGCTGGCATCAACGGCAATTGCCAGGTTGACGGCAACCGGCACCAGCAGGACGGTCGCACCGACATTGGACATCACCAGTGTAAAAGCCGTCGCCAGAATCGCCAGGGCCAGTTGCAAGGTCCACACGGGCACATCGCCAAGGGACCACAGTACAGACTGTGCGATCCAGTTTGCCGTGCCCGAGTTTTCCACCGCGATACCCAGCGGCAACAGGCCTGCAAGAATAAAAACGGTCTTCCAGCTAACGGAGTCGTAAGCCTCGTCCATCGTCAAAACGCCGGTAACGATCATGCCGATGGCGCCGGACAGCAGCGCGATCGGCAAGGCGATTTCGGTGAAGAGAACGAGCGTGAGCGATAACGCGAAGAAGCTCAGCGCCAGTGCAACTTTGTGTGGGCGCTGCTTCTCGTGGGGGTATTCGGATGTAACGACCACGAAGTCGCGATTTTGCTCAACGCGCGCCAGATGTTCCCAGCGCGTGTGGCAGACCAGTGTGTCGCCAGCCTGAAAAGGTACCGTCGGCAGCTGGGTGCGAATGTTCTCACCACCGCGAAAAATGGAAATGAGACTCAAACCGTAGGTCATTCTCATCTGCAGGTCACGTACGGTCTTGCCAATCACCGGCGAGTCGGGTGGCACGACGACTTCGGCGATGCCGGCTTCTGCTTCAGAAAGGTTGTGCGCGAACTCGCCTCCGCGTGTGAGATGAAGCCGACCCCTTTCCAAAAAGACCTTCAGCTCTTCCGGTTCGGCGATAACGGCGAGGATAGCGGGTGCGGCGATAGGCGCCTCGACGGGGGTGGAAACAAGTGTCTTGCCGGCATAACGGGATGCGATGATCCTGACTTCGAACTCCGTTTGCACATCCTGGATTGCGCGGCCGACAAGCGGACTGCCGACCGGTACCAGCACTTCATGCACGGCCGCATCGATGTCATAAATGCGCTTCAGGTATTCAAGTGTGCCACCACCACGGGTGGCACGGGATGCCCGCGTATCGGGCAGAACCGCATGACCAAAACCCACGAAGTAGATCAGACCGCACGCCAGCAGGACGATGCCCACCGGTGCCACGGCAAACAGGCCAAAACTCTCCATCTGCTGAGCCTCGGGTAGTGACCGGTTGGCGTTGGCCATCAGATCGTTGAGCATAATCAGCGGACTCGAGCCAACCATCGTCAATGTTCCGCCCAGGATGGCGCAAAACCCCATCGGCATGAGCAGGCGCGACAAGGGAATTTGCGTCTTTGCCGAGATGCGGGCGACGACGGGCAGGAAAAGCGCGGCCGCACCGACGTTTTGCATAAACGATGACGTCACTCCGACTGCGCCGGCAACCAATGCCAAAATGCGCTTCTCTGTCTTGCCTCCGTACTTGAGAATCTTCGCCGCAACGCGCGTCATCACACCGGTCCTGTCCAGACCGCCGCCAAGTATCATGACAGCAATAATCGATATGACGGCGTTACTGGAGAAGCCTGAGAAAAGAACATCCACGCTCAGCAGCGAGTCCAGTCCCGGCATATAGATCATCAGACCCAGCAAGGTCATGATCAGCAGGGCCGCAGCATCCACACGGATTATTTCCGAAGCAAACAGAACGATCGCGAGCACCAGCAACGCCAGGACGAGAATCATCTCTGTGGTAAGTGCTGGTGCTTCCATTCAGTGCGCCCCTCGCTGTACTGCTGTGGTACCTGGAATCGTCATCACCTCTGCCAAGGATAGGCAATCACACATGCTTTTGTCGCGCAAGCATGTCCGCTGCTGACGCAACCCTGACTCTGTATTGCACGAAGGGTTTTGTTACCAGTGCGAATATGTCACTTCACACGACTATACTTTGATGTCCGCATGGGCACGATGTCCTGACGGGAAAGGGAGCACATGGGGAAACTGCCAAGACTTCTGCGCGAACTAAGCCGACGCCGCGTGATACGTACGGTAGCAGCCTATATCGTTATCATCTGGGCGTTGTCCCAGGGTGCCGCCGATCTTTTCCCCGCTTTTGGCCTGCCCGAGTGGTCCTTGCGAGCCTTCGTAATCGGCGGCGTCATTGGCATTCCGATCGTCGCTTTGCTCTCGTGGCGTTTTGATCTGACGCCAAAGGGTCTTGTTCCGGATCCGTTTGGCGATCCCGGCGTACTTGCAGACGAGGACCTCAACTCATCGAATGCCCACGCGTGGGCAAAAAACCGACACGATGCCACCGACGCCGGTTTTGTGACGGCGATCTGGACCGGGCGGGACGGGGCCGCCGTGCGTCGACAATTCTTCGAGCCGTTTCTGATCGGCAGGGAACCCGGCAACGAGATCCAGCTGGCTGATCGACGCGTGAGCCGAATCCATGCTGTCGTCTATGCTGAGGACAAGGTCTGGAAGATTCGTGATATCGATAGTTCCAACGGTACTTTTCTCGAGGAGAAAAAAATATCGAAGTCCGATCTTCCGTCAAGCTGCCAACTCCGCTTCCACGAGGAAGGACCCACTGTGGAAATGCTGATCCATAACATGGAAAAGACTGCCGTGACACCTGAAGCCGGGGCACAGTGACGCCATGATAGGCAAGACCCTTTCCCACTACCGAATCACCGGACACCTGGGTGCCGGCGGCATGGGTGAGGTCTACAAGGCGGAAGATACAAAGCTCGGTCGGGAAGTCGCGATCAAGGTGTTACAAACGGATGTGGCTCGCGACACAGCCCGTCTGGAAAGATTCAGTCGCGAAGCACGCGCCGTCGCCGCGCTGAATCATCCAAATATCGTCACCATCTATTCGGTTGAAGAAGCGGATGGCAAGCACTTCATCACGATGGAGCTGGTCGAGGGCGAGACGCTGGACGAGCGTATCGTCGAGGGTGGTCTGCCGCTAAACAAACTGTTCGATATTGCGCTGCCGCTGGCGGATGCGCTGTGCAGCGCACACGAGAAAGGGATCGTTCACAGGGACCTGAAACCGGCCAATGTCATGGTGACAAAGAGCGGTAGCCTGAAGGTACTCGATTTCGGTCTCGCCAAGCTGCAGGACACAGACTCCGACGTAGCCGATGCCGAGACGGTGTCGAGGCTTCTGACCCAGGATGGAACCGTCCTCGGCACCTATCCTTACATGTCGCCCGAACAGGTCGAAGGCAAGCACCTCGATCAGCGTACCGATCTCTTTTCGCTCGGCACCATGGTCTATGAACTTGCTACAGGCAACAGGCCCTTTGCCGGCGACAGCTCACCCGCGCTGATGTCGTCGATCCTGCGTGACGAACCGGGACCATTGACGGAGATCCGCCCCGACCTGCCCCGCCATCTGGAGCGAATCGTCAGACGATGCCTTGAGAAGAATCGCCGCGATCGCTACCAGAGCGCACGAAGTCTTTACAACGAGCTGAAGGGACTGCGGCGCGAGTCCGTCAGCGATGCATCGACTGCAGCCGGATCGGTGAGCGGTGTCCGGTCGGGACAGTCGACGAAACTGACAGGGATCGCCGTGCTGCCAATCAAAGGCACGGGTAGCAACCAGGAAATGCAGGATTTCGCCGATGGCCTCGCCGAGGACATCACAGCGGGTCTTTCGAAATTTCCGTACCTGTCAATCGTCGCCAGGGAGTCGACACTGAGGTTCGCAGGGCAAACCAGTGACATACGCGAGATCAGCGAGCAACTCGGCGCACGCTTTGTGATCGATGGCGGAATAAGAAAAGCCGGGGCGACCATCCGCGTCAGCATGCGCCTCGTCGATGCACAGACCGGCACCAACCTGTGGGTCGAGACCTATACACGCAACACCGAGGCCCAGGACATCTTCGCGACGCAGGACGACATCACCGGGCGTGTCGTTGCAACGGTGGCCGATAGTTTTGGCGTACTCGCCCGCTCGATGATCGCTGAGATCGAGGACAAACCGGACGAGGAACTGGCGCACTCCGAATGGATGCTGCGGACCTTCGACTATCTGAGCCACATGACGCCTGAAACCCATGCACATACGAGGGAAGGCCTCGAAAAAGCGGTCAAACGGTTTCCGAGGAACCCGGATGTGTGGGCCTGTCTGTCACAGCTTTACCTCCACGAGCACAGTTTCCTGTTCAATCCAAAACCTGATCCATTGGACAGGGCACTCGCGGCGGCGGAGAAGGCGATCGAGCTCGATCGGACATGCCAGTTCGGATATCAGTTGCTCGCACAGACTCACTTCTTCCGTCAGGATCTGGCTGCATTCAGGGCCGTTACCGAGCGTGCGATTTCGCTCAATCCGCTCAACTCCGACACCATCGGTACTCTTGGCATTGTCATGGTGCACTCAGGGGATTTCGAAAGAGGCGCCGAGCTGACGCGCAGGGCGATGGAGATGAACCCACACCACGCGGGCTGGTATCACTTCGGGCCTCTGTGGCTGCATTTTGCCAACCGCGAATATGAAAAGGCTTTGGCGCGTGTCATACAGGTCAACATGCCGGGACTGTTCTGGACTTACCTGGCCACGGCAACGATCTGCGGTCATCTCGGTCGTGAGAGGGAAGCCCGGACGGCGGTCCGGAAGTTGCTCGAGCTGGACCCGGAGTTTGGCGATAACACCCGGCAGAGCATCAGTGTCTGGCACTTCACCAGCGGGCTTGTAGAACCGATACTCGAAGGCCTTCGCAAAGCGGGACTCGATGTTCCGGGGGAGGGTCCAGGCACCGGGGAGACACCAGCCCCGATACCCACTAAAGCGAAGCAGGGTAAGGAAGCGGTCGCCATAGCCGTACTTCCCTTCACGGACATGAGTCACGCAAAAGATCAGGAATTCTTCTGCGAGGGCATGGCCGAGGAGATCATGAACGCCCTAATGCACGTAGAAGGCATCCGCGTTGCGTCGCGGTTATCGGCATTCCAGGCATGTCACGACGGCAAGGACCTGGCAGCCATCGGTCGCGCCTTGTCGGTGGGCGAGATCCTCGAGGGCAGCGTCCGGGTAGCGGGAGGACAAATACGGGTCACTGCGCAACTGATCGATGTCGAGAGCGGTTACCAGTTATGGTCCGAGCGCTATGACCGTGACGCGGCGGACATCTTCGCGGTCCAGGACGAGATTGCCGAAAGCGTGCTAAATGTGATCCGTGCACGACTCTCGCCGGATGCCGGCGGCGTCCGACAGCGTGCCCGGGTCAAGAATCTGGATGCCTACCGACACCACCTGAAAGGTCGATTCTACCGATACACCAACAATGACCACGGTAATGCGCTGACGGAGTACGAGCGAGCGGTCGAGCTCGACCCGGATTTTGGTCCCGCCTGGGTCGGGATGGCGGAAGTCCGGGTGCTGGCAGCAGGCTACGCGCTGATCCCTTCGCACCGGGCCTACAGCGAAGCGAGGGAAGCGCTGGCGCGCGCGGAGGCGTTGCAGGGCGAATCGGCTGAGGCTCTCTACGTCGAGGGTCTGATCCGCTGTTTTCTGTGGGAGTGGGATGCCGCTCGTGAAGCATTGACACGGTCGGCCGAAATGCGACCGGATCATGTTCAGACTCAGTGTTGGCTGGGGTTCTACTGGACCGTGCATCAGGAACGGGAGAAGGCGATCGCCCAGTTCGAACTGGCCCGTGCCGTCGATCCGCTGGCCTCGTTTCCCATCGCAATGATGGGCGCAGCGATGTCCACCTTCGGCCGTGACGCCGATGCGCTCGAATTGCTGGACCAGGCTAATGCGATGGAACAGGACAATATGCTTGCAGCATGGAGTCGGGGTTCCGCATTGGTTGGCCTCGGACGCTATGACGAGGCGGTCGAGTCGTTCGAGAATGCGGCAGATCTCACACGACGCGGTGCGCATGTTCTCGGGGCCCTGGGCTTTGGTCTGGCGAAGGCCGGCCGACGATCCGAAGCGGAAGCCGTGCTGGCGGAACTAAGCGCACGGGGTCCGGATGCACCGACACCGGTCACCGAAATCTGGACGCATGCCGCGCTGGGTAATTTTGATGCTGCATGGAAGGCTCTGTCGCGTGCCGAAAGCGAGCGGCAGATGATGCTGATTTTCCTGGGGATGCCGGGATGGGATTGTCTTCGCTCGGACCCGCGATTCGACGAATTGCTGGCGCGAATGGGGTTGCCTGCTCCGCCCATCCGGGAGCCGACTACAACCAGTGTGGTCGCAAAGCCCGCACAGGCAAAACCTGTCTCAATCGGCAGCCAGTCGGATATCCGCATGTCTCAACCCGGCCGCTTCGACAGCGTCGCGCCGGCCTCGAAACCTTTCGTCGGTCGCGAGACCGAACGCCAGATCCTTGCCGAGAAATTGTCGCAGGCCCGGGAAGGTCATGGCTCCCTCGTACTGATCGGCGGTGAACCCGGTGTTGGCAAGACGAGGCTCGCAGAGGAAACGCTGTCCGCCGGTCGCAGAGAAGGCATGTTGCACTTTAAGGGACACGCTTATGAAGAACAGGGCGCGCCCTTTATCCCGACGATTGAGATACTGGAGGACCTCGTCAGGCAAGTGCGGCCGGTGGACTTGCGAAGACAGCTCGGTGATTCTGCAGCCGAAATCGCACGCTTGCTGCCGGAACTGAGACGGCGCTTCCCTGATATCCCCGAACCGGCCGACCTGCCGCCGGATCAGCAACGCCGATATTTGTTCAACAGCATACTTGCCTTGATGGAACGGGTAAGTGCCGAGAGTCCGTTGGTCATCATGATGGACGATATCCATTGGGCGGACGAGTCGAGCATGCTGCTGCTCGAACACATCGCCCGCCACCTGCCTACGCTACCCGTGCTGGTCATCGGCACGTTTCGCGATGTAGAGGCGGACATCGGCAAGCCGTTCGCAAGAACCCTTGCCAACCTCGTCAGACAGGGAACGGCGGAACGAATGGCGCTCAATCAATTCGGCAAACAGGAAGTAGCCGAATTGCTCACTGCAATGGCTCGCTCCGAACCACCCCGGGCGCTGGTCGACGTCATCCACCGGGAAACTGAGGGCAACCCGTTTTTTGTCAAAGAAGTTTTCGAGCATCTCAGTGAAGAAGGAAAGCTTTTTGACCAGAACCGCCGCTGGAAAACCGATATCGACATTGGCGATCTGGATGTACCAGAGGGTGTACGGCTGGTCATTGGTCGTCGCATCGAGCGACTGAGCCCTGAAACGCCGACGATCCTTGTCGCGGCGGCCGCCATGGGGCTGAGATTCGATCTGGCGTTGGCTGAGGCCATCGGCGGTGACCCGGATGCGGTCCTGGATGCACTGGAAGAAGCCGAGTCGGCGCAACTGATCTCCACACTACCCAGTCGGCGAGACACGCGTTACGAATTTGCCCATGCACTGGTCAGACACACACTGTTGGAAACGCTGTCGGCACCGCGATTACAACGCCTGCACCTGAAGATCGCCAAGGCGATGGAATCTGTTTACGGCGAGCATTGCGACGAGCATGCGACGGCGCTGGCGCATCATCTTTATGAGGCCGGTGCGGCAGCCGATGCCACAAAGACCAGCGCATATCTGCGTCTTGCCGGTGAACAGGCAGCCAGCACCGCAGCCTATGACGAAGCGATCGTTTTCTATGACCGTGCACTGTCCATGGAACGGGATATCTCCCTGGACGAGCGCGCCCGGTTACTGTTTCTGCGCGGCGTCGCCAAACGTGCCATCCCCAGGTGGGATGATGCGGCGGCCGACTGGAAGTATGCACTGCCCATCTTCGAGAAAGCGGGCGAGATCGATATCGTCGCGCGTATCTGCCGCGAACTTGGCTACAACGAACAGTGGCGCCATAACTTCGAGGAAGCGCAACTCATTGTTGAGCGTGGACTCAAGGCGGTAGGGAAAGAACCGAGCAGGGCGCGCTGCCGCCTGCTCTCAATCTATGCGCATGCCATCAGCAGCAGCGGTGAGTTCGCCCGGGCCGATGCTTTGAACCTCGAGGCCATCGCGATGGCGGAGTCGCTTGACGACGAGCGTCTGCTAGGCAGTGAAGTATTGCTGGCCCGGGTCTACCAGTTTGAGCTCAGCGCAAGGGGCGGGCCGATGGTGGAAACCGGTCAGCGCGCCATCGATCTGGTCCGTCGCCACGGTACGCCCTGGGAAGTATCGAGCGTCATCGGCGCTTCGCTATGGGGCTCGATGATGACCGGCGACTTCGACAGCGTCGACAGATATGTCGAGGAAATAGAACCGCTGGTCGATCGCGAGGGCAACCTGGGTGCCAAAATCCATTGTGCCGCGAACAGCTGCATCGTGGCCATGGCCAGGGGTGATCTGGATGCGGCAACCGCACGTGGCCAGGAAACGATCGACGTATGCGCACAGCACGGATTCCCATGGATTACTCTTGGTTTCGCATGGCTTGGCATGGTGCAATTCTGGCGTGGTGACTGGCACGGGGCGCGTAACAACTTCGACAAAGTGGTCAGCCAGCACCTCAAGAAAAGCGCACACTATGGCGCCGAGCCGGCATTCGCGCTGGCAGGTCTGGCGACGATGGCGGATGCGTCAGCGTCAACTTCATTCGACGATGGCTACCCGACGCCCCGGATGGATGAGGACAATGGCATCGGGGCCTGGCTTTGGTGCATGGCCCGAATTGAAGCAGGCGCCCTGCTGGGACGCCTCGAGGAAGCCGCCACTCTTTATCCGTGCGTCGTTCAACTCCTCGCCGAGGGCACTCGTGTCACCTGGGGTCTGGGTCTGACGGAGAAATTCGCCGGCATCTCGGCGGCGGCCGGCGGCGACTGGGCGGTTGCCGAAACACACTTCCAGACAGCACTAAAACAAGCGGAGGAGTTTCCGCATCGCATCGACCAGGGAGAGGTACGGCGCTGGTATGCCCGAATGCTACGAGATCGCGATGCGAAGGGTGACCAGGATCTTGCACGAAAGCTTCTGGATGAAGCCCGGACCCTCTATGAGCAGATCGGCATGCCGAAGCATATTGAGATGATCGACGTGATGCTGGCTGACGGTCCGGAGCCGGGGACGGTTGATAAGGAACCGGTGCCAGGAGCCACTGCGGTGTCGAATTCTCTGGATTCGAACGTCGCAGACACAGCGCCACGATCCCTCGCTGTGCTGCCATTAGCCAATCTTTCCGGTGATCCCGAGCAGGAGTTTTTTGTTGCGGGCATGCACGATGCGTTGATCAATGAACTGGCCCGCATCAAGGCGCTCAGCGTGATCTCACGCACCTCCACGATACCGTTCGCCGACAGCACCGAACCATTACCCGAGATCGCGGCAAGACTCGGCGTCGAGGCCGTTATCGAGGGCTCCGTCCTCAAGGCCGGCAACCAGGTGCGGATCAATCTGCAACTCGTCAACGCGCATCCCGAAAAACACCTGTGGGCCGATAGTTTTGATGGCGCCATGGAAGACATCCTCGATCTTCACCGTCGAGTCGCGGGCGAGGTATCCAGCGCCGTCAGAGCGCGATTGACCGAGGACGAAGAGGAACGCCTCGAGACAACACGCAAGGTCGACCCGCAGGTCTACGAGATATATCTGCGTGCCAGGCACCTGGGTTTCATGACAGCCGAGCCGAGTTTCCAGGGCATCCGGCTCTACGAGAAGGCAATCGCGCTGGACCAGGGTTTCGCGCCAGCATATGCGGGCATGGCGCGAAACTACGTTTTCCTGTCGACGCTGGGTGCGTCTTCACCGCTTGGATCCCTTGCCAAAGCGGCAGAGGCTGCGCGGCGAGCCATGGAACTGGACCCCGAATCCGGCGAGGCGCGCTCCATCCACGGCTACGTCAGCCTGTTCCTCGACTGGGACTGGCAGGGGGCGGCCGAGGCGATGGCCGAGGCTCGCGAGATGGAGCCGAACAGCGTGTTGGTGTTGGCGGACTCGGTACTTTTTCTCGCTCTCTCGGGTGATACGGAGCAGGCGATCCTGCATGCGAACCGCGCCACGGAACTGGATCCCATGTCGCCCCAGACGCTTTTCTGGAAGGGCTGGGCCCGCTTCGTCGCCGAGCGTTACGAGGAGGCGATCGCCGGTTTCAAAGACTCTCTCGAGATCGATCCCGATGGTGCCTATCCGACGCTATGGATCGGCGCCGCCAGGGGCTTGATGGGAGAGCACGCAGAAGCACTCGTGTGGGCGCGGCGGGCTGAGGATCTTGCCACGGATTCGAAAAAACACCGATTTCCTGGCGGTCCTGGCTGCGACTTACGTCATGGGCGGGCAACCGGACGAGGCCCGACGAATACTGAAGCGGGTCGAGTCGCTCGAGAACGAAAAGCAAAGCTTCCCGACCCAGCGGTCATACATCCACGGTTGGCTGGGTGAGTACGAGGAAGCAGCGGATCTCAGCGACATCGCCTTCGATGAACGAAACCCGGGCGTCATATTCTGGGGCAACCACCCGGTCTGCGACGCCTCGCGCGCCCATCCACGCATCGTGCAGCGGCTCAAGGAACTGGGGTTCCCGGCGATCCGGCCGATGAAACCCTGGCAACCAATCGAAAGCTGATCTGCCCGGCGCCGACGGTCAGATAGCGATCGCCAGCTTTCCAAAGTGCTCCCCGCGAGCAATGTCGCCAAGTGCAGCACCAGCATCCTCAAAGGCGTAGCTCTTGTGAATCACAGGCCTGATCTCCTTTTCGGCCACAAACCGCATCATCGCCTCGTATTGATCTCGGTTACCAACGCTTAGCCCATGCAGATTCGCGTTTTGCATAATCAGATCGAATACGGACAGTCCCAGACCGGCGCCGGCGAGATAACCGATGACGTTGATGTGACCCTCCCTGCGGATCGCGGCCACGGATTGCGGCAAAGTTTTCTCACCACCTATTTCGATCACCGCGTCGACCCCGCGACCGTCAGTTAAATGTCGGGCTGTCTGTCCCCAGTCGGCATCGGTGTTGTAGTTGATAGTGTGATCCGCACCCAGCGCCACGGCTCGCTCCAGTTTCTCATCACTGCTCGATGTGATGATCACCGAGGCCCCGAGTCCTTTTGCTATCTGAAGAGCGAACAATGAAACGCCACCTGTACCTTGCAAAAGGACGGTGTCACCTTCGCCGATCGCCGAGTTCACTACCAGCGAAGTCCACGCAGTGAGCCCGGCGCAGGGCAGGCAGGCGGCCTCTTCGTCGCTCAGGTGATCGGCAATCCTGACGACCGCGTTCTCGTTGTAAACACCATATTCACGAAGCGTGCCCGGTGTTTCCAGCCCCGAAGAAACGGAGCGCTCGTCACCGATCGCCGGGCCGCTGATCCAATTGGGGAAAAACAGCGGCGATACCCGGTCTCCGGTCGCTACTCTCGATACGTTGCCGCCGACGGCGACAACCTCCCCAGCGCCGTCCGACAACGGCACGATCGGAAGCGCCTGCGTCGGCGAGAACTGCCCGATAACGATCTGATAATCGCGATGATTTATCGACGCACCGCCAAGACGAACCAGCACTTCCCCACGGCCGGGTTCCGGCACATCTTTCTCGACGATTCTCAGGTTCTCGATGCCGAAACTCGACAACTCAATTTGTTTCATTGCCCGACTCCTTTATCACTGGCAGGTCATCAGTGTGTCGCCCTCGTCTGCTCGTAGGCCGCTATTTGCTCCTCCTGTTCGAGAAGATAGCCAAGCTCATCGATGCCCTTCATCAGGCATTCACGCGAGAACGCATCGATCGGGAAACCGATTTCCCGTTTATCCGGCAGGATGACGACACATCGATGGAGATCGATCTCCAGATCAACACCTGGATGATGCAGCAACCAGTCATGCGACTCTTCATCGACGACAACGGGCAGCAATCCGTTCTTCAGTGCATTGGCGTGAAAGATATCTGCGATGTCGGTACTGATAACCGCCAGGAATCCGTAATGAAGCAACGCCCAGGGAGCATGCTCTCGCGAGGACCCGCAACCGAAATTCTCTCCTGTCACCAGTATCCTGTGGTTTTCGGGTCGCCCGAAATTGAGGGCGAAATCTTCCTTTGGCTCGCCGCTTGGATGATACCGCCAGTCCGCAAAAAAGGTGACGGCCGAGCCCCTTCTTTTCCGTCGTTGTCAGAAAGCGCGCAGGCAGGATCTGGTCCGTATCGATGTCCCGGTTGGGAAGCACAACCGTCCGCGAACAGATCCTGCGTATTTTATTCGGCTTGCGATCACTGGCCATCGAGATACCCCCGGGGGTCGGTTACGACGCCGGCTATCGCGGATGCAGCCGTGGTCAACGGACTCGCCAGCAGCGTCCTTGCACCAGTCCCCTGACGGCCCTGAAAATTCCGGTTGCTGGTGCTGATCGCGTACTGACCCGGCTCGACTATGTCTCCGTTCATGGCAATGCACATGGAGCAACCCGATTCTCTCCACTCGGCACCCGCCTCTATAAATACACGATCCAGACCTTCGGCTTCCGCCTGTCGTTTTACCGCTTGTGAACCGGGTACTACGAGCATACGGACACCCGCAGCCACCTTCCTGCCGGAAAGGACCGAAGCGGCCTCGCGCAGATCGCTGATCCTCGAGTTGGTGCAACTGCCGACAAAGGCAACGTCAATCCTGTGACCCGCCAGCGGCTCACCCGGCGACAACTGCATGTACTCGAGCGCTGCAGCGAGCGAATCGTTACCTGGATCATCCGGCACCCGTCCGTCGACAGGGATCACCATCCCGGGATTAGTACCAAAAGTAATGACCGGCCCCAGATCCGATACATCGATAGCGACTGTTCGATCGAAGTGCGCAGACGCGTCTGTTGGCAGTGTTTGCCAATCCTCAACCATTTCGCCCCAGCGAGCGCCAGATGGCATCCCTGGCCGACCCTCCAGGTAGTCGAATGTGGTGTTGTCCGGCGCGATCAACCCGGCTCGCGCACCGGCTTCAATCGACATGTTGCACACAGTCATGCGCTGTTCCATGGAGAGCGCGGAGATGGTGTCGCCGCGGTATTCAATGACATGACCAATTCCTCCCGCGACGCCGATCTCTCCGATGATCGACAGGATCAGGTCCTTGGCGCTCACTCCCGGACCCAGATTACCGTTGATGTTGATGGCCATGGTTTTTGGTTTCCGTCTCATCAGACACTGGGTGGCCAGCACCTGGGCGACTTCGGTGGTGCCTATCCCGAAGGACAGCGCACCAAAGGCGCCATGAGTACTCGTATGGCTGTCGCCGCAGACAATTGTCATGCCGGGTCGCGTCAGCCCCTGCTCCGGCGCAATGACGTGAACGATGCCGCGAAGGTCGGACTGAAGATCGTAGAGAGGAATCCCGAAATCCGCACAATTGGTCTGCAGGACGCGTATCTGATTTGCGGCGGCTTCGCTGACCAGGGGAATGTGTCTGACATCCGGTACCGGGACGGTCGGGGTCGCATGATCGAGGGTTGCCAGTGTCCGTTCGGGACGCCTCACCCCCAGTCCGCGTTCCCTGAGCTCGGAGAATGCCTGCGGCGACGACACTTCGTGTACCAGGTGAAGATCGACGTAGAGAACAGCCGGCACCTGTTCCGTTTCCGGCTCCACGACATGGCGGCGCCAGATTTTTTCAAACAATGAAAGGCGTTCGGCGCTCATGCGCTGATTTTCGTGCTCACGGATCAGGCCGGGGGTTCCGAATTGAGTGCCCCGAGGTAAGCAAGCACGTCGTTCATGGGAACGACATCGGCATACTTGGCCTGAAGATCGAAAAGATTGGCCTCGTGGGGCGCCTCATCGCGGTCACCGACCGCCTCTCGCACCACCACCGGCAAAAATCCATGTTGTACCGCATCGACCGCGCTGGCCCTGATACAACCGCTGGTCGTGACTCCGCAAATGATGACGGTATCGATACTTTGGGCGGTCAGCGATGACGCCAGCGGTGTGCCAAAAAATGCGCTCGCATATTGTTTTGTGATCACCGTTTCGGCAGGAAACGGTTCCAGGCCGTCGACGAAATCGGCATAGGCTGAGCCTTCTTCAAAAACAGATAACAGGGGTAATTTCCTGCGAAAGACCCCGCCATCAGCCGAACCCGGTCGATAGCTGACGTTGGTATGAAAAATCGGGATGCCCGTCGCCCTTGCATAGGTCAGTAGTTCGACACACTGATCGCGAACCGCTTCTACTCCCGCATACAAAGGCGAACCCTTGTTGAGATACGCCTTGACGAAATCGATGACCAGCAGCGCTGGCCGGGATCCGAACCCCAGGCCTTCGCCAAACCCTTCGTCCATCCCGTCGGATCGCTCACCCATACGGGTCAGATTACCCCAGCTTCGGCCATTCGGACGATTTCCTCATCGGACATGCCCAATAATCCCTTGAGAACCTCCTCGGTGTGCTGTCCGAGAGTGGGGTCTGGTTCGCGGACCTGACCGGGTGTTTTTGAGAGCTTGGGTACGACATTCTGCATTGCGAGATCGCCAAAATGCGGATGCATGATCCGGATGATGGCCTCACGCGCCTTGAAGTGTTCATCCTCGAGCATTTCCGGCGCCCGGTAGATTGGGCCCGCCGGAACGCCGTTTTCTTCGAGGATCTCTGTCAGCTTGTGTCCCTCGTGTTTGGCCGACCATGCGGAAACGATGTCATCAAGTTCTTCCTGATGTCTGCCACGGGCCGCGTGCGTTGCATAACGTTCGTCCTCCGCCAGTTCCGGCTGCCCCATGGCCTTGGCGAGGCGCGTGAAAACGGTGTCCTGATTTGCGGCGATCAGCAAAAGCTGACCATCAGCAGTCGGATAGACATTAGAAGGCGCAACATTGGGCAATATGGAACCCGTCCGTTCGCGAATGTAGCCAGCCTGATCGTACTCGGTGATCAGCGATTCCATCATCGCCAGTACGGCCTCGTAAATCGCCGAATCAACTACCTGGCCTTCACCGGTTCGCTCACGATGGTGCAAAGCCGATAAGGCACCGATAGTGGCGAACGTCGCCGCTAACGAGTCGCCGATACTGATGCCGGTGCGACTGGGCGGAGAGGACGGCTCCCCGCACACATAGCGCAGGCCACCCATGGCCTCCCCTATCGATCCATAGCCGGCGCGCTTCGAATAGGGCCCGGTCTGGCCCTGACCGGAGACGCGAACCATGATCAGCCCCGGATTGATCTTGCTGAGTTCCTCATAGCCGAGGTTCCATCGCTCCATGGTGCCCGGGCGAAAATTCTCCAGCAGGAAGTCCGATTGAGCCACCAGATCGCGAATGATCTGCTGACCTTCGGGCACTCTGAGATTAACCGTGATGGACTTCTTGTTGCGCGCGATTACGGGCCACCATAGGGACATGCCGTGGGCCTTCTCCTGACCCCACTGGCGCATGGGGTCCCCCACCCCCGGCGCCTCGACTTTGATGATCTCGGCACCAAGGTCACCCATCAGCTGCCCGCAAAACGGCCCAGCCAGAAGCGTTCCCAACTCTATGACACGCAGATCGGACAGCGGTCCGGTCGGCTTTTCACCGTGACTCGACATAGTTCCTTTCCGTATTGTTCGCCGCCGAATCGTTGCGCCACGAGCCCATGGTCCCGCGGCGGCCCTCCCCCTGACGTGCATGCATCACTGCATACAATTAGCTCGAAAAATAGCCTACTATCGATCAGATTACACATTTCGAAGGCAATATTGTATACAAGATGCTCGATTTCTTTACCAGCCACAGGATGAACGGATGATCCCGGATGTATCGATCGTCGAGGTCGGACCGCGCGACGGCTTGCAAAGCGAGGCCACGCACCTGTCCACCGAAACAAAGATCGAGCTGGTCAAGCGACTGTTGGACTGCGGAATCCGACGCATAGAGGTGGCCAGCTTTGTTCATCCGCAGCGCGTACCGCAGATGGCCGACGCGGAAGCGGTACTTGCGGCACTGCCCGAACGCGACGACGTCAGCTATATCGGCCTGGTGTTGAACAGGCGCGGATTTGACCGCGCACGCGCCGCGAGTGTCGACGAAATCGGCATGGTCGTTGTCGCCAGCGAGACCTTCAATGAGCGAAACCAGGGCGCGAGCATCGATGAGTCGATAGAGGTCTGGCGCGAGATCGCTCCCGAGGCACGAAAGGCGGGCATCCGGGCCGGCATCATGATTTCAGCAGCATTCGGATGCCCGTTCGAAGGTGAAGTACCAGAGGCCCGGGTGATCGAAATTGCGAAGCGAGTCCTGGAAGCAAGACCGGATGAGATCGCGATCGCAGATACGATCGGGGTGGGTGTCCCGTCACAGGTTGCCTCACTGATCTCACAGGTCCGCGAACTGGCGCCCGATCTGCCACTGCGATGTCACTTTCACAATACGAGAAATACCGGCCTGGCCAATGCATTTGCGGCTGTCCAGTCGGGGGCCGACTGCCTGGATGCGAGCATAGGCGGCATGGGCGGCTGCCCCTTTGCTCCGGGCGCAGCGGGCAACATCCCGACCGAGGATCTGGTTTACATGCTGCATCGATCGGGGATCACAACGGGTGCCTCCCTGGAGGGGCTGATCGAAGTCAGCGCCTGGTTGACGAGCCAGTTGG
>PVMK01122810.1_pt1 | contig 28401 bp, 23 predicted proteins | sample 1853481 | NCBI WGS metagenome assembly PVMK01 (sample SAMN08533507, study PRJNA380276) | Marine sediment metagenome, whole genome shotgun sequencing project. | reverse complement strand
AATTGAGAGTGCGTGATGGTTCATACTCATTTACCACTCTCGCCTTCGACGCATAAGCGCGCGAATCAGCGCCGCCACCACGGTGAAGGACAGGACCATGATCAATAGGACGAGCGCGGTTCCATATTGGATTTCTAAGGGCATGCCGGGTACCTGTGTGGATATGACATAGAGATGGTAAGGCAAGACCATCGTCTGATCGAGTAAGGATTTTGGCAACTCCGGAACATAGAAGGCGGCCACGGTAAACAGGATTGGTGCGGTCTCTCCGGCCGCCCTAACAAGGCCGAGTATGAGGCCGGTGATGATTCCAGGCAGCGCGTTTGGTAACACCTGGTAGCGTACGGTCTGCCAATGGGTAGCTCCGAGACTCCGGCTTACAACGCGAAATTCCTGGGGGACAGACAAAATCGCTTCCTCGGAAGTGCTGATTATGATCGGAAGGGTCATTAGACCCAGGGTTAGCGCGCCGGCGATAATCGAGGTTCCAAGATCAAAAAAGAGGACGAAAGCTCCCAGGCCAAAAAGACCGTAGACGATAGAAGGTATTCCGGCAAGGTTGACAATTGCCAAATGTATGGCTCTCGTGAACCAATTGTCTCCGGCATATTCTGCGAGATAGATAGCTGCCCCGATGCCGAATGGCATGACGACGATCGCTGTCACTATGGTAAGTAAAATGGTGCCCAGAATCGCCGGCCAGATTCCTCCCTCGGTCATGCCGTTTCGAGGTGGTTGAGTAATAAATTCCCAGCTAATCGCCTGAATTCCGTTGATGAAGATGAACAGGATCACCAGGAAGATGGGAACAATAACCACGGCCGCGGCAATCATGGAGGCAATCTCGCCTATTTTCTGGACTTGTTGCCGCGTCATAGCTGTTTACCCCGGTGGCGTGTTCCATTTCCACCAACTAGCCGGCTCGCAATTGAATTGATGATAAAGGTGATGATAAAGAGGGCGATTCCTACTGCAAACAACACGCTGTAGTGCAAACTGCCACTTGCCACTTCCCCCATTTCAGCCGCGATTGTCGCCGTCATTGTTCTCACCGGTTCGAAAAAAGCGGCTGGCCCCAACGCCGGTATATTGGCCGCATTGCCGGTGAGTAGCATGACAGCCATCGTCTCCCCAATGGCCCGGCCTATGCCCAGCATCACGGCGATTACGATTCCTGGCCGAGCAGCCGGCACAGTCACGTGCCAGATTGTCTGCCATCGTGTCGCGCCTATTGCCAGCGAGCCATCACGGTAATCCTTTGGCACAGAATACAGAGCATCTTCGGTCACGCTGATGATCGTCGGCAAAGCCATATAAGCTAGAATGAGCGAGCCGGTGAAGGCGGTCAGGCCGGTCGGTGCGCCAAGCTTGACAATCGCCGGGGCAAGTACAATCCAGCCAAAGAAACCCAATACAATCGATGGAATGCCAGCCAATACCTCGATAAACGGCTTTAGGATCTCTCTCTGCCATGCTGGCGCGATTTCTCCGAGATACACAGCGGTCACCAATCCAAGCGGCACGGCGATAACGATGGCGCCCGTCGTGACCAGTAGCGATCCAAATAACAGTGACCGGATGCCATACTGGTCTTCAATCGGGTACCAGCGGCTTCCAAAGAATTGAACAAGCGATATCTCACGGAAGGCAGGTAAGCCTTCTCTCAGGAGGAAGAAGAAGATCAGGGCAATAATTACTATAGCCGAAATACCGGACAGTTTAATCAGAAATTCTACGAGAATTTCTACTCTTGACCTTCGTCGTGTCGATTCAACGGCCTGTCTCGGCGGTCTAACCGGCGCTAATAGATCGTCTTCGGTCGCCATCCGGCCTGGGCTACTCCTCCGGCCCTAGAGGAACAAAGCCGAGATCGGCGACAATGGCTTGGCCAGCAGGACTCATGATCCAGAACAGATATTCGGCCAGTGCGTCTTTCGGTTCACCGGCTGTGTACATGTACAGTTCACGCGACAAGGGGTAGGTTTCGGCCTTTGCGGTTTCTACTGTTGGCCTGATATATGGCGATCCATCATCCCGGGCTATGGCCAGCACTTTCTCATGATCGGGATCGACGTAACCCAGGCCATCGTAACCAATCGCGTTACGATTTCTCCGTATTTCACTGGTTATCCCTACCGACGAGGGCATCAACAAAGTTCGCGCTGCGAAGATATCAGAATTTTCCTTCTCCCCTCTCCTTATAACCTCCTCGAGAAAATAAACATGAGTGCCAGAATTGGTCTCCCGTGATACTAGAATAATCTGGGCGTCATTGCCTCCTACCTCCTTCCAGTTCGTGACACGACCGGTATAGATGTCTGACAATTGCCCGATAGTCAGTTCGCTGATGGGGTTGTCGGGATGGACTATGACCGCCAGGGCATCCATTGCCACGATGTGTTCAACCGGCTCGATGCCATTGGCCCGTGCATCTTCTATTTCATTCTGCTTCATCGACCGGGACGCGTTAGCAATATCTACCGTCCCATTGATCAGCGACGCTATTCCTGTTCCAGAACCGCCTCCAGTTACGGCGATACTAACCGATGGCTCAACGTTGCGGTATTCCTCAGCCCAGGCCAGGGCAATGTTAACAATCGTATCTGAGCCCTTGTTCTGGATTGCGCGTCTTGGACTGCCGTTGTCCGCCTGTGATTTATCGTCTCGACCACAACCGGTGCCAATTAGAATCAGGATCAAAAGGCATGCAAACAGTCGATTGGACATCTTAAGTGCGCTTATGGAGATTGGTCTCATTCGTTGGTCTGGGTCGAAGGTAGCAAGTACACGGTATTACGCCTCATTATGACCGATTTGTGGCCGAAATGAAGAAGCCCCCATTGTGAAAATACTGACAATTATGAGAAGGTCCAATGTATCGCTGTAAGAGTACCGCTGCCGCGCAAGAATGAGATTTTCTATTGTGAATTTTAGGTCTTTCCACACGTCCTGCAAGTACCTCGAAATCAATAATAACCAGGCTTTGCATTTTAAGATAGAGTCCGGAACTCCCAATTTATTTGACAGGAACGAGTTATCATTGTTGCGACTATCGGATACATGTCCAGGCAACTCCTTCTTAGATTAATAGCCTGTAACTTACCTTCTGTGACCTACAAAATAGCACTGCAACACTAAGGTGAACAAGCAGCGAAACTTACCCACGCAGGTCGGAATAATGACCGGCAGGTTATCCAGATGGAGGATCCCGGTATGCGCTCCAGGCATAATTTCAGAAACGAGGCTTATTCGCGACAGGATAAACCAGATTTAACACAACGTTTCTTGGCTAGCGCTCGACGAAACGAACAATGACGGGAGCCGCTACCTGTACAACTTGAATGCAGCTTTGATTCAGATTGATCAGGTTGCGGATCAACACGCCCCTACTCTCATTCGATTAGCGCCGTCTGGATCGTCGTAAACGCTGATCATGGCCCTGATTAACACCTTGATATTTGAAACAAATGGCGATCTGAATCTTGCAACGCGATATCGCGACGCGGCATCGCGACCCGGCATCGTGACGCGGCATCGTGACGCGGCATCGTGACGCGGCGTCGCAACACGCCCCAGCCGATATGCATCGTATATTGTGGAGGAAATCGAAGTAGCTCTCGACGGGCCTTGCGGCGCGTCGATATTGTCAGTGGGATATTTGGAGCTCAATAGCGCACAGAACCGGTCGCGAGAGTCTGTGAACAAAGTGTAATGAAAATAAAACAGGATAGTCGTTGCTTTTCGATTCAAATTCACTGAAATTGTGGAAGAAAATCGGCAAATCTATCAAGATAATCGTCAAGAATTGCTCTCGCTCTATCGATGTCGTTGATCATTGGGTCGAGCAATAAAGTCTGAAGTGCTAGCTGCTTATCACCGCTTACGGCCGTATCGACCACCATCTCAACCAGGCTCGCTTCTCTGCGCATTAGCTCGGCGATCGGTTCCGGTAGCTCCCCTATTTCAACTCCTCGAACCCCGGATCCATCAGCAATTCCGGGAATTTCAACGATTGTCTCGTCAGGAAGGTTGGATATATAGCCGCGGTTGGGAATATTTATCGATTCGTCATAGAAAGTCTGGTCTTTGCCAATCGCCTTGATCAATTCAGCCGCACCTTCACTGCGGGATGCACGCAGTTGATCCAATGAAATTTCTCCCGAGGATAGATTTCGCATTCGTTCGACCAGATCACTTCGGTCTTTCTCTCCTTTTCGCCAGTCATAGAGATTAATGTTGTACTTCTCCCAGGGACGAGCATCCGGATCGTGTAACCAGGGAAGATATTCCGCCAGATGGGAGTCACCCGCGATAGGACAGTAGCCAAAAATCCGAAACAGCTCCATTGTTAGCGGGTAATCTGTCTTAGGACGTGTCTCCAGTACTCTTTGCAATATCGGATAAAGGTTTTCGCCTGTTCTTTTATCCCTGATCTCGAGCAACCAGATAAAATGATTCAGCCCGGCAGATTTGATATCAAAGTGACGCCTTCCAATTTCAACCAGTTTGTCGAATGATTTATCGATACTCCCAGTTGTTGCATTTGTGGGAATCCTGTCTTGTAGAAGCGTGGCAACAATGGCGTAGCCCACCCTGATTTGATGACACTTACCTACAGATTTGATCTTGCTGTATTTGCTGATCGCTCGCGTGATCCTCGGCAAGGGATTACTAAAATTTATTAGCCAGGCCTGTGGACAAAGTTCCTCCATATCTGCCGTAATTCTCATAAATACCGGTATCTGCCGACAGGCGTGCATAAGACCACCTGGGCCACCATTTTCAGCATATGGCTGCCGCAATCCATGCTTTAAGGGAATCTCCCAGTCAAGCTGCCAGAGTCTCTCCCTCGGTACCACCTCGATGGATACTACGACGAAATCCGAGCCCGGAAGCATCTTCCTTCGTTCTGAGCCCGCGCGTATCGTCATTTCCGCTCCCCAATCATGGTTCATCCGCTCGGCCACTTTAAAGACGGTTTCCAAAAACGCTTCATTTTGATCGATCAGCGCCAGCTCGCTTCCTCGCAGCTCCGGCTCTCTGATAATCGTTGCCAGTGTTGTTGGTCCAAAGGACGCGCTGCCCGCTCCAATGACCGCTATCTTAATCGGCGTCATAATATTCTCTCCGGCTTTTCGTCCAGATCAGCCTTGCGCTTGCTGTTGAGGTGGGATCACCCAATAAATAGCATAACACATACCTCATGATTCAAGCGTTGGCCCTGACCCTTTCATATTCGGGCGTTGTCGTATCATTCTACTCGAAGAACCTCTGAATACATATAACGTTCTCTAGCATCCAAAACTGTGACAATAGCCGATCAGAATCAGGCCTGGAACCTGATCAAGGCTCTGGTCATTGGCCAATATCTGTTTGATGGAGTATTTTCTCTAGCCTGCTAATCATGCATGGCCTAAACAGTGAACAGGATTAGGAAAGGATATCAATGCGCGTACTTTGCGTCGATATTGGCACTGGAACCCAGGATATTTACTTATACGATTCACGTATTGATATCGAAAACGGATTCAAGCTGGTCGTTCCAGCACCGACGATGATGGTCCGCCGCAAGCTGAAGGAAGCTACATTGCGGGGACAGCCCGTGCTTCTGTCTGGGGTAACCATGGGTGGCGGGCCCAGTCATTGGGCGGCCGAAGATCACATCGAAGCAGGGCTAGATCTATATGCCACGCCCGATGCCGCCAGGTCATTTAACGACGACTTGCAGGTCATCGAGGAGATGGGCGTCATAATCCTGGGCCAGCAGGAGGCTGATGCGCTTCCCTCTGATGTCGTCCGGATAGAGACAAATGATTTCAACTTCCAGGCGATTACGAATTCATTCGCCTCATTCGGGGTATCGTTGGTGGGTTTGTCCGCAGTTGCCGTGGCCGTTTTCGATCACGGAGCCGCCCCCGTGGATTATTCCGATCGGAAATTTCGATTTGACTATATTCGGGAGCGAATAACGAAAAACGACCGGCTGAGTACGTTCGCCTTCAAGGGAGAAGAGGTGCCCAACCGTATGACCAGGTTAGGTTCGGTCGTAAAATCAGCGGCTGATGTGGACGCGCCCTTGGTGGTGATGGACACGGCTCCGGCTGCCGTCATGGGCGCTTCTCTGGACAGAGATGTCTCTTCCCACAGCAGGATCATGGTTGCCAAAGTGGGCAACTTCCATACCCTGGCCTTTCGATTGGCTTCTGGGCGAATCGACGGTGTCTTCGAACACCATACTGGTCTGCTGGATGTTCAGAAATTGGATCGCCTGCTCCTCGCCCTCGCTGATGGCTCAATCAAGAACGAAGAGGTCTATAACGATAGCGGTCATGGAGCATTCGTCGGCGAGTCAGAACCTCTGAAGCTTGGTCCGAATGGAACCGGCGTCACGGTCACTGGGCCCAGACGAAATTTGATGAACAGCTCCACTTTGAGCCCTTATTTCGCTACCCCTTTCGGTGACATGATGCTCTCCGGGTGTTTTGGCCTGCTAGCCAGTACGGCCGAGTTGCTGCCAGATCTCTCTGGCCCGATCTGGTCTTCACTTATGGGACGCGGTGGATCTGGTACCCCCCCTTGGGAGACAGATTAAGAATGGTCCAATCTACCAGCGTCCGTTTGGGATATCAACGATCACCTGTGGCCAAATAGATGATGATCGCAGTTGCATCAGATCGTACAGAATCTGAATAGTTGAACCCAACTAACTTAATGGGTCTGGTTCTGATTTGATGTCTCTGCCTGGTCTATCTGCTCCTCGGATTGCATCTCGTCTTCATCTCCATGACCAGCGCTTAGCAGATTCGCCAGCCACATTGTGTCATCAGAGCCCTCCAAGATTAGCCGTACAACGCCGATTGTGAGCAAGGAAGACAATAGTCCACCAACGATCCCTAAGATCCAACTCCAGAAAAATAGTGACAGAACCACGACCAAGGCCGAGAGATTCAGTCCCTTACCCATTAGCTTGGGCGAGAGAAAATTCTGCACAGAGCCGTTGATCAATACATAGAGAATGAAGACAAGCAGAGCAGCCTCCCACCCAATCGTAATGAGGGCCAAAAATACAGGCGGAATCAAAGCTAGCCAGAAGCCTATACTTGGAATATATCCAAGCAACCAGGACAAAATTCCCCATAGAATCGCGAACGGAACTCCAATGATGGCGAGCATTATGGCATTAGCCAGGCCAACCAGAAAGTTTATCTTGGTCGTAATGATGACGTATTGCCGGACGTCATGTCCAAGTGTTGCGCATCGTTCTAAAAATGGGTGGCCTTTGCTAGATTGAATCTGAAACTTTGCCGAAAATCCGGTGGCTTCAAGAACCATAAAAATGAGAATCATCAGCATGAAACCGGCATTGGCAATAGCTCCAATCAATGACTGGACAAGTCCACCAATTAGATCCAGAAGGTTAGCAGGCTGAAGAAATTCTAGCGAGCTGATAGCGGCAGAGTCAATTCCGAAGTCGTCTAACCAATCACCCAGGGCTGCGATCTGCCCGTCGAGTTCGTCTGCGTATTCAGGTATCGTTTCTATTAGTCGGTTTACAGAGATAAACATGATCGCCAGGAACGCGACGCCGACGACAATTAGCAGGGCCAGTGTGAGTACGAGAGCCAGCCAGGATGGAACACCCTTTCGAATTAGCCATTTCAAAAAAGGGGCCAGGGCGAGTGCAAATACCAGGGCCAATAGGAATGGATTTACTATTCCGGAAGCTTGCTGCAATCCTAAGGCGATGATAAAGAAACCCGCCCCCCCAATCAGAAATCGCATCGCAGGTGACACATCGAGTTTCATGTTCATGTCACTCACAATCCTCCTTGTGCGATAAGCACTTACTTAGTGAATCAGAGAATAAACGGATTCTGGCTGATAATAGCCAGCTGTTATTGAGCATTGAGCTGAAACAATTCGTACCTATGAGCGGCTAAGGCCTGCTAGATTCATATATCGCCAGAATCGACTCATCCTCACTTAGCAGTCCCATCGTCTCGCGAACGATCACATAGGCTGACGAATCCTCAAGTGCCCGTAGATATTGGACCTCCTGGTCCATAATCCCCTCAGGTTGGGAGCAGTATATCTCCGTCATGGTCGCTGGCCCTATTTCCAACAGCTTGGCTGCGACCTGGTAGGAGGCAGAGTAGCCGTTGCAACCAGCCGATCCAGAGACTATGCCGTCATCACCATAGTCGGCCGTTACAGTGGTTTCGGGCATCACCGGCACGACAGAACCCGATCCATCGCTATATTCCAAGAGTCTCCAGGAAGTTCCGGGCAACGATGTCTGAAGCAATGTATCGTAAACAAGCATGGCTCGTCCTTCCACATCGCGCATTTCCAGGGTCGTTCCCTTTATCTGATAAGACACAATCGATACCAGGGTGTCAAGATATGCCGACTCCTGGTTCATCAGTAAATTGCGACAGGAGAGGCTCGTTGTTGTAGGCGTCGATATCGTTATCTGATCCCCATCGACCTGATAGGATGCTGAATAACCGTTGCAGCCTGCCAGACCCGATACCGTACCGCTTTCGTCAAAATCTGCGGTTATCAGCGACAGCAGCAACAATCCGTCTCCGTTCAAAAGTGAGAGCGACCAGCTGGTTCCAGCCAATTCGGATAGACCGCGATCCCCGGATGTCGCCTCACTTACGCTTCCATCACTCCCGCAGCTCACCAACAGTCCAAAGAGAAGACAGACCGCAGAAAAGAGAACTATCTTAGATATATGGTTCTTAAAATCGATCATAACAAGCACTTCACCGATTAGTTGGTCACATCAGGTCCTTGCCTAAAGCAATTACCTGATATGCCATTTTTCCATCAACTCAAAGGCCGCTTCCATCGACGAGATGTTCGCCGAGGGACCTTTTAGGGCTTTCAAAAGTTCCTCTGAATCGCTCTTCACCTTTTGACTGGAATTGCTATGAATAATATGAACCGAAGATTCACGGAGCCTGCTATCGGAGTCCGCCTTCATGAGAGCGCCAAGTAGCGCGGGCATCGCTGCTTCACCAAAAGCGGCCAGCGCGTTGCTGGCCGCCCATCGTACACCATAGTCGTCATCCTCCAGGGAGGCAACGAGGGCATCGATAGCCTCTTTCGTCTGATGATCTTTAAGATACAGGATGGCGTGTTCGCGATCGTTTTCAGAATAGGATGTGTCCTGAAGCAGATCGATGGCTTGTTCGGTGGATTCGATCATGATTAATTTCCCAGGATAATATTTGATACTTAACAGATCTGTCGCTATTCGACTGATAAGCCTGTCAAACGCTTGAACATAGGATCAATAGTGATTCCGATGCAAGCCAGGACCTTCGCGGGGTAACAGTTACGCTCAGAATCAGCACCACGACCACAAGAAATATTATAACGACTATCGCGAAGTTGTCAGCCTTGCCACGTAGGCCGGAGCAGATGTTTCCTCCGGCGTCCAAAAAGTAGTTCGCTATTTGGTTAGCGGCCTATTGCATTGGTTGTCCCAAAGCGTTTTATCGTCCACGGATTATCAGCGCTAACCAGGCCGATTACTCTCACTGGCGGCATGTTTCCGGCTTGGCGCTCGTTAGCTAAAAACGATCTCCATAAATCCTGGAATCAGACGATCTGTCTCCGGGCTATCCTGGAATCGAGCCAGGGTTTCTTCAATTTCCTGATCGCTCATCATTGAGGCATAACCTTGAATATACTGTCGAAATCGCCTCAAATTCTCTTCGGCCGATAACTCGGGGTGAAACTGGGTTGCCCATATCGGCTTTTCGGGAATCCGAATGGTCTGGCTAGGTGAATTTACACTGGTGGCCAGGTTTAATACGTTCTTCGGCAAATGCTCCACCCGATCTTTATGACCTAGCTGGGCCAGGAAATTACTGGGTAGCCGGCTGAATAGCTCATCCTTTTTGCCTTCTTCGGTCAGCGCCAACTGGTAGGTCCCCACTTCCATGGTTCTCTCATCATATGAGATATCTCCTCCCAGAGCGGCCACCAGGAGTTGAAATCCAAAACACGAGGCGAAGGTTGGATGGCCTCTGTCCACGACTTCGATCAAAGAATCCAGCACCTGCTCGTAGCCTGGTAAGTTGCCTTTCGAGACGTAAAAATCGCCGCTTCCACCGATCATGAGAGCATCATATTTTATGATTTCGGTTATTGAAGGTGCATTTAGCAACAGATCGAAGGGAACGACTTGTTCCTTGTCGAGTCCTGCCTGGCGGGCAAATGATTCTCTTTCATCAAAACGTGCCGTGTCATGTGAATGGCGAGCTTGGAGGAGTAGTACTCTAATAGTCATGGTGTCCTTGTTTTCAGCGGGCTTGGAGCCAATTCTAGCGATTGTGGACGATTCGCTCAAACGATCTCTTTATTACCGGCATATATTGACCCTGGGACTGATTTATGGAATCATCACTTGAAGAGTCTGGATTTCTAGTAGAAGATTATCGGGGCTTTGTAGATCTTCGGGTCATTAAGAGCATTCGGAGGTGGTTGGATGGATCGACGGGAATTCTGCCGGCGCGTTGCCTTGATTGGCGGAGCGACAGTATTGTCTCCTCTGGTAAAAGCTTGCGGGCCGATAGCTAATCCAGTACGAACTGTGACTCAATTTCCTCCCGCCACGGCTGATTCCCGTTCGATCGTGACAGAGGCGCCCACATCGGGACCTCAGCTGGCGACAACGGAAATGAAGCTGCCAGACGCTACAAGCACGGTAACAGGTTCTCAACCCGTAGCGAAAATCGCCCTTGTTAAGACATCCGATCGCTCTACAGGTGTTCGCGAGGCCATCAGAATTCTTGGAATCGATGGAATGAAAGGGGACAATGTCTTATTAAAGCCGAACTACAATAGTGCTGACCCATCACCCGGATCTACCCATCCCGAAACGCTTCGCTCTCTTATTGTCGAGCTTCATGAAATGGGTGCGCGGTCCATCCTCGTCGGGGACAGGAGCGGAATGGGCAATACGCGACCTGTCATGCAGCAACTTGGCGTTCTCGATTTAGCGACTTCTCTTGGATTCGATACGGTCTGTTTTGAAGAACTAACTGAGCAAGATTGGACCATGATTAGATCAGCTGACTTCCACTGGCATGATGGATTTGCGGTGCCTCGCCTTTTGTTAGATTCAGATAAAGTTGTTCAGACCTGTAATCTGAAGACCCATCGCTACGGTGGTCATTTCACAATGGCGTTAAAGAATTCCGTCGGCCTGGTGGCCAAGACGGTCGGATCTAACGGGCATAACTATATGAGCGAGCTACACAGCTCCCCTTACCAGCGGCTTATGATCGGCGAGATCAATTCGGCCTATTCAGCCGATCTTATCGTCATGGATGGGATTGAGGCTTTTGTAACCGGGGGACCGGCAAAGGGTCATAAAGTGAATTCAGAGGTAATTCTGGCTGGAATCGATCCAATCGCCATTGATGCCGTTGGTGTGTCCATTTTAAGATTGTTTGGAACAACCCCAGAGGTTTCCCAGGGTAAGATCTTCGAGCAGGAGCAAATAGCGAGGGCAGTCGAACTAGGTCTGGGTATCAGTTCGCCTCAAAACATACGCTTGGTAACGGCCGACCCGGATAGCGCAGATTACGCACGGCAGATTACGGCGGTTCTCACAGACTAAAATCTAAATAAATTGGTTCTCAGTTGTCCTATTATCGCCCTCATATCTCTAAGAACCAGCGTTATTGACTGTGCCTATCTACAGTGAAATTCCCAAGTGAGTCCGGTATGGTTGGGGTCTAGCTGGCATAAATCTGCGCCGTCGCTTCCTTGGCGGCCGAAGCAGCATCTGGCGCGTACAAATCGGCGCCAACCTTCTCCGCGAATTCCTGGTCTAATGGAGCCCCGCCTACCATGATCTTTACTCGATTCCGCAATCCAGCCTCGTCTAAGGCCATAATCACGGTCTCAATCCCAAGCATGGTGGTTGTCAACAATGCGCTAATTCCTAGGAAGGCGGGTTCGTGGTCCCGGACAGCGGAAACAAATTGGTCCGCTGATACATCCGTTCCCAGGTCAAAGACCTCGAAGCCTGCCCCATTGAGCATTATGGAAACGAGGTTCTTGCCAATATCGTGTAGGTCACCTTTTACCGTACCGATAACCACTTTCCCAACCGGTTGAACATCCTGTTCTACCAGATGCGGTTTTAGAACTGATAAGCTCTCCTTCATGGCGCGAGCGGAGATCATCATCTCGGGAATAAAATAATCCTGCTCTTCATATCGCCGGCCGACTTCGGCCATTGCGCCAATCATGCCTTCATTAAGAATAGCAGCTGGATCCTCACCAGCCTCTATGGCTTGATTTACGGCTGTAACAGCGGCGTCGGAGTCTCCATCAAGTATGGCGTTGAACAGTGCTTCATTCATTCGTATCTTCCTTGTTTCTGGTAGGATCTCCGCCGCACACATATGACAGATTAAATATAGCCTCTCTTGGCAAACACTATTAACGTTTCGATTTACCAGGCGTACGCTTCTGGCGCTTCACCGCCTGGACCAGGCCAAATTGCATCCAGCTTTTTCATCGCCTCGTCGTCAAGATCAAGATCAAGCGCCTCGATGCTGCTATCCAGTTGCTCCATCGATCGCGGTCCGATGATCGGTGATGTTACCTGAGGATTACTCAGTAACCAGGCTAACGCTACGGTAGCAGGAGGCTCACCAACTTCTTTGCAGAAGGCCTCGTATTCTTCAATTTGCGCACGATGCTTTTCGATAGATTCCTGTACCCATTCACGAGCTCTCCGGCCCTCATCTATCTTCTTAAGTGCTCCACCAAGCATGCCACCTGCTAGAGGGCTCCAGGGGATAATCCCTATTCCGTATTCTCGGCAGGCAGGGATAACCTCCAGTTCTATCATACGGGCATTTAAGTTATAGAGGCTTTGTTCGGAAACCAGACCGAGAGAATTGCGCGCGATGGCTGAACACTGGGCCTGGGCGATGTGAAGGGCCGCGAAGTTACTGCTTCCGACGTAGATAATCTTTCCTTCCCGAATCAATTGTTCCATAGCCTGCCAGATCTCTTCCCAGGGCGAGTTCCGGTCGACATGATGCATCTGGTATAGATCGATGTGGTCCGTTTGAAGTCGCCGAAGACTATCCTCGCAGGCTTTCCTAATGTGGTAGGCCGACAATCTTCGTTCGTTCACTGACTCTCCCATCTTGCCATAGACCTTTGTTGCAAGAACGACCTGGTCCCTTCTAGCCTCGCCCTGGGCGAACCACTCTCCGATAATCGATTCAGTAACTCCCTGCCCCAATTCCCAACCGTAAACGTTGGCCGTATCAAAGAAATTGATTCCCAATTCCAATGATCTGTCCATTATCGAAAAGCTGTCCTCGCGCTCTGTAAAGGGTCCAAAGTTCATCGTACCCAGACACAGCCGGCTGACTTCCAATCCGGTCCGACCAAGGTTTGCGTATTGCATATCACGTCCTCCTGTTGACGATGGTAATCGACATCTATGCGGCTAATCTATTCGATCCGATTTGAACGCAATCCGATCTCACTGTGGCGATCTCCCCCTCACGCTACCCGCAAGATTCATTTTCAAAACCGGTTCTGTAAACGGCGCAACTGACACAACCATGGTGGCATTGTCAAGAAAGTATCGATTGCACCATGACTCGAATTTTACCAGAATCAGCGAGGGAAAGAAGATGCTCAGAGCTCAACGAACTCCACTCATTAATCGTCACCTTCGACCATATAGCGCATTGCCAACCGCTGAATTTCAGATTGTCACCTGCTAGAAGAGCCGTTCTACTGGGCGAATTCTCACTGAGCAGGATCTCACGGTCCCAACTTAACTGGCAAGGCTACCAGGTTCCAGGAGAGACCGGGGGCTGTTCATGGCAGACTAACCTCTCCGGACAAGGGAAAAGGGTTACGCTCTGGATGTTTATCAGGGTGTTCTCGGAATCAACCGCCGGTCAGGATCTCAGCATCCGCATTCCATTGCCAATTACGAATATCTCGCTTACCTCATGTCCGATCACGGCCATGGGCAAGGTAAGCAGGCCAAAAATCGCACCGAGTGACAATACGCTGATAATCAGGATGGCCAGTACGAGGTTCTGACGAACAATGATCTGGCTGCGTTTGGACAGTTCGAGTCCATAAACAAACTTCTCCAGATCGTCAGCCATCAGAGCCACATCGGCCGTTTCAAGGGCGACGTCAGTGCCTGCGGCGCCCATCGCAACACCAATCGTCGCCTCTGCCAGGGCAGGAGCGTCATTCACTCCGTCACCAACCATGGCTACGTGACCAAACGTCTTCGAGAGCCGACGCACTTGGATAACCTTATCTTCTGGCAATAATCCTGCGTAGAATTCATCAATCCCTGATTCACGTGCGATGACCTTGGCCGATCGCTCATTGTCTCCAGTTAACATGATAACCTTCGATATGCCCTGATCATGAAGCCCATCAATAGCCCGGACAGAGGTTGGGCGGATCTGATCTCTCAGGGCGATCATCCCCCAGATAGAATGCTCGCTGCCCAAAACCACCACAGCTTGCCCGCTTTTTTCCAAGGTTGTTATCCTGTCCGCAAACGGTTTCGCGTCTATTCGTAGGGTTTTCACAAATAATCCGATATTACCAACAAAGACACGCTTCCCTTGCCAGATGCCTTGAGCACCTGCCCCTGACAAAGCACGGAATTCGCCGATTTGAGCGATTTCGATTTGTTTTTGGCGAGCATACTCCACTATTGCCCGGGCAAGAGGATGCTCGCTAAGTCTTTCAATTCCAGCTGCCACCGCGATAAATTGCTCTTCATCCATCATCGATAGTTTAAAAATCTCGACTTCGGTTACAGACGGCCTTCCAAAGGTTATCGTGCCTGTTTTGTCCAAAGCGACAACTCGAATCCGTGCCAACTCCTCTACGTATTTACCACCCTTTATCAGTACACCATTGCGGGCACCGGTTCCCAAGGTGGCAACCATCGTCACGGGTATCGAGATGACTAATGCACATGGAGCCGCAGCAACTATGAACACCGTAGCTCGTGCCAACCAGCTCTGCCAGTCACCACCGAAGATCAACGGTGGTACAACGGCGATCAGGATGCCAAGAATCAGAACAATCGGACTGTAACGCGAGCCGAATCTCTCAATAATCCGCTGACTGTCGCCCTTGCGTTCTTGCGCTTCTTGCACCATTTCGATAATGCGCGCGAGAGAGTTATCAGAAAATGATTTCGTTGCCCTGACTTCAATTGCACCATCACCGTTAAGCGATCCGGCGAGTAGTTGATCGCCCGGTTCCTTTTCCACCGGCATGCTCTCCCCGGTTATCGGGGCCTCGTTAACGGCCGTCGAACCAGAAACAATAATTCCATCGGTTGGAATCGCTTGCCCAGGAATTACAACAAAGAGATCGCCAGCAACTAGAGCCTCTGCGGGTATCTCAACATCAACGCCGTCTCTAATAACCGTCGCCGTCTTAGGCGCCAGGTCCATCAAGGCCCTTACGGATGAACGGGTCCTCTCCTCCGTGTAGCCTTCGGCTGCCTCGCTGATCGAATACAAAAAGACCAACATAGCCGCCTCTGCAAGTTGACCCATCAGAGCCGCCGTGATGGCAGCAACGCCCATCAACAATTCGATGCCGATACGGCGCTCGAATATCAGCCCTTCAATCGCCTCTCGGCCGAAATAGTATCCCCCGAGTGTGATTGACATTGCGTACAGCACGGTTGCTATTGGAAGCGGCAGTGTTGTCTGGCTAATAATCCAACCAAGCAAGAGCAAAATACCTGAAGCGACGGAGGTGATCACCTTTAGATTGCGCCACGGTTTGGGTTGTTCAGGAATGGACATCCCTTCCTGGGGTGAGAAACCGAGAGCGTCAAGCTTTATCCTCAAGTTCTGTGGTTGAATAACCGATTGATCATATGTCATAGAAACGCGCGCTGACTTGGGAAAGATTCTTAGTTGACTCAGACCGGGGGTGTTTGCCATGCCGCGTTTTATGGTTTCTGCGTCGTGCTCGCAGTCCAGGTTAGAGACATATAGATCTAATCGTCCCATTCTCGAAATAGACCTTATAGCACTCTTGGCAGTCGATTTTGAAACATAACCGGTCCTATGGCATTTGATAATAACCTATCATGAGTAAGGCCAGTCCTCTGCAAGGCCTATCCTCTGCCGTGGTTGGCCTCAATTCTTACTCGCCCTTTCCAATCTGCCTCTCTAAAGTAGATGCCATCTTTTCAAAGTACAGAATGGACTCAGGATTTCGCATGGCGTCAGGATTTACGGCCTTATCGACCGGTTCCCCGAGGAGAATTCTGCGAACCGGCACCTCCAACTTCTTGCCGCTCAGGGTGTAGGGCACCTGTTCGATTTCGAAGATTTCGTTAGGTGCGTGGCGCGGTGATACATCCAGGCGAACTTTCTGCAAAATCTTCCTCCGGAGCGCATCATCCATGACGCTCCCTGGAGCCAGCACCACAAATAGGGGTAAGTAGGACTCTCCTCCGAGAATTTCCAGATCGATAACCAGGCTGTCCACTATCTCAGGCAAGGACTCAACCACTCTATAGATCTCGCTAGTACCCATACGTATCCCCTGGCGGTTGATGGTCGAGTCAGATCGACCATATATTATACAGCTGCCTCGAGGGGTGAACTTTATCCAATCACCATGTCGCCAGATTCCAGGATACATGTCAAAGTAGCTGTCCCGGTATCTCAGGTCACCGGGATCATTCCAGAAGAAAATGGGCATCGATGGCATCGGCTTTGTAATGACAAGTTCGCCGACTTCGTCAATAACTGGTTGCCCATCCTTGTTGAAGGCTTCAACGCGGGCGCCCAACGTCGCGCATTGAATCTCGCCTGCGTAAACTGGTAACAAGCGACAACCAGCGACAAATGCTGTACATAGATCTGTGCCGCCACTCACCGATTCAAGTGCCAGATCTCGATTAATATTATCGTAAATCCAGTGGAAACCTTCTTTGGTTAATGGGGAGCCTGTAGAACCCATCGCTCGAATAAGGCTCAGGTCGGCGGTCTCGATCGGTTTGACGCCAGCTTTGATGCAGGCGCCGATGAAAGCGGCCGACGTTCCAAAATAGGTGATTCCCGTGTTCCCGGCCAGATCCCATAGAGCATTCAGGTCAGGATATCCAGGGCTGCCGTTGTAGATCACCAAGGTACTTTGGGCAAGCAGACCGGCAACAAGAAAATTCCACATCATCCAGCCGGTGCTTGTATACCAGAAGAATCGATCCGCTGGCTTCAGATCCAGATGGAGTGAGGTCATTTTAAAATGCTCAAGCAGGATTCCGCCGTGTCCTTGAACGATTGGTTTTGGCAATCCAGTCGTTCCTGACGAATACAGCACCCAGAGAGGATGGTCAAATGGAACCTGCTCGAACTCGAGGGTACTCTTGCCATCAGCCGAGGCCAGGATATCGTCCCAGAGGATGGAATCCTTCATCGGCTGGCGCTCAACTTCCCGGTCAGCTGGGGTATGATTATCGTTTGCCTCAAGGTCGGCAGTCCTCGCTGCAACTCGACGACAGTCGAACGCCGGTCAAATACTTTTCCACCATACGTGTAGCCATCGACCGCCAGGAGAATTTTAGGTTCAATTTGTTGAAAGCGGTCCAGGACGCTACGGCTGCCAAAATCCGGTGAACAGCTGGACCAGATGGCGCCGATGCTGGCTGTAGCAAAAAGTGCGATGATTGTCTCTGGGATGTGGGGCATATAGGCCACAACCCGGTCGCCTGGTCCCACACCTTCCTCTCGCAAGGCTCTCACCAGAGCTATTGTTTTGGATCTGATTTCCTTCCAGCTGACCTCAACAGGCAGGTTCTTCTCATCTTTGTAGACAATTGCCGGGCGGTCGTTGTAAGCCCGAGAGAAGAAGTTCTCTGCATAATTCAGCCTTGCACCCTTAAACCATTCTACACCGGGCATTGTGCCACGGGTCAAGACAGATTCAGCTTCGTTGGAGGCTATGATGGAGAAATAATCCCATATGCTTTGCCAGAATTGCTCCAGGTTTTCGACTGACCAACCCCATAGCTCTGCATAGGTTTGGAATTGTAGATTCAGATTTTGGTCTAACCATCTCATATAGCCGGTCAGATTGGCGTCTTGCTTTATCTTTTCCGGTGGTTCCCACAGGGGGTCGTCGGATTTGGTCCGCTCCATGTTTGACCTCAACTTTTCTCAACCGACATCGGCATGGCAGAGTCCACTGTCAAGTTAAATTGCCTCTCCCTTAGCATAGAGTGAGATTTCGTCCGAGGCAACGAACTGGATAGCCAGTAAGATCACAAGAACGTCCGTTTCTGGAAACTTGAATATAACAGCATTCGAACAAGATACGGTGGCACATCAAAAATTAGGCCACAAGACAGGACACCCTCAAACCTGCTGCCAAGACCCGGTACGACCGGGCCAATTCATGCCAATCAACGTTTCCTGATCGTAAGCCTCTGGCAATTGAATTGATACGCTACCGTTGTTCGGCGGTGTATAATTGTAGTGAGTCGATTTGCTTTACCGAATTCTTCGGAATTCTAAACCATTAGAATTCTCAGACGCAATCTAAAAGACGCCAATGCCCACAAACCTTCCTCCGGAATATCACAAAGTAGAAGAGCGATATAAAGCGGCTGAATCGCCTGAGGAAAGGTTAGTCTTGCTCGAGGAAATGATTAGCACGGTTCCAAAACATAAGGGGACCGATAAATTACGGGCTGACTTGCGGCGGCGTCTGTCGAAGATGAGAGAAGCTGCCCAAACAAAACAGAAAGTAAGCAGGCACATTTCTGTCTATCAAATACCTAAAGAAGGGGCGGGACAGGTGGCAGTAATCGGACCGGCAAATGTAGGCAAATCAGCGCTGGTCACTGCACTCAGCAATGCAACACCTGAGGTTGCCAGTCATCCATTTACCACATGGACTCCTACTCCTGGAATGATGGATGTCGGCGGTGCCCAGATTCAACTAATCGACACTCCGCCATTGAATAAAGAATACGTTGAACCGGCAATGATGGATCTCATTCGCAGGTCTGATCTTGTACTCCTGATTGTCGATTTACAAGGTGATCCTCTGGATGATCTAGAGGAGGCCCTTTCGCTTCTTAAGGATAATCGCATCTTGCCTGTTTCATTCAAGAATCGTTCCCCGGAAACAGCACGCTTCAGGTTTCTCCCGTTCCTTCTTGTTGTAAACAAGAACGACGATGAAGCAACCGATGAGGATTTCGAGATTCTCTGCGAACTATTGGAAGATGATTTGCCTCTAGTCCCAGTCTCAGCTGTAACCGGTAACAATCTTGAGCGGTTGAGGGAAATGGTATTCGAAGCGCTGAAGATTGCTCGTGTCTACTCCAAACCACCCGGGAGTGATCCGGATCTCAGCCAGCCTTTCGTGGTAAAAAAGGGAACAACAATCGGAGAACTAGCCGGAAAGATCCACAAAGATTTCTACGATCAGCTGAAATCTGCCAGAATTTGGGGGAGTGGCACCTTCGAGGGGCAGTTGGTCGGCCGCGACCACATCCTGAAAGATGGGGATATCGTCGAGTTAAAGGTCTGAATAACGACCTGCGATCTTCGCCCCAGGGCGGCAAACTATTAGTTAATTTGAGATCTCGCCGTCGTCAAAGAGCCGGCGGAACTCCTGCTCCCAGACATCGTCCAGAGGCTGGAAGGGGATTTCGATAAAGTCCTCTGCCAACTGGTCGATATACTCCCTGATGCCAAGCTGGGGGGATACACTATCCAGCTCCTCTATTTTAGAATCAACGACTTTGATTAGTCTCTGGCTCTTTCGCTTAAGATCTGATAGTTCGAAATCTTGTTTCAGCATGTAGCTGACGCGCTGCATCACGTTTAACCAGGCCATATAATCGTTTTCGATCCGTATTGCATTGCCAATCTGAGATATCCCAGAGAGATCATACGTCGGGACGAAGGTGTAGAAGGCCACGTATTCAATCCCTTGCTCTCCAGCTCTACGACAGACGTACGATCCAATACTGGCGCCTCCCTGGTAATCAGAGAGATTGACCGCCATTCCTTCCATCTCCTCTTTGAGCTCCGGAAGGCTATAGATACAGGAGACAAGGCGCTCCTTATTATAGGGTACTTCAGCGTAGATACCGCCAAAACCAACGATGCGCCTAACATTTAGCACCTTGGCCGTGTCGAGCAATAATTCGCAGTACCGCTCAACATTTAGATGGGGCTCATCGCCGACAAAGATGACTATCCCTCGATGTTCGTCGCCGTAGTAATAAAACTCGTTAGTCGGAGTACGTAGCGACTCGGCGTAACCCTCGCTAAACTTGACAACCGGCCGCACAAGATCATGAGTCCCCGGAACTTGAAACAAATAAAAGCCGTCAGAACGGATCTTGCCAATCTGCCGGGCATCTGCCTGTTTAATCAGGTAGCCCGGAAGACCCGAGGATATGGACCCGGCATCGGCCCACTGACGCCAGCCAACCAGCATTGTTATCTCAACTGCTCGTGGTCTTTCCCAGAGTTCTACTGAATCAGTCATGGAGTCCACCTCCTTCCAGAGGTTATCTATCGAACTTTCTCACCTGAGTTACTGCAAGGTCGCCGGATTATCTATATGCTACCACAGATGTTTACCAAGCACATCCAGCACTGGAACATGGGGCCGGTGCATTTCAGAACTGCGAATCCCTCCACTCTTGAAAGCTTCGAGTTGGTTAAAAGCTATATTGAGCGGGGTTTTATTTCAGATAGCCAGTGTAGTAGTGGAAACCAAAAGAAGAGCAAGTAGAGCCGTGTCCTAATCCGTATTCTAAGAATTTTTGCCCGGACGTATCAAATCTACCAGCGGCGATGGGAAACAAGATCCCTTTCGTCGCAGGCGTTGGCTGTCTGGTGCCACTTTGAACAAAGGCTGTGCATCTGATTGAGCCCAGCCAGACAGGATTTTACCGAGAGAAAGTTGCTGATTGCTGATCGTTTGACACTTAGCAATGATAAATTGGCACGACGCCAATAATATGGACGCGAAGTTAAGGTGAAACACCAGACGACAACTAGTTACCGTTGTCGATGAACTGATGCTGGTCACTGCGGTGGCGAATTCAACCAGAGCGACTAAACAATATTCTTAGATCTCCGAGTGGAGCCGAGGCGATGAAGCAAGGGCCAGGCCATTTTTTCAGGTCGTTATAGACAGATTAATCTTGCTGTCTAAATCGACAAGAGCGGATACAATTTTTGGTTATGCTGCGTCTCGTTTTTGTACTGCTCGCACTGGTTATGGCTGTAGGCTGCCGGAATGAACCGGCGGACAAAAATTTTGGTCAAAATGAGGTGGCTGCGGATGAGGTTGGAGCATCTGAAACGCCAAGCTTCACACCAACACCCACCTTACCGCCGACGCTTACAAGTACGCCGACACGAATCCCATCGCCAACGAGCACACCAACACCAACGTTTACACCAACCCCCACGGCCATGCCGCTTACAGTCTCCGGCGATCCGCGGGGATCGATCTTAAATCCCCCCACCCCTCAAGGCAATGCACCTTGTGGAATAGTCGACACCCTTGATTTTCCTATTAACCCTCCCGACGCCCAGAACGTCGCCCGAGGTGGGCAAGATTTTGCCGTCTTTCGAAACCGATACGATGGCTATCATGCTGGCGAAGATTGGTGGACTTCGCGGGGGAGATCCAGTTTCGGCGCACCTGTATATAGCATCGGACATGGTCTGGTAACATACGCCCAACCCCTCGGCTGGGGTCGCGACCAGGGCGTTATCATTATCCGCCACACTTTCTCAGATGGCGATACAATTCTTTCGTTCTATGGCCATCTTGATCCCGATAGCGTCACTCTGCGCTCGGGATCGTGCGCAACGCGCGGTGTCCAGATCGGAAAAATCGGCCGGCCAAGTTCCACCCCGCACCTCCACTTTGAGATTCGGTCACACATGCCTTATGAAACTGGCGGCGGCTATTGGTCGGAGGATCCGTCTTTAGCAGGTTGGAAGCCACCGTCCAAGTTTATCTGGTCACATCGAATAGCAGCTTCGCCGGGTATTGTATGGGCGAGACCGCCCGCGAATGAGGATCCTGAGGGGATCGGCATTTTCAACGAAAGTGTTCTTGTTGCCGTTGAGAATGACAGGCTGATTGGCATTGATGTAAACGATGGTTCTTTGCTATGGAACCTCTCCGAAGTAGACCGAATCGATGACGCGGTGCTCGATGCGAAAGAGCCAATCATTTACACGACCAATCAATTCGGAAGAATCAGCGCCTACGCTTTTATTTCCCCGGAGAGTAACGCTGAGCAAATTGACGACCTCGGCGAGGAACCTTTGTGGACTGTGGATCACGATGTGGTCGGATTTCCAACGTTGATGCCCTTGCCAGGTGGTGGCGTTGTCCTTTACGTACGAGACCGACTGATTGCCGTATCGGCCGAAGGGCGACAGTTATGGGAATTGGAGTCGATCACGCGACCTTACGATTGGGCGCAAACCGATGATGGCCTTGTTTTCGCGACCATGGGACGCAATCATTCATTGTGGATTATCAACGGATCGGAGTTGGAATCTTGGGGAGAATCCCTAAGTGGCAACCTGGCCTCGAATGGCGAAAGTGCCTACCTCTACTCGGAGAACGGAATCAACAAGCTTGACACGCAGAATCGGTCAGTTGAACTCATTTACGAGCTCCCGGATGGAACACTCAGTATGGGCGATATCACTGTCCTACCTGGAGGCGACGTGCTGGTTGCCCACGCAGACCGCTATGACCGGCGTTTGATCTATCTAGAACCGGACGGAACAGTGCGATGGGAGCGATCGTACAAGGACCGGGTAGACGGCGCGGTGGACCTGATATCTCTTGGAGATCGGATCTTCGTCGTTTCGAATGACACAGCGGGATCTTTGAGCACCACCTCGATCTACGAAATCGACCTGGAATCCGCCGATCTAACCAGGATTTTCAGTGGGGGAACGAGATCACTTGCTCATCATGTGACAAAGACCTTTGCTTCTGGTGATCTCATTCTCATAGATATTGGCGGAGGTAGCCTGGCTGCGCTTGACCCTGAACTAGCGGTCGAGTTAGTCAATTCTGCCGCCGAATAAGTTCCCTGGAATCCATTCCTTCTCGATTCGGTGTGGTCCTAATCCGATCATGTCCGGAGTTAGCCCGATCAAGTGGATTGTTGGCCTCCTTTTCCCGATGCAGGAAGTTGACACGTGCCGGTTTTCCCTCTCGGCCAGAAGGTCACCTGAAAGCGTCCGTAGTCTGGGTATTATTAAGTCCATTGTTCAGAAGGCATGGATCGGCTATGCAAGTATCACGGACCGCCAGGAATTGCTCTCACGGGTCACATGATTGAGGATCATGAGGATCTTCACATTAATTGTTTCCCCTGGCTGGAGAACCCTCACTCACACTTCCAGAACTCTGTCCGTAATACTCTATCTATGCGGACCGAGAATATGATCGAACAGCCACTCTTGATATTCATTCGTGACGCCTAGGATTCCCGGAGCCGCATGTCGAGTTGCTCCTCTAATGTATCCGATCGCCAATTTGATCGAACGGTGACGACCTTGAGAGGCTCTCAAGGCGATGTGAAATTCCCGCAATCGCTATCGAAATATCAGCATACGTCTTCTGCAATGCTGCATATTTTTGCTGGAGGTCTGCTTCTGGAACATAAACCTGGCTCATGCGAATTTGGTCGGTTAGCCGCTCTGGTTCTCTCGGATACAGACCAGTAGCCATGCCGGCCAAAAGACAAGCGCCATAGGCGGCCGATTTCTGCTCAGGAACCAATAGTTCTCGTCCCAAAACATTGGCCATTATCTGAGCCCAAAGATCGCTGTTTGCGCCTCCTCCGATAAGCCGGACTTCATGACAAATGCCGCCCGCCTCGAGGAGTTGATCGAGGGCACTACCTATCTGAAAGGCGACGCCCTCGAGAACAGCCCTCGTTAAGTGATTCCTCGTGTGCTGGACGGACATTCCTACGAAGCTAGCCCTAAGTTCACTATCCCACTGAGGTGCGTATTCTCCCGAGAGGTGGGGATGGAAAAAGACACCAGCGCTCCCTGGTGGCGTTTCTGAGGCTGCCAGATCCATCTTGCGGAAAATTCCAGAATCCGAAGCGTCGCCCCACAATGCGCGCCGCAGCCAATCGTATGCTGAGGCGCCATGCTTGGTCACGGATCCCGGATACCAGAGATTGCCAATCAAGTGAGGATAGTTAAGGACGAAAGGGCGAGCGATCGGCCGGTCCATCACCATCATGATCCGGCCCACGCTGGCCAGTTTCACTACCGTCTGGCCGCTTTGTACTGACCCGGCGCCAATCAACTCGGCTGCTGTATCGGTGGTCCCAGTGATAATGACGGTGCCAGCAGGCAAACCCGTGTCGACCGACGCTGATTCACTCAATCCACCAGCAATCGAGGTCGGCGCGCGGACCTGTGGCAAAGCCGATAATGGCAACCCAAGATCGTCCACAAAGGCTTGGATCCACCCTGATTTTCGCGGATCATAAAGTAGGGTACCGGCCGGATCGATCGTATCGCTGAACAAGGAAGGGGCCAGACGATGCCTGACGTAATCCTTGGGAAAAAGCACTATAGAAATATCTCCCCATACCTCTGGCTCATTTTCGCGAATCCAGAGAAGCTGGGGCCAGGTCCACAATGGATCAGGCTCGTTCAACGTTCGACTCGCAATCTCTTCTCCCCACCTGGCTCGTATCTTGGCGACCTGGGTTATGCTTCGTCTATCCTGAAGTGGATGGCTGGTCTTAGCACAGAACCCGTGGTGTCCAGAAGAACCGGATTATGGGTTACTCCGACGACACATATCGCCCGGACAGAGGCCGGTTTTAGGCCACTATCTCTGATCACCTGCCTGGTCGTCTCGCAAAATGCTCTGTACCAGGCTTCAGGTTCTTGTTCGACGTGGCCTTCTCGAGGAAAGAGAGTGGGATACTCCTTCGCAGCAACTGCTATCACGCGGCCAGATTGATCCGCTAGAACAGTCTTACAGCTTCCAGTGCCAATGTCACTCCCCAGGAGGAATTCACTTTCTTCCGAATTCATGACCTCGCTCTTAACCTGGCCCCGCCACATTGTTCCCGGACCGAATGGCTACAACGGCCCTGGCCTCACAAATTACTGGCACTGGAGTTTGGTCATTTCAGGTGGTCACGCAGGCGCCCCTCACGGACTTTCCGTGCTGGCGAGATAAGGTATGGTCTGCGGTCCTTCGGGCATGATACAAAGCCGTGTATTCTGGCCAAATCTTTCCTGCAAGCGATGAATTGTCTCATTAATATTGCGACATGGTTTAAATAGAGCTCGTCTGATCTGCTCATCGGTTAGATTATCGCTATACACGTAAACGTCCATCTGGCGTTGAATCTGCGCCTGAATCTGTACTTGCCACTGGTCCTGAACGGAGAAACCAGGTTGCGAGATCATCTTCAAAACGCCTTTCGGAGAGCCTGCCTCAGCCAAAAGATCCGCATATCGTCCATGGTTAGGCAGTCCATCCTCGCAGGCCGTGGCAATGATGATCGCACCACCGTCCCGCACGATCTTACTGGCTGCGCTTATCCCTTTGACCGACTGGTAGAGATTTTGATCTAGCGGATAGCCGCTGTTGGTCGTCAACACGATATCGTATGGTTCCTCAACTCCCACCATGGCCGACTTTTTGACAAACGCACACCCATTGGTATGGGCTTCGAGCATGTCACCGGCAAAAACGCCTGTTATCTGACGTCTTGAATTCAGGGTTACGTTTAGCAGGAAAGAGGGATTAGTTTCTAAGGCCACATCACGCATTTCTTCCCATATAGGGTTTCCAATGGTGGTGCCCCATGTTGCCATGGGATGGGCGATCATATTCAGTCCATGATTGGTGAAGACGCTCTCTGCGCCCGCCAGTGAGGGCAATACCGCCTTTGGTCCGCCACTGTAGCCGGCAAATAAATGTGGCTCGATAAAACCGGTCAATATCCGCAGATCTGCTTCGAGATAGCCTTTGTTTATTCTGACCGGATGGCCAAGTGATGTACGGCCCAACGGAATCAAGTTGTCGTCATCGTGGCAATCATGCTGGAGGCAACGATAATTGTCGACGAGAGTATCACCCAACATGGAGCGCAGTTCCGCTTCGCTCTGGGGACGATGAGTTCCGAGGCCGTTTAGTAATGTGATGTCCTCGCGTTTCACGCCGGCTAATTCCAGTTCTGCCAATATTACTGGAAGAATTATCTCGTTGGGTGTTGCTCGAGTAATATCAGTGTGAACAATAACAGCACGATCCCCTGGTTTGACTAACTCAGAAAGTGGCGGGGATTGTATTGGATTGCGGAGCGCATCGCGCAGGCTCCCCGTCTCGTCTGGAATGCCGGCTGCGAAGCGGGGAACTACGACATCCGCGCCATCGGGACTTTCAATCTCCAGGCCGTTACGACCATAAGCCAATGTTATTTTCATGCTGATGCCTGTCTAATTCTATAACGGTAAGTGACAATCTACAGCGAACGAGGAACTGATGCAACTTGCCGAAGACAGTCGGCAGCCCACTGGTGGTCTCGGCCGCACTATGCTGGCCTGAATCTGCGGCTTTGTTGATCTCAAGTCGTAAACCCAGTGCGGGTGCGGTCTCGCGCGAACTCCCCAAAACTTAGCCCTTATGCGACATTAGGACTGAAGCGCACTGACCATATTCAACAAAGCAAGCCAGGCTCCATTTGGAAGATCGAGCCAAGCGCCTGTTCACTACTAGTAGAGAAGCAAACAGGGTCTGACAGGTATCCCAATAGACAATTTGCTTCTCTTTAAGTGTTTCGCCACGAATTCATTATCCGTCAAAAGGAAGTTTGGCGAAACACTAGTTTACATAACGCGATCCCGGAATTCCCGGTTATGCACCTCAACGGGCACATCCATGAGTTCGAGTATACCTTTTGCTACATGCTCAGAGAGGCGACGGAATGATTCCTCCCCTTTTTCCTTGGTCGCCCTAAGGGGATTTCCGATAACACCGCTCTCAATAAACTCATGATGGTCCATTGGGAAATTGAAATAGGTATAGCCCTCGAATTCCACATCGGCATACCGTCCTTCTTCGCAAAGGTAGAAGGAAGAAAGTTGGGTATGTGCGCCTTGGTAAATTCAGCCCTGTCCATGCGGACAAGATTTTCATTCCAGGCCAAGTCCTGGGATGTCTCCAATTCGCTTGAGTGCCATCCCGGTGTCTCCTCTGGTGGATTTTCCATTAGATCGGCAAGAATTCCGTAGTATCGCTCCATGTATGGCTTTATGAAGCCAATCATGGCCCCGGTCTCGTAGCGCAATTGGCGCAAAACCGGATCGATGACTTTAACGTTTGAACCATGTCCGTTCATGAAGATCAGGCGGTTGAAACCATGGTGAATCAAGCTGCGACCAACATCATGAATCAGGGAGAGAAGCGTGGAGCTGCGGATGGTTATGGTGCCCCTTCCACTTCCCGGATCATGCATATGCTGGGGGGAGTAACCCATCCAGATTGGTGGGGTGTGCAGAACGGCGATCATCTCGGACACACGACGTGACATTTCGACGGCGGTAATCGTGTCGGTATACAGAGGCAGGTGTGGACCATGTTGCTCCAGACTTGCCATCGGAATGATGATCGTATCCTTGACCTTTAGATACTCACGTATGTCGACGAAGGTGATGTCCCCCAAATCCCAGGAGAGGAACTTACTACGAAAGTCGTCATCACTTTCAGTCAGGTGTGGTAGTTCTTTGTAATCCCGGCCATTGTCGGCAATCATTTTCAATTCTCCTTTCAAATACTTTTGCGTATTATCCTTCTGGTCACCTCTAACCCCCCGAGTGCTCGGCGCTTATCCTTTGGCCATCATATCAATAAACAGCTGGGCTACTTCACGGCCAAAATCAGGATCGTTTACGTGCCTATCGAAGGTTAAAACAGGTATATCCTCTCTCATGTGCTCCTGAACTGTCACCAAGAATGAATGGTCGGCCTCGGGATTCCAAAATGGGCCATCTGGCACATTGGGAATGGAGAGCCCTCTGGTCGGAATGGCCACGATCAGGTCTCCCTTAGCTAGATTTAACCTCCGGCAAAAAATCCGACCCAACTCGATCATCTCCTCGTGATTGGCTCGCACCAATGTGAATTCTGGGTTGTGGTCATAGATTGGCCTGTGCTTTAGTGACGGGGGGACCGTGCCGGCATTCCATACACTGAAGTCAATGCATCCAGGAACTACCACTTGCGGTAAGCCCAGGAGGCCGATTCTCTTAAGCCTCTCTGGTCCCCCGTCACTGGCAC
>PVMK01120297.1_pt1 | contig 28401 bp, 21 predicted proteins | sample 1853481 | NCBI WGS metagenome assembly PVMK01 (sample SAMN08533507, study PRJNA380276) | Marine sediment metagenome, whole genome shotgun sequencing project. | reverse complement strand
AAAAAGTCCATTGGTCGCTCTCGCACATCCGTGTGCTATTGATCAAAAGATAAGACAGTTGTATGAAAACTCAAGCAATCAATACGCTACCCAGAGCAGCCCGGCAAGCCCTCGTCAAACTTGGTGAAGACATTGCTGTTGCGCGCAAGAAACGTCGTATCTCGACTGTCTCAATGGCGGAGCGCGCCTTCATCAGTCGCGGCACGCTCTACAAGGTTGAAAAAGGCGATCCGTCGGTCTCCATGGGCATCTACGCGACGGTGCTCTCAATCCTGGGGCTGACTAAAGGCCTCGGGCAAGTGGCGGACCGCCGTATCGATTCCCTGGGGCTGGATATTGAAGAAGACCGACTGCCCAAAAAAATTCAACCGCGTAGCCGCAAACGGGCGCGATCATGACGGACACCATTGAAATCTACATCGACCATGCTGGCGATCGCCAAATTTCCAAAACTGGATGATGATCGCAGCATTCCACACGGCGAGGTACTGGCCATGACGCTGGCGGACAAGGCCGGGCTGAACGTTTCTAGGGCCAGGCTGCAGGATGTGGCTGGCCGGTCGGTATTGAAGAGACCAACCTGTTGCCGCCAACTCGCGAGTACTTCGCCTACAGCGGTTCGTTAACGACCCCACCGTGCTCCGAGGGTGTTGCCTGGATCGTCCTCAAGAATCCCATCGAGGCATCAGCTGAACAGATAGCACGATTCAAGGAGCGCATGGGTCCGGCCACCAATCGACCGGTTCAATCACGTAACGCGAGGTTGATCCTGGACTAAGGCGCCAGGCATTATGGCAAGCTGACCTTGCTGGTTCGGTGGGGGAAGACCTGGCTTAAAAAATCAATTTCCCTCCCAAAATGTTGCACCTGGTATGTAATGTCTGTTAGCTCTGGGCATTGTTGAAAACCAAAATATCAAGAAAATAGCCTCGTGACATTCACCAGCGCATCTTTCCATGCAAAATCGCGTGAGAGTAGCACCAGTATTAATCGCGTTACATTGTCGAAGCGTCGCGGTTCTGCAAATTTGAGAGAAATTTCATTCTCGCAGAATCACAAAATTCTTGTCCTGAGCAATCCTTTGCGTCAGCTCACCAGGTCCACCTGGCGCCAACATAGGGGCCGATAACGCGCAAGTTGTCCAATTCATCCGAGCTGCCAAAGTTCCAGCGTAGATAGCGGAAACCGAAGGTGCCGGTGAATTTATTGAAGTGGTAACCGAATCCTACTTTGGCCTGCCAGGTAATCTTGGAACCGCCTGCGCCAATATCGGCGTAGTAGTTCGTATACCATTTTTCGTTGAGTGTTGTCTTGCCTCTTAAACCGACAACACCATCCCAGTTGTTTCCACTCAGAGTCACCTTTTCTTTTTCGTCGATACCTGTTTCTGTATTTAGATCAACCTCAATAGGCACCTTAATATTAAGATAACGTGCACCGAATATCCCATGGAGTTCATGTCTGTCATTGCCGACGAACTGGTAGCCGCCGCCAAACGTAGAAATGAATGCCTTCATGCCAACGGTTGCATCGAGTTCTATGGGATTTCCGATAGGCCCGCCAATAAGTTTTTCGTCACTGCCCTCGATGTGCAGATAGATAATATCTGCTCCCATGGACCATTTATCTTTTTGCACGCCGAAGTCCAGCATGGCCATGAATTTGAGGTTACTGATCAATTCACCCAGAGAAAGCTTTATATGATCCTGCTTCGCAGTTGTAATGTAGATATTGGGCAGCCAACCGTAAACTTCGAGAGTTTTCTTCCACTCACCTGAAGTTGCTTCATCATTTGCAATGGCAGGTACCGAAACAGCTAATGCCAGTAAATAAACCATGATTTTCTTTAGCTTATTCATAATATTCTCTCTCATTACCAACAATACACTTCATGCTTGCCATTCTAATGAAACTATCAATGGTTAACCACCACCAAACACTCCTGTTCACCAGTTGACGCTGAACCCGGCGAATATGATCCGATTGGTGCTGTACTCGCCGACCACGGTGCCGCCGCCATGCGAGTTGTCGATTCGGGCGTCGCCGTAATCGGCGTAGGTCAGTGAACCGTTTAGTGTTTTGCCCGAACCCAGTGTGTAGCTCGCGCCGAACGACAGACGCACCTGGCGGTCAATCGGCATGTCGGCGGTGCGCTTGTCGGCACTGGTCGGGGAGGTATCGTACGCTACACCTGTGTAATATTTCCAGGGACCATTACCCCGTATACGCAGGCCAAGCGCGAATTTCCAGGTGTCTTCCCAGTCGTAACTCAGCTGAGCGCTGCGATCGCTGGTGGAGATCAAAATCTCATCAAGCTCGCTCCAGTCCTCCCAACCCACGGTAGCCAACAGGGTTGTGCGGTCACTGATATCCCGGGCGATCGAACCGGCCAGGGCCCGGGGAAATGGGAACTTCAGATTTGCATTGATATCGCCGATGGTCGTGCCACTGCCCGCACCAGGTAAAGTAATCTCCACATCGCTATCGAAATTAAGTGTGTTCTTGCCGAGGAAAGTCAGTGCCCAACGGGTTCTCTCGTCAGATTGCCAGTAGAGCCCAAGCGAAAAGGTCGCACTGAAGTCTTTGCCATCTGACACTTCCGCCTGGCCATCCCGGTCGGGCATCGCTGGCCCCAATAGCGGTGGTATGGCTACTTTCTGATCCAGCGAACCAAACATCATCGGCACGCCTACGGCCACGGCGAATGAATCGTTGACTTTGTAAGCCAAATTAGCGGTGGCGGTAATGGTCAACAGTTCGACCTTCTCAGCCCAGTAACGGCCGACGAAACCGTCATCGTATTTGATCGACGCTGCCGAGATCGAATTCACACCAAAACCAAATGCCCACTTGTCGGAAAGCTTGCGCGCGTGGAACACCGAGCCGCCGATGGCGGAGACACCGGCGTCGCCACCGTCGTTGCCGGGCACCGTGGTGCCCTCCTCTGCGCGGAACTTCATCGACGGGGCGACATACATGCCTGCCACCATCCACTCGCTATCGCTGTCCAGCCAGAAGATTCCTGCCGGATTGGCAACGCCGGTGGAGGCGTCCTCGGCGAGCACATTCCAGCCGGCTCCCGACAAACCCATGCTCGGCTGGCCGAATTCGGATATATAAAGCCCGCCGCCAAAAGCAGGCGAAGCAACAAATACCGCCAGGATTAACGCAAAGGCAACAGGGTTCGGCTTTCGTCCTGATTGAATGTTAATCATGATAATCTCCACATCATCGGTGATCTACATGCTGAAGGTATTTGGAGCATATGACAAGGGTATATTTCAGAGAGAAATGGATGACACGAGTATCGATAAATTTTCTGAAGATTTGTCCGTTTATGACCCTGATCGCCATGTCTTTCAATCTGAATGCCGCCGAGTACCGCGCGGCGGAAGTCACCGCGCCCCGATCGGTCGACGACATCGATGGCACTCTGTCAAACGTCAGCAACCAAATCCTCTTTTACCGCGGGCCTGTGGTCAGGGCCATCGATGACTGGCGCAAGTCAAAGGGACCCTATCTGCGCGACGGCTATGTCCAGTTCAATTTTCGGACCATGGACTTTCGAACCGACATCATCGACATCACGCAAATCAACGCCTGGGCGGCGCCCGGAGAAATCGCCTACCGCTCCGGAAAATGGAGGGACTTTCTGACCGTCGGGGCCTCGGTCTACGGATCGTACGAACTGAGCGGGAACGAAAACGCCGGCGGATCCGGCATGCTGCAATTGAATGGCGACAACATCACCACGCTGGGCCAGGCCTACCTGGAATTCAACTGGAAAGGCCTGGTCGGCCGGGCTTACCGCCAGACGCTGGATATTCCCTACCTGAACAAGAACGACAGCCGGATGATCCCAAACACGTTCGAGGCCTACGGCCTTGCACGTGAAGGAACCAGCCTGGACCTTATCGTCGGTTACGTGAACAAAATCAAGTTACGCAACAGCGACGACTTCATCAGCATGGGCGAGGCGGCGGGTGTCGAGGGCGACGATACCGGCACGCGCCTTTTCGGCGTACTCTGGAAGCCGCCGGAAACCGGCTTCGACTGGGGGGTGACGGTGCAGCGTACTCCTGATGTACTGCAGTTGGTCTACACCGAGGCAAACTGGAAGCGGACGTACAAGGGCTGGGGTCTTCTGGCCGCCGCACAGTATACCCACCAGAAAGGGATCGGCCAGGATCTGCTGGGTGACTTCAAGACCAACGCCAGGGGCGTGAGGTTTTACACCAGTTACCGTGACGCGGTCCTGGGCGTGGCGTTCACCAAAACGGACGATGGCGCGACCATCGACAGCCCGTTCGGCGGCAGGCCGGGCTATACGTCCAGCATGCTGAGGAACTTCGATCGCGCCAATGAAAAAGCCTTTCGCTTGTCCCTTTCCTACCATTTCGACTTGATTGGCCTGCCGGACTGGAGCGCCAATATCCGGTACACAAAAGGGAAAAACGCGTTGGATGAAGATTCGCTCCTCCTACTGGGAGACAACCGGGAAGTCGACTACACGCTGGATTACAAACCGGAATCCGGCCGCTGGCGCGGACTCTGGTTCCGGGTCCGCTATGCCCAGCTGCGTGAAGACGGCCAAGGAAGGGTCGCAAATCAACTGAGGATCATCCTCAACTACAGCTTTTCGATACTTTAACGGCGGCAAGCGTCAGCGGTCATAAACTTCTGTACAATTGCTCGACAACTCCCATCCAGATCGGTACCGACATGACCATTGACCTGTAAGAACTGCTATTTGGAAACGCCATTTACCTTTCTACTGAAGCTACGGCTTGGCGCTGCTGGCCGGGTAACCCGGCGGAACCCGCCAGAAAGCGTAGCCAAGGCTCTCCAGGGGCCGCCCGGGAGGGCCGGGGTCCAGGTCATCGCGCAGCATCAACACCAGGTCGGAACTCACGTTCGGGGCGTTGCGGAAATAGCTGTGGCCAAAGCTGTCCGCATTCGAATTCGACTTGTCCGAGGTAGACTGGAAGTTGATGAACGCGAAGCGGCTATGGCCGCTCTTCAGTATCTCCCTGGACTCTGGCGTTAAGGTGTCAGGACTGAGGTTCCCGACCCGGCCAACCGGGCTGTCGAACAGTTTATCGGACCAGCCAATGGCTTTGTCCGCCGTTGAAGTGTAGACGGTAAAACGATCAGCACTAAGGGCCAGGTGATCGCCAACCATGCGTTGCTGGGCTACTTGTGCATCCAGATCCGGCGCCGCCAGAACGAAATTGTGGATCTTGTATTTTTTCCGAGGAAGTTCTCCCCTGGCCAGTGCAGCGATCGTAAGTTCTCGCAATGCGGCAACCGCAACACCGGCTCCACGGCTGTGCGCTATGATGTTTATTCTTTCTACCTCGGGGAAAGTCGCGAGAAATCTGACCAATTCCCGGAAGTGGAAGACCGTAAACTCACTCGACTCTCGGTCATAGGTGTAGCCAAACAGGCCGGGGTGACCTGCCGGCCAGGTGTAAATGATCGGGATGCCGATCCGTCCTATGAAGTGCCAAAGCTCGGCCATTGCGAACGCCGCGTCATTGAAATCGTTGTGGAATCCATGCACGTAAATGAATACTTCTTTGCGCGGTGTCCGGTCCAGATGCCTGACAATTTCTTTACGAAATGTTTCTTGCACAACCAACTGTTTGGCCAGGTATTCGGGATTCTTGACAACCTTTCCATCGACCTCGGTGTAAGGAACGGGCGAGTTGGGGCCACGAATGATCTCGGTAAGTTCACGGCGCTTCAGCGGTACTTCTTTCAGGCGCTGTTGGGTGCGGCTGGCTTCGACCAGTTCCTCCCAGCTGATGTCGTCACCCAGGTCCACCACCGTGGTGCCGAAGGCCAGGGAAGGTGAACGTCCATAACCGTACTCGAGATTGCCGTTTTTGTCCCTTTCAGGCTTCCGGTCCGTGACATAGAACAGGGGCACCTCGGTGCTTTTCAGGTCCGGGTGAAGGTCCGCGTAGACGTCTTTTTCCGGATTGACCTCGATATTGGGCGTCGGCATCAGCACGCGCTGACCGCTGCAGGCTGCCAGCAACAGGATGAAACCGGTGAACAGACAGGTTCGCCATTGCAGATTATTGAGCATATTGATCCTCCCGTTAACTAGCCTCGCCAAATACAAGCTCATATTAGCATTAGTCAATACTTGGAAGCCCAATCCGGATCGGTAAAAATCAAGGTTTCAGCTCAGGTTCGGCGCCCTCAGCCCCATCCGCCAAGTATTCCTTGCTTGAGGGGCTCATTCGGCGGCTTGGGGCCCAGCCAGATCGCCAGCAGGGCTTTCAGAAATGCCTTGCCTTCGACGCTGTCGATCCGCTTGTCGTTGATCACCGGCTGCAGGAACAGCCTTGAGTTGATACCCTCTGTATGGCTTTTCGGTGAGAACGATAACTTTAGCATAAAAACAAATTTCAGCTCCAATGTGTTTGGCAATGATGACCTAAATAACAGCATGGTCCGGTTGCAATTTGTCTACGGCTGGCATAAGGATTTCGAGAATCTAAAGAAACTTCAGAGTGGGCATTGAGACACGTTGGTTGAATCAATAGAAAGTATGAAGAACTTAGTCTCAAGGAAGTTACGATGAAAGAAGAAATCACGAACATTATTAGGACATTTCAGGCTGTAGCTCCAATATTTGGAAATGCTCTGAAAAGCGGTCAGCTTATTCATCCTGGGGCGGAGCTTACCGAGCCACATCCGGACGTGCTCTGTGAGTATGACGTAGAAATTCCTATGAGTGAGGGTTTTTCTGTAACTGCCAACATTTTCCGTTCAAAAAAGGCGGCGGAACAGGACGAAAGAATACCTGTAGTGATGTGCGCCCATCCCTATGACAATCGCCTGACCCCCGCCCTTGGGAAGACGCCTTTCAATGGTCCGCCGCAACAATATCGCTTGATTCCGCAGGCTGGAGGACAGCCGGTTTTCTCCAAATTGACAAGCTGGGAGTCACCTGATCCCAATTTTTGGATACCTGCGGGATACGCTGTGGTTAATATGAATCTGCCTGGTTACGCAAGTAGTGAAGGTCCACCTTCCGCATTTTCTGAACACCAGGGAAAGTGCTACTACGAAGCCATAGAGTGGATTGCGAAGCAGCCCTGGTGTAGCGGTAAAGTGGGACTCAGTGGCGTGAGTTTTCTGGCCATAAGCCAGTTTTACGTGGCTGCCTGCCAGTTCTACGGAGGACCGCCTCCTTCTTTGTGCTGTATTTCTCCCTGGGAAGGACTGACTGATCCCTATCGGGATATTTTTTGCTTTGGTGGTGTAGAAGAAAGTGGCTTCCCCACCTTTTGGTGGAATACGGAAGTGAAACCGGTAATTAACGGCACCCAAGAAGACTTTGCAAAATTCGAAGGGAGTATCGCAACCCACTGGCTGATGGATCACCCCTTCTATGATGACTTCTGGAAGGGCAAAGCCGCCAACTTGGAGGAGATCACCGTCCCCATGCTGGTATGTGCTTCATTCTCCGACCATGGCTTACATACCATGGGTTCATTCCGAGCCTTTGAAAAAGCAAAGTCGAAGCACAAATGGGTGTACACACATCGCACTGGCAAATGGGTGGCTTACTACTCGCCGGAAGTGCAAAAGTTGACCAGGGATTTTATGGACTGCTTCTTAAAGGATGATACATCCAGCAGTTTTCTGGACACGCCTCCGGTACGGTTGGAAGTCCACTCCAACCGTGATGAGATCCACGAGGTTCGCTATGAAAATGAGTGGCCAATCGCACGTACCCAATACACCAAACTTCACCTGAATGGACAACCACAGTCACTTTCGCCTGATCAACCGGAAAAACAAATGGAGGTGGTGTACTCAGCAAAGAAGGGGAAAGCGTTATTTGACTTCAAATTTGATGAAGATACTGAGTTAAGCGGTTATATGAAGTTAAGGGTATGGGTGGAAACACGTTCCGAAAAAGCGGGAGAAACACCCCCCGATGATATGGCGATGTTCGTAGCCGTCAACAAGTTGGGCCAGGATGGGAATTCTGTTCATTTCAACGGTTCAGTTGGAATCAACGAGGACATGGTGACTCGTGGATGGTGCAGGGTGTCCAGACGAGAACTTGACCAGGTTGAATCAACTGAGTGGCACCCGGTGCAAAAAGGTACTTCAGAGCAGAAGTTGAAAACTGGCGAAATCGTGCCTGTCGATATTGAGCTGTATCCCAGCAGCACGTTTTTTACGGCTGGAGAATCCCTCCAACTAATCGTTGCTCCCGACGAGATTATTCCTTCTCCGCCGTATAGAAAATCTACGGCATGCAATCATGGTAAACACGTTCTCCACTTTGGAGGGGAATATGATTCTTACCTTCAGGTTCCGGTGATCCCGCAGTCGTAGAGTGAGGACGTACACCAATGGCGGAGGCCATGGGTGTCACCTCTCACTTTTACTTTGGCGGTAAAAAATCGAAAGGATAAACCATGGCCTGCTTCTGAATATGCCTCAGGCCAAATTACAGAAAGAATGTTGCACTACCCCATCAACGCACTGATGAACGCCGTACAGACGGCTCGGCTTGTATATTTTTTCATTCCGGCTCCCATTCTCCACGGCCTCGTTCGATTTGAGGTAAGATTTTCCACCATGAAGACCTTACCCGAGGTAAAAAGCACGCTCGACCATAAAGGTCACATGCTATTGCTGTCGACATTGCTCCTCACGATCGTAGTCAGTCCCTTCCTGCACCAGCATGTGACATACACCTGGCTGCTCGCCATCTTCCTGGTACTGATTTTGCTGGCCGCGGCCAGTACAGTGGCCAGGAAAAAACGCCCGTTGCTGGTCGCGCTGGTTTTTGGTATTCCCGCACTGGTTTCGCAAGTCGCGGTTCTGGGTGTTGATAATGTCTGGCTTGAATGGATCCGATTCATAACGACGGCCTTGTTTCTTTTCTGGGTGTGCGGTTTGCTGCTACGGGACATTATCCTTCGTAGCCACACGGTCACACTTGAGTTATTGCTCGGCGCGGTCAATGTATACCTGATGATTGGCTTAGGATTCGCCTATGTTTACGGATTGATTGAACATCTTCAGCCAGGTTCATTTACCGGGCTGGAAGACCTGGCAGTCATACCGGACAGCATTCTGTATTTCCTGTACTTCAGCTTCATCACCATGTCTACGCTCGGTTACGGGGATATCTCCCCACTAACTCCTTACGGAATGACTGCTGCTTACCTGGAAGCCATCCTGGGTCAGCTTTACCTTGCGATCCTGGTTGCCCGCCTGGTTTCCATTTACATCGGCCCCTCTGCACCGGCCAAAGAATAAGTCTCTTGTTTCACTACTCCTGATCCGGCCGGCTTACGGAAATAACCAGCCTTTCAGTTTGCGTTTTCACCAGGTGGTCTCCAATAGAGGCCTTTTTAAGCATATCGGTTTCTTCCGTTGTGTATTCCTCAACCGAACCATCGGGCCATTCCAGTTTGAAAGCACTGGCATCAAGATCTATCGCCACCACCGTTGCCGTCTGCACGCGCTTAGCTTCAGTGGTCAACCGCGGCTTCTCTCCAAGTTCGGCCCGAGTCTGGGTTACGTTTTCCATGACTTCAGGCGTGGTCTCGGCCTGCCCCATCAAAATAAGCGACGTGCGACTTTCGAATTGATAATCGACCACATCACCCACCTCGACCTGGCCAAGATTGCGGGCACTTTCTGCTATCTTGTAGGGCAGTATTTTTCCGTTCGCGGTCCGTAGTTCGACAATTCGCGTCTCCATATCTATGGATATCACTTCAGCGTTTGCTGAAAGCGACTGGCTGCCAGTCAGGAAGGGATGTTCGTCACCTGGATTTGCCACTGCGTGATCTGTCATGCAGACTAAAAGCAGGGAGATGAACATGATGCTCACAATTTTATACACGACACTTACCTCTTCAATTGGCTTGCGGTGACTTGACCTTGTTAACCACGGCATAAAAGGTCGGCACCAGCACCATGGTCAAGCCCGTACCCACCATCAGACCGAACATCATGGTCAGCGCCATGGCTTGCCAAAATGCGTCTGCGACCAGTGGAATAACACCCAGCACGGTGGTAGCGGCGCCCAGCACCACGGGCCGCACGCGCGACATGCCTGCCGCCACCACAGCATCGTAGGGCTCCATCCCATTTTTCTTATTGGCCTCTATCTCATCCATCAGCACGATCGCGTTCTTGATCATCAGGCCGATCAGGCTCATCGCTCCAAGCAAGGCCATGAAGCCGAATGACACCTGCGTGGGCAGCAGGATCGCCGTGATGCCAATCAGCGCAAATGGCACCACCAACCCAATGATGATCGAGGGCTTCAGCGAATTGAACAGCGCCACGATGATCAGGGTCATGATTACGAAAGCCGGTATCATGCCGGGGATCAGGGAAAGTTGTGCCCGCATGGTGCTGTCGTACTCGCCGTCCCACATCTGGTCGAAGCCCAGCGGAAGTTCCATTGCATCAAATTGACCCTTGACGTCGGCTCGCAATGCCGGAAAGGTGACGCCATCAGGGGAAGCCTGGATTGCGACCTGGCGGCGCCGGTTGAAGCGACTGATGATCGGGTCTTCCCATTCCAGGTTTATGCCATCAACGACCTGGCCGAGCGGCGCCGTTTGCAGCGCAAGGGAAGGTTGCACCTGTACCAGGTCCAGTTGCCCGGCCATGCGCTGGCGGTCCTGTTCGGCATCGCGGGCGATAATCGGCAGCATGGTATCGCCTTCCCGGTACAGGCCTATCGGCATGCCTTCGTAAGCACGCTTTGTCGCCTGTGCAACATCGGTCCGCGATACGGCGGCCCAACGGGCCCGTTCCTGATCGTAGTCCACGACCACTTTCTGCACCCGTTGGCGCATGTCGGTACGCACTTGTTTGGCCAGCGGGCTGGCACGGAGAATGGCCATCCCCTCCTCGCCTAAGCGCCGCAGGGTATCCAGATCTGCCTCCGCCGGTCCGGCGATACGCAATTCGAAAGGCCAGGTATCGCCGGGGCCTACCGTGTATTTGCGCACCCTGGTCAGGGCCTGGGGATAGTTCTCAGCCACCCATGGCGTTAACTCCTCGATAAGCCCCACAACGGCGTCGTAGTCGAGCGTATTGACGATGATCTGTCCATAGGAGGAGTACGGATATTCCGGGTCAACCGGTAAGTAAAAACGCGGGCCACCGGCGCCCATGAAGGTGCCGGTGCTTATCACCCGGGGGTCACCATTCAGTTTCTCCTCGATACCGCGCAAATCGGCGGAGACCGATTGCAGCGTGGTGCCCTGTGGAGCCCAGTAATCGATCATGAACTGGCTACGCGTGGAATCGGGAAAGAACTGTTGCGGGATGCCGGTAAAACCGACACCAGCAGCCACCAGCAGGATGATCATACCGAGAATCGTCAGCCCGCGGTGCCTGATTGCGCCTTCCAGGAGTCGCTTGTATCCCCGGAAAAATCCGCTGTCATAGGGGTCAGCCGTGGTATCTTCATCCTCCTTCGGCGGTTTGATCAGGCTGATACAGTTCATCGGCGTCATAGTCATCGCCACCAACCAGCTGATGATTAGTGAAATCCCAACCACGGTAAACAGGCCTTGCGCGTATTCGCCGGCGCCCGTGGGTGCGGCGAATACGGGTAGAACGCCATGATCGCGACAATGGTTGCGCGAGCAGCGCCGTGCCCGGCGTGGCGCGCTGTCGATGGCCGCCTCAATCGGTTTCATACCTCTTTTCAATCGCACGGAATAATTATCCGCCACCACAATGGCGTTATCCACCATCATTCCAAGGGCGACTACCAATGCGCCCAGTGAAATGCGCTCCAGGCTCATTCCCGTTAACTTCATCACCATGAAGGTGCCGAGTATCGTCACGATTAATGCCCAGCCGATGACCAGGCCCATGCGCCAACCCATGCTGATGGCAACGACGGCCAGCACGATCAGGACGGCTTCCACCAGGCTGATCACAAACCCATTGATGGATTCAGTAACGAGGTCCGACTGCCAGAAGAATTTTTCTACATCGACGCCAGCGGGAATCTCCTGCAGGACTTCCTCGAGCCGTGCGTCCAGGTTGGCGCCGGTTGCAACCACGTTACCACCTGTCACATTGGCAAACTGGATTCCGATCGCCCGCTTGCCGTTGAACCGCATCTTGGTGAAGGCGGGTTCCAGGTACCCTTCGCGCACCGTGGCGACATCCTTGATCCGGATCAGCTCGCTGGCACGCACATCAGCGCTGCTGCCGCCTTCCGCGGTCCCGGTAGGCATTGCGCCCTCTAACGTTCGTGAAAATGCCGCAACACCGCGACCTGAGCTCACCAACAGATCCGCCAACGAACGGCGGATGGTCAGTTCACCGATATCTTCAGGTGAGGCGAACTCGCCGGTAACTTCGACACGCAAGTTCTGCCCCAGCAAATTGACCGAGCCAGCATTCACTACCATGTTCTGCAAGGCGAGCGTTGCCAGGATATCTTCCTTGGTGATGCGCAGGGCAGCCAGTTGCGCCTCGGAGATGTCTAAATAGATCACCTTGGGCTGTGCACCCCACAGATCTGCCCGTGCCACACCATCAACGAGTCCGAGTTCCTTGCGGATCAGCTTGGCGTAGTCTTCCAGCTCCGCGTAGGAGTAGTCATCGCCCGAGATTGACAGTACAAAACCAAAGACGAAACTGAAATCGTCGCCGATGTCGGGCTTAAGCGCACCCGGCGGTAAGTGGGGCGTAATGTCATTGACCTTGCGACGCAACTCATCCCAGACCTGTGGCAGGCTGTCGCCCCAGTACACTTCCTTCATATCCACCCTGATAATGGACAGGCCGGCCCGGGACTGGGAGTACATGGTGTCGAGCTGCGGCATCTCCTGGATCGCCTGCTCGAGGAGGTCAGTGACTTCCAGCTCAACTTCCAGGGGGCTTGCGCCGGGGTAAGCAGTCGCGATGATGGCGGTTTTGACCGTATAGTCCGGGTCTTCCAGACGGCCCAGGGTCGCATAGCTGAACAAGCCGCCCGCGACAACCAGAAAAATGACAAACTTGGTAAGCGCCTGCTTATCGAGAGCGAATTGGGTCAGGTTCATTGGGCATCTCCCGACTCAATGATCTTCACCTCCTGGCCATCTGACAGAGAGTGGGTTCCGGCAACCACAATCCACTCACCGGCCTCGAGTCCGGCCGTGATCAGCATGCCGGAAGAAGAGAGTCTGCCGGTTTCCACCGCCCGCTGGCTGAGCATATTGGTCGCAGGATCGATAACCCATACGTTGGTCACTTCGATATCCGAACCTGCAAACATCGCGGTCGCCGGAATAGAGATACCGGTCCTCCCGGTACCCTCCGGCAATCGAGCCTCGATGGTTGCCTCGCCGGCCATGCCCGGCAGAATTTCACCACCTTCGGGCTGTGCCATGACCAGGGTCACCGGATAGGTGCGAGTGGCCTGGGTGGCTTCGCGGCCGATTTCCTTGATCGTGGCGGGAATACTGACACCCGGCAGAGCATTAAAGGAGACCGTTATGCTGGTGACGTAATCGCCATAGCCAATAAGGTTCTCGGGCACACTCACGATCAGCTCGATGCTGCTTGGGTCGAGTAATCTTGCGATGGGTCGCATGGGTACGACCGTTTCGAAATTTTCCACGTAAGTCTCAACTACTTCCCCTGCAAATGGCGCCAGCAAATCCGTATAACCCAAACGGTCAGTAGCTGTTTGAACCAGCGACTCCACCGAAGAGACCTGTGCCAGTGCCTGGTCCCTTAGTGCCCGTGAAGCATCGACTGCGCGCTGGCTGGTCGCACCAGGGTCTTCCCTGAACGTACTCATCACGCGTTGATAATCATTTTCAGCCGCAGTATAGGCAGCCCTGATCGATTGAAGTTGCGCCTGGGCACTATTCAGGGTGACCTGGTAGTCATTAGGGTCGATACGTGCGATCAAATCGCCGGCAGCAACTTTGTCACCGACGCTAACCGGTAATTCAACCAACGGACCGGCAACCCGGAACGACAGGTTGGCTTCCTGTCCGGCGCTCGCGCGGCCGGGGAATACAGTTTTCGACAGATCATCGGCTCCAACGACCTGCATGGCCTTGACCAGTGTCGGAGGCTTGGGTGGCGGTTCTTTGGTGCAGCCGGCAAGAAATACCATACCGAGCGAAGCGCATAGGACAATACTTAGAAAACGACTCATGTCGATTTGCGTGTTAATTCTCATTTGACTACCTCTGCCTTTCGAACTGCCCGCGGTTGTAGCGCAAGCCGGAAATTACATCGTTTTAATAGATCGTTCAGTTATTCGCGGCTGGTGGGCTTGTGCCGCTGTTCAGCATGTCGCCCCAATTCACCCTTTGCTGCATGGTTTCGATCATCTCCGGGGGTATGAAATCCTGTTGGTTGGTATCATTGTCCCAACCGCCCCCGAGCGCCTTGTACATCGCCACGAAATTGGTTCCTATCCGCCCTCTGGCAGCTGCATGGCTGTCTTGGGTCAGCAGCAGGAAACGTTGACTCTCGAGCACCCGGGTATAGGTTGCAGTACCTTCACGGTATTGGATCTCAGCCAGTTCCACGGCGCGTCCTGAAGCTTCGACACCACCGGCAAGTATTGTTGCTTCCGCCTGGGATTCAATAAACCGGTTGGTCGCACCCTCGACCTCCATCACACTGCGCAATACCGTGTTGTGGTAATTGACAATGGATTGCTGGAACCGGGCATCCTCTGCACGGACCAGATTCTTGATCCGGCCATAGTTGAATATGTTCCAGCGGAATGACAAAAAGCCGAAAGCTCTGAAACTGTCAGATTCGAATAAATCACCAATATCACCGGAGGCCATTCCAACACTGCCTACAAGGCTGAGGGCAGGATACAGGTCTGCCTTGGCGATACCGATCCGCGCGCTCTGAGACGCTGCACGGTATTCAGCCCTGCGGATATCCGGACGACGTCTGAGCAAATCTGCGGGCATCCCGACAGACGCTTCCATGGGTGGAACCGGAATACCGCTGGACCGAGCCAGGAGATCGTCGATTTCACCAGGGCTTTCCCCCAGTAACACGCTGAGTGCGTTCTTTATATCCCGGATCGCTGCCCTGAGCACCGGTACCAGTGCCTTGGTGGTGCTCAATAGCGAACGGGCCAGCGCGGGATCAAGTTCGGTGGTGAGTTGGTTGCGGTTTCGCACAGCGGCAATATCCAGGCTGCGCTGCTGCAAGGCCACGTTGTGTTCTGCAATGGCCAGGCGCTCTTCCAGAGTGCGCAAAAGAACATACGCGCTGGCGACCTCCGCGGTAATGGTAACCAGCACGTCGTCATAAGTGGCTATGTTCGCCAGGTAATTCGCACCAGCGGACTCCTCGATGCGGCGAAAGCGGCCCCAAAAATCCATTTCCCAGGCGGCGTCAAAGCCCACGCGGTAGTTGCCGAAGGTGTTGTCCACGCCGTCACGCACCGGATCAGGAAGGTTCGAAATCGGTTCGGCATTGGTACTCAGGCGGTTACCGCCGACGCCGGCTGTCATTTGCTGGATTTGAGGGTATTTCGCACCGGTGGCGACACCCAGGATGGCACGCGCTGCGTAAACGCGCAATCCCGCTATCTGCAAAGTGAGGTTATTCCCGTAAGCCCGATCGATAAGTGTGTCCAACACCGGGTCATTGAAGTTTTTCCACCACTCTTTGTAGTTGGCCGGATCGGTACTGATCTGTTCGCTGTCAGAATGCAGCCAATCTTCCGTAACCTCCGGCTGTGGCCTTTCGAAATCCGGGCCGACGGTCGTGCAGGCACTTAAAAATACAGCAGTAATACCCGCCAGGATCGGTCCGGTCCGGGAAATTTGTAACGTCTTTTTCAATGATATCTCCGCAGTGTCAAACATCCATCCATCCATCTTACGTATCCGCTCTCAACAGTCCACGACCCACTATTAAATTAAAATGATTGGATATCATTTTTTAGTATGGGAAGTGACTTTGCATAAATTTTGTGTGACTGGAGTGTATCCGATGGCAATTCGCCGAACAACTTTTGGTAGTCCCGGCTGAGTTTACCAAGTTGCCTGAATCCACTGGCGAAGGCGACCTCTTTGATCAGGGCCTCGGCCGGGTCGGCGTCAACCAGGGTACGGTGTCTGCCAAGTATTGGTTTTTGGCCGTACTGCGGTCGAGAGTCAACCACTGACCGAGCTATTAGCTCAACGATTGATTGTGCTATTTCGGGGAGCTTCCATGCCTCGGTCGGTCGCTCTATAGACCATGACACAGCACGAAGATAGGTAATGCAGGCTTGACGGACCTGGGTGGCCATTTGCGTTGACAGGTGACAGATGTCGTGTCCGTCCAGTACTTCCTCGGGATTGTCGTTTGTAATATCGGCGATCAGCTGAGTCAGTTCAGTCTCAGGAATCGCAAATACAATTGAGTCCCAGAGCGGTGACGAGAAATATTCTGCCTCTTCACCACTTCGCTGCAGTAACGCATCATCAAGCGCCATCCGTTGTCCGTTCCAGATGGGTGTTGAGGTTTGAGTCAGCGTCACTGCTAAACCAATGGTTCCTTCAGGTACCGTTCCCCGGTAATGGATAGCGCACTCCCAACGGTTATGGAAGATTCCGAGCGAACCAATCTGGGAGTGTAAAAGGCTGCCCCGAAATGCCCCGGAACTTATTTGCCGGTACTCGTGATCCCAGCCGCTGAGGACATCCTGCATCTCTGTGAAGTCTTGGGACTGCAGACGATATGTTTCGATATTTATGTCTGTATCCATCATTGGGGATGATGCATCTATCTGCACTATTTGTCATTTAATTTTTAATTTTATTAGCTTTTTTGCCGAAAAAGCATATCGAAACTATTGGACGAAATGTGTCCACGATTTTTATAATGGCCACTTTTAATGGCGCGATTTTTGGGCCATCTGAAAAATACAAGAGGACTGAATACATGAAACGCAAATACATCAAAAGAACCATTTTCATATTGTTTGCTGTTTTTATGACGAGTGGCACCGTAATGGCGGATAGTAGCGGCGACGCAGCCCAGGCAAATAATCCTCTTGCGAATATGACAGCATTCAATTTACAAAATTACTATATCGGTGATTTAACCGAGTCGGATGAAGATGCCAACCAGTTCTGGTTACGCTATGCCAAACCATTCTCCGTAGGCGAGTCCCTATGGCTTCTGCGCGCTTCTTTGCCGGTGAACAGCTTCCCTACAGCACCTTTCGGAAATACGGAAACCGGACTTGGAGACCTGAATCTATTTACTGCTTATCTCATTGATACAGGAAACCCGGCTGTTAGCTTTGGCTTCGGCCCACAGTTAACCGTCCCCACCGCGACAAAAGACTCATTAGGCAGTGAGAAGTGGTCAGCGGGTCTGGTCAATGTCCTGTTTAACGCCAGCTCGCCAAAATTCCAATATGGTTACTTGTTGTCCTGGCAACACAGTTTTGCCGGGGATGATGATCGTTCGGATGTAAATGTTGGTGCATTCCAACCCTTTGCATTCTATCAGTTAGGAGGAGGAACGTACCTGCGTGCCGCCCCCATCTGGGTTTACAATTTTGAGAACGACAACTACAGCGTTCCATTGGGTATCGGTATTGGCAGGATCATCAAAAAAGGCAAAACCGTATACAACTTCTTTGTAGAACCACAATTCTCTGTCGCCGATCGTGGGCCCGGCCAGCCGAGCTGGCAAATCTTCTTTGCCCTTAATCTGCAGTTTTTGAATTAAGGAGAAACAAAATGAAATCAAGACAGATTGCCACCTCCAGAAACTATTTTGCCAAATTTCGTTGAAGTAAAAATAATTGCTAACAAGTCAAATCACTCGGACACAGCAAGGCTGCGCCCGTGTTTGCGGCGTTAGCCTGACATCAATCAAGCAAAGGAAGAAACCATGAGAATGAATCGAACAACCCAACGCAGGCGGTCCCTACAAGCGGTGACCTGTCTTGCCATGTTGTTGACGCTGACTGGCACGGTCACCGCTCAGGCTGTTGAGCCCGACTGGAACCGATCGGTGCTCCCAATCCCCCAACCAGAGTTCAAGGGCAAGGTGGGATTGCGGACCTCCGAGTCGGTGCTGGACTTCCCAGCGGAGGTCACGGCGCCGAAGGGCGCGCCGAACATCCTGCTGATCATGCCCGACGATGTGGGTTTCGGCGCTACTGCGCCCTTTGGGGGGCCGGTTCCGACGCCCGCACTTGATCGAATCTCCGACGCTGGTCTGCGTTACAACCAGTTCCATACGACAGCACTCTGCTCGCCAACCCGCGCGGCGCTCCTCACCGGCCGCAACCACCACTCCGTCGCCACCGGCGTGATCATGGAGATCGGCACGGGGCTTCCCGGTTACAACTCGTTGATGCCGAAGACGAACGGCAGCATAGCGGAGATCCTCAAGCAGAACGGCTACAACACGATCTGGTACGGGAAGAACCACAACGTGCCCGACTGGCACTCCAGCCAGGCGGGGCCGTTCGACCTGTGGCCAACCGGGCTGGGGTTCGAGGACTTCTTCGGCTTCCTGGGCGGTGACACCAGTCAATTCACGCCGGCCATTTTCGAAGGCACCAAACCTGTCGAGCCGCCGAACACCGATGACTACCACCTCGACGAGGACATGGCGACTCGAGCGGTTCAGTATATCCAACAACAGCACGCATTGGCCCCGGATAAACCATTCCTGGTCTACTACGCGCCCGGCACTTCACACGCTCCTCATCACGCTCCAAAGGAGTGGATTGATAAGTTCGAGGGCCAGTTCGACCAGGGTTGGGACAAGATGCGTGAGCAGACCTTCGCCCGGCAGAAGGCCATGGGGATCATCCCCAAGGGGACCAAGCTCACCAAGCGCCCGGACCAGCTGCGTGCCTGGGATTCGTTAAACAAAAAGCAGAAGCAGATGTACTCCCGGATGATGGAGGTCTATGCAGGTGCGCTGGCCCACATGGATTACCAGATCGCCCGCATTCTCGACGCCGTCGAAGAGACGGGCGAGATGGACAATACCCTGATCATCTACATCGTTGGTGACAACGGAGCAAGCGCTGAGGGCAGTCCCGACGGTCTGCTCAATGAGATGACGTTCTTCAATAATCTCTCCGTTCCTTTCGAAGATACCTATGCACGAATGGACGAACTTGGCGGCCCGAACACTTTCGGGCACTTTCCGTCGGCCTGGGCGCACGCAATGGACACCCCGTTCCAGTGGACCAAGCAGATCGCATCGCACTTTGGCGGCACTCGCAACGGGCTTGCGATCTCCTGGCCGGCGAAGATCAAGGGCAAAGGAGAAGTCAGAAACCAGTTCCACCACGTCATCGACATCATGCCGACGATCCTGGAGGCGACAGGGTTGCCTGCTCCCAGCTCGATTAACGGCGTCTCACAGCGTCCGATCGAGGGCACGAGCATGATGTACTCCTTCAATGATGCCAAGGCTCCCTCGACACGCACGAGGCAGTACTTCGAGATGCTCGGCAACCGGGCAATCTATGACGAAGGCTGGGTCGCTGCCACGACGCCGCCGGAGGCCCCATGGGTCGTCCTCACGAAGCCGCTCGATGTCATCAACGATTTTGAGTGGGAGCTTTACCACGTAGCGGAAGATTTCTCGGAGAGCGAGAACCTGGCGGAGAAGTACCCCGAACGGCTCGCCGAGATGCAACTGATCTTTTACGGCGAGGCCGCAAAGTACAACGTCCTGCCCATCGACAACAGTAAGGGTCCGCGGCTCGATGTGGCAATGCGGCCGAGCCTCACTCAGGGCCGCGACACCTTCACCTACTATGACGGCATGCACCGCATCCCAGAGGGCACCGCGCCAGACTTCAAGAACAAGGACCACGACATTACCGTGGAAGTCGAGATCGGAAAAGGCAAGACCGACGGCATGCTGGTGACGCAGGGAGGGCGCTTCGGTGGCTGGGGCCTCTACGTGATCGATGGCAAGCCGGTCTATACGTACAACGTCGCAAACCTCGAGCGGTACAGCGCGCGTTCCACGAAGAAGCTGACTCCCGGCAAGCACACGATCCGCTACTCGTTTGACTACGATAGTGGACAGCAACCCGGCGGCGGCGGTACCGGCAAGCTGTTCGTCGACGATGTCGAGGTCGCCCAGGTCAAGGTCAAGCGCACGATGGGCTACCGCATTTCGCTGGACGAGACGTTTGACATCGGCATGGATGCAGGCGAGCCCGTCAGCGAGGAGTACCATGTTCCATTCGATTTCACCGGCAAGATCAACAAAGTCGTTGTGAAATTGGATTTAAATTAAAAAGTTTAATTTTAACTAGCTTCAAAATCTCCCCTAGCTCTCTGCGCAAAGAGAGCTAGGGGACAGTTCAAAAGGGAATCGAGACAATGAAAAAATTATCAATTGCAATATCACTCGCAATATTTTCAACCTCATTAGTTTATGCGGAAGGACTACGTATCCCAGAAGAAGACTTTGTACCACCAAAGAAGGAATACTCACCTTACGTCGAAGACTATTACCCGCAAAATGTTTACTTCGGGGATACCCACCTTCACACATCCTGGTCTACCGATGCGGGTATGCTAGGGGCGACGTTAGGGCCCGATGCAGCTTACCGTGCTGCACGAGGTGAAGAAGTCACGGCATTCTCCGGTTGGAAATTTAAATTAATTCGGCCTCTGGACTTTATCGTGGTGTCAGACCATGCAGAGAATTTAGGCTTGGCTGATTTTATTCGCCGCTCGGATCCGATCATACTGGCCAATAAGACGGGTAAAAAATGGCACGATATGGTTAAGGCTGGAAATGGCTTTGATGCTTTTTTGGAGTGGCTGCGCTCGGATAAAAAGGATTTGGTCGACGAGCCAATTATGATGCAAACCGTGTGGGCCAAGGTCGTTGAGAATGCGGATAAATATTACCAACCAGGGGTATTTACCACGTTCCATGGATACGAATGGACATCAATGGGGGATGGAAACAATTTGCACCGTGTCGTCATATTCCGCGATGATGGTGAGAAAACCAGCCAGACAACGCCATACTCGATGTACGATTCATTAGACCCGGAAGACCTGTGGAATCACCTTGCTGCTTATGAGGAAAAAACCGGTGGACGCGTTTTGGCTATCCCCCATAATGGTAACCTTTCAAACGGTCTGATGTTTGATACCGTAACTTACAAAGGCAAACGGCTCAATAAAAAATATGCCTTAAAGCGGAGTCAATACGAACCTCTCTATGAAGTAACTCAGATGAAAGGAGATGCCGAAAGCCACCCATTCCTTTCACCGGATGATGAATTTGCTGACTTCGAAAATCTGGATGCCGGTAATATCAGCGGTAAAGCAGCCAAAACAAACGACATGTTACCCAAAGAATATGGTCGTTCAGCCTTAAAGGAAGGCCTGCGTCTGGAAGCGAAACTGGGTGTGAATCCGTTTAAGTTTGGCATGATTGGCAGTACAGATAATCATGGTGCTATTCCCTCTACGCGAGAGGAAAATAATTTCGGCAAAATACACCTCGTCGAACCATCCGCTGATCGTGCCAAACACGTTCTCATTCCGGGCGCGAAACCTGAACTGAGTGTTATGGTGAAAGATGTCAGTGCTTCCGGCCTTGCTGCCGTTTGGGCACGTGAAAATACACGTGAAGCGATATGGGATGCGATGGCGCGTAGAGAAGTCTATGCGACGACAGGTACCCGATTAAAGGTCCGGGTATTTGGTGGTTGGGATTTCAACGCTGATGAAGTTCATAGACCGGATTTTGCCAGAGAAGGTTATGCCCGCGGTGTACCGATGGGCGGTGATTTAACCAATGCACCAAAAGTCGGGTCGCCCAGGTTTATGGTTCGCGCCATACGCGATGCAGATGGTGCCAACCTTGATCGTGTACAAATTATTAAAGGCTGGTTAGATAAGCGTGGCGACACGCATGAGCGCATTTATGATGTCGCTGTTTCAGGCGACCGTAAAATTGATGCTAGTGGGCGCAGTAAAGCACCCGTTGGAAATACCGTTGATATTGCGGATGCAAGTTATACAAACACCATTGGTGAACCTGTACTCACGGCTTACTGGAGCGACCCTGATTTTGATCCAAAGCAAAGCGCGTTTTATTATGTGCGCGTTATTGAAATCCCAACACCACGTTGGACGGCTTATGATGCAAAATTCTTTAATGTAAAAATGTCTGAGGACACGGTGATGGAGCTGCAAGACCGTGCTTATACTTCACCCATTTGGTACACGCCGTAATTTTTAGCGAGCGAATAAAGGAGAGAGTCAATGAGAAAATCATTAATCGCATTATCAATCGCAATACTTTCAACCGCATCAGTTTATGCACAGGAAACCAATCTCTATTGGGGAGATACGCACTTACATACGAAACTTTCGGGAGACGCTTACTTAATGCAGAATCGTAGTTTAGGGCCAGATGATGCCTATCGTTATGCCAAGGGTCTACCGGTGGTGAATGCGCTCTCCAAGCACATATATTCAGGTTGGTACGCCGCTCGATTTTTTAGTGGTATCAGATCACGCAGAATATTCGGGTGTTATTGAAAAATTGTTTAACGGTGACCCGCAACTAATGAAAACAAAAAATGGCAAGATCATTTCTGATCTCGTCGCGCAGGGTAAGGCACAACAAGCTTTTTTTAATCTGGTTGCTACCGTAAACAACAACAAGCCTTATGCAGATCTTAATTCTCTCGATGTCCGTATTCCTATCTGGGAAGGCACTGTTGATGTCGCCGAACGACATAATGATCCTGGAACTTTTACGAGTTTCATCGGTTGGGAGTGGTCTTCATTACCCAGCGGAGCTAATTTACACCGGGTCGTATTTATGAAAGAGGGTGGAGACGTAGGCAAACAATTTATCCCTTACTCAGCATTCGATAGTGAAAAACCTGAAGATCTTTGGGCTTGGCTGGATAAAACGGAAAAAAAGACGGGTGCACATTTTGTTGCTATTCCTCACAACGGAAATGTAAGCAAGGGGCGAATGTTTGCTGAAATCGATAGTGATGGCAGGCCGTTATCATCCGGCTATGCCAAAACTCGTCAGCGTTGGGAGCCCGCTTATGAAGTGACACAAATTAAAGGCGACAGCGAAACACTCGGAGCTTTGTCTCCGGAAGATGAATTCGCAGAGTTTGAAACATATAATCATGCCCTTGATGGTAACGCCAGTGCTGATGCACATGGTCTTCCACCAAATAAGAGTGATTATGCGCGTACGGCACTGATGCGTGGTTTGAATATGATAAGAAACTTGGTGTGAACCCATTTAAAATTGCCTTGATTGGTGCGTCAGATTCCCATTCCGGTGTCCCGGCTGTGGAAGAAGATAATTTCGGCGGTAAATTCCCTATTGATTCTGTGCCGGAAGGTAAGAAGGCCGCGCTAACCCCAGGAACCATCGGCGCTGACATGTCCTCCTCTGGGTTGGCGGGCGTTTGGGCAACGGAGAATAGTCGTGGAGCAATCTATTCGGCGTTTAAAAGAAGAGAAGTTTATGGAACAACAGGTGCTCGCATACAGGTAAGATTTTTTGGCGGTTGGGAATTTGAATCTCATGAAGCCGATGCACTGGATATTGCCAAAACTGGCTATGCCGAGGGTGTGCCCATGGGAAGTGATTTAACCAAAGGACCCAAAGGTAAAGCACCGACATTTTTGATTCGCGCTGTTAAAGATCCAGTGGATGCTCATTTGGATCGTATCCAGGTCGTTAAAGGTTGGTTAGATAAAAAAGGTCAATCTTATGAAAAAGTATTCAATGTCGCCGTATCTGATAGTAGATCAATTCGCAATAACAAGGTTGCAGCGGTTGGGAACACTGTTGATGTGGAGACGGCGCAATACACCAACTCCATTGGCGACGCGCAGTTAGCAACGGTGTGGACTGATCCCGAATTTAATTCCAATGTACGTGCTTTTTATTATGTCCGCGTTCTTCAAATCCCAACACCACGACACACTCTCTATGCCGCCGTGGCATTGAATGAAAAACCGATTGAAGGTTATCCAACGAGCATTCAGGAACGTGCTTACAGTTCACCCATTTGGTACACACCGTAAATTTTAACGAAGGAATAAAGGTAGAGAGACAATGAAAAATTTATTAATCGCGTTATCAATCGCTATACTTCCAGCCTTATCAGTTTATGCGCAGGAAACCAATCTCTATTGGGGCGATACACATTTGCACACAGCAAACTCAATGGATGCCTATTTTTTGGGTAACAGAGATGCAACTCCAGCAGCAGCCTACCGCTGGGCTAAAGGCCTTCCTGTTATTAATGCGTATAATCGTACCCGTATCCAAATTGGAACGCCGCTGGATTATTTGGTTGTTTCTGATCATGCGGAATACATGTCGATTCCAAGAAGGCTCTTCACTGAAAAAGATCAGTCGCTGAGGGAAACTGAATTTGGTAAGCAATTAGTTGAGTTATGGGAAGCTAAGCAGGCCAGGCAAGCCGCTTTATTGCTTGTAGGCACGGTCAATGATCTCAAACCCTATGCGCCTTTTGTTACGGAGGAGCTCCGGGGCACTGCGTGGGATGAAGTAATTAAAGCAGCTGAAGAGGCCAATGAACCTGGCAAGTTTACCGCATTTATTGGTTGGGAATGGACCTCATTTCCTAACGCATCAAACTTACATCGAGTGATATTTACGCCGCAGGGTGGGGATATGGCGGCTAAGTACCTCCCATATAGTGCCCTGGATAGCAGTGATCCAGAGCAATTGTGGAATTGGTTGGAGAAGACTACTCGTGAAACAGATGCCGAGCTGCTGGCTATCCCGCATAACGGCAACGTATCAAACGGATTGATGTTCTCGCGTAATGATTTTAAAGGTGAACCTATCGATGCGCCTTATGCCAAACTGCGCGCACGTTGGGAGCCAGTTTATGAAGTGACTCAAATTAAAGGCGATTCTGAAACCCATCCGAATCAGTCTCCTGATGATGAATTTGCTGATTATGAAACTTATGCCCATCTTTTGGATGCAGCCGGTGCCGCAGAGGGTGGCGAAATGAAGGAAGTCATTGCCGAAGGGGATTATGCCCGTCGTGCCTTAAGAAACGGTTTGGAGTTTGAGGAAAAACTTGGCGTTAATCCGTTCAAATTCGGTCTCATCGGTGCGACGGATTCGCACAGCTCTTATTCCTCGCCGGAAGAAGATAATTTTCAGGGCAAGTTTGCGGTAGACTCAACACCTGAAACGCGCCGTGATCAAGCAATATTGCCGGGTATAGACAATATGTGGGCCGTATCTGCTGCTGGTATAGCCGGTGTTTGGGCGAAGGAAAATACTCGCCAGTCACTTTACGAAGCATTTAAACGCAAAGAAGTGTACGCAACTACAGGCCCTCGAATTGCGGTTCGGTTTTTTGGCGGCTTTTCTTTTGATGAGGACGACGCAAAAGCGAGGGATATTGCTCAGACTGGATACAGCAAAGGCGTACCTATGGGGGGTGACCTGACCGATGCGCCGAGGAATAAAGCACCAACTTTCCTCGTTAGCGCAGTAAAAGATCCGGTGGAAGGCAATCTTGACCGGATCCAGATCGTCAAAGGTTGGCTCAATGCAGATGGTTCAACTGCTGAAAAAGTGTTTGATGTGATTTGGTCAGGCGAGCGTGAGATAGATTCGAACGGTAAAGTACCGGCGGTAGGAAATACGGTTAATCTGGAAACGGGTGCATACACTAATGACATCGGCACCGCGCAGTTAGCAGCAACGTGGACTGACCCTGAATTTGATCCGGCGCAACGGGCATTTTATTACGCGCGCGTATTGCAAATACCGACCCCGCGCTACTCTCTGCTGGATGCAATTGCTCTACAGATGGATGTGGAAGAAACAGGCCATCCAGCGACTATTCAGGAGCGCGCATACAGTTCACCAATTTGGTACACGCCTTAATGAAGAATCTTTATAAAGAACCCCTTATTTACTTTTTGTTGATAGGGGGTTTCTTTTTTGTCGCCTTCAATTTTGTCGGGCAATCAACAGATTCACAAACAATCGTCGTTGACCGTGTATCGCTGCTTCGACATATACAGCAAAAAACCAAAGTGATTAATCAGGACACACTCATTCGTTCGTTCGATACAATGCCAGCAGATAAACGAAAGGCGTGGATTGAGTCTTATGTTCGTGAAGAAGCCTTGTATCGTGAAGCCCAGGCATTGGGTCTGGATAAAGACGACCCTGTCATCAAGGGGAGAGTCTTACAGAAACTCGAATTCATCACACAGGAGTACAGCGAGGCCTTACTCGATATCACCGATGAACAGATTGAGGCCTACTTTGAACAGAATAAAAAGGACTATTATGTTGAACCCTATGTAACCTTCACACATGTTTTTTTCAGTCGTGATGCCTATGGCGATCAACTGGCTGGCCAGATGGCGGCTGAGAAACTTCAAGACCTGAATAAAAATAAGATACCCTTTGCAGAAGCCATTCAACACGGCGATCGTTTTCCTTTTCATGTGAATTACGTGGAACGCACACCAGACTTGATCGCGTCACACTTTAGCGAAGAGATGTCGCAGCAAATATTTGCGCTTAACCCGGGTTCTGCGAACCAGGAAGCAGCTTGGCACGGACCCTTTACTTCAAAGTATGGTGTTCACTTGGTTATGCTTAGCCGACGTGAAGATGGGCGCTTTCCGGCATTGGCTGAAGTCGTCTCGCAGGTGATTCAGGACACCCAGAACCAACAAATTCGTAAGAGTTTGGATGATACATATCAGGCGATCATCGATACCTACGCTGTTGAGATTAGTGGTGATGTGAATTTCGTGACTGAAAATGGTGACCAGATTGCAGTATCTGCTTCTAATTAAAAAGACCTTCTCTGTTGGAAACACTTCAATGAGACTGGTGTTTCTCTGTTGCATCATATTATCATTGATGACACCCGCGGCCCGCGCAGATGTGTATCGCCCGGCGTTTCTTGAATTCACCCAAACCAGCAAAGATAACTACGACCTACTTTGGAAAGTACCGGTCAGTGCGCAGGGTCGGCGCCCGGATATTTCTGTGGTTTTACCCACTAATGTGAGATCAACACGAACACGCAGCATGTTAATTGGCGGCGTTTTTATCGATCGCTCAATCCTCACCGTTAATCGGCCAGATGGACTGGCCGGCGCCGAAATTAGCATTCTTGGATTAGAACGGAGTCCTGTCGATGTGCTTATTCGTATTGCACGCCTCGACGGTACATCTGAAACTGCCCGCCTGAATTCCGTGGTTACATCCTTTGTCGTTAGAGGAACGCCAGAGTTCTGGGATGTTGTTAACACTTATGTTGTGTTTGGCGTTGAACACATTCTTACTGGCTTTGACCACTTGTTATTTGTGGCCTGCCTGATATTTATTGCCGGTGCGTCTGGCAATCGATGGCGTCGTATATTGGTCACCATCACCGGATTTACCGTTGCGCACTCCATTACCCTTACGCTGGCAGCTTTGGGGCTAGTGCAATTACCTATACAGCCAATTGAAGCAACCATCGCGCTCTCAATTGTATTCCTTGCTAGAGAAATTATACTCGACAGGCGCGATACACTAACCTGGCGTTTCCCAATTGCCGTATCTGCCACCTTTGGCCTGTTGCACGGTTTTGGATTTGCGTCAGCACTCAGCGAGATTGGTTTACCGCAGACAGAAATACCCGCTGCTCTGTTGGCGTTTAACGTGGGTGTGGAAATCGGTCAGATCCTGTTTGTTGCCGCTATCTTGTCGGGTTTTTACGTAATAGAAAAGGGCCTGAAAATTCCGCAAACCGGTTCGAATGACTGGTTGGTGGTTATTGAAAAACCCGTAGCCTATGCCGTAGGCTCTATCACAATGCTCTGGACGATTGAGCGTGTTTCGGGATTCTCAATATAAATCCTGGCCAAGTTAAGAGGAGACCATAATGGCCGAACAAGTGACTAATACAAACTCCGCAGCATCCGTTATTTCGGTGACAATAGTGCTCTCGATTGGCTACGCGGTACTTCGATATCACATCGTCGGCCCGGTACCGTGGACGGACTTCCCATTCTTCATTCTTAACAAAGGACTCTGCCTTGCGGCATTCGTGTTGCTGACAATGAGCTTCGCCCTGGGCCCGTTGAACAAGCTCGGGGCCTCCGTATCGCAAGGCTGGCTTAACGCGCGACAAGCGATGGGAATGACCGGTTTTCTATTGGTGATGTTGCACGCGCTGATGAGCTTTCTGCTGTTCAGCCCGGCGGTCTACGGCAAGTTCTTTACCGACGATGGCACAATGACGCTGTCGGCAGGCCTGAGCATGCTCGGTGGCGTAACGGCTTTTGTCGTACTGTGGGGGTACAACATGACATTCCACACTTTTCTTCGTGAACGGGGTTCTAG